>Ga0209460_1000122_pt1 | contig 111758 bp, 106 predicted proteins | sample EBPBio132013_DNA_FD_185868 | JGI IMG/M metagenome (GOLD analysis project Ga0209460, IMG submission 185868) | Wastewater treatment Type I Accumulibacter community from EBPR Bioreactor in Madison, WI, USA - Reactor 2_5/13/2013_ DNA (SPAdes)... | ecosystem: Engineered > Bioreactor > EBPR >... | reverse complement strand
TCCAATTTTTCCGCCCGTTGGCATCTTGTGTCCACTGGACTCGCCCATTGCCATCATAAGTGGTGGCGCTTATGCGGTTCTGGTCAAAATTGGTACCCATCGCAATCGCATTTCCTGCGCCATCTTCCCAACGGTTATTTGCCGTACTATAAAGCCAATTAAACGGATTCGTACTCCCCTGCGGTATGTAGTTGGCAACTGTTTTGACGACCCGGCTCAAACCATCATATACACTGAGATTGCGCCGTCCCAGAATATCTTGTGTCCACAATACACGCCCGGTGCTATCATAGGTTGTCCAAGTGATAATGTTTTGATCGTTAGCCATTCCATGATTGATAGCGGTGTCGTTTGGAACGCTGCTCCTGCGCCAAACCGTCGCGCTTGCATCCCATGTCCAGTCTTGCGGCTGCGTGGCAAATCCATTCGCATCCAATTGTTCCACATAGTTTGCAATGGTTTTTGAAACACGCCCCTGAGCATCATAAGCGATATAGTTGATGCGCCCGTTGACATCAATCTGTTGAACCACCCGCCCCATCGCATCATAAATGGTTATATCAGTGATGTCCCGGTCAGGACTGTTGTCCGGGGCATAATTGGGTGAACGCGGGTCATCCCCTTCTACATAGCCCACATCGCCGGGATTCAAGGCGATTGTAGCGCTGTCTTTGGCAGAACGAACCGTCTTAATCGGACGGTTGAGGTTATCGTAAACCTTAAAGTTTACATTCCCCAATACATCTTCGGTTTTGACAACATTGCCCGCCGCATCATAAGTCTGCAAACTCCACACATCTTGGTCAGGAGCACTACTGTAGGGGAAACTAATGCTGCCATACTCGCTGAGGTCTGGATCAGGTGTCGAATTTGGTGAACCTGCAATGACGACATAATCATTGTTGTAGGGTACAAAAGTGCCACTTTGAATACTTGCGCTTTGAATGGTTTTGACTAAACGCCCAGCATCATCGTAGCCCATCAAACTGATGTTCCCGAGCGTATCACGCTGTAGCTTGACCATCCCACGCGCGTTATACTGCGTATCGGAGATGATATTCTGAGTATTATCTGTGCCGTGACTAATCGTTACTGCCCCACCACCCGTGCCATCTTTCCAGGCTTGATTAGGGCTATCCCAAACCCAATTCCCCGGTGCAGCATACGTTGTGCCGCCCGGATTCTTATAGTTATTGATGGTACGAATGACTCTATTGAGGGCATCATAGTTGGTATACGTTGCTTGTTCACCCGGAGCGCCTACATTGACCGTCGTTTGAACCCGTCGGCCCATTTCATCGTAGCTGTAATTTGTTACGGGGTTTTTGATCGGGTCGCTTGGCGCAGACCAATCACGGACATTCGTACTAGAGAGAACATTACCAGCACTGTCGTAGGTCGTTATGTTGCCACAGCACTCACCAAATGGACGTGATTGTTTAGTTTGCGTTATCCGCCCAAATGTATCATAGGTGTATGTATTAGTGACTGTATTCGACGCATTTTGCAAATCAACTTGAGCAACTGACTGAAGGAGGCCATTGCCATTTCCCGAAGTGTAATAGGTTCGCGTCGTTTTCTGAAGAATTGTGTTTCCTGTACTATCTGCCGGATCAAGTAGTCTTTCTTCTGTCACACGCCCTTTCGTCGCATCGTAGATAAATTTTTGCCAGTGCAAAACAGTTGTCCCATTTACATCAAAAACCTTGATTTCAGTCGGTAAACGTGGATTATTGACCGTATCACCATAAATGTATTTTGTTTTTCTTCCCTCAGCATCAATACTGAAATCTAAGGTGTCAATTGGATTGGTGTTATAGCTAAATTGAGTTTGATTACCGCTCGAATCCACGACGCTTTCTAAGTGTTTACCATCATTACTCCAGTTTAAACGGGTTGAGTTGCCATTCGCATCCTGCTGGTTGTTTACGCGGTACTTGAGGTCAATTGTCTGCTGACTGATGTGGGAAGCCGCGTCACTACCAGCTGCGTACTGACCCCATTTAAATTGGTGGGTTTTTGTTAATGCTACAGTTGTTTCTAATGAATAATCTAAACCGGGTGCAAATTTATAGATCGTATCTAGTAAGGCTGCTGGGTTTGAACCAGTTAGACCGCGTTGCTGTGTAATTTGTAGATTCGTCTCAAGAATGGATACAGAGTCCACAAAGAACTCAATATTTCCACTGCTATCGAGTGTGGAAGCGACGAATTGGATTTTGCAATCTGTAGTTGCGGTTGGTACATAATTGGCAACTGTTAATGTTTGCCAACTATTGGTTGTGCTGGTGATCTGATCAAAGGCCGTCGTACCTGTAATTTGCATTTTGGCTTTGGGCGAACCACTGGTCAACTTGACATAGATTTTGACCGAAATGGTGTATTGTCGTCCCTTAACCAACCGCCAGATTTGCCCCTGTATACCTGTGCCAATTGATGAGGTAATCACTCGCCGTGCAAATTGACCGGGTGGAACCTGCATCGTTGATCGCTCATTGGTAGTCACTGCCCCAACGTTTGTCCAGTCGCTATCACTTTCCATATCGCCATTTACGGCTAAATCAACTTGGTGTGTATCGTATGACAATTTCTCTAGGGTGAGAATGTTGTCGGCGACCTGATCGCCATTTGTATCGACGTTTGGGGTTTTTCGATCAATCAACCAATTCACTTGAGACGAGATATTTTCACCACTAGCTTGCCCATAATAATTGTAGGTCCATAAGCGTGTCGCATTACGGATGTCGCTTACGCTGCCTAGCAGTGCCTTAGGATTAGCACCAACTAACGCTCCATTATTGCGTTCCGGGATATAACCGAGCTGAATGTATCGACCCGTTGGTGTTGAGCCTGTTAAATTACTAGCGGTATGATCGCCGATACGCCATAAGAGGTAAGTGTGCCCATATGCTGTCGGTACTCCAGCATTCAGAAATGTCGGGTTCTGAATATAAACAAATTGCAGTTTGCGTTTCACTACTGTCGCAGTTGGATCAATATCATAAAAGTCATCAACGACTTCTTTTAGTTCGCCTAAGGCAAAATGGGTTGATTCTCCAGAATCATCTCCAAAGTAACGATACGTCCAATACTCTTTATTGGGCAAGGTAATTTTGCGGAGTTTCTTGTTGCTGTCAAACTCATAGCTGGTTTTGTCAGCACTTGTCATAGTATATCGTGCAGTAGTGCTGCCTGAATTAATGGAGATAAGTGAGCTTGATCCCTCAGCAGCTTGATATTGGGTCGAAGACAGTTGAATATTAAACACAACAGTTCCGCCATTGGGTGACAATAAAACTAACCGAGGAGGAGTTAAGTTTGTTTCGTCAACCAAACGAAAATTATGATTATGAGTCCAGCCCAAACCCATCAGTCGAAAAAAGGTGTTCGGGTCGTCGGTTTGCTTGAACTGGCGAAAATAACGGGTAAAATTGAGCGACCCCGCTGGTGTTTGGAGTGACAAATCTGTTAGTTCCAGGCGCTTTTCGCCCAAGCGGAGACTGATAGGATTAGTGCCCATGCTTGAATCGAGCGCCGCATCATTAATGGGGCAAAAATTAACGCCGTCATGTACAGGTTCGCTGGTTTCTCGAAACGGGTAATATTGTACGCCTCTTGAAATCGAATCCCCAATTCCCTGCAATGTGTTGTTGCTGGGGTCTTCTCCCGACGGGCCATTATTGGCACCCCACCATGTATATCTGGCATCTATGGTTTTGGGGAAAGCAATGCTCACATCACGAGTAAGGGAAGAGACATCGACACTATAATTGTCAAATATCCGATTATATTGCAGATTGACAGTAGCTCCGCTCCCATTTTCTAGAAAAAAACACCCCCCTGAATTATTGGCACGATTTAAGAAAATATCACAATAATTGACTGTAAGTTGTCCAGAAGCCCCCCCCCAGCGAATACCTCCTGCGTCTTGAGCTGTATTGGACGCAATAATACAATGTGTGAGTGTCGCGTTCGCCGATCCACCAATACCACCAACTATCGTTCCTTTGTTGGCAGAAATAACACAATTTGTCATTAATAGGGTTCCATCGCTGGCAATAGCAGCATTGGAAGCCTCGTTGCCATAAATTAGACTATCTTCAACAGTAAGGGTGCTTCCCGGCGTAGAATAAATTGCGCCCCCATAACCCGCATTCATGTCGTTGAGATTATTCAACAACTTACATTGCACAAGATGTAAGGTACCCGCATTACGAATACAAGCCCCGTGCAATCCAGCGATAGGGTTAATACCGCGTAAATTTCCTGCTTGAAGTGTTAGTCCATTTAGCCTGAGATTTCCTGTACTACCGACGTGGAAAAATCGCAATGCTGGGGCTGTTGTATTTCGACGAATAGTTGCACCGTTGCCATAAACGACGATGGTTTTGTTCACAATCGGAAATGCGCTTGCGCCATTCGTGTCGGAGTTGTTACTATTTTCGATCACATACTCTTGATTGGCGCGTAGCTGTATACTATGCGTTCCACTTGAAATACCATTAATTGCGGTAATGGCATCAATTAACTGATCAACGGTGTGAGCACGAAATTCCATTTGCGCTTTGCCTTTTCGTCAACACTCAGATAGATATTATTATTTATTTTGAGCTTCAATTTTGTTTAACGGAAACTCATTATCGATTTGCTGCTTCATGACCTGAATGGCTTGCACTTTTTCAGGCTTACCTTCTACAATTTGCTCCCAAAGCGCCAATATCATAGTAGTATCAGTAATGCCCTTTTGGGCATAGGCCTCGCGTCGCTTGTCCTCAGCCGTTATGGGAGCGTGAACTTTCAAAATGTTTGCCGCTTGAACGCGCTGTTCATCCGTTACGTCGGGAGAAAAATCAAAACGGACAGTCGCTTTTGTTCCATCCGCAGTTGATAAACCAACAATTGGAAGCCCAGCCTGTTCGAGTTCACGTTGAAGACGTATCAAATTGACCTCAAAAATTGGATTGATCATACTTCGATTTCTCCTACTAGACCTGAATTGACGCCTGAACCTGCAAACCAAGATTGTGCACCGACTCCGGCTCCTATCTCAATCCATTGATAATAGTGGTATCCAATCGATGGAATTTTGGTGACCTGTGCGGTTGCAATCCCACCGCCATCGCCAGGCGCTACGATGCGGCCTCCAACCAATTCTGAAGCGGGGGTCGTCGTGCTGTCTTCACCAATCCAAACGCTATACCCAATCGAAGAGGTGTGAGAACACAGATAACTTACATGAAGAGAAAGATTCAATGCTTTTTCCGCAAGCCCAGTTACGATCTCCACACGGTTGGCATTGTTTCCGAATGCCGCACGTGCAGTAGCCGTATTATAGTTCCAACTTGCTTGTGTTTCTCGCCGTATCAAGGGCTTATTAACGCGATGATAGCAATTCCACACAAACCGTCTCGCTTGTGAGTCTTCAGTCTGACCTGCGGTTGAAGTCGTACGAATGGTTCCTAAATACCGTCTGGTTACAGCTCCGCCTTTGACATAAATATTGTCTTGTAACCCAAGTGATACTCGGGTTGTATTATTTGTCCATGCCAATGCTTCAAGCGTTAGGGTGCCTGCATTATTATATAGAAAGATGTCGTGGTTCGTATTCGCTGCCAATCCTGAAAGCGATAGAATGCGCTCAGAAAAATTAGTTTGTACCCAACTAGAGCCGTTATAAAGCGCAACTTGATTCCCTCTAAATGGGGTAAAATACAAGGTCGTGGCAGCCGTTACATCACCGCTCGTGACAGGGGTATTGCTTGTCAAAGTTAACCGCCCATTACAGGTTTCTGGAATAACCGCTGCTCCCCCCACCGGGGTTTCGACACCATTCCAATCTTTGATATACAGTTTGCCATCTGATTTCGGATACAGCTTTACAAAATTGGAAACGGGCGTACTTGGCGAAGATGCTTGAGTTTTTACTTCAAGGAAGTCTTCCAGATGAATTGCACCGGGGCCTTCTGTATAAATTGAATATGGATTGGTGATGGTTCCAGAGTTATTCAGTTTGACTTTAAGACCCACGGCATCCGTAATGATTTTGCCAGATGCATTGGTGACGGCGACGTGCAATCCAGTTGCTTTCGGCAATGCTGATGCACTTGCACTAGCATCGTTAACCACTTCAATATCCCCACCCCGCAGTTCGGCACCTGCTGAGGGTGTTGCTGTATTCAGGTTTGTAACTTTGACGCGCAAAGCGCTATGAACAGCACTAATAACACCCGACCCTCGTAATTCGAGTTCAGTGACTATCCATTGAACGACACTATTTAGAGTTCCCGCAACCCGGCCTAAAGAGTGAAAGCCACGCTTGGGTTTGGTGGTTGAGGTGTCATTGCGATGGGATTCAATTAAGGCATCTGGTGAGGCTAGTCCAACGTCATCGCCAACTTGTAGGCGTCCGTCGCCCGTGACTTGTGATAAGGGTGGATTGGTATCAGGGCCGCTGTCTTTCCAACTTTGTAAGGGTTTGGTTTGCGTTGCATTTGCTTTAACTTGAAGTTGGGTTGTATCTTGGTTACCAGTAATAATTACATCATTAAAGTTATTAGTAGGCATTAGCTATTTCTTACCCTTCTTAGTGGTCACTTCATAGCCGAAGAATATACATATAAACAATATATTCTGTTTCCAAATTTGTGCAAGAAAAATTATCCTTTTGTAACCTATGATTACCCTACGGTTTGATTTATTAAATATAAATTAAGTTCTTATTAATTTACGAAATGTGGAAATGCACCTCTGGTGAGCCAACCATATTTAGGAGCGCGTATTTTTTGCTATACTGCCCAATATGTCCTCACAAGAACGCGAATTAAATGTTGAGATTACGCCGCTATTCATTGATTCTTTTGCCAAAACCTTCATTTCCCGGAGGGATTGCTATCCTTGGCAGCAAGCGGATGGCTCCTATATCAGTGTTCACAAACCCCTGACCGCTGATTTGCTACAACGCCATTTTAAAGGCTCAATCACACTCGGGGCATACGCCCTCAATTCCGCAAGCATGGCGCAGTGGATATGTCTGGATGCGGATGATGAAACACAATGGGATCAGTTAGGTGAATTAGCCGATACCCTTCAGGCACAATCTATTCAGTCGTATCGAGAGCCTTCCAGACGAGGAGGGCATTTATGGTTGTTTACTCCACCGCTGCCGGGAATCTTCGCGCGGCGGTTTGCGAAACAACTCATAACTGAAAATAACGTGCCTCAAGTCGAGTTGTATCCAAAGCAGGATGAACTCACAACAGGATTAGGTTCTCTGGTTCGGCTTCCACTCGGTGTTCATCGAAAATCAGGTCAGGTCTACCCATTTGTCAATCGAGATGGTGTTCCAATTTCCTCTCATCCAACTGGCGATACACGAACTCTCCTCCATGAGCAAATGGCAATCTTCGCAGATCCCTCGCGTGTTCCGCTGCCCTTTATCATGCGTGTTCTGGCGCGTGTTCCACCAGACCCACTTCCCCTCCCCAAACTTACACCTGAATTTCGTACAACTCACGCAACTGATGGTTTACCACTCTCAGAGCGCTTAAAAAGTCAGATTTCGGTGTTGGAATTTGTCAGCCACTATGTGCAACTCGATGATCGAAACTTGGGCTATTGCCCGTTCCACGATGACCAGATTAGAAGTTTTGGTGTGCATCCCGATCAGAATTATTGGCATTGTTTCGCAGGTTGTGGTGGCGGCAGCATTATCGACTTCTGGATGAAGTGGCGCGAACGGAATGGTCAAGACAGCAGTTTTAAGGCCACTGTCACTGAACTCCGTCAGATGCTGCTCTAATCATTCCTTTCCGAGACCTGCTTGCATGAGTGGTATTCGTATGATGTAATACGTGCATGAATGCAGTCCGTACCACGTTTACCATCCGTCCTAGCCTCTTAGAACGCCTTAGAATCTTCACGCGTGAGACCGATAGGCCAATGTCGGCTGTTGTTGAGGAAGGGATTACAACTATACTTGAACGCCACGAGCAAGAGCGCCGCAATAAAATGTATAGAGGTCTCTTTGAATTGGTCGGTATGTGTGATGTGCCTATCACCGATGCGTCGAGCAACATTGATGAAGTCCTCTATGGTGAAGATGGAACATGGAGGGGCGATCATGACTGACTTTGATGTGCTGATTGACAGTGATGCGTTTGTTGGAATGTTTTTCAGAAAAGATGTTCATCACCAGGTTGCAAAAGAAATTTATGAACGGTTTGAAAAAGATGATGCGCGATTGGTGACAACTAATTTTGTGATTGCCGAAACCGCGACGGTTCTCAGTCGTTATGACGGGCAACCTCTCGCCCGTTCGTTTTTGTCATTCGCCCGCTCAGGCAATCTGCCCATCATTTTCATCACAAGTACACTGCAAGAAGCGTCAGAAAAAATATTCACCACCTCAGAGAATAAAAGTACAAGTATGGTGGATTGTTCAAATGTGGCTGTGATGAAGGAATTTCATATCCCTGCTATTTTTAGCTTCGACAAGTTTTATTTCAAGAAACATCAGTTACAACGTGCGGCATAATTCTCAACGCAGCATATTCCCCAAATTCCCCAGTTGACATCAATTCCCCAGCCTGTCATAAAGATTGGATGCGGCATTTCCTCTCAGCCACCGAATTCTCTAAGATCGTCAAACGCGATAAGAAGACCGTCATTCGCTGGATACAAGATGGCTATATTCCAGATGTCAAACGCGTTGGGCATGTGTATCAAATTCCTTTACACGAAGTTGAAGTGTTCAATCAAGTATCCGAATATCCACCCCGAAAATGGCGCAAGTAATATCCTTCTCGATCTTCAAAGGCGGAACCGGTAAAACGACCAGTGCAGTCAATACGGCTGCATGTTTAGCCGAAGCTGGAAAGCGTGTGTTATTGGTTGATCTTGACCAACAGGCCTCATCGACTCGCTATGTGGGGATTGACCCCGATCAAGTCAATCCTGCTTTCTACCATGTGTTCCTCAAGCAAACACCAGCCAGCGTTGTGAGAAAAAAGACAACTTTTGGGTTTGATATTCTTCCCTCGTCCTCGCTCATGGCGGCCATCGAAGAAAGTCTCGATCCCGGTGACGAAATCATGCTGCGCGACATACTCAAACCGCTACAAGATGAATACGACTATATCTTAGTGGATACTCCACCCGGCAAAGCGGGATTGGCTTTTAACGGCATTGTAGCGGCTGATTTACTGCTGGTTCCCGCCAGTGCCGAACGAATGGCAATTGATGGGGTATCTGACCTAATTAACCACGTTCAAGCCATTATCTGGCATAAATTTCGCAACGAGCTTATTAATCAAGAAATTCGCATACTTTTTACCATGTACAAGGCAGGTACGAACCACTCCCCCGGTATCGTACAGGCGACTCGCAAAATCTACGGCGGCAATGTGTTGGATATGTATATCCCAGAAACGATTGAATTCCCCCGTTCATTTGATCTGAAAGTGCCAATTATTCAACTTGCGCCGCGTCACGCAGGCTCAGAAGCCTACCGCAACGTCGCGCAATGGATTATTAACCATTAACCATGCGTCACCCACGCCCTGAAAACTTCGATCCTAAGCATAAGTCGCGTCAGCCGGATGCGATTAACATGGATGGCATCGTTCCGATCCAACCCAAAGAGGCGGTTATCGAAACCACAAACCCTTTGCCTCCTCAAGAAGAATCAGACGGCATGGTATCACAACACCGTGATACCACGATACCACCCGTGAGCGAACTGCCCGTTTTAAATAGTGAAAGCGCAGTCATCGAACGTGTCCGAAAAGCGGTCAAGGAGTTTGGTAAAGAAGCGGCCACCCACCGCTTCACACTTACTGAGAAAAAGGCGATTGCCGAGTTGGTTTATACCTATCGACAACAAGGCTTACGAACCAACGAAAACATCATTGCCCGCATCGCGATCAATTACCTCTTCTTTGATTATCAGCGCAATCTGCAAAAGAGCATTCTTCATAAAGCGCTGCAATCGCTCAACCGGTGACCGCTTCCCTGTTCATCTCGATCACAACAACCGATCTTTTTCTGTAAACGGGACTTCTAACTTGAGAAAAAAGCAAACTGTTCCTAAACCGTGGTATCACGGTACCGTGATACCACGGTTGAATGGTTGCATGGTGTCGTGGTAGCAAGCATGGTATCACGGTGCGATTTACCCCTTGTGTCCAACCATTTCGAATGATGAAAATGACAGAGCATGTAGACAATGCGTTTATATGTGGCACGCCACCGTTGCGGCGAAGGAGCAACGGCCTACACCCAAACAGTGAAGCGACAACCTAAACAGCTAACCGTCTTTCATGATCTGGCAACAGGCTATGAAATAGGGAAGTATCGAAAGATATTTTCTGATGACACCTCACGCGAACTTGATGCTTCGGATCAAGTCGAATGAAAATTCGATGCGAAGCATCGCGTAGGCAGACTGGCAGGGGAGAGAGAAACTGGCGGGGCAGGGTAGCGGAAAACTCCAAAAGCGCTGAGCGCTTTTATAGGAGATGGTTACTGAACACCACCATTTGCGGTGTATTTTCCTATGGCTTCGATTAGGGTTCCTGAAAACCCTATACACGGTCACGCGCTTAGCGCGACACAAAAGGCACCAATTCTTTTGTGGTTTCGTCGGAGAGGGTACTGGGTTGTGGCCTCATTATCGCCTAGAAAAAGCGCGACATTCAGCACACAACACGGCGACCCTCCCAACTCCTCAACCACCCCCCGTCGGCCTTTTCTCCTCGCGTCCGAAAAGCCCGACTACCACCCCGCCGCCGACCAGCCACACAAAGACGTTAGACTCGGAAAGGATTGTGTGTCTAGTGGCTGTCGGTTCCCTTGTTCCGCGCTGTTTCAGCAAGTCGAATTTCTTCTCATTGCTGGCGCGGAACTGCGGCGGGCGCGGGCGGAGAGACCTCGCAAGCTCGGCCTTCCACCACGCTCGGTGTGGTAGTCGGCCTCCGGCTCGACGGGGGATAAATGCAAAATACATTGGCGAATATTTCTTTCACGTAGCCACACTGACGAGGATTGTGGAGACTTGTGATGTCGCATGGACAATAATGCAACATTGTGGCTTTGTTCCCTACTTGACTCTGGTAGTTTGACTTATTAGACTCATATTAATATGTACTTGGATATTAGAAAAACAAAAAATTGGTGGTTTGAGCTAAGAATAGAGTTGTTGGAATTCTCTACAGCCTATTGTTTATTTGGCAGAGAAGCTGAACTTCAGCGATTAGTAATGTGGGCATCCAATAAACGGCTTCCCAAACCGCGTCAAGCCTACCAAAAACGGCTTTTGGAGACACAAACGAGTCTTACTCGTATACAAAGGCGCTCCCCACAAATATGGTTTGTGGCGCGTCTTAGCTTTTGTATATTGGATTGGGTGTTCCCAGCGCCTCGTACCATGCGGAAGGGAAGTGCTGGCGCAATTAAGGGAAATAGATTGACGATTCGATGAAAAACTGACTATACTTAGTGGTGATACACATATATATTGATCGCTCCCGATAGGTGCTTCCAACACCCACCGAGAGCTAACCAACCAAGCTGGTTTCCGCAGCATGGCAGGCTAAGGCGCAATAGTACCTATTGAGCTTTCGAGTCGTCAACTGTGCTACCTAGCAGTTGGCGACTTTTTATTTTCTGCCCATTGCAGAGAAGGACAGGTATGGATGACAAGCAGCTTAACCGACAGGCAACCACCCAAGTCCCACATACGTCTATCTCTGGACAACAGGATGGGATTGATTTCATTGCAGCCTACACAACTCTAATTGATGCGTATATGAAAACCAAAATAGTCCACTTAAAACCACACGCAGGAGTAGACGATTATGGGAAAGAGACAATATAAATCTTTGGCACAGGCTCAATCCGTGACGGAATTACCGGGAACACTACCGTTAGATCGTCCAGTTGCCGTGTATTACCGCCAATCATCCGACAAGCAAGTAGGCAATATTTCAACGACTATTCAGACCGTTGATATGATGGAATATCTGAAACAAAGAGGATGGAGAGATACCAATATTGTCATGATAGACATGGACGCAGGTGTGAGTGGTACAAAGAAAATTGATGAACGCAAGGGGATGAGGCGACTATTTGAGTTAATCACGACAGCACAAATTGGAGTGGTAGCTTGCCAAGACGAGGATCGTTTATTTCGTGATATAACCCAAATACAGGTAAATATTTTTATTGAAGCCTGTCGAGAAAACAATGTGCTTGTCCTGACACCGAGCATGGTCTATGACTTTGCTCATAAAGATATGGGAACGTTTCATGCCCGTCAATTTCGGTTCAAATCCGAGATGGCAGCCGAGTATATACAATCCTATATTCGAGGGCGTCTGCACCGTGCAAAAGAACGACTTGCAATGCAAGGATGTTGGGCAGGAGGAAGCATTCCGCCGGGATTTATGGTTGATATGCGAAAGCTGCTACCGGATGGGCGTAGTAACGACCAGTGGCGACAGTACGTACCATTTGAGCCATATGTAGCTGTGATAAACGAATATTTCCGTCTGTTTCTCGAAACGGGTGGAAATATAAGTCAAGCCATTCGCACTATTCACGAAAGGGGTATTGCGTATCCTGACCCGAATCGTTGTCATCCCCCGGAGGGTTTCAAAACTTTTTATGGAATGAAACGCTTTGAAAATGGATATTACCCAAGCAAAACCACATTCAAAGATCTTCTTACGAACGCTGCTTATATCGGACATTGGACTGTCAATGACACGATTGTTCGCTGGAATAATCATCCCGCTATTGTTCCAATAGATATTTTCATGCGTTCCTTTAACTATCTCTCTGAGCAGGCGCTCGACGGTCAACCTAATATTGAGTACCGCCCGCATAAACAATATCGCCGACCAACTCTTGAAGTTGAACGACCCGCTGAACGACCACTCTGCGAGGGAATGATATTTTCACAGGTAGATGGGGATTGGTTACGTGTCGGCATTGAGTATGTCAAACGCGAGAGACATTATAAGTACAAACTCTATACGAATGACCATGTGTTTGATCAGTATGTTTGGAGTAAAAAATCAGACTGGATCGACGAAGCTGTATCCAAGCGATTACATGATAGATTGCGTACTACTTTCGACAATAAATCATGGGAACAGGCTATTGACACATACGGCGCAACTTACGAACGGGAACTCAAACTGAAAGAGTCTGAACTATCCGCGCTTGAGCAAAGCAAGCGCAATCTCGTAACCAGCCTCGAAACACTTACTGACGCACAACTTATCAAAGACGTAGAACTTCGCTATGCAAATACGAAACAGGAAATAGTGAGAGTGCAAGCAGATATTGCTGCGCTTCATGCAAATAATTCCCAATTAACAATTCTCTACACATTGCGCGATACCTATGAGCCAACTATTGAGCAATGGCCTAGTATGAACCTTGAGGCAAAGCGAGTTATTTTACAAGCGTTTCTAAGTCATATCGCGGCGGAACCTTTTGATAAACACGGTCTGCGTTTGGTCGCCCATTGGCGTGACAATACATGTGACGCGCTTTTCATTCCACGTTTACCGACCAAAGGTGATGGGTTCTCTTTTGAGGAAACTGACAGGATCGCTGCATTGTTAGAAGCAAGGGCATCACAAGTTGAGATTGCGGAAGCGCTACCTGATCGAAAATGGAAGCCAATTCGCGATAAGATTTTTCGGATGTTCGGGAAAGAAGCTGCGGTATTTACCCCAAAGCCAATCCGTGATTTTGAGACTTATAATGACTATATTGAACGAGTTGGTGCAGCTAATGACACAGATGATAAAGCCCGCCACATATGGAGAAATACTGAGTTACAATTGCTCACAGAACTACTTGAGGCAGGTGCGACCAAAATGGACATTGCCCAAGCCTTTCCGTATCGCCAGTGGACACATATCCGCACCAAAGTTTCTCAGTTAAAAGGTCAAGATTTTGAAATTCTCGGCGATAAGCCGATGCGCTTTAAAGAAACGTTTGAGATGTTTATCAAACGTATGAGAAAGGAGGGGATAGATATTTCAAGTTTCACGACTGAAACACAGATTGATACGGCTCATCCACGACGACCGTGAGCTTTTTGAAATGCTGAACTTGGAAGGGGCACAGGCGGGTTTAAGCTGGATTACCGTGCTGCGTAAACGTGAAAGTTACCGCCAAGCCTTCGACCAGTTCGACCCGCAGAAGATCATTCGCTACGACGAGGCCAAAGTCGCCGAACTGCTCGCCAACCCCGGCATCATCCGCAACCGCCTGAAGGTGAACGCGGCGATTGCTAACGCGCGGGCGTACCTCAAAGTGGTCGAGGAATTCGGCAGTTTCGATAAGTACATCTGGGGCTTTGTGGGCGGCAAGCCGCTGGTTAACCATTGGGAAGGGCTGGGGCAGGTGCCGCCGGAAACCGCCGAGTCCCGCGCCATGAGCAAAGACCTGCTCAAACGCGGCTTCAAGTTCGTCGGCCCGACCATTTGCTACGCCTTCATGCAAGCCTGCGGCATGGTCAACGACCACACCATCAATTGCTATCGCTATCAAGAAACCGCCCGGTTAAAGTAAATCTACAGTAGGGAACAACCATTGGCGAACCTTTACATCGGCACATCCGGTTACGCCTATCAGGAATGGCGCGGCCAGTTCTATCCGAAGGGTGTCCCCCAAAAGGACTGGCTGGCCTACTACGCCAGTCGCTATAACGCGGTGGAGGTCAACGCCACTTTTTACCGCCCGTTCGAGGCCAAGGTGTACGCCCATTGGGGCGAGGTCACGCCGGATGAATTTCGGTTTGTGGTCAAAGGACCGAAGGTCATCACCCATGAGAAGGCGCTCGAAAATATTGATGAGGAACTGGAGTCGTTCGTCGCCAATACCGCCGCTTTGGGTGATAAGTTAGCTGCGATGTTGTGGCAGTTCCCCGCCAGCGCCCATGCGGATAACCTGTTGGTTGAGCTAGCTCACTTTCTGAGGGTACTGCCGAAAAACACCAAGCAGGTATTTGAGTTCCGGCATATCTCGTGGTTGAACAATGAAGTTTACGATTTGCTCAATATCTTTGGCGCGGGGTTTGTCATCACCGATGTGACCAAGTTCTCGAACCGTCAAGTGACCACCGACCATATCATGTACCTTCGCTTTCATGGGCCGAATAAACTCTACAACTCGCTCTACACGCCGCAGCAGCTTCAAGTGTGGGCGGAGACGATTCGCCCTTACCTCGGTCAAAAGGATGTTTACGTGTTCTTCAATAACACGATGGGCGGGCAAGCGCTGCAAAACGCCAACGAACTGCGTGATATGCTGCTTGAGGACAAAGAAGGTTCATCATGATTCACCTGCAATCCGTCAGCTTATCACGGATACCCACTGCCGAAGCCGAGCAGTTTCCGTTCACCGTTCCGGTCATTAAGTCGCTGCCCGAACTCGCGTTCACCACGCCCATGACCTTCCTCGTGGGCGAGAATGGGTCGGGCAAATCCACCTTCTTAGAGGCGATTGCCAGCGCCGCCAACGCCATCGCCGTAGGCAGCGATGAACTCGACCATGACACCTCATTAGCCAACGTCAGCAAGCTGGGCAAGGCGCTTAAGCTGACGTGGAGCAAGCGCACCCGTAACGGCTTCTTCCTCCGCGCGGAGGATTACTTCGGCTATGCCAAGCGGCTCGCGCGTATCCGGCAGGAACTGGAAGCTGAGGTCAAAGAGATCGACGAGGAATATAAAGATCGCTCGAAGTTCGCACAGGGACTTGCCCGCATGGCGCATATCGGGCAGCTTCACGAGTTGAAGACGCGCTACAATGGCGACTTGGACGAGCGATCACATGGCGAGAGCTTCTTTACCTTCTTCAAAGCCCGCTTTCAACCGAACGGCCTTTACTTGCTCGATGAACCAGAAGCGCCGCTTTCACCCCTCCGGCAGTTGGGCTTCCTCTCGCTGCTCAAAGAGATGGTCGAACAGCACAGCGCCCAGTTCATTATCGCCACCCACTCGCCAATTTTGATGGCCTTCCCCGATGCCGTCATCCTGAGCTTCGATCAGGGTAAAGTCTCGCAGGTCGCCTACGATGAACTCGAACACGTCAACCTCACGCGGGATTTCCTGAACAACCGCGAAGCCTTTCTACGACAGCTATAACACACCCCCTAATCCCCTATTCATGAGGGGCTGCTATCCTGTCATTTATCCCTATAATGGATTATGTTGTTTTATTGGATGCCCAACAAAGGATATGCAACCTAAATACCCAATCGCGCTGTTGTTGATTGCCTTGCTATTCAGCCTGACTGCCTGCTTTTCGGGTACTGAAACACCGCTCACCACAACCGACATCGAACCCACTGCGCCAGCCGAATTACCGCCGCTGCCCGATACCGCGCAAAACACGGTGATCGAAGCGCCCGTTATCCCGGTAGCGCCGGTCGTTTCCGGCCCCTCCGAAATGGCGAGCATTCCGCTGAGTATCGACTATCTACGGTCGCGCAGCTACGAAGGTAGCGACTTTGTGGTCGAGCAGACGCTTTCACCCGGCTCGAACTACAACCGCTATATCGTTTCCTATCTATCCGATGGGTTAAAGATTTTCGCCCTGCTGACCATCCCGTGGGAAGAAAAACCGGCTTCCGGTTATCCGGTCGTCATCTTCAACCACGGTTACATCCCACCCGACCAGTACCGCACGACCGAGCGTTACCTTGCCTATACCGATGCCTTCGCCAGCAATGGTTATATCGTCGTCAAATCCGACTATCGTGGTCACGGCTCGTCGGAAGGCAGTTCGACCTCGATTTATGGCGACCCCGGTTATGTGGTTGACGTGCTGAACGCCTTCGCCTCCGCTAAACGCTATCCCGATGCCGACCCCAACCGTATCGGTATGTGGGGACATTCGATGGGCGGCTACATCACACTGCGGGCGATGGTTGTGAATCCCGAAATCAAAGCCGGTGTCATCTGGGCAGGGGTCGTCGCCTCCTACGAAGAACTATTCAACAGTTGGTGGGGTGGCAGCCGCAGTGGTAACAGCAATCGCCCGAACTGGCGCACTGATATGGTCGCCCAATACGGCACGCCGGGGGAAAACCCCGCTTATTGGAACGCGCTGTCCGCCAACGCCTACCTAGCCGATCTTTCCGGCCCGATTCAGCTGCACCACGGCACAGGCGATACAACCGTCCCCTACAGTTATTCGGTGCTGTTGGACGAGCAAATCCGCGCGGCAGGTCGCTCAACCGAGCTGTTCCTGTACCCCAACGACGACCACAACATCGCCACCAACCGCGACAATGCGCTGGTGCTGTCAGTCGTGTTTTTCAACGAGCATGTGAAAAGTTTGGGCGGCTGACCAAATCGTATGGTTAGCGTCAGGTAATCAGCAGCTAACCGGTTTGAAAATCGTTATATAGTGAAGTGAGTGTTATACAGAAGTAAGAAACTATGTACTCAAGTCAACCTCAGTACTCGCCTCGTCCACCGCAGCAGCCGCGCAAACCGAATAACCGTCCAACCACCAAGCGCCGTTGGCTGCCGTGGCTTATCGTCGGTGGGATTGGTGCGGCGGGTGCTGCCGTGTTCACCTTTATCGGCGCTTTGCTGCTCATCGGTTTGCTCGCTAATCGCGGTGTCGCGTCCGGTGTCAGCATCGCGGGCTTATCCGTTGGCGGGCAGTCCGTTGAAGCCGCACGTACCCAACTCGCTCAGTGGGCGGCGAGTCCGGTCACGCTCACCGATGGCAGCCGCAGTTGGCAGGTGTCGTTTACTGATTTGGGTGTAACCGTCGATGTGGATGGTACCATCGCCGCCCTCAAAAATGCACCCGCGCAAAGTAACCTGATGCCGCGCATGAGCATCGACCTCGTGACCACGCAGAACACGCTGGTTGCCCTCAGCCCGCAGGTGAATATCGCCGCCGTTCCCGGTAACCCCCCGCAGCAGGGTCGCTCGATGGAAATTCCCGTGACCCTCAGCCGCCTTCAAGCCGATGCCGATGGCGAACTGGTTGATGGTGTGTTGGAACTCGATATGATCGTGGTTGACCCGCCGCCCAGCGACTCGCGCGGCCTCGACTCGAATTCGCGTGTGACGCATGTCGTTGAAGCAGGGCAGGAGTTAGGCTTGATCGCCCGTCAGTACGGCGTAGACATGGATGACATTCTGGCGCTGAACAACATCAGCGACCCCGACCTGCTGTATGTCGGTCAGGAGTTGGTGATCCCTGCGTCCGGCGTTTATGAGCCGGCAGCCGAGGATGCACCGCCCGCGCCGACCAGCAGTGGCAAGTCGATCCTCGTCTCCACCGAAGACCAGCGCATCTACGCCTATGAGAACGGCCAGCTTGTTCGCTCACACCTGACTTCAACCGGACGCTACGAAACGCCGACGGTGTTGGGCGACTACAAAATTTACGTTAAATATGTGGCGGATGACATGAGCGGCCCCGGCTACTTCCTGCCGCAGGTTCCGTACACCATGTACTTCTATCAGGGCTACGGCATTCACGGCACATACTGGCACAACAGCTTCGGTCGGCGCATGAGCCACGGCTGCGTTAACCTGCCTACCGACGAGGCCAAATGGTTCTTCGATTGGGCTTCCATCGGCACCCCCGTGCGGGTGATCTAAAGATAAAGGCTGTGGGAACCTGCAGCCCATATGCACCAAGTTAAGCGGCTTATTGAACACCTAGAATGTGATATTGTAGGGGCGCAAGCCTTGCGCCCTTTCTCTCCTATAGCTCCATCACCACGGTTGTAGGGCGGAGGCGTGCCACCAACCAACCCCAACACCACTACTGTAGGGCGCACGGCTGTGCGCCCGCCAACCGCCCTCATCTCCACGGTTGTAGGGACAGCAGACAGGCTGTCCGTTGCCTTCCTGCCCACAAACAACTTTTTCGGCTTCGTACATACGACTTTCCGAATGATCCCCGTTCACGGCGGTTTATTCGCCTTGCCATAGGGTTTAAGGCTTGTCCGATAATTACTTTTTGAGTGAATTAGAGATAATAGATCGCTATAAAGCGCGTGTTTCTCCCTAAGTTTTTGAAGCGCCTTGAGTGCGCTTGTCTGGTGATCAGCATGACGGCTTTAGCCTCATGCGGCGCAACCGAGAAATCCTTGAATTATCGGACAAGCCTTTTATCCTATGGCAAATACCAACCCTAAAATCAACTTGTTGCGTATGGGCTGCGGTTTCCCTCAGCCTTTTCATTTATCCTCATTCGTTACGAAAGACTCGCTAAAAGTCTAGTTATTCTGCCGATATACAACCCGCATCCACATTATACGTATATGAGTGTATGGAAGGCTGAACTTCCTTCTTGTGTATAATAAGCCTATAGATCGTGAAGGGTTTCACATGCGTATAATCGTACACACCGGCAAGGGTGGCGTGGGTAAAACCAGTATTTCAGCGGCGACCGCTCTCCGCTGCGCCGAAATGGGGCTGAAGACCATCGTCATCAGCACCGATACCGCCCACAGCCTCGCCGACTCGCTCGAAAAAGAAATCGGCCCTGAACCCGTCCAACTGTACCCCAACCTGTGGGCGCAGGAAGTCGATGCCCGTTACTCGATGGATAAGTACTGGGGCTTGTTCCAGAAGTATATGGTCGCGCTGTTTAGCAAGCAGGGCGTGGAAGATGTGGTCGCCGAAGAAGTGACTATTCTCCCCGGCCTCGAAGAAGGCGCTCACCTCCTCTGGATTAACAAGTACGTCAAGGAAGGCCAATTTGACGTGCTGGTCGTGGATGCCGCACCGACCGCCGAAACACTGCGCTTGCTCAGTCTGCCGGATGTCACGCGCTGGTGGTTCGAACGCATCATCACGCTCACTCGCGGCGTGAGTAAGGTCATTCGCCCGATTAGCAAGCTGATGCGGCGTGGTGATGCCATGCCGGATGAAGCCGCTTTTGGACAGGTCGAGCAGTTATTCGACACGCTCGATAGCGTCCGCCAACTGCTGACCAATTCTGAGATGAGCAGCATCCGTTTGGTGGTCAATCCTGAGAAGATGGTCATCAAAGAGACGCAGCGCACCTATACCTACTTGAACCTGTATGGCTACGCGACTGATGCTATCCTGTGCAACCGTATCATCCCCCCGCAGGTGACCGATCCCTACTTCGCCCACGCCAAGACCAAACAGCAGGAGAATATGGCCTTCATTGGCGAGGCGTTTGGCGAACTCCCGTTGTTCAAAGCGCCGATGTTCGGGCAAGAAGTCGGTGGGTTGGACACGCTGCGGACGCTGGCGAACGAGCTTTACGGCGACAAAAATCCTGCCGAGAAAATGTTCGACGGGCGTACCCATACGATTGAGAGCAAAGGCGACGGCAACTTCGTCCTGAATGTACCGCTGCCCTTCGCGAATAAAGACGATATGGATTTGTACCGTTCGCGCGATGAACTTACGCTGCGTGTTGGCCCGTACCGCCGGAATATCGTACTCCCCTATGCCCTATGGGACTTAGAGATTGGCGATGCCAAGTTTGAACAATCAACGCTTAGAATCCAGTTTGTCAAAGACCCTCATTCCGCCAAGCAGCGGGCGTGAGAAACGGACTACCGGCACTTACCGCTTATTGCGCGATGAAACCACGACCGCGCCATATGAAATCTTGGATGATACGGTTGCGGAACCCGCGTTCCTAAACCGCGTTTCGTCTCCTGCTACCGCCTCACCGGTGCTGCTTCCGGCGCAGGTGAGCGAAGCAGCGACTGATACGATTGACCATGAACAGGCGGCACGGAACATCCCCAAGCACCGGTCGCTGGCGATGCAGTTTCGTTATGTGCGAACGCTGTGGTTCGCGGCGCGGTTGTTTGCTAACGTGCTGTTCTGGTACTACCTGATGCCCAAGCTCATCGGGCAGGATCGGGTGGATGCAGGCAGCACCGGACGCTTCGTGAAGTATGCCCGCAGCTTCCGTGGTTTCGCCATCCTCATGGGCGGCGTGATGATTAAGCTCGGACAGTTCATCTCGACGCGCGAAGATGTGCTGCCCGAAGAAATCACCCGCGAACTGGCTGGCTTGCAAGACGAAGTGCCAAGCGTGCCACAGGATGAAATCCGCAAAGTAATTACCCGTGAACTCGGTTCCGTTGAGCAGCGCTACAAGTGGCTGGCGGATACCCCTATCGCGGCGGCCTCGTTGGGGCAGGTGTACCGTGGTCAGCTTCACAATGGCGATAAAGTCGTCGTCAAAGTACAGCGCCCCGGCATTCGCGAGATCATCTATACCGACCTTGCGGCCTTACGCATCGTGGCGTGGGTTGCCAACCAATTCCAGTTTATTCGCCGTCGGGCAGATATGGCGGCACTGACCGAGGAATTCGGGCGTGTGCTGCTGGAAGAAGTCTCCTACAAGCACGAGGCACGTAACGCTGCTCGCTTCGCCGAGATGTTCAAAGACGATATGGGTATCTACATCCCCACGATTTACCCTGAACACTCAACCGACTCCATCCTCACCATCGAAGATGTGACCACCATCAAGATTAACGACTACGCAGCTTTAGAGGCGGCAGGGGTGAACCGGAACGCGGTCGCCAAGCGGCTGATGGACTGCTACCTTAAGCAGGTGTTTGAGGAACGCTACTTCCACGCCGACCCGCACCCCGGCAACCTGTTCGTCTACCCGCTCCCACAGGCCAACGGCACACGGCATTACGGCGCGGAAGGCCGCCCGTTCTATCTGATCTTTGTCGACTTCGGCATGACCGGCTCACTCTCACCCCAGTTGGCCTCTGGCTTGATTAGCACCCTGACTTCGGTGGTAACTCGTGATGCCGAGGGCTTGGTCAAGAGCTACGAGCAGCTTGGCTTTTTGATGCCGGATGCCGACACCGAACGTATCGTTGAGGCGACCAAAGCAGCCTTCGACACGGTCTGGGGCATGAGCATGACCGACATCAAAAACGTCAGCTACGATGATGCCCGTGACCTCGGCGCGGAGTTCAACGACCTGATTTACGCGATGCCTTTCCAAGTCCCGCAGGACTTCATCTATCTCGGTCGAGCGATGGGTATCCTCAGCGGCATGGCGACCAGCCTTGACCCGAACTTTAACCCGTGGTCGGAGCTTGCGCCCTACGCCCAAAAGATGATGACCGATACCCTGCGAACCGGCAGCGTGGGCGGCTTGAGCGGCGATGTGTTGGGCTTACCCATGATACAGGGTTTGTTCAACGGGAACGCACCACAGGTCATTCTCGAAGCGGGGCGGATGCTCCTGAACCGTGCCATCACCGTCCCCCAGCAGTTGGATAACGTGCTGACCCAGCTTGACCGTGGCGAACTCACCGTGAAAGTCACGCCCACGCCCACCTATCGCAAGCAGATGCAGCGCATCGAGGCGCAGGGCAAACGGACAACCCGCGCGACCTTGTTTGCAGGGCTGTTGATCTCCTCCACGCTCTTTTACACCAATGGCGACACCGGCATCGCCCTCATCGGGTTCATCGCCTCTGGCATCGCCTTCTTAGGTACGATGTGGGCAGGTGAGTAAAGCGTCAACATCATCGAAAGTAGATAAACTCCTATAATCGTGAATGCTATATCTTGTAGGGGCTTGCTGCCGGCAAGCCCTTTTAATTCACCTTTACGTCCGCCCCGCTGGTTGCCCGCAGCGCAGGCAGGTGTTCCGGTGGAAGCCCACGTTCGCGTTGCAGTTCGGGCAGGCCATACTGTTGTACTCGTAGTAGAAGGCTTGCGTCTGGGGCTGCGGCTGCCGCATCAAACCCTCCGCCTGTGGGTGCAATCCCCCGCACTTCTCGCAGTAATACCCGCCCGCCGCCAGCGCCTTGCTGGTGTGTCCGCAGTGACGGCAGTAAGCCCGCTGCCCCTCGGTCGTCTCCTGCCGGAACAGCTCAAGCTGGGTACGGATGGTGTTGATGTTCAGCCCGTAAATGTAGGCGGATGTGCTGGCGGTGTTGCGCGTCATCATCCCCACAATCGTGTTGCGCTCGTCCAAGATCGGCTCGCCGCCCGCGTCCGGCAGTTCGGTGATGTCCGTCGGGAACCACTGTGCCGCGATCAGCCGTTTGGTGCTGCGCCGCTTACCTTGAATCACCGTCCCGTTGGCACACAGCGCCGTCAGCCGCGCTTCTTCGACTACATTTATCGCCTGACTCGTGGGCATCAGGTCGTTCACCGGCTGCTGAATATAAATGAAGGCGAGGTCATACTCTGGATATGAACGCAGCACATAACCGGGGACTTGCTGTCGGTTTTGCAGTTCAACGATTACCTGATCCGCCCCCCCCAGAGCGAAGCGTGTTGTCGCCAATAAGCCCTCTTTCGCCACATAAAAGGCGGTCGCCGTGCCGTTCGCCCCGCCGCTGATCGACACAACCTGCGCGAAGGCGTTCGGTGCGCTGGCGGCAAAAGCGAGGTTGCCCGTTTTAGGTAGGGTTGGCGCATACGGATTGGGCGTGTTAAACGAACCCGGTAAGCTGGTCGGGGCAGGTGGAACGACCTGCGCGGCGGTTTGCGTACTGGTCGGCGGCGGCATGAACGACTGCGCGAGGAAACTCTCGACACGCTCCTTGATACCCGCGTTCGTCGGGTCTGCCGCCAGCGCATCTTTGTAATACGCCCGTTTCTCGGCAGGGTCAGCCGTGACCTCACCCAGCCACAACAGCGCCACTGCCCGCAGCGCCCCCGTCAGCGTCGTGTCCTTCAGGGCGATTTTCAGCAGCCGCGCACCCTCGTCACGGTTGCCGGCTTGTATCGCGCCAATACCTTGTTCGACCGATTGAAATGACATCGCTCGTTCACCTTTATGTGTTTGCGATCTGTCTATGTGAAGCACCACACGAAATGAACACTTTATAAAATCCCTCGTCCTACATCTGCTCCCCTCGCCCTGAGGGAGAGGCTGATGGTGGTGTGAGCCTGCGGACGTACCATCGTGGGGTGAGGGTCAAATCACCCTTCACGTCTAAATGTAGTTTACCCCTGTGGAATGGTGTTGATTATAGCCCGAAAAATTCCCAAACGACATCACATCCGATAACCGTTCCTGACGATCATGAGATCATATTGTATGTGGCAGTATTGCTGCACGTCCCCACGCATCCGATCCTAAGGAATAGTCTCATGTCGTTACATCTCGCTTGATGTCTCACAGGTGCTGAAGTCGTACAGTCTTACTCCCTTCTCCCCTGTTACTACGGGGGAGAAGGTAAGCGCCTTACTGAGCTTGTCGCAAGGTAGGCGCTAGGGGGATGAGGGGGTCACGTTACTCAAATTGAACAATTTCCTCGTCTGGTGGGTATTTTAGCCATCTTCGTTATGGCTTGTGAGGAACGCGATGCTTGCAAAAATTGGATTATTGATCGGTATTGCTTTTGTGACAGGTGGTGTACTCATGGCTCAAGACGCGGCGGCTGAACCACAAGCGGGGGACACGCGCGTGGACGACAAAGGCATCGCGCAGGTCTATGTGCCCTCCGGCTGCTTCATGATGGGCAGCACCGACGAGCAGCTTGAGGCCGCCCTCGAAAATGGTGCGCCGGATTGGGTGAAGCCCGCCGCCCGCTATGAGAAGCCCCAGCATGAAGTCTGCCTCACCAAAGGTTACTGGATCGACCAGTACGAGGTGACGAATGCCAGCTTTGATGTGTTCGTCGCTGACGGCGGCTACACCACACCCGAATACTGGTCGGAACGTGGCGCGATCTGGTTGGGTCGGCAGGATATGGCGGAGCTGCCGGTCGCTTGCGAGGATACCGAACCCGATCACCCCCGTACCTGCGTGACGTGGTTCGAAGCCGAAGCCTACGCCGCGTGGCGTGGAGGCAGCCTGCCGACCGAAGCCCAGTGGGAGTTCGCCGCCCGTGGGCCGGAGTCGCTGATCTACCCGTGGGGTAACGAGTGGGACGCGGCCAAAGCCAATGTCGTCGATAGCGAAGGACTAACCCCCGTTGGCACGTATCCTGAGGGTGTCAGTTGGGTCGGTGCGTATGACATGGCGGGGAACGCGATGGAATGGGCGCAGGATTGGTTGAGCAGCACCTACTATAAGGACAGCCCGAAGGATGATCCGACCGGAGCCGATACCGGCAAGCAGAAGGTCGAAAAGGGCGGCTGGTGGGGCAGCAATCCCTATGTCGCGCGGTCGGCCTACAAACACTTTGAAGACCCGCCGAACTATCAGGATCACCACATCGGCTTCCGCATCGTGACGGCGGTGGATGAAGGCTAATGACCTACGAATTGCTCTTGTGGGAATGGTCTCAGCGCGTGTTTAAAGGTCGCTTTCTGATGTAGGGATGAGGCGTGCCTCATCCGCGTCACCCACCACCATCACCCCCACGAGCGTAGGGACAGCAGATAGGCTGTCCGCGCCACCACACCACACGCATCACTTACTTCGCAACCACCATCTTGAAAATGATGGTAGTTATAAGTTACACGATGCTGCGACGTTCACAAAACTACTGGTTCAAAGTTTAGGGGCGGGGCTGAGACCCTCCCGTATTCGTCCTGCTATCGTGGGGGTGCGGTTCAAATTAAAAAGCGCCGTCCCGACTTCCGGCACAGCGCTTTTCTTTGCTGATGTGAACGGTGCGAACTAAACCTGACCGAACTCGCGCTTGACACCCGCATCGGTATAGAAGAAATACGCCAGATACAAACCGACCAGCACCCAGATAATGCTGAAGATATCGCCGCCTAGAACATGCAACAGCGAAATGAAGGCACTCGCGAGAAGGGCAAACACCGTTCCCATACGCGCCCATGGCGCACGACGGTATAACCCGTAAGCTACGACCAGCAAAATCGGTGCTTCAATAAAGTACAAAATCCCTGCGAAGACGGCTATGCCACTGGCTGCGCCAAGTGCCGCTGTTGCTTGTTGCCCCTCGGCACTCCCACCCATAAAACCGCCGCTAATAATACTGGCCGCCCCACCAAAAAGCCCAACGCTAACTAACCCGATACTGCCGCATAGGTTAATGATCCCCACAATTAGCGCATAAATCATCACATAACGAACAATCTGACTAGAAGGAATATTTCGCATCGCATCATTAATAGGTTTAAGTATCGGATCAAGGCTTTTAAGAAAATCATTCATGGCGGCAATCCTTTCTAAACTGATCGTTAATCTCACTCTAATACACTTCCCCTTTTGGAGCAACTGAGTTTTCGTCCAAAAATAGGCAGTCGTCTGTGAATTAATGCTTGCACAATATCCCATATCGACAAACCGCCCCCAAAGGTTTGTAAACGCTAACCTCCACTGCTTGACTTCGTAATACAAATGTTCTAAAATTGAAAGTGATTGTAGCTATAAGTTAGACGATGCTGCGACCCTCCCGTGCATTTTAGCCTCCCTCGTTTACGGGGGAGGTGTCGCGTCAGCGACGGAGGGGGTTCTTTCTCCGCTGCATCTTAACATGCGCCAATCGCACAACAATTATCTGCCGCCTGTGCTGCTTTTGCCGCATTTTGTGCATTTGTTTTTGCATTGGACTGACGACTGGCGACTATAGACTGGAGACTACTTTTGCCATTGCCGAAATCTATAGTGCCAAATTTGCCTGTATTTCCGCCCTCCCTGTTACTACGGCTATCGGCGGAGTGAGCCTGCGAACGTGCCGATGTGGGTTGGGGTGGGGTTTCGACTGACACTGACGACACTGACGACATTTGCGACATAAATATGAGATTCTCAACAGCAACAACAGCAACAACAACATTGTAAGCTCAACAATTGCAACATTTTGAATATATTGAACATTTACAACTTTTATGGTGTTCTACTGCCACCACAAACCGAAAGATTCTTAACTGTGAACTGTTGACTGACAACTGCCAACTGCCAACTGCCAACTGATAACTGACAACTGACAACTGACAACTGACAACTGATAACTGATAACTGATAACTGATAACTGACAACTAAAAACTGAATTGGCGCTGTACTGCCGCCGCCGCCGCCATTGCCGCCATAAACGTTGGCGCTCTCTGTATTCCTTGGCGTTCTTGGCGACTCGTATTCGCCTTGCTGGAGACTGGCGACTGATAGCTGATGACTTCTCTTTTAACTTGCCACTTAAAACTTGCGACTATTCCACTTCCAGCCATTCTTCTTCCGGTATCCGTTGTTCCGGTAGCTGCATCACTTGGAACCATGTTTGCCCCGGCTTTAGCGGCAAGAGGTCGCCGGTCATCGTTCGCAGCCCGATAATCGTGTTGATGTCGTCCCGCACCCAGCGCCCCACGTAACGGAGGCCATCGCGGAACAACACCGCGTCACCGTCGCCCATCAGGTTAATCCCGATGCTGTAGCTCTTGCTCCCTTGGAACTCGCTTTCCACAATGTCTGTAAACTGGTGATCGGCGAAAATCACCACCACGTTCGCCGCTGTGATCTGTTCCAGCGTGTTCGCGTCGAAGTGGCCTTGCCCGTCGGCGCTGCGGCGGTAAAGGCCGGTCGCCGCGTCATAGCTCCACATCACCCGCGTCGCGCGGTAGCGGATGTCGATCTTGGTAGTGACCGAAGTATTGTTCCCCGGCACCGTTTCCGAGAACGACAGGCCGTGCAGGTCGGGGCGCTGGTTGATTCCCTGTTCGCTCGCCAGTTCCCAGACGGCGTTGGGGTTCATAAACATATTGTGTGGTACTTCGATGGTCTCGTCGCGCCAATAGTAAGGCAGCCCGAACAGCACCCCCTTGAACAATCGGTTCGCGTAATCCGAGTTATTAAGCAGGGTTTCCACGCCCGTACTCGCGCCGGAAAAGTCGAGAAGCCCCCCGAACATTGGCATCAGGTCGAGGTCGATCAACCGTGCGCTGCGGATCGAGCCGACACGGTTCGGTGCTTGCCCGTAGAAAATGGCTGAAAAGCGCGTTAAACCACCTTCGGCGTAATGCTCAAACACGATGTCCGCCGCCCCGATTCCCGCCTGTGGTCGCACCAGCAGCGGCGCGTTTGAAATTTTAACCACCTGCGGACGGCGCTCCAAAACGCTCGGATCAGACACTTGCAAACCGGTGAGTGGGTTCACATCGGGAGGAAATTCGTCCGGTGTTGGCGTAGTCTCAATTTTCGCTGAAGGGGTTTCGGTTGTAAGATGAGTTGGTAGCGTTGATACAGAACCGAGACTCTCGCCCTGCGGAACGATACATCGGGCCAACAGAACAGCGAGAAAAACGGTCGTGAATAGTCGAAATCGGGTTTTCATAAGCACTCCTATCGTGCTTATTGGACGATGAAGATTGCATTATAGTACACGCCGCAGCTTTGGTTGACGTGCCTATAGGCGCAAGCTATAATGATTTTCAGAGACTTTTAAACCCAATTCTCATTTTCATGTATCATTGTGCTTATCGTGTGGCCTTGCATTGAACCTTTTTTGAGGGGGCCTAAATGCCGCTTAAAGGCGAACTTCGGGATTTTAGTGTTACTCAACTGCTCAATCTGATAAATCTGGCGGGCAAGACCGGCACGCTGACGATTTTCACCGCCAATAAAACAGGCCAGATGGAGCAGGTGAATGGCACCAAACGTGAACGCATTGAAATTGGCCCGGAACGAGCGCAAGTTTCGTTTAAAGGTGGCAAGCTGATTTTTGCGACCATGCGCGGTCAAGAAGGCAATCTTGTTTCCATTCTGAACAAGGTTGGCAAGCTCACCGACGAGCAAGCCCGCGTCATCCGCGAGCGTGCGCGTGATAAAAGTGATAAGGCGCTGGCGCTTCTGTTGATGAACGCCAATTACATCACCCAGAATGACATCGTAAGCAGTATTCAACAGCACATGCAGGATGTCGTCTACAGTCTGATGAGTTGGAATGCTGAACCCTTCCGCTTCGATGACAACGTGCTGCCGCCCAATGACCGTATTCAAGTGCCGATTGACCTTGAAAACATCATTATCGAAGGCTCACGCCGCATCAAGGAAATCGAGGAACTCAACCAGCACCTGCCCAACTTGGACTTCGCGCTGCGTTTCCCCGGCAACCCGCGTGAGAAGCTGAAGGGTATCCACCTCAGCGTCGCCGAGTGGCGCGTGGTGCAGTATGTGAATCCCAAGAACTCGATCCGCCAGATCGCCCGTGCCAACAATATGTCGGAAATCGAAATCCGGCGTGTGGTTTACGGGTTGGAGCAGGCCGGTTTGGTCGAATTGGTGAAGCCGCCGGGAATGGAACAGGCCGCTAGCTCGATGCAGCGCCGTCCACGCCAGCCGCAAAAACCGCAGGTTAAGGCAGATGTCGTTAATCGTTTGATTGATCGCATTCGGTCAATTTAGTAATCGCAACCGCTAGTCCATAACGGACGTTCAATATCGGGAAGAGTGAGCGCACCTTATGCAAACTGTAAAGATGGTTATCACAGGCCCGTTTAGCGCCGGTAAAACCGAGTTTATCCGTTCCATCAGCGAAATCGAAGTGGTTTCTACCGATCAGGCGATTACCTCGGCGGCGGAAAAAGAAGTCAAATCGGCTACCACCGTAGCGATGGACTTCGGTCGTATCACCGTTGACGACGATCTGGTACTGTACCTGTTCGGTACACCCGGTCAGCGCCGTTTCGACTTCATGTGGGAAATCTTGGCTGAAGGTATGCTCGGCTTTGTCGTCATGGTCGACAGTGCCAAGCCAGAAACCTTCCGCGAGGCCAAGAGTATCCTCGAAACCTTCCGCGCCTATGCCCCCACACCCTATGTCGTGGCGGCCAACAAACAAGATCATCCCGATGCGTGGGCTGCCGATGATTTGCGGATCGCCCTGCGTATTGAGGAAGGGGTAAAGCTGCTGCCCTGCGTAGCCAAGGACAAAGAAAGCGTCAAGAACGTCCTGCTCGAACTGCTTTACTCGATCTTGGAGGAAATGGACAAGCAGCAGTAATGCCTCTGCGTCGCTTCAGCTAAGGATATAGGCATCGTGGCATTACTGGTAACAGAGCAGGGAGTCGTTCACTACGAAACCTACGGTCGCGGTCGACCGGTTCTGTTACTGCATGGTTGGCTAGGCTCGTGGTCGCTCTGGCGCAAAACCATCGAGGAACTCGGCAAGGAATTCCGCACCTACGCCATCGACTTCTGGGGCTTCGGCGATTCGGGCGGGCAGGGCGCGGATTTCTCGGTGGATAACTTCATCCTCCTCGTTAACCAATTTATGGATCGACTCGGTATTGTGAAAGCGCCGCTGGTCGGGCATTCGATGGGCGGCACGGTTTCTCTCGGTACTGCCATCCGCTACCCCGAAAAAGTCGTTAAAGTTGTCGTCATCGGTTCGCCGATTGTCGGCACGTCCCTGCGCCCGTTGATTAAACTCGCCGGTCGCCGTACATGGATGGACTTGGCCGAAACCTCACCCGCCTTGTTTGATGTGTTTATGTCCGGCTTGCGGGTGTCGCTGCGCGGCTATTCCTACCTGCTGGCGAAAGACGGCAAGGCGCTGGGAAATATGTTCGCGAGTGATCTATCCAAGCTGACGATGGGGCCGTTCTTCGAAAGTATCGCCACCCTGCGGACAACCGATCTCCGCCCGCGCATGGGCGAGGTCAAAGTGCCAACCCTCGGCATCTACGGCAACAAAGACCTCATTGTTCACCCCAACCAAGCGGAAGTCCTCAAGCAGTACGCCCCGCACAGCAAAATCGTGATGTTTCCCGACTCCGGCCACTTCCCGATGCTCGATAATCCCCCGCGCTTCCACCAAACCGTCCGTGACTTCCTCAACAGCGGGTAGATACTTACCAAAGGCCATGTATCATGTGGTCTATCAAACAAGCCGAGAAACTCTTTTAGAACTCAACCTTTTTGATCGCGTGTAAGTAAATGTGTTCAGTGTCATAACTGTACATGACATAGAACGCTGGTGTATTGTCGCTGGGGTAGGTTAGATAGGTTCGAAAATCGGGGAACACTTCCAACGGCTTTCCTTGGAATGGATTATCAATTAGAGAGAATGTCATTGCCATATAAACAGCATCCATCTCAGGATAATTGCGCCGATACATTTCTAAGTCTTGTGTAAAGATTGGAAATTGGACAATATCTCTAAGAGGCACGATGTCGCTCAGCCAAGATGCGTTTGGCTTCGGCCTCTGCCCACGCAACAGCTTCAGGGGTTAACAATGGTTGCTCTAAGGGTGTAAAGATGTGAAAGTCTTCTACTGCATTCCACCCGCGTTTAGCCGCCAGTGCTTGTAGATGGGCTTTGTTTTCCTCAGTTAGGACAATTTTGTCAGTTGTGTGGATGATTTTTGCCATCATGACTCCTTTTGACACTTCATATAAATAATTTTATATTGTGTCCATACCTATTGTGATCGAATCGGTTCTAGGAGTCAAGAATTTCAAGATACTGGGATACCTTTTCAGTCTCCATTTTCGCCGCCTCAAATCATGTTATACTTCCCCTAAACCTTATGCACGGTTAAAGGCATCAGCATGTATCGTTATATCCTCGAAGATACCCGTCATGTGCTGCCGTTCAACGAGCCAGCCAGCAAATTGACGGTCGGAACATCCACACTAACATTCCATCAGGACGAAGTATTCGCGCAGGTGTTTAAGGGCGGCTTGAAGCTGGGCGATACCTATCAGCAGGTCGGGCAGTTGCACAACATCCGCGACGATGAACCGGCGTTCGTCTACCGCGATAACCTGTGGTTCGACAACGAATTTTTGACCACCTTCATCGACCGTGCCAAAGCCTCCGGTCAAGCCTGCCGCGCGGCTATCTTCGCCGACGAACGCGAACGCGCTTTTGCATCGTATACCCTGCCGCTGGCTGCATCCTTCGAGCGTGGGCATACCGAGGCGCAAACCGGGCGACCGATTGCCCTCGTCGATATGTGGTACTTCCCGAAGGGTTATACGTCGGATGTGCTGCCCATCGCCATTGACAGTGAGGCCGAGCCGCGCGGCTTTTACAGCGTGCCGGACTTCATGGCGCAGGATAAGGTTGAGGAACTCACTCACTACTTGCCTAAGTATGGGTTGCTGTCCATCGAAAGCTGGGTGCATATCTTCTACGCCAGCGTCATCTTCGGGGTATTTACGCGCGGCTACCGCTTCGAGGAAGATATTAAGCATCACAACTTCCTGTCGCTCAAGCTGTTGTGGCGCGGTATCATCGAACAGCGGCAAATCCTCACCACCTCGGCAGCCGTCAAGGTCGGTAAGGATACCGTGATTGACCCCTCGGCCATCATCAGCGGCCCGACCACCATTGGCGACCGCTGCTACATCGGCCCCGGCGCGGTCATCGACAACTGCACCATCGGCGACGACGTAACCGTTTCACAGGGCTGCCAACTCATGTTGAGCGCGGTGGCGAACAACTGCTTCTTGCCCTTCCGCGCGTCGCTGTTTATGACCAGCCTCATGAGTGGGACGATCATTGCCCAGAACACCTGCTTGCAGATGTGTGTCATCGGGCGCGACAGTTTCGTCGGCGCGGGCAACACCTTCACCGACTTCAACCTCATCGGCGAATCAGACGGTCGCGGTGGGGTCGTGCCACGCACGATCAAAGCCTCTAACATTCATGGTGAACTGGAAGACGTAGGGCAGGTGGTACTGGGTGGTGCGGTTGGGCATAACTGCCGCATCGGTTCCGGCCTCATCATCTTCCCCGGTCGTATGATCGAGTCCGACGTAACCTTATTCGCCTCGGCGCAGCGCCGCGTCATCACCCGTGACGTGCGCTACGAGGAAAGCGACCACCATACCGTCAAGGTTGCCGAGAAGCTGGTGCAGCGCCAGTACCCGCGGCAGGGCGAGAGCGACGAACGCACCGACCAGCACACATGGGAACGCTGGTAGGTTATTCGTCGAGGATAATATCGAGGCTGTGCAGCAGGCTCACCGCTTCCGGCAGCGAGAAGCGCGTTTTCTTGAGCGTGTTTTGCGTCGCCGGAATATGGTAGTTACGGGCTTTGGCGAGGTTCGCCTCGGTCAAGTTGGTATGGTGGAAGCGGCTCTCACTCAAATCGGTATCTTCAAAATTGGCTTTCGTCAAATCCGCTTCCGAAAAATCCACGTCTTTGGCAAGGCACTGAACCAGCACTAACTTATGCATCTTAAGACCAATGAAGGTCGAGTAGTTCAGCGTACACTCGCTAAACGTCAGTGACCCAAGCAAGCTGTTCTTGCCCCACATCGCTTCCGTCCAGTTGATGCCCACGACCTTTGTATCGTCGAATTTTACATCCGCGAATACGCTGTTCTTAACCTTCATCAAGCTCAGGTCGCAGGTCTTGAACGTACAGTTATGAAATTTGCACCCGTCAAAGACGATTTCCGCGAGGCTGCAATTGATAAAACTGCATCCTTGGAACGATTTGCCTTTGACAATCGCTTTTTGTGCGTCAACCTTACGGAAAGTTTTCTGCTCGTATTCCAACTCGGTGTCGGTTGCAAAGTTCATGTCGTTAGCTCTTTTATGTATCGGGTGAGTACTAATAAGTTTCTATACATCACTAAAATTATTGAGGCAACGTTGGACGTGCTAAATGTATAGCTCCCTTCTCCCTTGTTACTACGGGGGAGAAGGGTCGGGGATGAGGGGGTCGAATCCTACGACCGTGCGCGGAAATACCCGCTGACGAACCGGTACATCTCCAGCACGTTCTTCGGCTGTTGTGCCGCGTCTTCCAGCTTACGGGCGAAGCCACCATCTTCCATCGCCTTCGGGTTACCGGCTGCCGCGATGATATACGTCAGTTCACCCACGCGCTGCAAATCGGTCGTCAAGTCGCGCACGATTTCACGCTGCTTTTCCAGCGGAATGTCGCCCCATAGGCTGTCGATTTCCTCGCGGATCGACTCGGCGCTGATGGTGATTTTGCGGCTGGGTGGGAAGGCTTGTACCAGACTTTGGAGTACCGCGTTGACAATGCGCGTTTCTTCAAGGACGCGCGGTGCGGGGCGGTCGCCGAACACATGCTGGCTGAGGATGCGCTGCATCTTCAACGGCTGTCGTCTGCCGCGTGCCAGATACCCCCCCACAATCCACAGCACATCGAGGGCGCTGGCTGGGTCTTTACGACCTTGCAGCAGGTTTTCGATGTACTGGTCAAGTTCCCGTGCCCGTGTTTGCCACGGCTTGCCCAACTCTAAGATCGCTTTACCGGCTTCGATCAGTTCGTCTGCTAGGATAATGCGGTCATTACTGCTCAAGTTGCCGCCGAGGCTGTCGAGGCTGTTCCGCAGCGAGCCGAGGGTCGGTATTTTCGCCTTATCGGCGTAGGTGAGTGCCGTGTCGTACAGGAACTCTGCAGTCACATGCAGGAAGTCGCTGTACTCCAGAATGTCGAGGCTGTCGAGCATCTTCCGCATAGCATAGCTGGCTTCCACCGACTGCTGCACCGCCGCGCCGAACTCGCGTCCGAAAGCGCCGACCGCTTTCCGTGCGTCCGCGTCCGGTGCGCGTCGCACGTAGCGCCGCAGCAGTTCCAACCCCGCTATGCGTACCTTGTCGTCCCAATCCATCAGCGTGTACATGCGCCCGATGAGGTTGATGCCTCGTGCGCCTTCGCGCGTGGCGACCTGTGGCATGATTGCCGCGACTCGGATGGTCTTTTCCACATCCTTACGCGAGATATGGAACTTGAGCAGGGCGATCATTGCTGAGGCCGGAATAACGGCGGCGATGTTCGAGTTTTCCAGCAGCATGTGGGTGGCTTGGTCGGCGATCCGGTCAAGCACCGATGACCACGAATGTCCCTCAAGGATACCGACATAAGCCATCAGCAGGGGCAGTGATTTAACACCCGCTTCGTTCAGCGCTTTGACCGCTGCCGGTACTTGGTTGACTGGAATCGGCGTTTCCGCGTACAGCCGCTGCACCATCATCACGTAATCGGCCTGCGCCTCGCCGGGGTACAGCACCCGCGCTTGGTGCAGCATTTCGTTGGCGGTGTCTTTATACCCGCCAGAAGCCAACAGTAGTTTTAAGAGATACATTGGCCCCGGCAGTTCGAGCCGCGTCAGGGTTTCGTCGTGACTGAGCATGATGGCAATCCAGTTCAGGGTTTGGCTGTACTGCACCCCCCACTGCGTACCAATTAGCCCCACCATCGCGCCTAACGCTTGTGCATCCACAATATCCGGTCGCTTGGCACGGATGGCGGATTCCGCGAGGCGAATCAGGATCGGGTCACGCCACTCATCGCCGAAGTCGGAGGCCGCACTCAGCAGTAAGCCGGACGGAGCCATGCCCGAATCCTCGCCGATCAAATACGGGGCGAGTCGGCTCAAAGTCGGTGGTAGCTGCGCCGTGAACTTCTGGGCGCTAATTAACCGCCGCAGCACGTCACTTTCAAGGTAATTCACGGCTAACAAGAACACGGTCAGGTTGAGATCGCGGTCAAGGATCGACAGCGGCAGCACCATTTCGATCAAACGTGGCACGGCCTTGCTGATCTCCAACCCCGGATTAGAGAGGTGGATTTGTTCAAGGAAGCTGTTAATACCCTTGAGGTCGCGCTTCTGCACCAGCGTTTGCATGTGCGATTGTACGGCGCGGTGAGTGAGGTCAACCCAGTGGGTACCCGTCGGCCCCAGCGGGTTTGCCATCCAACGGGAAAGCGCGTCAAAAACCAGCAGCGACTTGCCTTCCTTTATGGCCTCGTCAAACTGCGCCTGAATTGCCCATTCGAGTTCGGCTTTTTGGCGCAGCATCGGCGCAATCGGGTCGGCGTACTGCATATTGCCGAGCGCCAGCGCGAACGCGAGCAGATGCTGGGTATAAGCGATCTTGAGTTCGTCAGTCAGTGTCGGGTCTTCCGCCAGCACGCGGGAGACATCCGCCGCTTCGACAGGCTGGTTGTTCACGAGCGCGTTGTCGAGCTTCAGGCGGTAGGCCGCGTAACCCAGCGCTTCAGCTAACCCCTCGCCGCGCTTGATGCGCCACGCGGCAACAGCGGTCAAGCCACGGGTTTGCTGGCTCACCAGTTCCGCGTCGAGGCGTAGTTGGCTGGCGACGAAGTGGCTGTAACTATCCGCGACCACGTTGCCGCCCAGCTTGCCTTTTTGCCAGCCGTAAACCAGTGTTTGCCGCGAGAGTTTTTCACCGCCGAAGAAGCGCACTTGGGCATCGGCTTTAGTGCTTTCGAGCGTGTGCGTGGCAAAGGTCACACCGAAACGTGCCGATGGGGGCAGCAGCGCCAGCAGCCCTTGAATGAACTGTACACGGGTCGCCAGATCAGGCGGTGCGCCCTGTACCACCAGCGGCACCCCTTGAACGATAGCCGCCAGCAGCGATTCGATAATGTCGATCTGGTTATGGGTATAGCTCATTAAGTCGAGGATGTCGTCAATTTGCTGGTCGCTGCTCACCGGTTCGGGATGATCGACCAGCAGTTGGTTGAGCTTGGTATTCGGGCGTTCAATCGGCGGCATCTGCACTTCTGCCAGCCCGATGATCGCCTTGAGGTTGCCCCCGATTGCCCGCAGCACATCTGTCGGCATGATAACGAAGTGCCACAAAATGGTTCCGGCGGGTGTGGTTTGGGACTGTGCCAACACAAATGGAACCGCCTGCCGACCCCGAATCAGCGCCCAAGAACCGGTCGGGGTATCTGCGGGAGGGATGAGCGCGTCCTGCACCACCTCATCCACCTGCTCCTGCACAATGCCCTGTGACTTGGCGAGGACTTGAGGGTCGCTCTCCGGTTGGCTGGCTATTGGACCGTAATAAAAATGTTCAAGTGCGTAAGTTACTGTCGACACAGTTGGTTCTTTCTATGCGCGGATCGGCATAAAAACAAGGTGATCGCTCAGAATTGTAATAATTGTGTGCTTAACTATAAATCATCCTTGAATATACTACCACCGTATCATCGTACCCCTATCACACGGCTAAATAAAACAGCGCCGAAGTCTCGACGCTGCTCTCAAATTCTTGAATGTGTGGGCTAAACGTTAGCTCTTATTCCGGTCGTAAGGGATAATTTTGTCCCACTCGTCGGCGGCGGAACGGGCGACAATCGCGATAATCGGTTCGTCGCCGATGTTGAAAACCTCGTGCGGTACACCCGACTCGATATAGATGAAATCGCCGGCTTCGTTTTCCAAGACCTGTTTGAGACCGTCACCGAACTCGTGGCGCACTTTGCCCTGCAAGATATAGAGCATGACCTCGAAACCATCATGAATGTGGGCATAAGCCACCCCGCCAACCGGAACCGTCGCCACGTTCATCGACAGCCCCTTAGAGTTCACGTTCTTGCCGGACATCCCCTGCTTATACTGGATGTTGTTCCATTGGCGGGACTTGCCACCGCCGCGAATGGTCCAGATACCGCCCAAGTCCTCGACCTGCTCCTTGAGTTCTTCCGGGGTAACGTCTTTCTTAATGAGTTCAGGCATGACTTTTGCTCCTTAAAATGCTGATGGTCAATAAGTATGGAGGGCTGAACATAAGCTGCCTATCAACACGAGCCGCCTATGAATTTGTGCGGTTGACCATAATCGACATCAGCACTATAACGCGCGGGATGGACTTCCGCAACGCTACTGGTTTGCTTGTTTGCGTCGCTGGTCAACGGCATTGATGACTCCCGCACGGTCTTTTTTCCATGCCGCTTCGATCTCTTTGCTGTAGCCAACCATAATCCACGGCATCCGTTGGGCAATCCCCCGCAGTGTGTCGTCGATTTGGGCTTCTTTACCAGTGACGGTCATCAAATGCCCGTGCCGGTCATAAACCAACGCCGAAACCTGTTTGCCGCCACGTCCGTTGACGATCTTCTTGTAGATCCACATCACATCTTTGAGTTGGGTCACATCCAATGCGGAGGCTTTGTTGGCAACCAGCCAATTGCGGGTGATTTGGATGTTCCCAACTTTTTCACCACTGCTGCCGAGTTCGGTTTCGATCTGGTCAGCCACACTGGACGGTTCACCGAAGCGCTGCAACCCGCGCCAGATCGAGTGCCGCTCGGTATTCACAATGCGTCCGAGTGCGCGTAAGACCCCCCACAGGCAGGCCGCGAAGGCGACGACGGTGGCTGCTAAACCAGCATAGCCCGACCCTTTGAAGTCAGTCGCGTCGAGCATAAACGGTAAGAAACTGTCGTCCAGATTGGGGATTTCACGCTGCAACTGGTCAAGGACTTCACGCTGCTCATCAGGCGGAACATACGTAAGTGCGCCAGTATACGCATCAAGGTTATCAACATCACCCGTTTTCACCAGCAGCAGCTTGTCATCCAAGATCAGGGTTTTATAATAATCCTTGCCCGTTTCAATACCGTTGGTGGTGCTGGTTTTGTAAAAGCCGGTGTCGAGCGTTTCGTCGCCTTTCAACGTGACATAGAACTGCCGGAGGTTGTTCACATCGGTAATGCCGAGGATGTAGTCTTTGTCCACGACATACGGCCCCGTGAGCAGGTTGTAGAAGTGGTTCAGGCTTATGGCGATGATGACCAACATCACGACCAAGCCAATGCCCCACAGGATAAGCTGGTTGCGGTTTGACCTGCGGATAATATTGGAAATGAAGTTTGTTTCCATCACGAACCCCCTTGATAGGTCACCGAAGCAGGGCTAGTGATGAGTTCCCCAGCCGCCGCCACCCGGCGTTTCGATAACGACTTGATCGCCAGCTTGTACGCTGCCCGTGAACTTCCCGCTGACGTTCCGCACAGTTTGATCGCTGCCGATAATCCTATTGTCGCCCGTTTGACCGGATGCGCCACCCGCTAGGCCGTAGGGGGCGTAGATGCGCCGTTCGCTGTTAAGGGTAAGGGTAGCGGGCGCGAGGAATTCATACACCCGCCGCACCCCCGCGCCGCCGGTGTGCCGTCCCTCGCCACCGGAACCTTCACGCAGGCCGTATTCCAGCACACGCACGGGTAGGGCATATTCCAACGCTTCAACCGGCGTGTTGCGGGTGTTGGTCATGTGGCTGTGCCGCCCGCTGAGTCCGTCACCGGAGGCTGCCGCACCATGTCCGCCAGCAATCGTTTCGTAGTAGACGAAGGCACGTCCGTTTAGGTTCCCGCCAAAGGTGAAATTATTCATGCTGCCTTGGCTGGCTGCCGGAATACGGTCGGGTAAGGCTTGCGCCAGCGCACCCAATACCGCATCCACCACCCGCGCTCCGGTTTCGGTGTTGCCCACCGCGACCGCTGCGGGGAAGTCCGGGTTGAGCAAACTGTGCGGTGGCGTGGTCACAATCACAGGTGCGAAACAGCCGTGGTTGACCGGTACATCATCATCGGCCAACAGGCGCACGCAGTACCATGTCGCCGACCGGACAATTGCTTCGACCGCGTTGATATTTCCCGCGACCTGTGGTGCGCTGCCGGTGAAATCAACTGTCATCTGTGAACCATCTACGCGCACCGTCGCCTTAATCGGGATGCGGAATTCACGCTGCCCGTCGCTTTCGAGCGCATCCTCGAATGTGTACTCGCCGTCCGGTATCGACGCGATCACCGCTTCAGTCATCCGTCGTGAGTAGTCGAGCAGGGCGGCGGCGTGGTCACTGACGCGCGTTTCGCCATGTTCGGCGACCATCGCCAGCAAACGCTTTTCGCCTACTCGTTGGGAGGCTAACTGCGCTTCAAGATCGCCGAGCCGCTCTTCCGGTGCGCGGCTGTTAGCGGTAATCAACCCCAGCACCCCTGCGTTACGCTTGCCTCCATCAATCAGTTTGATTGGCGGAATGATGATACCTTCTTGGTAAAGTTCGGTGCTGAGTGGCAGTGATCCCGGTGACATTCCACCAACGTCGGCGTGGTGGGCGCGGCTGGCGACAAAGAAGCGAACTGCGCCTTCCACGAACACCGGCGACACCATCGTAATATCGGGTAGATGTGTCCCGCCGTGATACGGGTCGTTCAGAATGATGACATCCCCCGGCACGAGTGTGTCAAACTCTCGCAGCGCATATTCCACTGATGCGGGCATACTGCCGAGGTGAACGGGGATATGTGCGGCCTGTGCCACCATCCGCGCCTGTGCATCGAACACCGCGCAGCTAAAGTCCAACCGTTCGCGAATGTTTGGGCTGAAGCTGGCGCGTTGCAGCGTCACGCCCATTTCCTCCGCCACCGCCGCGAACAGGTTCTTAAACACTTCCAGCGAAATCGGGTCTACCTGTGTCATCTTATGCATCCGTTTTTGGACAAATTTGATTATAACTTGGTGATCCAAACGGTATGTCGGTTACAATTATCCACTGTCCTTTATCGTCCATACTGTAACGAGATCGTTCTGTTTTCGCCGCAATCAACAGTTCACTTCCTAATGTAATTTGTAAATCCATTTTTTCCTGAGCTGCTGCTCCTGAAAAACGAAGTTCACAACTATCATATCCCTCAGTACTAATCACAACCTTTAAATTGGGATCGCCAAGATACATTCCATAACTTGCTCCGAATTCTTCACCTGCGACGATGATCATTTCTTGATTATTTATGGCTTCGGATTGTGGACATGCGCCTTTGGGTTTATTTGCCAGAATAGACACTTTCGCGTTCGGATTGGCGCTATTGTTAACGACGTTACCTGTTATCTCAACACTTGTGTAGCTTGTCCGTTCAGGGCAATCTCCTCCCATCATCCCAAATGGCATGTTGAGGAAGGTTTCTCTAAGCCAAATCCCTGTTCCGCAAAGCAGCACAATTATGAGAAATAGAGTTGTGAAAATGATGCGCCATTTCATAATCTATTCCCTCAAGGGTCTTAAAACATCAATTTACCGATAATGAACCAACAGACCGCGCTTACAAGGAGCATAATGCGCGCTGCATAGTTAAGCCCATTTCCTCAGCCACCGCCGCGAACAGGTTCTTAAACACTTCTAGCGAAATTGGGTCTACTGTCATACCGATCTACCTTTTACAGCACCCGTTCCAAATCCGCCCACGCTTGCGTCAAACCGGCTTGCAAAATCCGCGCGTCTACCCCCCAGACTTGAAGCTGGGCATTCAGGTCGCGGTGTAAAATCACGTCCTCTTCCGTTGCTGCCAGCGAACCCCACATCTTCCCATTCTGGCGGCAAATTGCGGCGACTTGGGCAATCGCTTTATTGACATGGATGCCGTCCGGTTGCAGTTTGAGCCGCAGCCCCAAGTCGGCTGGCCCGACATACAACCCATCAAGACCGGGGATTTTCGCCATTTCTTCGGCCTGTTCCAGCGCTTGTGGGGTTTCGATCTGCACGATCACGAACGTTTCTCGCAGCGCGTTTTCAATCAGTACATCTTTGCTGTCCAAACCGTAGTTCGCATCAAGGCCGCGCCCGTGCAGCCCGCGATCACCTACCGGCGGGAACTTCACACTTTGCACCAAATCACGTGCGCTGACAGCATCATTGACATGCGGGATAATCAGGCCAGTCGCGCCATCTTCTAAGTATCGGTACAGACGCGGCTTTTCACGTGTGGGTGGGCGCACTAAGCAGTCAATATCATAGAGATGGAAGAACGCCAGAATAGCCTGCACTTCACGGTCGTCAAAGTTGTGGTGTTCCATATCGAGCCAGATGCCGTCAAAACCAAGTTGGGCAGCATACGCCACGAACGCCGGAATGTAATAACCCATCATCGCCAACCGCGCGGGTTGGCCTGCCCGTACCTTCGCCAGAATTTTGCTCTTACGCATGATCGCTCTTTTCAATAGGCTGTAAATTGGCGCAGATTATGATTGCTCTAGGATTAAATTGCGATAGCCATCCACCCGCGCTCGCCACCCACGCGCCACATAAACCGTGCTGTCGAATTGGAAGGCTAGCGCCGGGCCGTCGAATATCGCCCCAATCGGCAGCAGGTCCCGTTCGTAGAGTGCCATCGTTTCACCGTTAGCCGACGACTTATGCCCGATCAGCGCCCGATCTGCCGTTTCGTCACTGGCCGTTTCGGGTATTAAGACCGGCTTTTCCACCACGCCAATCGCTTGTAGGCGCAGGTTGACCACTTCCACCGCACGACCCCGCAGCGCATGACCATAAGTGCGTTCATGAGCAGCATGGAAATCGTCTGCCAGCGATGACGGTTCTTGTTCAACATTTAGAAGCGGAATGCTGAGTTCGTAGGCTTGCCCTTGATAACGCATATCGACAGTTGGGCGGAAAATCATGTCATCCTCGGCAATGCCTTCATGTGTGAGTTCGGTTTTGGCTTGTGTTATCATCTCGGCTAATAAGGTGTGCATTTGGCTCAAACTTGCCTTGTTATACACACCCAGCACCGAACGGCTGTAGTCGAGCGCCACATCCGCCACCAACAACCCGAACGCGCACAGCACGCCGGGGTAGCGTGGGATAAGCACGCGCGGAATTTGGAGGCGTTCGGCGACTTCGCAAGCGTGGAGTGGCCCCGCACCCCCAAAAGCCATCAGTGTAAAGTGGCGGGGATCGTAGCCGCGAGCCACCGAAACGCGCCGTACCGCACGGTCAATGCTCACATTCGCGATGTCGATGATACCCGCCGCAGCCGCCTCGCTGCTCAGGTTCATTTGTCCGGCGAGATTGTTGACTGCTGCCTGTGCCTCTGGCAGATGAAGTGTCATCCCCCCACCGAGGAAATGATCGGGATCAAGCCTACTCAGTACGGCGTTTGCATCGCTAACTGTGATGTTCGTGCCACCCCGCCCGTAGCAAATTGGCCCCGGTGTCGAACCCGCGCTTTCTGGCCCGACCCGCAGCGCCCCACCCGCATCCAACCGTGCGATGGAGCCGCCCCCTGCACCGATGGTTTCGATGTCGAGGAGGCGAATACGCAGCGGCAGTCCGTCGATCTCACTTTCGGGGCGGCGTACTGGCGCACCGGGGCAGATCGCAACATCGGTTGAGGTGCCGCCAATGTCGAGCGTGATAATGTGATCGTATCCCGCCAGCTTGGCAATATGATATGCGCCTATCACCCCTGCTGCTGGCCCACTGAGCGCGGTTTGTACCGCTTGCTGCCGTGCGCGTTCGGCGCTCATCACACCGCCGTCCGACTTCATAATCCGCAGCGAAACCGATTTGCCACCTTCAGTAAGCTGTTGTTCGAGGGTGGTTAAGTAACGGCTCATAACAGGGCGTACGTAGGCATCCAGCGCAACCGTGCTGGCACGTTCGTATTCGCGGAACTCTGGCAGTACATCACTGGATAGGGCGATTTGCCACGCTGCCAGTACGCCGCGTTCAATCAGCCGCTGTTTGACCGCTTGCTCGTGGGCAGCGTTGATATAGCTGTAGAGGAAGCAGACCGCCACCGACTCAATACCCTCAGCCGCAATCGCGTCAATCACACGGTCGAGCGCTGCCATATCTAATGAAGTGAGCGTATTCCCTTGATGGTCGAGGCGTTCCGGTACTTCGTAGCACCAGTCGCGTGGAATGAGCGGCGGTGGAAGCTGCGGGTGCAGAGCATAAAGGTTGGGTCGGTGCTGCCGACCAATAAACAGAACGTCGCGGAAACCTTTGGTCGTGATGAGCGCGGTTTTTGCCCCTTTGCGTTCCAGAATGGCGTTCGTCGCCACGGTTGAGCCGTGCGATACCCGCTCCAGCGCGGCTAATCCCCCCGGCGTGATGGCTGCCAACCCCGCCAGCATTGCTTCGGCGGGGTTCGCGGGCGTACTGAGGAGTTTGTGGATTTTGAGATGCCCATCGACGCTCACAACCAAATCGGTAAACGTTCCGCCTATATCCACACCGATGAGCATGCTTTCCCCTTGAATTTTTGGACTATTCGCGGGGATTATAGCGTGATCTCACTGAATTCCGTAAATCAAAAGAGCGTCTACTAGGACGCTCTTTTGAACTATGTTTGAGGGATTACTGGACGCTGTAGATTTCCAAGCCCATAATCATCGGGCGACCGACAACCCCGATCATGCTGATGTTGAGTTTGCCATCGGCCACGACAACTGTATAGCCACCGTAGCGTTTCCACTGGTTGATACCCAGATCACCTAAATTGTTACCGAGTGGGACGTTCTCGGCGGTCAGGTTCCAGCGCCGCTGATTACCCGCGTAATTTTCCATCGTCCACAGGTAGATGCGGTAGGTGCCGTTCGGGATCACCTGTGTCAGGCTCATCGTTCCCTTATCGGCGGACGAGAATAACGCTGAGTTGAGCATGTGAGAAGTCGCTGCGTCTGTAGTGGGGTTGGTGGCGAGATGGGTATTGCTGCTGGCCGCACCCGCCACAGTCAGCCCTTGACCTTTAGCAGCGGCATAGCTAACCCATTGATTGCCCAAGATGTTGACCGCATTCCCATTGAAGTTGATGCCCTTCACAAACTTCTCAACCGGTGTCCCCGGTCGAACCGAAGTCGGAACCGGTTGACTTTCCGGTAGCTTGGTCGGCTGCACGACGATGGTTGGCAGAATGGTCGGAACAAGTGTCGTCGTAGCAATCGGCATCGGGGTGCTGGTCGGCATCGGCGTGATGGGTGCGTTCGTCGGGACGATTGCAACACTGCCACGGCTGATGAATTGCGCCGCCGCATTTTTGAGGACGACCGAGGTGGTGCTGTTGTCGTTATAGATACCGAACTTTTCGCCGTTATCCGGTGGATACTGCCCGCTTGCCTGTCGGCTTTCCAGTCGCCAGTACATCCACCCCGCGCAGTTGGGGTGATTATGCATCGCGCTGATCCATGATTGGTAGATGCTGCTTTGGTCGCTCGCTGATGAAGGATAGGCGAACTCTTGTAGCACGACCGGTTTTTGCCCCTGTGCCGCGATATTGCAGTAGGCGTTAATCTGGTTCGTCACATCGGTCACGCTGATCTTGTGGTAGGTGGGGTAGGTGTGCCATGTCGCGAAGTCGATGGTTGAAATACCCATTTCCAGTTGCGGATTGCTGCCCGCGTGACCATCAGCGAAACCTTCATTACCGGATGCGACCAAATGGTTCGGGTCAATCGACTTCACATGAGCCGACATTTCGCTGATCCAGGCTCGCCCTAACTGCGTTCCGGCGATTTCCGGCTCGTTCATCAAATCCCACGCGAAGATCGTCGGGTCATCCTTGTATTTGATGCCGGTCAGGGTATTGGTGCGATTCAACACATGGCTGACCCATTCCTTATAGAAGGCTTTGGTACGTGCGTCCTCAAAGAAGAAGGTGTAACGGTCGGCGGCATTAGCTATATCATAGTTACCACCTTTGAAGTTGGCATTAATCTGCTGCACGCCGCCCGCCCACTGCCAGAAATCCAGCAGCGAGATATTGAGCTTGAGGTCGAGCTGCTTGGCTTTCCAGATCACGTAATCCCAGCGGCCTAGTCCATTGGTCGTACTGTCATTCCAAGCCATTCGTTGTGCGTTGGCATCCCAATAGAGAATATAAACGCCTTTCATACCCATGTTGCTGGAGTCGGCGGTGCTGCCCCAGTTCCACTTGAGGGGCATACTGCCTTGATTGACATTGTTGCTATCCAACGAACCGCGAACCGAGTGCAGAATGCCGCGAACGACATTCACATTCATCGCTTTGGCATCGGCAAAAAACTGGTCGACCTCATATTGGGTTCCCCAACCTAAGTAGTGGTTGTTCGTCCCTGCTACGTTGAACACTTTGCCGTTCAAGCAAAATAATGTACCGCAAGTTTGCACGAAGCCATTCGATTGTGCTTCAACAGGTGTAGCCCGTGTGATGAACGAGATGGCGATGAATAGGCAAACCACGACTGACAGACAGACACCAAGTCTGCTGGTGAATTTCAATTTCATTAGGAGCCTTTGGAGGATTGTGTTACAGTGCTTGTTATTGATTGTTGATTACACTAAATTAAGTATAAGTCCAATAATTGAGATGGATAGTTGAGATCAAGTAGCGTGTGCAGCGATCAAAACGATCCCCGTTTATCTGATCTATGGAAGATTTATAGCGGAAAACTCGGTTTGTACGAATAGCTAATAGGTACTGTGACCTATTGTTGATAGGCCAAGTGGCTAGTATGTAAAGATATTGACCATAAAATGCGCTGCTGAAAACGCCTTAATTAATTTTCAAAACGTAAAAATGGTAAATAAAATCAACTTTTATGCGTTTAAATGGTGTAAACTTGATAATGAATAAGGCACGAGAAATGTGCTTTCTCTAAAATCTGTGTTATTATCTCCGCACGTACAGGGTTCTGAATGTGTGAGATAAATACTCTGTATTTTTTATAATCTTCAAATAGTGAGTTTAAACATGGGACGACGATTGGTTATGCTTGCGGCGTTTTTCGGGATGTTGGGTGTCGGGATGGGGGCTTTTGGCGCACATGCGTTAAGCATGGTCTTTAAAGCGAATGGGCGGGAAGCGACCTACCAAACAGCGGTGCAGTATCACCTCATTCATACGTTAGCGCTTCTATTTGTGTCTTCGGCTGTACGACGTTGGCCGGGTAGGTTGGCTCACGCATCCGGTTTCTTTTTTACGCTTGGCATCATCTTCTTTTCGGGCAGCCTATACATTCTCGCCATCTTTGACCTGCCGGTCATGGGGGCCGTTGCGCCGATTGGTGGTGTGGCATTCATACTGGGCTGGCTGCTGCTGGGCTTAACCGCGTGGCAGAATAACATCGCCTAGTGCCTTATCCGCTTTGCGAATAGAGCTATAAGTTATCCATTCTTATATAAGGAAATAGGTTTGCCTTTCAAAAAGACTTCCACAAAACCGTAAAATGAGGCAAATTTGTCTGCCCACTTCTCCTACTATAAAACTCCCCAATAAGTTGATGTTTCAGCTTGCTGCCATGCCGTACCATAAGGGCATCTGATGAGGCGCTCATATGCGTCATAGAAATCATTCGTTAGTCCTTAGGAGGCCCATATGAACAGCTTTCTCAACCCACTAATGAATCCCGCGTTAGGTGGTTTGCCAGTTGCAAACGCTGAATTAACCCAGCATGTCGAAGGCCGCACCGGCGAGATATGGTCGTACGGGAACCTGTTCGACTCGCTTCAACACCTCATTCGCATTTGCCATGAGGGTGAAGAAAGCTACCGCCAAGCCGCCGAGCATACTCAGAATGAGTGGCTGCGCGGTCAATTCGAAAATTACAGCAAGCAGCGGCAGCAGTTCGCCGTCGAACTTAGCAACATCGCGGCGGGTTACGGCGCTGAACCGCAGGTTGGCACAACCGTTGGTGAGGCGCTCCGCCAAGCATGGACGGATTTGCGAACCGCGCTGACGGGCGCAAGCAATGACGACAAAGTCTTGCTTGAAGAACTGGAACGCAGCGAAGATACAGCAAAGGCCGCTTACGAAGAACAGCTTGATAAAGGTTTGCCGGAACACGTTCACAATGTCGTCCAAAACCAATATCAGGACATCTTAAGAGGTCATAACCAAGTGCGTGACCTGCGTGACGGTTTTCCCAATTCGTAACGCAGTAAGCTGAAACCAAAAGGGCGGGTGATTAGTCACCGCCCTTTTATTTTGTGGATTGCCTAGCGGTTAGGGAATGACGGCTGTGGCCTCGATCTCAACCCGCGCTGCGTCTTCCATGAGTGCGGTCACTTGTACGGCTGTCATCGCCGGATAATGTTTACCAATGACTGCACGGTAGACCTCGCCCAACGCCTTGCCGCTGTCTAAATATTCGCGTTTATCAACCACATACCACGTCAAACGGGTGATATGTTCAGGCTTTCCGCCCGCTTCGGCGAGTATGGCGACAATATTCTCCAGTGCTTGCCGTGACTGCTCAAGGAAATCACTGGTCTGAAATTGCCCTTGCCCATCCCAACCGATCTGCCCGCTGATGAACACCAATTTGCCGCTGCTGGCTACACCGTTGGAATATCCTTTGGGTCGCGCCCATGATGGCGGTTGTAATATCTGCATCTTTTATCTTTGTTCCATTTTCAGATCCGAATTATCTCTTAATTTAGGCTTATAACACTGCTGAGTACTTGTATGGACTGTTAACTGTGGACTGACGACTGATGACTACTAAGTCACATTCCCGCGCCGTTGGAACTCCGGTCGCTCCCATGTCCGCTTTTGGAGGATGTCTGCCAGAATAGCAACCGTATCCCATATATCGGTAAAGCTGACGTAAAGCGGCGTGAAACCGAAGCGCAGGATATTCGGTTCGCGGTAATCACCAATCACGCCTGTCGTAACCAACGCCTGCATAATCGGGAAGCCCTGCGGATGACTGTACGACACTTGGCTGCCGCGAATGCTGCCATCGGTTGGTGTGACCAGTTCCAACCCGAAGCTGCCGCATCGCTGCTCGACCAATTGAATGAAAAGATCCGCCATTGTTAATGACTTCTCACGGATTTGCACCATATCGGCTTCCAGCATCACATCCACGCCGCATTCCAGTGCGGTCATGCTCAGTACGGCTTGTGTCCCCGCCAGATAGCGACCGATGCCTTCCGCCGGTTCGTACTTCCAGTCGAAGGCGAACGGCTTGTTGTGTCCCATCCATCCCGCCAGCGGTTGGCTAAAGTTCGGTTGATGTCGTTTCGCCACATAGACAAACGCTGGCGCACCCGGCCCACCATTTAGATACTTGTAGCCGCAGCCAATCGCAAAATCAGCGTTCGCGCCCGTCAAATCAACCGGCAGCGCCCCCGCTGAATGTGCCAGATCCCAGATGACCAAAGCACCTTTCGCGTGGGCTTGCGCGGTAATGGCGTTCATGTCGTGCATCGCGCCGGTGCGGTAATTGACATGCGTCAGCATCACCAGCGCCGTGTTCTCGTCAATCGCGCCCATAATCTCATTGGCGGGTTTGAGCACGAGTTCATGATCGCTGCCTAACAACTGGATAAGCCCCTGTGCCATATAGAGGTCAGTGGGGAAGTTATCCGGCTCGGAGAGGATCACACGGCGGTTCGGGTTCAGCTTCACACCTGCCGCCAGCACTTTGAACAGGTTGACCGAGGTTGAATCCGCCACCACGACTTCGCCGTCATCTGCGCCGATGAGCCTAGCGATCTTGTTGCCCAATCGGCGCGGCATTTCGTACCAGCCTGCTGTGTTCCAACTGCGAACCAAGCCGTTGCCCCATTCTTCGGTAATCGCTTTTTGTAAGCGTCCTTCGACGGTCTTAGGAACGGCACCAAGCGAATTCCCGTCGAAATACAGCACCCCTTGAGGGATGTAGAACTGCTCTTTAAAACTTGCCAGCGGATCGCTTGCATCCATCGCGGCGAGTGCCTCGCGGGTGAGGGCGGTGGTGTTTGCTTGGGTCAATGTCATGATGATTTCACTTCTGTCTGCCGGAGTGCGAAGCGTTGCAGTTTACCGGTATTCGTGCGTGGTAACGAGTCCAAAAATTCGATGGCACGAGGATATTTATAAGGTGCGATGTTTTGTTTCACGAAGTCTTGCAAAGTCCGAACCAGTGTGTCGCTGGCTGTTTGCCCCGCTTTGAGGACAATATATGCCTTAATAATCTGTCCGCGTTCTTCGTCCGGCGCACCAACCACCGCGCATTCCGCGACTGCTTCGTGCTTCAGCAGGGCTTCTTCGACTTCCGGCCCGGCGACGTTATATCCGGCAGTCAGGATAATATCGTCAGTACGCGCGTGGAACCAGAAGTAGCCATCTTCATCCAGCCGGTAGGCATCACCCGTGATATTCCAGCCGTTCAGGACATAATTCTTCTGCCGGTCATCGGCCAAATAGCGGCAGCCCGTTGGCCCTTTCACCGCCAGCCGCCCAATGTTGCCTTTGGGCAAGGGCTTGCCGTCTGCGTCCAGAATACAGGCTTGGTAGCCGGGAATCGGTTTTCCGGTTGCCCCCGGTCGCACGTCTTTGTCTTCCGCCGAAATGAAAATGTGCAGCATCTCAGTTGCACCGATGCCGTCGATCATTTCGATACCGCTGGCATCCTTCCACATCGTACGGGTGGAAACGGGCAGGGCTTCACCCGCCGATATACATTTTTTCAGCGACGACAGATCATAATTTTTCGCCAGCCCTGACATTTGACGGTAGAACACAGGCGACGACCATGTGATGGTGATCTTAAAATCTTGAATGGCCTTCAACATAATATCCGGCGAGAGTTTTTCGAGCAGTACGGTTGACCCGCCCACGCGCATTGGGAACAATAGAATACCGCCTAAGCCAAAGGTGAAGGCCAGCGGTGGTGTACCAATGCAAATATCGTCCGGGGTGATATGGACAGTCGATTTGGGGAAACAGTCGCAAATCGCCAACACGTCACGGTGGAAGTGCATTGTACCTTTGGGTTTGCCGGTCGTACCGGAGGTAAATGCGATCAGCACGGTATCATCGGCAGCGGTATCAACCGCGTTATAGTCGGCAGGTTTGCCTGCTGCCCGTGCCTCTAAGCCCTCCGGCGAAGGGTCATTAAAGTACACAATCGACTTTAACGTCGGGCAGCGTTTTTGTGCTGCTAGTAAATCGGCTTCAAGGGCTTTGTCACAAATCGCGGCGTTGACCTGTCCCTTATCAATGACATCGACGAGTTCCTTCTCGCGCAGCATTGCCATTGTCGCCACCACGATCATCCCTGCCTTGGCGACCGCGTACCAGCAAATCGCCATCATCGGACTATTCGCCCCGCGCAGCAGCACGCGGTTCCCCGGTACGAGTCCCATGCCATCCGTCAGCACATGGGCGATGCGGTTGACCTGCTCCTGCATTTGAGAGTAGGTCAGCGTGCCGTTCGCGCCGTAGATGACCGGATGATCGCCCCAGCCGTTCGCCACATGCTTATCCAGCAGTTCGACGGCACAGTTGATGCGGTCAGGGTACTGCACTTCGGGTATATCAAAAATTAGTTCAGGCCAGAGATCGCGCGGCGGCAGGTTGTCCCGTGCGAACGTATCCACATGGGCGGTGTAACTCATCGGTTTGACTCCTTCAACAACGACCGTGCGATAATCAGTTTTTGAACTTCGGTTGCGCCTTCATAAATGCGTAACGAGCGAATTTCGCGATAAAGCCGTTCGACGATCTCGCCGCGCTTGACCCCCAGTCCGCCGAAAATTTGTACCGCCGCATCAATGACCTGCTGGGCTGATTCGGTCGCGCTCATCTTTGCCATCGCCGCTTCGCGTGTCGTAATCACCCCTTTCACATCCCGCAGCCACGCCGCTTGATAGGTCAGTAAGGCAGCGCCTTCAATCGCGGTCGCCATGTCTGCCAGCTTGGCCTGTGTCATCTGGAAATCAGCCAGTGACTGCCCGAAAAGCTGGCGCTGCTTGGCGCGGTTGAGCGCTTCCGCCAGCGCCCGCCGCGCGAAGCCGAGAGCGGCAGCCGCGACCGAGGCACGAAAGATGTCGAGTGTTTGCATCGCCACTTTGAAGCCTTCACCCGCCGCCCCCAAGCGATTGCTCACCGGAACACGGCAGTTGTCGAATTGCAGGGTCGCCAGTGGGTGCGGTGCGATGACCTCAATCCGTTCGGCGATGGTCAACCCTGCGGTGTTGGCAGGAACAATGAAGGCTGAGATGCCTTTCGCCCCACTGGTCGGTTCGCTGCGGGCAAACACAGTATAGAAGTCGGCAATCCCGCCGTTTGAAATCCATGTTTTAGTGCCGTTCAATACGTACTCGTCGCCGTCGAGTGTGGCGCTGGTCGTCATGGCGGCCACGTCTGAACCGGCTTCCGGCTCGGAAAGGGCGAAGGCCGCAATCCATTCTCCGGCGGCTACCTTTGGCAAATAGCGCTGCTTGAGTTCATCCGTGCCATATAGGGTAATCGCGCCGCTGCCCAACCCCTGCATGGCAAACGCAAAATCGGCTAATCCGGCGTGGTAAGCCAGTGTCTCGCGTATTAAACACAGCGCCCGCGAGTCCAGCTTATCGAGCGTGCCACCACCCTCGGAGGGTACGGCATAGCGCAGCCAACCTGACTTGCCCAGCACCGCCACCAGATCGCGGCAGGCTTCGTCCACGTCATCCGGTTCGCCCTCCGGCAGGTTCGCCGCGCACCACGCCTGTAGATCGCTGGCGAGTTGGCGGTGGACATCCTCAAAAAATGGCAAATCTGTATTCATAAAACTTTGTATTTCTCTCTGCGTTCTCCGCGCCTCTGCGGTTCAAACGTATTGGCTTTTCTCTGAAATCTCTGTGTCTCTGTGGTGAAAATTCCTGTATTCTCTTTTAATCCCCCTCGAAAACAGGCTTTTCTTTCGCCACGAACGCCTCATATGCCCGCCGGAAATCCTGTGTCTGCATACAAATCGCCTGCGCTTCGGCTTCGGCCTCAATCGCCTCGTCAATGCCCATTGACCATTCTTGATGCAGCATCTTCTTGGTCATGGCGTGGGCGAAGGTCGGGCCGTGTGCCAGTTGGCTCGCCATCTGCTGTGCTTTCTCCAGCACCTCATCACTAGCATAAAGCGCGTTGTAAAAGCCCCAGCGTTCGCCTTCCTCGGCGCTCATTGTACGTCCGGTGTAGAGGAGTTCTGAGGCGCGGCCTTGCCCGATGATGCGCGGTAGGATTGCACACGCACCCATATCACAACCCGCCAAGCCCACCCGTGTGAACAGGAATGCGGTTTTGCAGGTCGGCGTGCCGTAGCGTAAGTCTGAGGCCATCGCTAAGATCGCACCCGCGCCTACGCAGATGCCATCTACTGCGCTGATTATGGGCTGTGGGCAGGCGCGTATGGCCTTCACCAGATCGCCGGTCATGCGTGTGAAGTCCAGCAGTTCGGGCATCGCCATTTCGGTTAGCGGCCCGATGATCTCGTGCACGTCGCCGCCGGAGCAGAAGTTACCACCCGCGCCGGTCAGCACCACGACTTTTACATCCTCGGCGTAGGTGAGGTCGCGGAACAGGTCGCGCAGTTCGGCGTAGGACTCAAAGGTCAGCGGGTTTTTCTTTTCCGGTCGATCAAGGGTAATGGTCGCCACTTTATCGGTGACTTGCCAGCGGAAGTGCTGTGGTTGGGTGTCCGCAAAGGAGCGTTTCATCAATTAAGCCTCGCATCCGTTCTGCTGTACGCTCTGCTTGAGCTTGCCCAAGAGCGATTGCAGCAGGTGCTGTTCATCCATCGACAGGCCGCTCATCCAACCTATAATCCATTTTTCATGGGTGTTTGCCATGTCCTGAAACACCTCGCGCCCTTTTTCGGTCAGCTTGACGCGCCACACGCGCCGGTCGCTTTCCGGTGTCAGCCGTTCGACCAATCCTTCTTTTTCAAGTTGGTCAGTGATGCCGGTGATGTTGCCGCCGGAAACCATCATCCGTTGGGAAAGTTCGCCCATTTTGAGGCCGTTGGGATAACGGGCAAGCTGTGCCATCAGGTCGAAGCGCGGCAGCGTGGTTTCAAAGTCGTTACGCAGCCCTTTTTTGACACAGTTTTCGATCATGGTTGTACAGGTCAGCATCCGCAGCCACAGTTTAAGCGAGGTGTGGTCGTGTTCGGTGCCGACGGTTTCACGGTCGATGATGGTCGGTGTACTCTCGTTTGGCAAATCAATCTCCTTTGAAGAGAGGTAACTATCCGGCTTCTTCCGGTGAAGTGGGCGGCGCGGCGAGCATAGCAGCAGCCTTCGCCAGATTGCGCTCAAGCTGTTCCTTGCCGCGCAGATACGGGTTCGGCCACGCCAACTCGGTATAGCCGAGTTGTGCCGCCGCGTGCAGTGTCCAATATGGGTCGGCGAGATGCGGTCGCGCCAGCGCACACAGGTCAGCCCGCCCGGCGGCGATGATGCTGTTCACATGGTCAGGCTCGAAGATCGCGCCCACCGCCATTGTCGCGATGCCGGTCTCATTGCGGATGCGGTCAGCGAACGGCGTTTGGTACATGCGCCCGTAAATGGGTCGTGCTTTCGCCGTCGTCTGGCCGGACGACACGTCCATCAGGTCAACGCCAGCCGCTTTGAACAACTGCGCGATTGCTACCGCGTCATCGGCGGTGTTTCCGCCCGGTGCCCAGTCATGCGCCGAAATACGCACCGACATCGGCTTGTCGTCCGGCCATATAGCTCGTATCGCGCTGAATATTTCCAGCGGATAGCGGCAGCGGTTTTCGAGCGAGCCACCGTACTCATCGTCGCGCTGGTTGGTCAGCGGGCTGATGAAGGCCGAGAGTAAGTAACCGTGGGCGCAGTGGAGTTCCAGCCAATCAAAGCCGCATTCAGCCGCCCATTCTGCCGCCCGCACAAAATCGGCCTTCACCCGTTCCATATCGTCGCGGGTCATGGCGCTCGGTGTTTGGTGGCGTTCGGTGTAGGGCAGGGCGGAAGGCGCGATCAGCGGCCAATTGCCATCTGGCAGCGATTCACCGTCATTTTCCCATCCGAGCTGGGTCGAGCCTTTCGGGCCAGCGTGACCAAGCTGCATCGCGATTTTGGCGTTTGTTCGGCTGTGGACGTAATCCACAATTCGCTTCCACGCCGTTTTATGTTCAGGCACGTACATGCCCGCGCAGCCGGGGGAAATCCGCGCATCCGCCGAGACGCAGGTCATTTCAGTAAAGATCAGTCCCGCGCCGCCGTGCGCCCTGCTGCCCAGATGCACTAAGTAGAAGTCGTCCGGTGTGCCATCCACGCAGGAGTACATCGCCATCGGTGAGACGACCACACGGTTGGCGACCGTTACCCCGCGCAGGGTGAAGGGCGTGAACATCGGCGGGATGGCTTTGGCCTCCAAACCGCTGCGTTCGGCCATCCAGCGTTCCATCCCTGCCACGTAACCTTTATCGCGCAGGCGCAGGTTCTCGTGGGAGATGCGCTGGCTGCGGGTGAGCAGGCTGTAGGCGAACTGCTCGGCTTCGAGGCCAGTGTAGCGGTCAACGTTTTCGAACCAATCGGTGCTGTTTCGCGCCGCGTTCTGGATTTTGAGGACTTCAATTCCCCGCTCGGCTTCATAGGCCGCCAGCGCACTGGGGACATCAGGGTGCTGTGCCATCGTCCGTGCCAGCGCAATCGCGTCTTCCAGCGCCAGCTTGGTGCCAGAGCCAATCGAGAAGTGCGCGGTGTGGGCAGCATCGCCCATCAGCACGATGTTCTTGTACGTCCAGTGTTCATTAGTAATGCGGTTGAAGTTAATCCACGGCGACTTGAGGTGCTTGGCGTTGCTCATCAAGCCGTGACCACCGAGGTACTTGCCGAACAGCCGCTCGCAGAAGGCCACAGTTTCATCGACATTCATCTTGTCCAGCCCAGCCGCCAGCCAATTTTCCTCCGGTGTTTCCACAATGAAGGTGCTGGTATCCGCGTCGAACTGGTAAGCGTGGGCTTGAAACCATCCCCATTCGGTTTCCTCGAAGGCGAAGGTGAAGGCATCAAACTTCTGGTGCGTCCCCAACCACACGAACTTGCACAGCCGTGTGTCGATGGTCGGTTGGAAGTGTTCGGCGTATTTGCGGCGGATGGCGCTGTTTGCCCCGTCACTGGCGATAATCAAATCCGCATCGGCGTAGACGCTTTCGTCAGTCACTTCGGTTTGATAGCACAGTTCAACTCCGAGTTCGGCGCAGCGTTCTTGGAGGATGTTGAGCATGCGCATGCGACCGATGCCGATGAAACCATGACCCCCGGAGGTGATGGTGCGGCCTTTGAAGTGAACGTCGATGTTATCCCAGTGGTTGAAGCTGGCAAGGATTTGATTATGGGTTTTGGGATCGGCGAGTTTGAGGTTGCCGAGTGTTTGGTCGCTAAAGACCACGCCCCAGCCGAAGGTGTCATTCGGACGGTTCCGTTCGACGACCGTGACGCGAGTGTCAGGATTCATCTGCTTCATCAGAAGGGCAAAGTATAGACCTGCTGGCCCACCGCCGATGCACACAATCCACATAAGGGTTTCTCAATCTTGTGGTATATTATACTTAAAATGTTTAACCCTAAAATATTCATCTGTCAAGGAATTGCTATGCCGGACTTTTCTCTCCACGGTAAGGTTGCAGTTGTTACTGGTGCTTCGCGCGGGATTGGTGAGGCGGTCGCCCGAACATATGCCCAAGCCGGGGCGAAGGTTGTCCTCGTCAGCCGCAAGCTGGACGGCGTGACCAGCGTTGCCGATTCGATCCGGCAGCAGGGCGGGGTTGCGCTGCCGGTTGCTGCCCACATGGGCGACCCGGCGGCGGTCGCGGCGCTGGTTGAGCAGGCGGCAGCAGCCTACGGTGGCATCGACATTGTGGTGAACAACGCGGGAACCAACCCACACTTTGGCCCACTGCTGACGGCTGATGAAGGCGTGTGGGAGAAAACGCTGGATGTTAATTTGCACGGCACCTTTCGCCTCATTCGTGCCGCTGTGCCGTCCATGATCGGTCGCGGCGGCGGCAAGGTGATCAACATTGCCTCGATTGCTGGCCTCACGCCTATGCCGGGGGTGGGGTTGTATGGCATCTCCAAAGCCGCCGTGATGATGATGACCAAAGTGCTGGCGGTTGAACTGGCGCAGGATAACATTCAGGTGAATGCCATCGCCCCCGGTTTCGTCAAAACCAAGTTCAGCCAAGCGATCTGGGGAGACGAGCAGGTGAACGCGGCGGTTGTCGCCAGTACCCCCGCTGGACGCATTGCCGGTGTCGAGGATTTGCAGGGCATGATGCTGTACCTCGCCAGTTCTGCCAGCAGCTTCCTCACAGGGCAGGTGATTACGATTGACGGTGGGCTGACACTTTCACCGGGCAGCTACGGTGGGTAGGCAGCAAGTCGACAGGTAACAGTCGCTAGCTATCAGTCGTCAGTCGCCAGTCGCCAGCCTAAGACAAGTCGCCAAGAGCGCCACGCCATACCGAGAAGGTCAAGGGGTTGGTTTGTGGCGGCGGCGGCGGCGGCGCTATACCGCCATTTCGTTTGAACTCCAAACGTTGTAAATATTGAAAATATTGCAATTGTTGCAGTTGTGACTCCTGTTTTTATGTCGGAAATGGCGCAGTTGTCGGTGCTGTGAACCCCGTTTCTCCCTCAAATGTCGGTAATGTCGGTAATGTCGTCAGTGTCAGTTGGCAGATTTGGCACTATAGATTTCGGCAATGGCAAGAGAAAGTTATCAGTCAACAGTTTTCAGTTAACAGTTCAAAGCAAAATGTGCAATATGCGGCAAAATGCGGCAAAAGCGGCAAATGCAGCACGACGATTTGTGCTTGTTGTGCATGTTGGTGCGATTGTTAAGATGCGGCAGGGAAGCTCTCACCCCCACGACGGTACGCTCACAGGCTCGCTTCACCATCAGCCCTCTCCCGACCGCTGAGTACAGCTAGCCGAGGGTAGCCAATACAGGGATAAAGCCAGCCCTTTGAACAGCATAGCCGATATGGAAGGGTTTAGGGTGAACATTTGTCAGAACATTTGGTCACTTTTAGTGGGGGTTGGCGATAACTTTTTGAGGGAGGGGAATTGTTAAGAGGGTTGGGAGATGGTTAGGAAAGGGTTTGTGGCACAAACGGAAATTAAACCTGAATAGTAATAAGTTACAAGTGGCAAGTTTCAAGTTAAAAGACAAATGCAGTTGGTGAGAAGGTCGCCAACCTTCGCTCACACCACGAGTTACCTGCGGTTTACATGATCGCTCTCCAATTTTTGGCTATATAGGTTACATTCCGCTTGCTCCCAAGTTGGAGGATACCTGTTATGGCTGAGACGCACTTACCCTTAGAAACAAAAAATGAGAAACCGAACCTGCACCGCTATTGGCGTTTTTGGATTCCAGCAGCCGTTATTCTGGCGTTGATGGTGAAGTTTCCGCTGCGGATTGATCTGAGAGAATCAACTTTAGATGGACTTTTCTATGGTTCAATTTCGTTTGGGTGCCTTGTTATGATGGTTCGGGTTTATTGGCGTTTTGGGAATGATGCTCATCGCTTAATGGCAATAATTCTATTATGTGCGCTGCTATCTAGTTGGCAGGTGATTGACATGATGATATTGCGTGAAGAAGGCCCCTCAGCACATACTTATGCTTCTAGTTCTAACATCTTTGAGCCGTTGCATGATGGTTGGGCTTGGTATAATTTGCGTTTCCCCGACCGCAATATCATGTGTCATAGTCTATTTGAACAATATGTTGGAAATCACATTTTGGCTATTGCCTATAACATCAACCGTGAAGCAACGTGGTTCGCCTGTGGTGGCTGACACAGTAGGCATAATTGTTGTTGTGTGGTTTTATTTCCTAATGATGGAGTTCTATTTTAGATGGTGCAATCATGAGTGAGATAGGGTTTCTGATAATTATTACACTCTTGCTTTTAGCATTTTTCGCTATCGGCCTCGTATTGAGAAATCGCCCTCGAATGGTGCAAAAAGTTGTAACAAGCATTATTTTTGTAGTCGTGTGTTTGTCTATAACGTTAATTGGCAGCGCAATCGGATTAGGTGTTTACCACTTTTATCATTATCAAGTTGAATCTTGTCAGTCTCAAACTCCGCCATGTCTTCCACAAAGTGAACAAGAACAGCTATTCCTCGCAGATATTCCACGTTTGACCATATGGCTGACGGTGCCAAAGTTCTTACGGCCTTCATGCGAAACAATTTCATCTGAGTTTTGCTATTTAGGACAGTCTTTTGATATGTCACCTTTTAACTACATTGCTGGAACAATCTGTGGATTAATCTGTGTTGGCATTGTCCTTTTAGGAATGCGCCGCAAGCCTAGACAGGTCGTTACCTGAATCAGTAAAAATTCTTTACAAACCTTCCGGTTAGAATTGGGTTTGTTTTCAAAATCGCAAATGGAAACAAACCCTCCTGAGCCTTAAAGACCTCAAATTTGCCTGTTATTGCCTGTAAAACAGGCAAGCCGCTAAAGTTTGAATCCCGCCGCTAAATTTCGTGCTTAAAAATTTTAGTCAGCTTGTCGAAGTCGATGTTGCCGCCGCTGACGACACACACGACTTTGCCGCCGCCAGCTTTACCGGCTAAGGCCGCTGCTACGCCGGTCGCACCTGCACCCTCGGCAATCACACGGTTACGCTCGGCTAGCAGCCGCACGGCTTCGGCAACCTCCGCCAACGACATCACCAACGACCCGTCGAGCAGCATTTTGGCTAACGGCCACATATCGTCTAGCACACTGCCACTGCCGATGCCATCCACGAAGCTGGCTTGGTAGTTGATCGCCACTTTTTCACCGGCTGCCAACGCCCCTGCAAATGCCGCTGATGTTTCCACCTCGCCTGCGTAAATCAGCGTATTCGGCTTCAAGGCTTTCACGGCTGTTGCTATGCCACAGCTTAACCCGCCGCCACCGTATGGCACGATAATGGTGTCCACATCCGGCAGGTCTTCCAAGATTTCCAAGCCAATGGTTCCGTTACCCGCCATCACCGCCGGATCGCTGACCGGATGCACGAACAGGCCGTCCAACCCCGCATATTGATGTGTCACCATCACATTCCACCACTCGTCGAACGGCACTTTGATAATCTCGCCGCCCAGCCGTTTGATGGCCGCTAACTTGGTTTCCGGTGCATGGTCAGGCACCACCGCCGTTGACGGAATGCCCAGCCGCCGCGCATTCCACGCCACGCCTTGCGCCATATTGCCAGCACTACAGGTATACACGCCTTTCGCCAACTGCTCCGGTGTCGCCAAGCCGATGGCATTGGCCGCACCGCGCAGCTTGAACGACCCGATAGGCTGCAAGTTTTCGAGCTTGAGGTAAATTTCAGCAGGGGCATTATCGACATTGAGCTTAATCAACGGTGTTCGGATGACCGAACCGGCAATCCGTTCCCGTGCCGCTTGAATATCCGCTAAGGTTACAGGATTAGTCGTCATCGCGGCTGCCTCCCAATTCAACAGCGGTTCCCACGTTTTGGGCTAAGGCTTTGGTGTAAATATGATGTGCTGAGGCGACATCCTCGACCGCCAAGCCCAGCGACTTGAACAGCGTAATCTCGTCGTCGGACTCGCGGCCTTTTACCCGACCCAGCAGCACTTCGCCGACTTCGCCCTTGATGTGGTCATCGGTAATCGCGCCTTCTTTTTTCGGGAACAGGAAGTCACCGGCCTCGTTCAAGGTTGATTCGCGCCGATCTACGAACAGCTTGGATTTCACCATCGCGGCAGTATCCAGCTCCCGTGTAAAAGCCACGCTTGACCCCACGGCGTTGATATGCACACCCGGCTTTAACCAGTCGCCCTTTAACACCGGTTCCGGTGATGATGTCGTGGTGCAGATGATGTCCGCACCCTCAACCGCTGCTTCGGCATCGGCAACCGCTTCAATCTGGATGTCGTAGCGTTTGCCTTCACGTTCGGCAAAGGCTTTGGCTTTCTCGCCATTGCGGCTCCACACGCGCACCCGCCGGATGTCCCGCGCCACCAACATGGCCGCTAGATGCGACTTGGCCTGAATACCGGAACCGAATATTGTCAGGTCGCCCGCATCTTTTCGTGCTAATATTCGTGTCGCCACGCCGCTGACGGCTGCCGTCCGAATGGCGGTAATCTCGCTGGCATCGACAATCGCTAGAAGCTGACCGTGCTTGGTTTCATAGAGCATCACCGCGCCGATATGCGAATCGTACTCGGTGCCGTGATTACCCGGAAAGACACTCACGACCTTCAAGCCCATCATGCCGATGCTGCCCAAGTAGCTGGGCATCATGCCTAACGCGCCGACTTTTTCCGGCAGCCACATGACCGGCCGCAGCGGTAAAATGGCGTTGCCTTCCGCCAACGTTTTCAGCGTATCGGCCATCACATCCATGCACTCGTCCATCGGCAGCAGCCGCCGCACCTCGCGCTGGTTAATCATCAATACTTTCATGGATAAATCCTTTCTGGAGTAGTCGTCAGCTATCAGTCGCCAGTCACCTGCTCACACACGTAAAGTCTCGAAAGTCACAAGAAAAGATTAACCGCCAAGTCACCAAGTACAAGCTACGCCAGTACAGCACACAACGGTACTGGAGATTAAAAACCCGGAAATAAGGCGGTTAGTTCGTCGCGTTCCTCGGTGGTCAGGTTTAGGCTCAAACCTTCGGTCACGGGTTGGAAATGGGCAGGTTTCCGCGGCCCGATGACCGGCGCAGTCACCAACGGATTGCTCAACAGCCACGCCATCGCCAAGCCGCCCATGCTTACGCCGCGCTTCTCAGCTTGTGCCTTAAACGCCGCCAGCGCATCAAACGTACTCTGGTTGACGAGCTTCTGGTACGGCTCCGGTCGCATCGACATTCTCGACCCTTCGGAAAAGTCGGCTGCTGATTGGTACTTGCCGGTCAGCCAGCCCCCCGCCAACGGGCTAAATGGTGTGTAGCCCAACTGCTGGTCGGCACACAAAGGCAGCACTTCGCGGTCATCGCCGCGTTCCAGCAGGCTGTAGGAGTTTTGCACCCACTCGAAACGGTGCAGGTTGTACTTGTCGCTGATCCACAGCGCCTTCGCCAGCAGCCAACCGGGCATATTCGAACCGCCGATGTAATGCACTTTTCCCTGCCGCACGAGGTCATCCATCGCTCGGACGGTTTCTTCCAGCGGTGTCGTCGGGTCTGGTTCGTGCATCAGGTACATATCAATGTGGTCAACGCCCAATCGCTCCAAGCTGCGCTCCACCTGCCGCAGGATGTGCCGCCGGGATAAGCCCCAATCATTTGGCCCATCGCCCACCGGATTAAACACTTTGGAGGTCAGGATGAGTTGGTCACGGACGGCAGCGTCTTTGCCTTTCAGCCATTTGCCGATCATGGTTTCGCTGCGCCCACCACCATAGGCATCGGCTGTATCGAAGGTGTTGATGCCCATTTCCCACGCGGTATCCATAATGGCGAAGGCTTCTTCTTCGGTATCACCCTTGCCGAAAAAGGCTGGTGAACTGCCGATGCCGCCGAAGTTCCCACAGCCCAAGATGATTTTTGAGATTTTTAAGCCGGTTCGCCCCAAGTTGGTATAACGCACGATGCTGCCCCTTCTATTCGGAAATATGCGGTGAGTATAGCGCCTCGCCCGTCTGTGCCAAGCCAACCATTCAGTCCGTTACTTCCATTTGGATAAGTTGCGCCGATAGCCATGTAACGGTATAACTTTAGACTTGATGACCTTGTATAAACTGAATAGGGTCGTTGATAAAAGCTCGTTTTTTAAGAAAGGTTAGCATCGTCATGTTCAAGTTTAGAAAGTCGCTTGTTGGAGTACTGGCTTTAGCTGTCGTGCCGATGGCTTTAAACTCAGTCGTATTCGCCCAGCCGGAAGGCACGGTAAAGATTGGTATTATGGCTCCGATCACCGGCCCCGCTGGTTCGATTGGTACCGAGCAGTTGAATTGGGCCAAGCTCGCCGTCGCGGATTTCAACGCTGCTAGCGGTTGGAACGTGGAATTGGTGGAAGGTGACACCCAGATTGATCCGGCGATTGCCGTCACCGTCGCCGAGTCGATGATCGCCGACCCCGAAATTTACGCGGTTGTTGGCCCTGCTGGCAGCCAAGAAGTTTCGGCTGTTGGTGCCGCCTTTGCAGAGGCTAACTTGGTCACCATTTCCGGTTCGGCTACCGACCCCGGATTGACTCAAGGTGACTTCAGCACGTTCTTCCGTGTCGTCCCCACGGATGCTGACCAAGGCCCGACCGATGGTGAATTTATCGCCAATGAACTCGGCGCAACCAAGCTGTTCGTCATCGACGACCAGACCTCGTACGCCGTTGGTTTGGCTGACCAAGCCAGCGCCGCTTTTGAAGAAGCTGGTGGCGAAATTGTTGGTCGTGAATCGGTCACACAGGACGATCAGGACTTCTCGACCATCGTGACCAAAGCCGCTGGTGCTGGTGCCGAAGTGATCTTCTTCCCCGGCCAGATTGCCTCGCAGGGTGCATTAGTCGCACAGGCGATTGCGGAACAGGGTGCAGACATTGTTCTGTTCGGCGCTGACGGTTTCCAATCGGTTGATGACTTTATCAAGGGTTCGGCTGGCACGGCTGAAGGCGCTTATGTTTCGGCCTTCGCGCCCGATATTCACAATCTGGAATCGTCGGCTGATGTTGTTGCCCGTTACACCGAACAATACGGTGAATTCGGCACGTTCGGCCCGCCCACCTATGCCGCGACGATGGTCGTTCTGGAAGCCATCTGGCGTGCATCTGAAGCCGGTGATCTGACCCGTGAAGCGGTTGTCACAGAAGTCGCGAACACTGCTCAGGAACTCAGCGTCCTCGGTGGCCCGTTGGCCTTCGACGAAAATGGTGATGTTGAAGGTGCTTCGTTCTACATCTTCCAAGTGAAGGGTGATAACTTCGAGTTGGTTCCGACCACCGCAGCAGAACCCGAACCGGAAGCCACACCGGCGAGCTAAATCGGTTGTGGTTGTCGCATAAGCCAAGAAAATCAGGGTGATGCGTTGCGTCACCCTGATTTGTTACATTCAAGAAGTTGAAATCAAGCTATGGATCTTTTTCTCGCGCAATTACCCCAATTATTGATTAATGGATTGACGCTTGGTGCGGTGTATGCCCTGATTGCCCTCGGTTATTCGATGGTTTACGGTGTGCTGCAACTCCTTAATTTCGCACACGGCGATGTTTATATGGTGGGTGCCTTCATCGGCTACTTCGTCATGGTGGCTTTCCTGCCCGCTGACGGACCGCTGATCGCGCCGGCGATTATTATTATCCTGATGCTGGTGGTTGCGATGCTGGGCTGCGGTGCGCTCGGTGTTGTGATCGAACAATTTGCTTACCGACCGCTGCGGAATGCCCCGCGTATAGCACCGCTGATTAGCGCGTTAGGTGTGTCGTTCTTTATTCAAAACGCCATCCAACTGACGCTGACGGCAAAATTCCGTTCTTATGAAACCGCTAAATTAATCCCGCCCGGCTTCGGGTTGGACATCGGTGATGCACGGCTTTCGGCGACCCGCGCTCTAGTCATTGTGACGGCGATTGTCCTGATGATCGTGCTGCAATACCTCATTAAGCGGACACGCCTCGGTAAAGCGATGCGGGCTGTGGCGATTGACCGCGAGGCCGCCGCGATGATGGGCGTGAATGTCGATCAGGTTATCGTGTTTACCTTCTTCATCGGCAGTGCCTTAGCAGGTGCTGCGGGTGTTCTAACGGGGATCGTTTTTACCCGTGTTTGGCACTTCATGGGTTTCGCCGCAGGTCTCAAAGGGTTTACCGCCGCTGTGTTGGGCGGCATCGGCAATATCCCCGGCGCGATGCTCGGTGGGTTCATCCTCGGCTTGGCGGAAACGTTCGCGGTGGTTTTCGTCTCGTCTACTTATAAGGACATCATCGCCTTCATTGTGCTGATTATCGTCCTGTTATTACGCCCGCGTGGCTTGCTCGGCGCGCGCATCCCGCAGAAGGTGTAGGCCATGTCACGCGATAAAATTGGTATCGACCAATGGGTAGAACAGTACGACCAGCGGGTAACCCGCGCTCGTGGTATCCAGCGGTTTATTGACCAGACGAGCAAGCGGCTGCCGGTGTGGGGCTGGTTGATCGTTATGGTACTGGTCGGGGCGCTGCTGCCGGTAGTGACGGCCAACACCTTCGCCATCCGTGTGGCGGGGAACATTGCCCTGATGGGCATACTGGCGCTGGGGTTGAACGTGGTGGTCGGCTACGCGGGGATGCTCGACCTCGGTTTCATCGCCTTTTACGGCATCGGCGCGTATGCCTATGCCTATCTCTCATCCGACTTTACAGGCATCCACCTGCCGACGTGGCTCAGTTTGCTGCTCATCATCGTTATTTCGGCGTTGTTTGGCCTGCTGCTGGGTTCACCTTCACTGCGGTTGATCGGTGACTATCTGGCGATTGTGACGCTGGGCTTCGGGCAGATGTTCGTGCAGTTGACGACCAGCCTGACGCGCGTGGAACTGCCGGGACGGGCTGAACCGGTTGACCTGACGGGCGGCCCGAATGGTATCGTCAACCTTGACCCGTTGAGCTTTTTTGGTTTACAGGCCACAACCGTCGTTCACTATTATCTGATCCTGCTGGTGGTGCTGGCGCTTTCGACGCTCATCATTTACCACCTGTACCAATCACGAGTGGGTAGGGCTTGGCGGGCGCTGCGTGAGGATGAACTGGCGGCAGAAGCGATGGGGATGCCTACGCGCCGACTCAAGCTGCAAGCCTTCGCTATCGGTGCGGCGTTTGCAGGGTTTAGCGGGGCGTTGTTCGCGGCGTGGCAGGGGTCGGTCTTCCCCGGTAACTTTGATACTACACTGCTGATTACGATTTACGCGATACTGGTGTTGGGCGGCCTCGGCAGTTTGCGGGGTGTGCTGCTCGGCGCGTTGATTATGATCGCCGTGCCGGACATCCTGCGGAATGCGCCGCTGGCCGGAACGCTGTTTTATATCGGTGTGGTGGTCACGCTGTTTTCGATGATTAAGCCGCGCTGGCAGGCGGTGGCGCTCGTGCTAGCGACGGTAGTATTCGGCGTTATCTTGCGGGCGGTGCTAGTGGGCGCGAACCCTGAGGCGTTCGAGGCGGTCAAGGCGACCGGCGCATGGTTGAATGATGCGGTGCGCGGGTGGCTGCCGATACCGACGAATGCTGTCGATATTGGAAATGCCGCGTTTGCGCTGCTGATCGTGATGGTGCTGGTGGTCAGCCGGATCAAGAACCCGATATGGCGCTTGGTTGGGCTTGTCCCCACGCTCTACACGTTGGTGTTCGTGTGGGAAACGCGCTTGTCGGTTGAGCCGAGCGTGACGCGCTTGCTGTTCGTGGGCGTTTTGTTGATCGTGCTGATGGTTTACCGACCGAATGGGCTGCTCGGTCAGCGGCGGGTGGAGATTGTGTAAGTATGGCGTTATTTGAACTTCAAAATGTATCCAAGCACTTTGGTGGCTTGCAGGTCGTCAAGGATTTGTCGTTCTCGGTCGAGAAGGGCGAGATCGTCAGCTTGATCGGCCCGAACGGCGCGGGTAAAACCACGGTGCTGAACCTGATTACCGGCTTGTACAAACCGGATTCGGGCAAGATTAGCTTTAACGGGCAATCGCTAGCAGGCATGGAAGTCAACCAGATTACACGGTTGGGCATCGCGCGGACGTTCCAGAACCTGCGGCTGTTCCTGAATATGAGCATCATCGAGAATGTGATGAGCGCGGCTTACCTGCGAACCAGCGCGAACTGGTTCCAGATTATCGCGCGAACGTCGGGCTACCGCAGCGAGGAACAGCGCATCCGGCAGCTCGCCGAGCAGAAGCTGGCCTTCTTCGGTGAGCGGTTGGTCGGCTACCGTTATGACCAACCGGCCTACAGCCTGTCGTATGCCAACCGTCGGCGGCTCGAAATCGCGCGGGCGATGATGACCGAGCCGAAACTCCTGCTGCTGGATGAACCGGCAGCCGGTATGAACCCCAAAGAGACACAGGAAGTCACGCAGTTGATCGGCCAACTGCGAGATGAACTCGACCTGACGATTATCCTGATCGAGCATGATATGGGCGTGGTCGGGGGGATTTCTGACCGCGTGATCGCGCTCGACCACGGTGAGAAGATCGCCGAAGGGTCGTTTGACGCGGTGGCGACCGACCCGCTGGTGATCGAGGCTTATCTCGGACGTAATGAAAATATGGTGCGGAAATGAGCAGCAGCGGAAAAGGCGCACCGCTTCTCAGCCTGCGCGACATCAACACCCATTATGGGCAAATCCACATCCTACAGGGTGTGAACCTCGACGTTTACCCCGGCGAATTGATTTGTTTGCTGGGTGGCAACGCTTCCGGTAAATCGACCACGCTCAAGACCATTCTCGGCATCGTCAGGCCGACCAGCGGTGTGGTGGAGTTCGCGGGGGAGCAGGTGCAAACGCGCCCGACCGGATACCGCGTTGAACGGGGGATGGCGGTCGTGCCGGAAAACCGGCGCATCTTCGGCTCGATGAGCGTACTCGAAAACTTGGAGATGGGTGCTTACCTGCGGCATGACCGGCACGGCATCCAAGAGGACATGGAGCGCATCCTGAAGCTGTTCCCACGGCTGAAGGAGCGCTTGCACCAATACGGCGGGACGCTAAGTGGTGGCGAACAGCAGATGCTGGCGATGGGGCGGGCGCTCATGTCCCGACCGAAGCTGCTGCTGATGGACGAACCGTCGATGGGGTTAGCGCCGATTCTGGTTGAGAGCAACTTCGAACTGATTAAGCAGGTGAACGAGCAGGGGACGACCATTTTTATGGTTGAGCAGAACGCGAACATGGCCTTGTCTATTGCGGATCGGGGCTACGTGGTGCAGACTGGACGCATCGTGCTGGCGGATGAAGCCAAAAACCTGCTTGATAACGAACAACTCCGCAAAGCCTATCTAGGACGTTAAGAGGCGCATCATGGCATCGATTCGTGACCATTTCCCGATTTTCAAAAGCAAGATTTATATGAATAGCTGCTCGCAAGGGGCGCTTTCGGTTGAAGTGAAGGAAGCCTACGCCAACTACCTGCGGGACTGGGACGAAAAGGGCGCACCGTGGGAATACTGGGGCGACCGCAACGAGGCGGCGCGGCAGGCGTTCGCGGGGTTGGTGAACGCCGAGGCCAACGAAATCGCGGTGACGACTTCGCTTTCGGCGGGGGTGAGCGCCTTGGCGAGCGCGTTGGATTTCAGCGGGGAACGGAACAAGGTAGTTATCAGCGACTTCGAGTTCCCGACGGTGGCACAAATCTGGCACGCGCAGGAAGCCCGCGGGGCGCAGGTGGTACACGTTCCGGCGGCGGGGAACATCATCCCCCTGAGCCGGTTCGCAGACGCGATTGACGAGCAAACGTTGATCGTGTCGATCAGCCATGTGTGCTTCCGTAACGGGACGATGCTGGACATCGCGGCGATTATTGAGATGGCTCACGCGAAGGGCGCACTGGTGCTGGTGGACAGTTATCAAGCGCTTGGCACGACCCCGATTGACGTGAAGAAGCTCAAGGTCGATTTCCTCGCGGGCGGCGTACTCAAGTATTTGCTGGCCTCGGCGGGGTTGGCGTACCTTTACGTGCGGAAGGAACTGCTGAGTGATCTCAAGCCAACGGCGATGGGCTGGTTTTCACAGGCCAACATCTTCGCGATGGATATTTACGCCAACACGCCGCATCCCACGGCACGGCGCTTTGAATCCGGCACGCCACCTGTACCGAACACCTACGCGGCGGTGGCGGGTATTAAGCTGGTGCAGTCGGTGGGCGTGGAGAACATCGAGCGGCAGTTGAAGGTGCTGACGGGGGCGCTCAAAGAGGGCATCATGAAGCGCGGTTTCAACCTCGTGACTCCGGCTGACCCCGCCAAACACGGCGCGATGATTACGGTGCGTTCGCACAAGGTTGACCTGCTGACCAAGTGGCTGGGCAACGATGGGATTATCGTTTCGCATCGAGATGATAATCTACGGATTTCACCGCACTTTTACAACGACCTGCATGATGTGGACTGCGTGATGGATGGGCTGAGTAAGTATCGGGAACTGCTGGTGTAAGACATCTTCATTTACCGCGGCGGCAGAAACACGGGAGCATTCTGCCGCCGCGCAGGTGAGGGAACGAAAGGCTGAATCGGCGATTCTGACTTCACGGTTTAATTTCCGCGCCTCGTCTGCTACCATAGCCTAAATTACGCCCCTCACTAACTAGAACTCTATTAGCCGGATAATCCAACATTATTTATGCTGACGGAGAGTCTATGCTTCTCGATACGCTTGACCAAAACCCTATTGTCGAAACATGGCCGCCCGAACTGCAAGCGCATTATCAGGCTTTTACCGAACAACTAACGCTCGGCGTGCCTTTGAAGATCAAGGTGGGTAAGGGCGGGTTGAGTTATTATCTACCGCACAACGGACAATCGCTTTTCATCTGCCACTTTAACGCCAAGCCGCAAGGCAAGCGGGATGATCTCGGTTTTGCTGACTTCCGCTACGACCGGCTGCAAAAGATCATCGACATTGACGAGACGATTGCGGCGATGCAGGCATTTGATACGCACGAAATCATTGTGAAGCGGCATAAGCTGTGGTGCTGCGTCGAGTTCCTGTTGGAGCGCGAGTGTGAGGTGGCGGCGTTATTTCGTCAGCACATCGTCGCGAAGTTGATCTGAAATGGGTTTCGTTTTAGATCGAATATTCTTTTTGTCGATTTGAATTTGGTTGGAATGAGGTTAGTTTGTCTCGTTAGCGCGGGGTTATTTCAAACACTTGCTCGCTTCGAAAGAAACAGAGATCGAACTGCAAAAAGAAATTGATTTGTCCGAATATCAAAGGCGCATTATCGGTGCGTGTCCAGGCAAAGAGAAGCTCAGTACCCATATCATCTGTTAACTCAGGATGATATGCCATAACTGCTAATGCTCTTACTTCGGTAACGGATAGGTTTCCACCTAGGGAAGCCAGTTGCGGCTGACTATTCCAGTCTGCGCCCAAGGTCAGTCCAACCGTGTAGGGTAAGACATTGACGCTCGCCCCTGAATCTACCAATCCCGTTACATCTGCATATTGATTACCCAAGAACAATCTCATAGATAAACGCGGCATCAATGAAATTGCTTGCGTTGCATTACCTACACCTGAATAGGGGATACGTAACGGTTGTGGCATTACGAGTCATCTCGCTTACGAAGTTTTTCTTTTTGAAGTTGTTGTCCGTAGGCTAAAAGTTGTTGAGCAGTTTGTTCGCCACCTTGTGGAGTATAGATCGGCAGTTCGGCGGCTTGTTGTAACATGATTTGCGTATCGACTGTTTTTGCCTTTGAGCTGATCCACGTTTGAAGTGTATCTTGCACCGAGTGTCCACTAGAGGTTGCAGCTTTCACAACCTGCTCCATAACTTCATCTGGAAGTTGTAATGTAACTGTTTGGCTCATGTTTCTACCTCACTAAATACTCCTTTCAATTATACTCAATATTTTGTCCCTTTATCATCGCAGCATCCTACTCACCGCCTCGACATCGAAGGGGACGGTAGGTTGGTCGTTGATGCGTCCGGCTTCTTCCGCCGCGAGGTTGGCATCTTTGAAGCCCGCGCCGCTCATGACACAGACCACACGCTCAGACGGCTGCACGTCACCGCGTTCGAGCAGGGTGGTGAGGGCGGTGATGGGTGCCGCGCCAGCCGGTTCGACCCACACGCCTTCGCTTGTCGCCAACCGCCGCTGCATGGCGAACGCGGCTTCATCGCTGATGCCGACGACCGTGCCGCCGGACTCGCGCACGGCAGCCAGCGCGTGGTCGCCAGTAAAAGGGACGTTGATGCCGGAAATTTTGGAACGGGCGTAGGGCAGCGTGGCGACTTTGGCGGTATCCTGCTGCACGGCCTCCAGCAGCGGCGGGGCGTTGACCGACTGCACACCGATCATACGCGGCAGTCTACTAATGACACCCGCGCGATACAGTTCCTTGTAGCCGCGCCACTGTGCCGCGAACATATCACCACCACCGACGGGCGTGATGACCACATCGGGCGCTGCGCCAAGTTGGGCGACCGTTTCATACGCAATGGTTTTGATGCCTTCGAGGATGTAGGGGTTGATGGGTGCCCAGACGAAGCCGAGATAGTAATTGGCGCGTCGGGCGACCGCGTTCAGGAAGTCGGACAGGGCTTGCGGCCCGTGGGCGAAGATACCCTCGACCAGCATCACCTGTGCGCCGGTGGCGAGGGTTTGCCGCAGCTTGGCGGGCGGGTTATTCGGTTCCATGAGGATGACGCATTTCAACCCAGCCGCCGCGCAGTAGGCCGCGATGGCGGAACTGGCGTTGCCGGAGGACGCGCTGACCACGCCGACTGCACCGGCTTCCAGCGCCAGCGCCGCGACCATCGCCCCCGCACGGTCTTTGAACGCGCCGCTGGGGTTCAGCCCTTCGTTCTTGAGGTGCAAGTTAGGGACACCGAGTTCCGCCCCCAACCGACGCGCGTGGATGAGCGGCGTATCCCCTTCGCCGAGGTAAGGCAGCGCGGTATGCTGTAGGGGCATCAATGCTCGGTAGCGGTCGATGCCGCGCCCCGCTTGGATACCCTTCAACTGCCACACGGCTGCATCGTCGTAAACGGGCTGCAAGATGCCGCCGCAGACGGAGCAGCGCCCTAACGTTCCCCACTCGGCTTGTGTACCGCAGTCCATACATTGAATGTGCATGATGATTTCCTAGCGTCATAAAAAGAGCGAACGGATGAATATGCGTTCGCCCTCTTAAATATCGTCGGTTCGCGCCGCATCAGGCTAAAGCCGTGATGCTAACCAGAAGACAAGTCCACTGAAGGGACTTCAAAGATGTTACTAACGGACAAATTATCTGCCTTACATTAAGTACAACCCAGTCTATACCGTAAAACTCTTTGCGTCCTTTGTCCCTTAGCGTCTTTGCGTTAAGGCATGGTATGGCTGCTATTCCGCCGGAACGAACGCAATCACACGCTGCGGGCTGCCGGAACCGTTGACGATTTTGAGCGGCGAGGCGATGACGACCGCGCCTGTCGGTGGCAGTTGGTCGAGGTTGGTCAAGCTGGCGAGGCCGAACTTACCCGCGCCGTGCATCAGCGTGTGGCAGGGGAATGGCACGTCGAATCCGCCCGCTTGCCCCGCGTCCGTGCCGACCGTTTCCACGCCCACGCCCAGCACATCACGCTCGTTGGCGAGGAAGCTCACGCAATCCTTGTGCCAGCCGGGGGAGTGTGCGCCGTCGGCCTTGATGTTCAAGAAGGCATCCCGCCCGATGCGCTTTGACCAATCGCTCCGCAGCAGCACCCACGAACCGGGTTGAATCTTACCGTGTTCACCTTCCCACGCGAGGACATGCTGGCGCGTGAGCAGGAAGTCCTCGTACTGGGATACCTCTTTGCTCACGTCGATGACGCAGGCGGGGCCGACGAGTTTACGCGCGGGGATGGTATCGAGGGCGTTATTCGCGTAGTCCTTACCCGTGATCCAGTGGATGGGCGCGTCAAAGTGTGTGCCGGTATGTTCGCCAAGCTGGATGGTGTTCCAGTACCACGCGGGTCCTTTGTCGTCGTACTTGGAGATGGTTTGCATCGAGAAGCCGGGCGAGGGCGCGAACATCGGCGGTAGGTCGATGACCGGCGTGTCGGCATCCAACGGCTGCGTCAGGTCAACCACTTTCACCCGCCCACTATTGAGTTCTTCCACCAGCAGCGATAACACGGTCACTTTTGCAGCCATCATAAACTCCTCGTTAAAGACAAATTCTAAATTTTTACCACGAAGGCACAAAGAAATAAGAGAAATGAATCAATCTTTGTGTTCTTTGAGTCTTTGTGGTGAATTAGGGTTTCAGTTTTTCGCGCATTTGGCGGCGCTCTTTGATGTAGCGCTCGAAGCGGAAGGCATTCTCTGGCAGCTTCAAATCCATGCCGAAGTGATCCGGCCCGACCGCTTCGACCTTCGCCACGATCACGCTGAACGCCTCGCGCTCGAAAGCATCCGCCACCGCGCCGATGAAGTCCATCGGTGTGCTGACCGAGGCGACGTTCTCGATCCCCGCACCCTTCGCAATCGCGGCAAGGTCGGTGATGCCCGCCGTGGTGTGCGAGGCGAAGCCACCGGTTGAAAGCAAGCTGCCGTTGTCGAAGATGATGTGCGTCATGTTGGCGGGTTTATAACGCGCCAGTGTGGTGAGCGTGCCGAGGTTCATCAGCACCGAGCCGTCGCCATCCATCACCACGACTTTCTCCTGCGGCTCACTGATCGCCAAGCCCAAGCCGATGGATGAGGCCAGCCCCATCGCGTGTTGGAGGTAGAAGAAGTTCTCGCAGTGACCGAGGTCATAGAGTTCTTGGGCGCACGCCCCCATGATGGTGACGACCAGCTTATCTTGCAGTTCGGGGTAAATGGCTTCGATACACTTGGCGCGTTTCATCCGGTTAGTCCTCCATCAAGTCGCGGCTCAGGAGCAGCGCAACGGGTGACAACGAACTGAGCGAGTAGGTGTAGGCTTGCTTGATCTGCTTGCCAACCAGCTTGGGGTCACGGGCGGTGTCGAACGGGATGTTGAGGGCGCGGAGGACTGGCTCGGTCACAATACCGCCCTGCGTGTGCCACGGGTACGGCTCACCCATATGCCCGCGATGGGCGATCAACATGCACAGTGGGATGCGGTAAAGCATCGCCAGCGAGACGATGCCGTTGATGGCGGCGAGGAAGCCGTGATTTTGCATGAGCAGGATATGCGGCGTTCCGGCGAAGTGCGCCCCTGCCGCGATGCCGATGGCTTCTTCTTCCTTCGCCACCTCGACCAGCCGCATGTCGGGGTCTTCTTCCGCCAATTGGAGCAGGTAGACCAGCCACGTTTCCGGCAGGGCGGTGATGAAGCGTACGCCGGAGTCTTTGATACCCTGATAGACTGCTTTGGAATTGTCGAGCGATACCGTCATCCCGTCGTCCGATCTGTGAGACAAAGTGAGTGTCGGGTAGTGTATTCCAATGGCGGATTCGCGTCAAGCAGCGCGGCATCGGCATAACCCGGCGCTGATAGGCTGCACCTTTTATGAAAATATTATGAAAATATTATGAAAATTATATACTTTGATTCGATTGGTTTACCAGAATATTGCGGAAATAGGTTGATTTGAGGGAGAAAATGGATGTGGAACGCCGAATAAAGCCCAATAATCTTAATACCATGTTTTTGGACTTTATAACAGTTTTACGTTATGTTTAGGTCAGTGTTAGGGGCGGCACCTATCCTGCACAATGTCCAAAACTGGATGAACCATTCAATTGATAATAATTCTTAAGCGGCGGATTCTCCTGTTGGTGGGATTTGAGGATGCCAAGCCTCATCCGCTTATGAACGACTTTATCATGAGTACTTGAAGCGATACCCTTTTGCTGCTGACATGGTTGTTTGGTATTTAGATCGAGGTTTTGTAATGCTTGAATCGCAATCCTATGAAATACACAGTATGCCGTCCACGACCAGTACTTGGCTCAGTACGAAGGTGGTTGGTGTCGTCCTGTGTGTGATCCTGATACCCCTGATGCTGCTCAAGCTGGATGTCTACCCGACATTCTGGTATGACGAGGGATATACGATACAAGTCTCGCAGTCGATCTTGCAAGCCGGTGTCTACGGCACGTACAACGCGACCGAAGGCTACCGCGTTTTTGACCCTACCATTTCCTCTGGCCCGATGACCATTCTGCCGATAACACTGGCATTCAAGCTGTTCGGTATCAGTATTTTTGCCGCCCGCCTGATCACGGTACTCTACGGCTTCCTCGGTTTATTCATGGCTTACCAGATCGCCCAAGACTTGTTCGGGCGCAACGCGGCGTTGATTGCTATTCTGGCGATGTTGTTCCCCGGTATCTCGACCTTCGAGCCGGTGGGGTATCTTCAACTCAGCCGCCAAGTGCTGGGTGAAGTGCCGTCTTTCGCGCTCATTTTCATGGGGTTGTGGTTGTGGTTCCGCAGTTGGGAACGCGGACAGTGGTCGATGGTGATCTGCGCCGGTCTGCTGATGGGCGTGGGCGTGGTCTCCAAGCCGCAGGTGGTATTCAGCTTCGGGCCGGCAATCGGGATCATCGCGCTTATTCGCACATTCTTCAGCCGCCGCGAACTCCTTCGCTACGCGCCGCGCTACATTCTGCCGCCCGCGCTGGTGGTGGCGGTGTTCGGCGGGTGGACACTGTTTCAGCGTTTGGGCATGACGGATGCGCTGCGGGCAGAAAGCGCACCTCTACTAGCCGAAGCGATGCAGCTTCACTTCTTTACCGGACTGATGGGATCGACCGTTTCGACTACGGGCTGGATCATCACGGGGGTCATGGTGTTTAGCGGCGTGGCTTCGCTGGTGATACTTTACCACCAGCGTAAAGCCGGTGTGCCGCTCACCAACCAACAGTGGGGGATCGCGACCCTTGCCCTGATCCCGCTGGTGATGGCGGCGTGGTATGCGCTGTTCTCGGTAGGGTTCGAACGCTACACGTTTATGGGCTTCATGGTGAGCCTCCTGCTGTTGGGCAATATCGGCTACCAACTGATCGTCGCAATCACCAAGCGCCTGCGCGACCGTGACAACCTCGTCTACGTGGGGATCGTTGCGGCGCTGCTGGTGCTGATTACGGTCGGGAATGCTTACAGCCTTGCCAACCACTGGAACGACCGAGATAATGTGGACGCGATGGCGGATTACATCGACGCGAATGTGCCGGATGATGAGATTGTCGAAAGTTTGGAAGTCGAACTGAACTCGCTCACACAGCACCGCGAGATGCACCGTGCCAGCTACAGTTACATCTATGAGGCCATTCGCCAACTGTGGCACAATGACCAACCGTTTGATCTGGATTATGACGTGCTGGAAGTTGACCCTGATTACTTGGTGACAGGGCAAACCAGCGGTTGGCTTCAACTGTACGATGAGAAAGTCATCACGGATCAATTTCGAACCGTGGTTGAATTTGGTCCCTATATTTTACTGCAACGCATACGAGATGGGTCGAGTATTGAATGAATCATAAACTTTCGATTGTTATTCCTGTTTATAACAGCGAGCAGTCGCTCCCGCCGCTGTTGAAGCAGCTTGCCGAAGTCTTACCCACGCTCGCCCCTGCCTACGAGGTCATTCTGGTGAATGACGGCAGCAGGGATAACAGTTGGACGCTCATCACCCAACTCACCCCGCAGTATCCTTTTGTTCGCGGTATCAATATGATGCGGAACTACGGCCAACACAACGCCATTTTATGCGGTGTGCGGCAGGCACAGGGCGACATCATCGTTACGATGGACGATGACCTCCAGCATCCGCCCGAAGAAATCCACAAACTCCTCGGCAAACTCGATGAAGGCTATGATGTAGTGTACGGCACGCCGCACAAGGAAGGTCACGGCTTCCTGCGCGATCTCGCCTCGCAAGCCACCAAGCTCGCCCTCCAAAGCGCGATGGGTGCGGAAACCGCCCGTAAAGTGAGTGCCTTCCGCGCCTTCCGTACCATCATCCGCCAATCGTTCGCCACGTATCACGCGCCCTTCCTGTCGATTGACGTACTGCTGACGTGGGGAACCAGCCGCTTCGCCTCGGTGATGGTGCGCGAGGACGAACGCACCATCGGCGTGTCGAATTACACCTTCCGTAAACTCGTGACCCATGCGCTGAATATGGCGACCGGTTTCAGTATCCTGCCGCTGCAAATCGCGAGTTGGATAGGTATCGGTCTCGCTATATTTAGTGTGCTGCTCTTGATCTATGTGGTCGGGCGCTACGTGGTAGAAGGCACACCTGTCCCCGGCTTCCCGTTCCTCGCGTCGATCATCGGCCTCTTTTCCGGGGCGCAGTTACTCGGTTTAGGTATTATCGGCGAGTACTTGGGGCGGATGCACCTGCGCCTCCAAGACCGGCCGACGTATGTTATCCGTGAAGAAGTAAAAGGCGAGGCAGTCGAACAGCCGCAGCCGATGGAGAAGGTATCATGACCGCTTACAAAATCCCCTTTAACCGCGCAACCCTGATGGGCAACGAGATGAACTACATCGCCCAGTCGGTCGTCAACGGGCATATCTCCGGCGACGGCAGCTTCACCAAACGCTGCCACAGCATCCTTGAGGACGTGCTGGGTGTGCCGAAGGTGCTGCTGACCACCAACTGCACCCACGCGCTGGAAATGGCGGCGCTGCTGCTGGACGTGAAAGACGGCGACGAGGTCATCTTCCCATCATTCACGTTCGTGACCACCGTGAACGCCTTCGTGCTGCGCGGGGTGAAGCCGGTGTTCGCCGACATTCGCCCCGACACGCTCAACCTCGACGAAACCAAACTCGAACGGCATATCACCGGGCGCACGAAAGCCATCGTGCCGGTACATTATGCCGGTGTCGGCTGCGAGATGGATGCCATCATGGACATCGCCAAGCGCCACAACCTCGCCGTCGTGGAGGACAACGCTCACGGCTTGTTCGCCCGTTACAAGGGCAAGTACCTCGGCACGTTCGGTAATCTGGCGACCCAGAGCTTCCACGAAACCAAGAACTTCACCTGCGGCGAGGGTGGTGCCATCCTCATCAACGACGAGGCTTATAAGGAACGCGCCGAAATCATCCGCGAAAAGGGGACGAACCGCAGCCGCTTCTTCCGTGGGCAGGTCGATAAGTACACGTGGGTAGACGTGGGTTCGAGCTATTTACCGTCGGATATTCTGGCGGGGTTCCTGTGCGCCCAGCTTGAAGCGCGGGACGTGATCCAGAAGCAGCGGCAGGCGGTGTGGGAGTATTACAACACGCACCTCGCCGAATGGGCAGACGACAACGGCGTAACCCTGCCGACCATCCCCGCCCATTGCGAACAGTCCTACCATATGTTTTACATCCTGCTGCCCTCGCTGGCAGAACGCCAGGCGCTGATCGAGTACCTGAAGTCATTCGGTATCTACAGTGTGTTCCACTACCTGCCGCTGCACCTCTCCGACATGGGGCGTAAGTTCGGCGGGCAGGTGGGCGACTGCCCCGTGACTGAGGACATCAGCGACCGCCTCTTGCGGCTGCCGTTCTACAACAGCCTGACCGAAGCCGAACTCGCGCTGATCGTCGACAAGATCAAAGCCTTCCACTTTGAACCGGCTCCGGTTTAGAATTCTGCGAATCAACATCTGCCTTTTGCCCCCTCGCCATTTATGGAGAGGGGGTTGGGGGTGAGGTTGCGTTCTCCGCGGTTTAATTCTCTGTTTTTCGCCCCTCTAAAATCTGCTCAAGGCTGATGCCGTGCCGCCGTGCGATCTCCCGTGCGTAGCTTTGCCCGTGCGGTGTCCCGCGTGTGATCTCGTAGGTGGGCGAACCTTCCCCCGCCGTGTTTACGTTGACCCCCGCCACGAGACTGTAGAGCTTGCTCTCGCCGCTGACGATACCCTCAATCGCTTCGATCCGTTCTGCGAGTTCGATCAAGTGTGTGGCGAAGATCGCCCGTGCGCCGATGGCTCGTAAGCCGCAGAGCATATCCTGCCCTAAATAGCCCGCCTCGCCGGATGACGTGCTGGAAAAGGTTTCGTTCAGCAGCACCAGACTGTTCGCCGTCGCCCGTTGGAAAACGTGCCGCAGCCGTGCCGCTTCCTCCGCCAGCCGGCCTTCCTGCCGCGTTTCGAGGGCGGGGAAGTGCGTGAACAGCGCGTCAATCGGGCTGATACGCGCGCTCGCGGCGGGGAGATGTAACCCCGCTTGGAACATCACCTGTGCCAGCCCCACGCTGCGGATGTAGGTCGTCTTACCGCCGCTGTTCGGCCCCGTCAGGATGGCGATCCGCCCGCTGTCGTCAAACTGCGCGTCGCTGGCGACTACCTTATTGGGATGCGCCAGCACCAGCGCCATATTGGTGAGGTCGTGTATCTCCGTCACCCGCGCATCAATTCCCGCTACCTCCGGCACGCAGAAGGTCACGCCGTTGGCCTGTGCTTTACTAATCATCTGTGCTGCCGCCGCGAAGAACGCCATCTCGTATTCGAGGTACACCAGCGCCCCGCTGCCCGTCCGCGCGTAACGGTTGAGCGCCTTCGCAATCGGCTGCGCGATCTGGGTGAGCAGGCGGTCTAAATCTTGGAATAGGGGTGAAAGTGGCCGCTGGTTGATGTCCTCCGGTACGCGGTGCAGCGGCGCGATTCCGGCTTCGGTGTCCTCGTCGCTGCCCACGCCGATCACCTTCATCAACCACGAGGCTTCCGCGCTGATGCGAAAGTCGTTGATGCTCAACAGCACTGCTGACGAGGGCTTGAGTTCCACATCGAGGTTCAGGCCAATCGTCAGGCTGCTGATGCGTTCGAGCGGTCGCCGCAGGTCGGGCAGTTCGGCTTGCAGCGCTTGGAAGTTCGGGTCAGCCACCACCGCCGCGAGGTTTTCGCGCACCCGCCGCAGCCCATCGGAGTGTAATTGCGCGGTCGTCAGCGCCGTGTGCAAATCCTCGACCACTTTCACGAACGAGTCGAGTTCGGCTAAGTGGTCAGCCGTTTCGAGGAGCAGGTTGCGCTGCCGTTTGCCGAGCATTGGGCTGCCGGTTTGCAACTGTGCCAGCCGTGAAAGCAGGCCAATCGCCGCGTCGACCAACGGCGGATTGGCGAGGAAATCCGCCAGTACCGCCTGCCGCCAGCGGATGACGGCTGCGTCCATCGTCAGCGCCGTCAGGATTTGCCGGACGTAGGCGGTGTAGCGCGGGTTGAGGGTCAACGCCATGATGAGGTCATTCAGCCCGATGTCATTTTCCCACGCCGCGCTGCCCGCCAGCTTCGGCGGCTTGCCATCCGGCCACATCAGGCTGGTCAGCGGAATGTCGAGGTGTGCGTGGGGGCGGGGTGGGCGAGCGGCGAGGCTGAATTTGCGCTGCGGTTTGGAGTGGGTCAATTGTGGTTGCTCATAAATAGTATTTTGATGTTGAGCCTAGCCTGATTTAAGCCGCACTGCAACACCTTCTCTAGGTGTTCTAACAGTTGGTGCTATAGCTAAACCCCTTATTCGCGTTACAATCGGGGTGTGCCGGTAAAAAATTTTGAAGCGATCTGAGAGCGCTCTCAGAAAAGTAGTTTATTGAAGGAGACACTTATGCAGTTCAGTATTGCCTCGTATAGTTTTCATCGTGAATTGGAATCCGGTCGGCAGGATATGTTTAAGTACATCACCGACTGCAAAGAACTCGGCTGTACCCAGCTCGACCCGTGGAACAGCCATCTCGCGCCGCTGGTCGCCGAAGACGAGCAGATTCGCGCTAGCAGCAACCCTAACCAAGCGACCTTTTCCGCCGCCGGTTTGGAATACGTCGCCCGTGTGAAAGAAGCCGCCGTCGCTGCTGGTCTGCCGTTTGGCTGCATCGCTGCGGATGGTTCGCACGTTTGGGAACCGACCAAAGAGGCACGGGATGCCAACCGTGCCTGCGCCTACCGCTGGTTGGATGTGGCTCACCGCCTCGGTGCTGATTCGATGCGTACCGATACCGGGGGCAAGCCCGAACTGCCGGATGATATGTTCGCCATCATCACCGAAGGCTTGCAGGATATTGTCGATAAGGGCAAGGCGCTCGGTGTGCGCGTGAGCATCGAAAATCACTGGGGCGCGTCCAATATTCCCCGGAACGTCGTGCGCGTGCTGGATGCCGTCAACGGCCTGACGCTGCTGTTCGACTCGCGCAACTGGGCGAAGGGGATGCGCGAAGAAGGCTGGGAAATCGGTGTGCCGCGCGCCCGCGACGTGCATATCGACCTGTTCCGCACGGCAGAGGATACGCCGAATTTGGAAGCGGACATTGAACGGCTAATTAAGATGCTGGTCAAATCGGGTTACAATGGCTGCTGGGGCATCGAAGTCATTCCGCCGGATGGTGACGAATACGGCGCGATCCGCAAAACGATGGCCTTCATTGAAAAAACCGTCGCTTCAGCTTAGTTTTATTTCAAGCCTTGGCGCTCTTGGCGACTTGGCGGTTCAAAATCTGGAGTTCTAAAAATGCCTACTACTGCACCCATTCGTATCGGGGTTATCGGAGTCGGTCAAATCGGTAAGATGCACCTCGAACGCTATAGCAAAATTCCCAATGCCAACATTGTGGCGATTGCCGACGTGAATGAGGCCGAAGCCCGCCGCGTGGCCGCCCTCTACAACATTCCCGATGTCTATACCGACTACCGCGACCTGCTCAAGCGCGATGACATCGAAGCGGTGGATGTCTGTCTCCATAATAATATGCACATGCCCATGACCGTCGCCGCGCTGCGATCTGGCAAGCATGTTTACTGCGAAAAGCCGATGGCTGGCGCGTATGTCGATGCCGAAAAGATGCTGGCGACCGCCCGTGAGGTTGACCGCAAGCTCGCCATTCAATTCTTCTCGCTGTATTCCGAGGAAACCAAAGCTGCCAAAGCGCTGATCGACGCGGGGCAGCTTGGCAAGCTCTACCACGCCCGTTCGTCCGGTCATCGCCGCCGGGGCCGCCCGTTTGTCGATGGCTACGGCACGCCCCTGTTCGTGCAGAAGATCCATGCCAGCGGCGGGGCGCTGTATGACATGGGTGTCTACCACATCGCGCAAGTGCTGTACCTGCTCGGCAACCCCGCGCCGCTGACCATTACGGGGCAGACCCATCAAGAAGTGGCGATGGATGAGAAGCGCAGGAAACTGAGCCGTTATGACGTGGAGGAACTCGGCCTCGGCTTCATCCGTCTCGCCGGTGGCATGAGCCTCGACATCATCGAAGCATGGGCGATCCACCTCGATAAACTCGAAGGTTCGGTGGTGGTCGGTACGGAAGGCGGCGTGCGCCTCGACCCGTTCGGCTACTTCCGCAGTGTGGGCGACCTCGACCTGAACACGACCGCTGACCTCGAAGCCATGATGTGGCGCATTCACACCGTTGGCGATACGGGCGATGCGTACGACAGTTCGCAGCACCACTGGGTCGCCGCGCTGCAAGGCCGTGTCGATCTGCTGCCGTCGGCGGAAATCGCCCTCAACACCATGCTCATCTCGGAAGGGATTTACCTCTCCAGCGCACGCGGCGAGGAAGTCACCGCCGACGAGGTGAAGGCCGCTTCAGCATCGACCGCCCTCCCGCTGCCGGAGTAAATACAGATCTACTTTTTGGTATAGGGCTTTTGTATATCCCCTCCCCTGTTACTACGGGGGAGGGCTAGGGTGGGGTTTATGTCACTCAACGTCTTTGAAATCCGCAACTACACCATAAAGCCGCATATGCGCGACCACTTCATCAGCTACTTTGAGGATAACTTCATCCACACGCTCGAAGCCGCCGACATGCACGTCCTCGGTCAGTTCCGCCTCGTCGGCGAACCCGACCACTACGTCTGGCTGCGCGGCTACACCAATATGCAGTCCCGCTACGACAGCCTGCATATGTTCTATGACGGCCCCGTGTGGAAGAAGCACCGCACCACCACCAACAGCATGATCGTCGACTCGGATAACGTCCACCTGCTGCGCCCGTTGGATGCCTCGTTTGACCTCACCTGTGGGCAAACTGCCAAAAAGGTGGCAGCATCCATCGCCGCCTCGACCGTCTCGCTGCAAACGGGCTTAATCGCCGTCGACATCTATCACGGCGACCGTCAGGCCATCATCGACGGTTTTCAGTCGCAAATCGCTCCGGCCTATCAGGATGCGGGTATCCAACTGCGCGGCTGCTTTGTCGCCGAAATGGCCGAGAACACCTTCCCGCGTCATCCCGCCTTCCAGAACGAGGATGAATTTGTGGTCATCACTGCCCACGAAAGCGAAGCCGCCGGACGCAAACAGCGGTCAAAACTTGCGCCCGTCATCGAAAAAGCCCTCGGTAAACATCTCCACGCGCCCGCCGAATCTCTGCTCCTGCTCCCCACCTTACGCTCCCCGCTGCGCTACCAGCCTAATTAACTTCGTGTAGGGGCGCAAGGCTTTGCGCCCACTTGCTAACCTCCAATACTTTATTAACCGAAATTTGCCACTGGTATATTGTAGGGACGCGATACATCGCGTCCTCCGCCAACCAACCTCGTCTTTTTACGCCCACAAACCTGCCTCTGCCTTATTCCCTCCACCGTTTACGGGGGGGGGGCTAGGGTGGGGGTCTTCTTCCGCAACTGTGTTCCCTCCCTGTTACTACGGGGAGGGTTAGGGTGGGGTCGCTTTCTCCTCTAGCCACAAACCCGCACATGATGTACAAACAAATGGTCATCAACACGCCAGAGGATGCGCCAATGAACCGGACAGATCGACTGCTCGCCATCGTCCTTGAAATTCAAGCCCGTAAACAGGTACGCGCCGAAGACCTCGCCGCCACCTTCGAGGTCAGCAAACGCACCATCTACCGCGATGTCATGGCCTTGTCCGAGTCCGGCGTGCCGGTCGTCGCCATGCCGGGGCAGGGCTACTCGCTGGTCGAAGGCTACTTCCTCCCGCCGCTGTCCTTCACCACCGACGAAGCCATCATGCTCATGCTCGGTGCGGATGTCGTCGCCCAAAACTTTGACGCGCAGTACCGTGCCGCTGCCCAATCCGCCGGTAGCAAAATCATTACCGTCCTGCCGGATAAACTCCGCCGCGAGGTCGAATACCTCCAGAGCAGCATCCGCTTTATCGCCCTCAACGGCCCGTTTGAGCGCGAAACACTCCAGCAGCTCCGCCGTGCCATCATCCAGCGCCGCACCGTCCGTTTCCGTTATAACGCCCGTGTACACCACGACAGCACCGCCGAGGCCAGCCTGCGCGATGCCGACCCTTACGCCCTCTTGCACGTCAGCGGCGCGTGGATGCTCATCGCCTACTGCCACTTGCGTAAGGACAATCGCCATTTTCGCTTGGATCGCATGGAAGCGGTCACAATCCTCAATAAGCAGTTTGACCGCCCATCTGGTTTCACCATTCACGAGGCTCAAGGGGATGATCGTAAAGTGATTATTCGCGCCCTGTTCGAGCCGGATACCGCCCGTTGGATGCAGGAAACGCCCTCGTTCTTTCAGGTCGCGCAGGAAGAACGCCCTGAAGGCTTGCTCGTCACCTTCAAGGTGCGCTACCCCGCCGAACTGCTCAATTGGATGCTGGGTTGGGGATCGCACGTCCGCGTCCTCGAACCCGCCTCCTTCCGCGAAATGCTTGCCCAAGAATCCCGCCGCATGCTCGAAAACTACAGCTAAAACATGAAGTAGGTTAAATGCCATTCCGGTCACTGATTATCGAAAATCTTGGCGTTCTTGGCGACTTGGCGGTTAATCTTTCTTATGATTTTCGTGACTATATACTTCCCTCGAACCACTGCTGACATAATGCTGTCACGCGCCCCTGATAGACTGGGTTTGTAAGTGAGATCAATATCATCAACGAGAGGAAACGAACATGGCGAACACACTCAAGTTACGTGGACTGACGACCGTGAGCTTCTACGCCGACGACATGAAGGCCGCCCGCCAATGGTACAGCCAACTCCTCGGTATCGAACCCTACTTCCAGCGCCCTGATGCCGAAAACCCCGCCTATATCGAGTTCCGCCTCGGCGATTACCAGCACGAACTTGGCATCATCGACCGTAAATACGCCCCCAAAGGCGCGGCTTCGAACCCCGGCGGCGCGGTCATCTTCTGGCATGTCGATGACCTCGACGGCATGATCGCCCTCGCCAAAGCACACGGCGCGACTGAATACGAACCCAAAACCCCGCGCGGCGAAGGCTTCATCACCGCCTCGCTGGTCGACCCCTTCGGCAACATCCTCGGCCTCATGTACAACGTCCATTACCTCTCGGTGGTCGAGAAGAACAATAAGTAACGGATAACTTTTTGTGGGGGAGGATAAACCTATCCGCCCCCACAACCACCATTATGTGCAGTAGGCTTTACTATAGGCAATATTGGTTGAGCAGTTTCGAAAGTCTGATTTTTGCAACGTCTAATGCCTCCCGGTGGGTCAGAGCAGACTTTAGTCTGCTTCCCACCGGAAAATGGAGCCGGATGGCTTTAGCCTCTGGCGGAAAACGTCTACAGCCTATTCTTTACCTAGAACCTATCTCCCCCAAAGGTTTGAAAACCCTAACCTAACTTGCTTGACTTTATAATACAAATGTTCTAAAATAGACTCTAGTTGATCAGTATTTTGATCCCGCCGCACAATCACTCAAAACTATGCTGTAACAACTGCAACAACAACATCAACAGCATTGATTGAGCGAGAAACGTCGCAATATGCGGAAAAATGATTCGGAATTTGACGAATTTTCAGAATTTTCCGAATGTTTGGCGAGTGGTTTTTGCGGTTTTTGCAGCTTTCGCGGTTTTTATGGCAGTCAATCAACAAATGGCGCTCTGCCGCCGCCGCCGCCGCCACAAAATGGCTCATGTCACCGCCGACTTGGACGACATCGCCGACAATTCCGACAGTTGCCAAAATATTTGTGCCGCTTATGCTGCATTTGCCGCTTTTTCTGCTGACTTTGTAATAATTCGTAATATTTAACGAGTTATCCAATAAAAAGAGCGATGCACGCATCGCTCTTTCTCTGTATTTCTTGGCGTTCTCTGCGTCTTGGCGGTTAAATTTTTGTCTTTATCTACCGACTTCCTAATCCATCGCCCAGTCTTTGAGCATACCCGCCAGCAGTGTCGCCCGACGCGGCAGGCTGGCAACCACCACCTGCTCGTGCAGCGCGTGTAAGCCGTCGCCCTGCGGCCCAAGCCCGTCCAACGTGGGGATGCCCATCATCGCCGTAAAGTTCCCGTCGGAGCCACCACCGCTGCCGTCCTCGCGAATCGTCAGGCCGTAGCGCTCACCAATCGCCTTACATTGGGCGAACGACCGTACCATCTGTTCGTTGTGTTCCATCGGCCCGCGAACATGCCCGGGGGTCACGCTCACCTTCGCGCCGGGAATGAACGGGGTTACGTCCATAATCTTCTGCTGGATGTTGTTCCAGTCACGCTCGGTCAGCGTCCGCACGTCAATTTCGGCGGTCGCCTTCGCCGGAATAACGTTAGTCGCCGAACCGCCGTGAACCACCGTCACCGAAACCGAAGTCCCGTTTTTGAGGTCGTTCAGTTGGTTAATCTTCATAATCTGCTGGGCAATCTCGACCACCGAGTTAATGCCCTGTTCCGGCGCGTTCCCCGCGTGTGAAGGCCGTCCTTCCACTGTCAGGGTGTAGTTGCCCACGCCCTTGCGCCATGTCTTGAGCGCTTCTTCCTTGGTCGCCGGTTCCATCACCAGCACCAGCCCGACCTGAGCCGCCACTTCATGAATGAGTTTTTCCGAATAGATGCTGCCCACTTCTTCGTCGCTGGTCATCAGCACCCATATCGGGCGGTTCGGCAGCTCGCCGCGTTCCACCAGCCCGCGAATAGAGAACATCGTCAGGGTGATGCCGCCCTTCATATCCACCGCGCCGGGGCCAAACAACACACCGTTCTCGTCAATCGTTACCGGACGTTCCGCCAGCGTCCCAATCGGCCACACCGTATCAATGTGGATCAGGAACATAATCGGCTTGCCGGGGGCATTTTCGTTCCACTTCGCCAGCAGGAAGTCGCCCACTTTTTCCTGTGCATAACGGGTGACGGACGACGCACCCAGCGACTTGAACTCGTTCTCAAGGAACGCGCCCAGCTTATCGACATGCACCTTGTCCAGAGTTGGGGTTTCAAAATTGACCAACGTGGTCAGGAAATCCACCATCTCTTGCTGCCGCGACTGGAAATACTTCAACAACTCAGACATGAATACCTCGAAAGTTAATGAGCCTTTAGTTTCATTTGCCAGCGATCAATCATCCCGTGGATTGAACGGATCACTGTCAACCGAAAACTGACGACTAAAACGGACACAAATCCTGCGCGGTCACAATCGGGCTGCGGCTGCCGTAACGGTTTAGCAAACCCACCGCCTCAGGGCGTGCGCTGATTATAGCCTGAACTTCTAAACAGGCGCTATGTAAATTGTTCGTGACTTGGTATCCGTTCCAGAAGCTGTTGACCATCGCGATATAAACCGGTGCGGTGTTCGCGTCAGGGTAGGCCGCCAGCGCCGTTTGGAAGGTCGTCAGCAAGCCGTCGTCATCGCTGTACGCCCGTGCCAGCAGCAGCCGGTAATAGAGATAACTCTTGAGGTACGTCGGCTCATCGTTCAGCCAGTAGCGTAAGGTGCTGCTGCCCAGCGCCTGCTCATACAGCGGTATCGCCTTATCCATCTCCATCCGTGCGAAGTTGCGGTCTGCTTCCTGCACCACCTGAATAAAGAACTGTGGCGGGTCAAGCTGGACAATCGACAGCACATAATTACTGCCGTTCCAGTCGTAGATGTTCACCCCTGTCCGCAGCGGGCCGGTGCTGGCGCTGCCGTCGTCCGTCAGCCGCACCACGATCTCTTGAACACGGTCGTTGTCCACATCGGTGATGGTCGGGGCTTCGCTGCCCGTGATCGGCCCGTTGAGCAGGCTGATGAAACGCCCATCTTCCGGCTGCCAGCTAATCAACTGCGTCCGGTAGGTGCAGTTATCGTCGTCATCATCGGTGCAGCCGTAACTGTCAAAGAGGATGTCCGGTCGCTCGTCCGCGTTCATATCGGTGATGCTCACGATTTGCGGCGCGTCGCCTCCGGTTATCGCTTGGTAAAGCGCCGTGTACTGCCCCGCGATGCAGCTTAAAAGCGCCAGCGTCCCACCGTCGTCCGGTGCGTCGTAGGTCATCAGGATGTCGGGTGTGCCTTCGCCCGTGAAATCCACATCGGTTCGCACCTGCCCACTTTCACCCAGCAGCTCCCAACTGCCGAGCGTGTTGCTCAACGTCGCCGGTATGCCACCGTTCGTTAAGTAGGTGACGACTGCCGCGAGCGTCGTGCGTCCGTTGGTCGGCTTGGCCGGCAGAGAAGCATTCCCCGAACCGGGGCAGCTTCCGTAATCGGGTGTCGCTGTCGGTCGGTTAGCGAGGGCGACCGCTGTCGCGGGGTTCGCCAGCCCCACGCCGTCCAGTGGAATGCCTTCACTTTCCGGCAGCACCCCTTGGATCATGCGCCCCGGTGTCATCGTCGGGAACGGAATCGCCGTCGGGGGCAGGTTTTGTTGGTTTGTTGCGTCCGGCTGGCAAGCGGCAAGTGCCACCAGCAGCAAACTAAAACTAAGTAATCGTTTCAAAGTGGTTACGCTTTTGAGTGGTTCGTTCATAAAGAAAAGTATATATCGGGGAAAGGTAAACGCAATCTCCGATCATCTAACGCACAGTTTACCCCAAATAAAAAGGAGACGCTGAGGTCTCCTTGCTTGTCTTATCTCTCGCGGGTTTAGTCTTCGCGCAGTTGTTCGATTACCCGCAAATCTTGCTGAAGGTTGCGGAAGCGTACCACAATGCTCCCGATGAACCCGAATCCGATAATCGCGACGACTGCCAAGCCCAAATACAGATATGCGACGGTATCCGGCGTGCCTTCCATGTTAACGCTCCTCTCCGGCGAGTACCTGTGCTTTAATCGCACGGACACGCTCGCTAAATGTCTCCAACCGGACGCGCCACCAGAGCAGCGTAATTGGTACGAAAATGCTCCAAATCGCCGAGTTGATGCCAATGGTCGAGCTAATACGCGCCGTCATTTCGAAACCACCCTCGGCGTTCTGCGGGCTGGGGCCAATCACTACCGGATGGATGGTGTCGGGGCGAATGCGGGTAATCACCAGCACGGCGATCACGGTTGTAAACGCCAAAATCCCATACACCGAAGCAAAACGGCGGCGCTGTTCGGGATTGTCGATGCCGTTCCTCAGCATCAAGTATGCGGCATACGTCAAAATCATGATCGCCGCCGAGGTCAGGCGCGGGTCCCACGTCCACCATGTATTCCAGATCGGACGCGCCCAGATCATGCCTGTAATCAGGTTGATGAGCGAAAGCGCCAACCCGACTTCAACGCCCGCCAGCGCCAGCGTATCCCACTTGGCGTTGCGCGTTCGCAGGTACAAGACACCCCCGACCACCGTCACGCAAAATGCGATGAACGCCCCTGCAAACGATGACAGGTGGAAGTAGAAAATACGCTGCACTTCGCCCTGATCGACTTCGGTTGGCGCGTATCCCAGCGCCATATACGTTCCGAAGGCCACCAGTACCGCTGTGACAATCGTCAGCCCCCATAAAATCCGTGTCCGCGTCACGTTGGCTGGAACTGACTCAGCCGAACGCAGCGGCATATTTTGTACCGCACTCATATCAATTCATGCTCCTTCTTGCAAATTGTGAAAATTCTAGCATTAGCCCATCAAATCTGCAAAAATCTACAGGTTTTCTGGTGCAAATTCTCATCTTACGAAACTTTATTCTGGCCTATTCCTCTGTCACATATTCAAACAACAGGAAACTGGCCGCCATATACACCACATCCAACACGATCAGGATTTGCGGCCACGTCACGCCGTCATCGACCACGTTCGCACCCAGTATGCCCGTTGTTGCCCGTACCGCCGAAAGCAGCATTGGCAGCGTCACCGGCAGCATCGCAATCGGCAGCAAACTTTCGCGTGCGCGGGTTTGCACCGTCATCGTTGCCAGCAGCGTCCCCACCGTCGCGAACCCCAACGTCCCAAGGAGCAGGATGCTGAACACCTCTAGCGAAAGCAGCGACTTGTTGTAGAGGATGGTCATCACAGGCAGCAGGATGCAGCCGACAATCAGCGCGAAGACAAAGTTGCCCACCAACTTGCCGAAAAAGATAGCCGTGCGGTCGATTGGCGCGATCAGCATTCCGTCGAGGTTCGCCTGTTCGCGTTCCATCGCCATGCTGCGGTTGAGGCCGATGGTGCTGGCGTAAATCACCGTCACCCACAACACCCCGCTAATAGCCGACTCGCGGGCTTCACGGTCAAGCTCCAGCGCGAAGCTGAACACCAGAATACTGAGCAGGGCAAACAGTGCCATTGAACTGACGAGTTCACGGCTGCGGAGTTCCGCCCGTAAATCCTTCCGCACGATTGCCCATACCGTCCCCAAGAAAGGCGTTTTCATGTCGTCACCATCGACGTAATTTCGGTATACAGCGACGCGAGTTCAACCGCGCTGACCCCTGCCGGTTGGTCGTAGCCAATCACCCCCCGCGAGAGGATGACGATCCGCGTGGGTAAAATCGCGGCACGGTTTAAGTCGTGCGTCGTCATGATGATCGTTCGCCCCTCGTCATGTGCGGCTTTGAGCAGGCTGTCCAAAATCGCCGATGCGTCTTGGTCGAGGCCGGTGTAGGGTTCGTCGAGCAATAAAATGTCAGGGTTGTGGAGCAGGGCGCGAGCGATACTCAAGCGCTGCAACATCCCGCGCGAAAAGGTGCGGACGAGCGCATGGGTGCGCTTCTGCAAGCCGACCTGTGCCAGCAGTTCAGCGATGCGAGCATCCGCATTCGGCAGGTTGTAAAGCTGCGCGAAAAAACGCAGGTTCTCGTAAGCGCTCAGGTTGTCGTACAGCAGCGATTTATGACTCACCAACCCGATTTGCGCCCGTACTGCCGCGATTTCGTCCGGCAGCTTCCAACCCCCGACGCGGATGCTGCCCGCTGTCGCCCTGCTTAACCCGCACAGAATACGCAGGAGCGTTGACTTCCCGCTGCCGTTCGGCCCCAGCAGCGCCACAAACTCGCCGTGCGTGACTTGGAGCGTCAACTTCCGCAAGACCGGCAGCAGATCATAGGCTTTAACCAATTCTTGAATGTCGATCAGGTAGGTAGGTGAGTGGGGCGTGGGGTTCATGCTGGATGCTTCATTTCTCGCGCGGCAGGCGGGTTACTTCCCTTGTAATTCATCGAGCCGTGCTTGCAACGGTCGGCGCTGCTGGTGCCAGAGGTCGTGCGGCAGTTCACCCGCCGCGTGCTTTTGGTCGAGCAGGGCGATCTGGCGGGTAAGCGCGCCAATAAGCTGCTCCGGTTTGGGCGCTTGGTTGTTCTGCCGTCCCCGCAGGACTAGTGCGATAATCGTTGCCAAGATGCCCAAGCCGATTATCACAACTAAAACAACCAGTACCACGTTACTGTTGCTCTCGCTAACCCCTATGACCGAGTTCGCGTCCCCTGCCGCGCCGCTGATCTCGTAGCGGATGACCTCACCCGCCTTCAATTGCAGTGCCGCTTCGTAATTCTTGTAGGCTTTGTTGTCGATGGATTTCTCACCGTTCGGGGGCAGTTGGTCGCTTTGAACACCCAAACTGGTGGGCGAGATGAGCAGGTTCGCTTGCCCGTTGAATGGGTAATTCATCGGCTGTTCAATCAGCGCGGCATTCCCATCATATGGGATGATGTAGGCGATGACTACCACATGCACGTCACCGGGGAGGACAGGTGCGGTATCCAGCACGCTAAAATCCGAAGGCGACTCGATATAGCGCGTCTGGTTATCCAAGCTGACGACCTGTGCCCCCGGTGGCATCGAAATCAGAACCGAACCGTAGCGCCCGTTCCCCAAATCCGTGCTGGTGGTATACAAACGGTCTGAACTGTTGTTGAAGTGGATAACCTGCCGCACTTCCAGCGTACTGCCCTGCGCCGTCACCTGCGCTCCGCTGCTGCTGATCGACAGCACCGATGGGTCTTCGGTCAACTCGTAGATATTGATGGGCAGGGTCATCGTGATCGCCGCCGCGTCACCGATCACGAACGCGCTGTTAAAAATGCGGTCGCGGTATAACGCCGCCGTCACATAAGCATAGCCGCTCACAATCGGCACATCTGTGAACTGGTAGCTGCCGTCAGCACCCGTCACCGTTTCCATACTCAGCACGGTTGTGTTCTCAGTCGTCACCAGCAGGGTCACGCTGATGTTGCTTGGTGCAGGGGAAGCGGCGGTTCCGTTCGTCACCTTGCCGGTCACTGTTCCGCGCGGTGCGCTTGCCAGAGGGTCAGGCGTGGTTGTCGTGTCCTGCGCGTGGGCGAACCCTGCCGTGAACACGACCACAAGCAGGACGAATACCCAACGTGAACGAACCACCGAACCCATTATAAGTTGGCCTTTGCCCGGTAAGCCGCAACGGCAGCTTCGATCCTTGTATCAATGGCACGGTCGATGTCGTCTGGCATGGCGGAGGGTGAGATGGTATGACGCGCGTCGAGTTCGTCCAGCGTCTTCAGCACTTGTATGCCGCGCTGTACCCAAATCTCACGTTCGGCTGCGTAATCCTCATCGGAAATTTTGAGTGTGGCGTGGTCTTCATCAAGGTCACGGATGTTGCCCAAAACGCGCTCATACACGATCAGCAGCCGCTCGCGCTGCTTCTCGATCAGGGCATCATCGTTGGTCGCCGCCTGTGAACGCTGCATAAACGGGGAAGCGATGAACATCAGCACCCCGACAACGATCACGATCCCCATAATCAGTCCCGGCAAACTCATGCGTCACTTCCCAATGCGGCATCAATCGCATCCGTAAGCTGCTGGCTGCCGTCGATATTCTGGGCAGGGTCATCGACAAACGGAATCTTGAAGAACTGGCTGATGTTGCCTTCACGGTCAATAATGAACGTTTCCGGCACGCCTTGAATATTGTACATCTCCGAGATTTTGGTGCCGATGTCCAAGCCGTTCGGGTAGCTGTGTCCATACTGCTGAAGGAAGGCTTTGGCGTTGGTTTCGGTGTCGGTGTAGGCCACCCCGACGATGACCACATCCTTATCCTTGTATTCCTGCCACACGCGCTCCAAAATCGGCGCTTCTTGGCGGCACGGGCCGCACCAGCTTGCCCAGAAGTTGACGACCACCACCCGCCCCTTGAGCGACGACAGCTTGATCTGTCCCCCCTCTAGGGTGGTCAGTGTGAAGTCCGGTGCGGGGCCACCTGTCGGCTGCGTTTGGTTGCGGCGTGCCAGCGCGAAGCCGAACACCATCACCACGGCTGCTACGCCGATCAGCAGGACGATATTGGCTAGGCCCAATCCCTTGCGTGGGGGAAGGTTAGTCGCTTCGTTTTCGATAAGTCTCTCGCTCATGTTACTTCATTTCGTCTAATCAAACACCTAACGCCGGCTGCGAAGGTCATTTTCCAACCGTGCGCGGTAATCATCATCGGCAATCGGGGCGGCTGTTGGGCTGGCGAGCGCCCGCGCCGGATTATGGTTACGCCGCCAGCGGATAATCACCCACAGCGCGATGAGAATAGCCACCAGCGCGATAGCAGGCGGGGTTGCCAGTGAAAGCGCCCGCAGCATCGGGTCATCCGGTGTGCCGACCACGCGGTCGCCGTAGCGTTCCACGAAGCTCGCCTTGATCTGCTCCGGCGTTTGCCCTGCCGCGAGCTGTGCCCCGATTTCTTCCCGCCACTGCTGGCACGCATCCGTCGGGCAAACATCCAGTGGAATATTCTCGCAAACCGGACAGTACATCTCTTTGGCAACCGCGTTGATGTCATCAGCCGTTACCGTCGCGGGTGTCGCGTCCTGCGCGGCGGTCGGGTAAATCATCAGTGCCGCCGCGAGGATACCGACGAGGTACCAAACTTTCGTCCATGAACTCAGGCGCGGCATCAGGCTTTCGCTCCTACAGTCTCGCCCACAGCGGCTGGAGCATGTTTGGTAACGGTTAGCTGCTCGGTCGGCCACGCGGCGATAAACGTTCCGAGCATCAGCACCAAGCCGCCCCACCACACAAGGTTAATCAACGGGTTGACGTAAATCTTGAAGGTGGCGCTGCCTTCGCTGACGTTCTCCCAGCCGACCAGCAGCACATAAAAGTCGGCTTCAAGCGTGCTGTACGAACCGGCGATGGTCATCGGTTGATTCGGGTAAAGGTCGTGGCGCGGGCGAATGTGTGCCAAATCCTGCCCATTTCGCAAAATCGTCAGGTCGGCAATTTGCATCTGCCGCCCATCGTCAGCCACCGCTTCGGTAAAGTTGTCGTAGCGCATGGTATAGCCGCCGAAATCCAGCGACTCGCCCTTTGCCAGTGTCCGCTGCGTTTCCTGCTGGAACAGCGTACTGCCGATCACACCGATGCCAATAATCGTGATGCCGAGGTGAACGAGGTAGCCGCCGTAACGCCGACGGTTGCGCCCGAACAGCGCTAACACGGCTTGCCACCCGTTTTCGCCGAGGCTCTTATGCCGCGCCGCCGCACCGCGATACGTTTCATAAATCGCGACAAATCCCGCAAGGGCGGCGATGCCATAGCCGAATAACGCGCCTGCATTCGTCGTGTGCTGCGTAATCACCAGTATCACCAGCAGAACAACCGTGAGCGCCAACGGAACGACCAACGAGCGCCCTAACCGCCGCAGCGAGGTTGCGCCCCACGCCGAAAGCGGCGCGATGCCCATCAGGATATACATGGCGATGAACAGCGGCGGCGTGACCTGTAGGAAGTATTCCTTGCCGAGTGTGATTTCTTCGTTCAAGAACAGGCTGGAAATAATCGGTGCGCCGAAGCTGCCCCAGAAAATCGCGACGAACAGCAGCACGAAAATGACGTTGTTCAGTACGAACAGCGACTCACGGCTCATGATGTTGGCGAAGGCGTGGTCGTCTTTGAGTTCGCCACGGTTCCAGCGCCACAGGATGAGGCCAACCGAGATGAGCGTCATCGCCGCCCAGAACAGGAACATTGGCATTCCAATTTCGCTGCGGGCGAAGGCATGTACGCTGTCGATCAAACCGCTGCGGGTGGCAAATGTGCCGAACATCACCGCCGAGAACGTGCCGATGACGAGGAACATATTCCAGACTTTGAGCATCCCACGCTTCTCTTGGATCATAACACTGTGCAGGAAGGCCGTGCCGATCAGCCACGGCAGGAAGGCCGCGTTTTCAACCGGGTCCCAGCCCCAGTAGCCGCCCCAACCCAGCACGTCATACGCCCAGCGCCCGCCGAGGATCAGGCCGAGGCTGAGGAACAACCACGCGATCAGCGCCCAACGCCGTGTCGCTTTAATCCAGTTGGTTGATAGATCACCGGAAGCCAGTGCGGCCATCGCAAACGCGAACGGAATAACCATCCCCACGAAACCCAAGTACAGCATCGGCGGGTGAATAATCATACCGAAGTGCCGCAGCAGCGGGTTTAAACCCTGTGCTGTATCAGCGAGCGTTTGGGCTTCCGGTGCTTGGGCGTTGGCAGGAATGAGCGAGGCTTCTTGGATGCAGTCGGTATACGGGGTTTGGATGACCGCCGGAATACCCGCCTGTACGAGCGCATTCTTCACCTGTGCCGCGCGTCCGTCGTCCACGCAGCTTACCGCCGTTACGCCGGAACCTGTGCCACCAATGTTCGGGGTCGATTGAGCGTTTAAGTCCGTTAGGGTGCGGCTGAGGGCGCTCTTTTGCTGGGTCGTCAGTGCCGTTTCGTTCCATGCCACATCATTACCCGACCAGAACCACCAGCGCTGGAAAGGATTTTCGTAAAACAGCACCAGCACGAGGAAGAAGCCGATAACCGCCATCAAGTACGCGATCACGTAGGGCATCAAGCGGCGGTGACTGCGCCAGTTGAAGATCAACGCGCCGACCGCAAACAAGCTCATCAACAGTGTCCAAAAGAGGATCGAGCCTTTTTGCGATCCCCACAGCGCCGTAATCCGGTACAGTGTAGGTGTGTTAGGGTCGCTAACCGACCACACATAGCTCATCTGGTACGCGCCGTTAACCAGCCCAATCAGGAGCGCTAACGACGCGGTGAGGAGCAGTGGGAATGTTAATAAAGCGGCATTACGGGCGCTCAGTAGCGCCGCTTCCGATTGTTTACGTCCGGCAAAAATAGACGCGCCGATGGCATATAAAGACGCGACCAATGCCAGAAAAGTTGTAATCAGGCCAAGTTCAGCCAGCATAATGGTTATGCGCTCGGATGGACGATGCTCTCACCCGGATTGGCTTCTTGGAACCGGGTAGGGCATTTCAACAGCAGTTCGGTTGCTTGGAACACACCATTCTCATCCAGCGTACCGGTCAAAATCGCCTGTGCTTCGTGCTTGAGTAAATCGGGCTTCACCTGTCCGGTAATATGGATCGGCACACGAACGGCATCGGGATTATTCACCGATTCATAAAGTGCTTGCGCCAGATTTTCATATTCCGGGGGAATATTGGCTATCGAGAAGTCGATAATCAGGTTTTTGTCGTCATATTGGATGCTGTCGCCGATGACCGCGCCGGAGATACGCACGGTTTTACCAACGTATTCGGTGTTATTCAGCAGCTCGTCTACAGTGATGTAATAGCGCGCACCGTTGGTGGTGCTGCTGACGATCAGAAAAGTGACCGCCGCGAGGATTAAAATACCGCCGATCAGAAACTTCAAACGGCTGTTGCCAACCTTTGTCACTGGCGCAGCAACTTGCTGATGCGGCTTTTCCCATCTGGCTTGAGCCATACCACGTCCCTTTCAACTGCCTTGATCGAACTATCGTATCAATAAGTATTCAACTGGATTACTAACATTTGTATGCTATTAAGTAGATCAAAAGTCATATTTGCATTCTTGTGAAAAATCTTACAAAAAAGCCCGTCGAATCGCAACTCTACGGGCTAAACTCTCATGCGTTTATCAAATTGCGGCAGCTTAGACCAGCAGGTTACTTGCTGTTGTTATCCTCGGCCTTGTCCTTCATGTACATCCGACCGCCGACAACTACAATCATGCCCAACCCGAACAGGATGATGAGTGTCGAAATGTTGCTGGGCGCGGAACTGGTCGTTGCCTCGGCAGCGGCTTCCTGTGCCATGACAGGCAGCGCCATCAAGCACAGCATCATAATGGTCATCAATCGTGCAAACTTGAGCCGCAGCATGGTTAATCTCCTACGTGTGACAGGTGCGCTGGATACGTGCAAACCTGTGTATTCCCTTATAGCAGATATTGTACCGCAGACTGCGCGTTTCGTCTGCGATAGGTTTAGCTGTCTTGGCTTTCGAGGAACGACACCACGTCCGCCAGTTCTTGTAGCGTCATACGGTCGCCAAAATTGCTCACCATGACGTTCTGGTAGTCCGGCACAACATACGCCGCCGGATCAATAATGCTTTCCACCAAGTAGTGCTGCACGGTATAGCCCTCGAACGCCGGGTCTTGCAGCCGTTCCTCATCCACCCGCGTGTACGTGCTTTCCGTCGGTGGGCCAAGCGGGACTTCAGCTTCATGACAGCCCGCGCAGCCGAGGTCGCCATTATACAGAAGCTGCCCGTTGATCGGATCGCCGTAAACCGTTTCAAGCGCGTTCATAATCCGGTCAATGTCATACCCGACGTTACGGCTCGCCGCGTCCGCAGGAATGTAACCGCAGTTGAGCGCCAGTTCTTGATAAGCCTCGCCCACCTTGAACAGCCTATCGAGTGTGACTCCGGCTTCCTCACTCGTATCCAGTTTGAGCGCCGCGAGTTGGGCGGCCAAGTCGGTCTGCTGCTGGATCAGCTCTGCCGGATCACAGTTGAGTTCGACAGGCGCGGGGGTTCCGGTCGGTATGGAAGGGGTCGGTGTTGGGGTTTCTTGGGCGGCTGCCATGCCGAGTGTGATGAGCATAACGGCGGCAATCGCGAATAGTCCGGTTAAGGTGCGGCGTGACATACAGTCTCCATTTCTGCCAGTTTGCCGGAGCGCGAACTGCTTCAACTGGCAGGAATGATGCTACACCACCCCTCACGGCACTTACAAGCCGCAAAAACCCCGACAGATGTCAGCATTATGGGTTCTCCGTTCGTAGATAGGCGATGATGTCCGCCAAGTCTTGCGTAGTTAGTGCCTCGCCAGAATTCGTGATCATTGCGTTTTGAAAGCCTTCTACGACATGATTTCCCGGTAGGACAATGCTTTCAATGAGGTATTGTTCCGGCGTATAACCTGCAAACTGCGGCTCTTTTAGGCGCTCATTGATGACACGGGAATAAGTACCATCCGTCATCGGCCCGACCGCATCAACACTTGCTTGGTGACAGCCTGTGCAGGGAAGATTGTAGCCAAGATTTGATTTAACCTGCCCAAGATAAAGAGCCTCGCCTCTTGCTGCATCACCCGTGAGTTGAGCTAAGGCAGCTGTGATAGCTTCAATATCCGTGCCGACTGACTGCGGTATTGTGTCGTTGGACATAATTAATAGTTGGATCTGAGCTGTATAAGGTTTTGGATCTTCAGCTTGTATCGGGAACTGCTTGACCGCGTACAAATCTTCCAGCGTCCAGCTGTCCCCTTTGTCCCAGTTCATCATGTAAGCGGTTAGATCTTCCAGTTGATAACGTTCTAACATGAAGTCAGCGAATGCTTCTTGTGAATAGGCTGGCATGGCTGAAGGCCAATAACTCGAACTATTCGGGCGACCGTGGATAAGCGTGGTTAATAACAGCGACTCAAGTGTGCCGTTCCAATCAAGCTGCCAAATCCGGTTGAAAATGACGGGATCGTATCCTTTATCGACAGCCATTTGAACATCAGCAGAACGTTTGACATTGAGATCATCAATCGACACCTCAATTTCAGCGATGCGAGTGTCAATTTCGCTGCGCCGAATGTCGGTCATATTTTCTTGGTTGCGTTCGTCGATCAGCCTTGATTTTTCGTGGTTTAAATCCCTAATTTGTTCTGTGACTTCAGGGAAGAAATCATGCCCAAATAATAGAGGGTTATTGAGTGCTGGTGCTTTACCCTCTAGTCCCAATCCATCTAACCCATGACACATCGCACAGTGGTCAAGGTACAGGTCAGCGCCGCGTTCGATGGATTGGGCATGGACACCCATTTGGGCGTACTGCATCCGTTCTTCCTCATGCAGCGCCGCATAAAACAGGCTGATGACGATCAGGAATTGGGCGATGGTGGCGACCAGTCGGCGGCGGGTATTCGGGTCACGCATATCAAATAGAGTTACTTAATAAGTTGTCAATAAATCGATTGTAGCACGGGGAAAGTGTTACATGGCAAATAAAAACCCCGACATCTGCCGGGGTCTTTGTTTTCATGAAACTTTGAACTACTGGTTCTGCGTTTGCAGGTAGGCAATGATGTCCGCCATATCTTGTGGCGTTAGGATGTTGCCGAAGTCTTTCTGCATGGCATCGACAAAACCGGGTACAACATAATCCGAGGGCAGCACAATACTTTCGATCAGGTATTGTTCCGGCGTGTAGCCCGCGAACTGTGGTTCAGCCAAGCGCTCAGTCGATGCACGGGTATAGGTTCCATCCGTCATTGGCCCAACACCATTTGCCATCTGCATGTGGCAGCCTGTGCAGGCTAATGTATTGCTCAATCCGGTTTTGGCGAAACCATGATACAGCGCATCCCCGTTTGCGGCATCCCCGGTCAAACCGGCGATTGCGGCGGTAATTGCCTCGACATCGGTGCCGACGGGTTCAGGTATAGTTGCATTACCGGACTCGATTATCGCTGCCAATTGATCGCGCAGCGGACCCGCATCTTCTGGCAAAATCGGGAATTGGTTGACCGCGTACAGATCATCAAGCGTCCAATTGTCGCCCTTATCCCAGTTTTCGATGTAGGCAACAATGTCTTCCAATTGGTCTTGGCGCAGCGGCCCGCCAGCGGTTTGTGACCATGCTGGCATCGGGTCAGGCCAATAATTTTCGCTGACAGGGCGACCGTGGATGAGTGTGGTCAGCAGGAAGGAGTCGAGCGTCCCAGCCCAACCAAGTTCAGTCAGGCGGCTGTAGCTGCCATCGTTGGGGTTATAACCCTTATCAACTGCCGTTTGAACATCAGCGCTTCGCTTGGTGTTGAGGTCGGCAATCGTCGTATTAATCTCGTCAATCCGCGCGTCGATTTCAGTCTTACGCGCGTCGGTTGTGCCTTCGGCATTCTTCTCATCCGTCAGCAAGCTGATCTCGCCCGTGAGATCGCTAATCTGGCTGCTGATTTCCGGGAAGAAGTCATGGCCGAACAGCGTAGGGCTGTTCAAAGCGGGTGCTTTACCCACCAACCCGCGCCCATCCAAGCCGTGGCAGGTGGTGCAGTTCGCGGCGAAAAGCATCGCGCCTTGTTCAATCGCGCGTGCTTCTTGCATCTCTGCGAAGGCTGCCATACGTCCGCCTTCATTGATTGCCGCCCAGCCGAGAAACACCATCGTCAACACGAACGCGATCAACCCGACGGTAATTCGGTTTTCAATTTTTCCTACAAGCATTCGTTCAAACATATTCAATCGTCCTGAGTACAACCAAAAAGGTGGTTAATGATGCCTAAGGGCGCTCACGCGAGCGCCCTTCCGGTTTTATTTTTAGTGCGAGAAGTACAGCGCATCTTCATGGATGAAGACGTGCTCGGTCTTATAGCGCACAATCGGGTTGCCGTTCGTGTCCAGCGCCAAGATCGGTTCACCGCTGGCATCCAGCTTCGGCTTACCGTTTTCGACCTGTACTTCGTTCCAGCTAATGATCATATCGACGCGCTTCAAGTTTCCCTGATTCTGGGTAATGACAATCGCGCCCCATCCGTTGACCAAGTAGTCAGGATGCTCGGCGATATCTTCTTCCAGAAGCGTCAGCACATGCAGCAGTTCGGGTGCATCACTTGGCACTTCTTTGAAGTCGAACTTGGTAATCGCCAGCTTTTGGTCAGCCAGCAGGTCAACCAAGCCGTCACCAATCGTCGTCTTGGCGTTCGACAAACCGGTAATGAGGGCAGGCGAGTTAATCAAACCGGTATAGGGCTGCGCCAGTTCTTCATCGAACGCGGCTACGATGTTCGACGCTTCTGCCGGATCGCCCTCGATCTGACGAGTGGTGTACATGCCGGGGACAAGCTGTTCGAACGGAATGGGCAGCAGCGCACCGACACGGCTGTGCTGCGGCGGGTACATCAACTCATGCAAGATTTCAGTATCAGGTGATGTTTCGACACCAAACTTTGCCAGACCCATGTAGCTCAGGGATGTAATGAACGAGATCAACCCCAAGAAGAAGGTGATAGCAAAGCGGCGGTCGGCGTAGCGGCGGCTGGGCGTGACATCAAGGTACGGCCAGACGGCGAGTACACCAAGGATGATCGTCGGGAAAATGATACCGAAGAACACCTTATCACCGAGTTTTAGCGCCCCCTGAATCCACAGGAAGTACCACGGCGCGGTTGTACCGAGCGGTGTCACCTGCGGGTCAGCATGGTGTTCCAGAGGCGCATCGTAGAACCAGATGCACAATACGATGAAGATCAAGGTTGTGACCGCGATCCACATGATTTCGCTGGTCAGAACATCGGGGATGAAGTATACGCGCTTGTCCAGCGGCACGCGCTTGGCAGTATCTTCACCGATGTTTTCCTTCTTCGGCGGCAAGCTGTGACCGTGAACGATCACCTTATAGTAGTGAACGCCGGTAAACACGAACAGCAGGGCAGGCAGTGCCAGAACGTGCAGCAGGTAGAAGCGGAGCAAACCATTCGCGCCGATGTCCGGGCCACCGCGCAGCAGCAGGTTCAGATTATCGCCGACGATTTGCGGCGGGGTCGCTTCAATCATGGACGCGCCGATAGTAACCGCCCACAGCGCCAATTGATCCCACGGCAGCAGGTAACCGCTGAAGCTCAAGAAACCGGTGATGGCGAGCAGGATAAGCCCTGTAAACCACGTGAATTGTCGCGGTTTCTTATACGACCCGGTAAAGAACGTTCTCGCCATATGGAGCGAGACAATTAGCACCATCGCCTCCGCGCCCAAACGGTGCAGGTCGCGCACGAGCTGTCCCATCGGCACGTTACTGAGGATCGCCAACATATCGGTGTACGCGACTTCCGGCGATGGGGTGTACCACACCATCAGCAGGATACCGGTGATGGTTTCGAAGAACACGAGATAGGTTGACAACCAGCCCAAACGGAATTCAGGGTACAAGCCCGTCATATCCGCGTGGAAGTAGCTGGGGCGCATGTGCAGCCAGAAACCATCTGCGTGGGGTTGCAGGCGCGGGTTCGGCTTGCGGCTTGCGGGTTCACCACGCAGCGCTTCCCGAATATCTTGAATATTCATGCCCGCAGTCAAACGTTCCACCGACTCGTCAACGAGTTCGAAAACGGCCTTTTTCAGACCCTTCTCTTTCACGTCATCCAAAAACGATGGGAAAGGCAGTACTGACATAAAACGCTCCTCGTTCAGGTGAGCCGAACGAAATTAAGTGACGAAAAAATTTACCCCTGACCGCTGCGGCGAATACGCGCACCGGTATTAATGTCCACTTTCAGGATTTTCTTACCGTTTAACGGGATCGGATCACCGGCATCATTCGTCGAAGCGGTCGAACCATCTTCGAACGTCACCGTCGTCTTAAAACGGTCGAGGCTGCGCGGGGCAGGGCCTTCAATATACTTACCGTCCAGTTCGTATTTGGAACCGTGGCACGGGCATTCGAAACGGTTGTTGGTATCCACCCACTTCGGCAAGCAGCCGAGGTGCGTGCAAACACCGTACAATGCCACAAATCCTTCGGTGGAGGGGTTCGACAGCCAGAAGCGCCCTGAAGGAATGTTCAGCGGCGCGGCATCCGGGTCAGGAATATCAGACCCTTCGTAGGTGAAAATACCACCGAATTGACCTGCCTTAAAGCGTGGCAGCGCAAACCAAACCAGTCCGGCTACTGCCTCGCCGAGTAGCAGCGCAATCGAAGCACCCCAGATGTAATACAGAAATTCACGTCTGGTAGGGGCGCTCACCTCAACAGGTGCCGATGGTTGGATCGGCTTATCTGCCTGCGCTTTCGTTACACTTGCTGTAGCCATCTCAGACTCCTCAAACATCTTTCATAAAAACAGGCGATAGTTTAGCGCAATTCAGCAAAAAACACATCTTTTCTGAAATAGAAAATTGGGTCGCTTGCTGTATGGAATCATCTTAAATGGTGTGGGGCTTCACCGTATGTAAAATATATCACAATCCCCCGGTCAAGTCAAAAGCGACTTATGTTAAGTTGGAAGTTGATCGCTAGTCATCTTGAATCCATCATTTAGGTAAGAAGTCATGTCCTGCGGGACAATTACTTCCCTTTTTGCGGTTTGCCCTTGAACACATCTTGGGATGCTTTTATAGTTGTCAAAATCCCATTCCACAGCCGTTTGAAAGTTGTACCATCCTTAAAAGATGGCGAAAGTTGTAACCCTACCAAATGCATTGGCCGTTCCCTCCCGCAGCGTATATCGAGCATGACAAAGAACTCAAAAAACTCGTTAAGCGCTTACAAAATGAACCCCTACTGGCGATTGATACCGAATCGAACAGCATGTACGCCTATCAAGAGCGTGTTTGTTTAGTACAGCTTTCAACCCGTACCAACGACTATATCCTCGACCCGCTGCGGATCGCCGATATGAGTCCATTAGGGACTTTACTGGCAAATCCTCAGATTGAAAAAGTCTTTCATGCGGCGGAATATGATTTGATGTGTTTGAAGCGTGATTACGGCTTCACCGTCGTCAATATGTTCGACACGATGATCGCCGCCCGTATTTGTGGGGTGAAGGCGCTTGGCCTCAACCGTCTCTTAGCTGAATACTGTGGGGTCGAGGCGGATAAAAGCCACCAGCGCGATGACTGGGGGCAGCGCCCCATCTCGGAAGAAGGGCTGCTCTATGCCCAGATGGACACCCACTACCTGCCCGAACTGCGTGACAAGCTGCTCGACAAATTGGTAGAGTCGGGACGCATGGAAGAAGCCCAAGAAACTTTCTTAGAGGCTTCGGCTGTCACCCCGCCAGAGCATCATTTTGACCCTGATGGTTACTGGCGCATGGCTATTCCGGCTGGGCTGAACCGCCGCCAATCGGCGATTTTGCGCGAACTGTATCTGGCGCGTGAGGTGATTGCCCAAGAACGGGATTGCCCGCCGTACAAGGTCTTTACGGACAAAATGATTTTGGCGATTGCCGAGGCTGGCCCCCGTTCGTCTCATGAATTGGAACGGGTGCGCGGCTTGCCGGTTGTTGTCGCAAAGCGTTATTCTCATGAGGTGATGCAGGCGGTCGATAAGGGTAAGCGTACTCAACTCCCGAACCGTCCCCGCCGTGCGCCGGATGTTGACCCGATTGTCGCCGAACGCTTCACGGCGCTGCGCGATTGGCGGCGTGAACGGGCGGAGCAGCGTGGTGTCGAATCCGATGTAATTATATCGAAAGATACCCTGTGGGATTTGGCGTTTAAAGCGCCGACAACCATAGCTGAGATGCAGGACATCTCCGGTTTAGGCCCGTGGCGTTTGGCAACCTATGGTGATGAACTTGCAGTCCTCATACAGCGCCTACGAGCAGAAGGTCTTTAAGCCATCAGCCGGTCGAGTTATTACAAATTCACTACCTTTCGGTGAGCATCGCGTTTGATTACCTGATTTTCGTAACAATTTTCCCCGCTGCACCTATCCATCTTCATCAGTTTGCGTTAAGTTTTGTAGTACTTATTTTTGAGTTTGGAATTGATCATGCAAATTACCTTTTATGGCGCGGCACAAACAGTTACCGGTTCACAGCATATGGTCGAGGTGAATGGGCTGCGGCTGCTGCTCGACTGCGGGCTTTATCAAGGTAAGCGGTCTGAGGCTGACCAGCGTAATCGCAATTTACCTTTTGACGCGAGCAAGGTGGACGTGCTCGTCCTCTCGCACGCGCATACCGATCACGCTGGTAATATCCCCAATTTGGTGAAAAGTGGGTTCAAGGGCGATGTGATCTGCACCCACGCCACCCGTGATTTGTGCAGCGTCATGTTAATGGACAGCGGGCATATTCAGGAAAGAGATGTGGAGTTTGTCAATAAGCGGCGGAAGAAGCGTGGCGAAGCACCCGTTGACCCGATCTATACACAGGCGGACGCGGCAGCAAGTTTGAATCGTTTTAGCTCGCAAAGCTACGACCGTCCGCGTTTAATCGCCCCCGGTATATCGGTCACTTTTATCGACGCGGGGCATATGCTTGGCAGCGCTTCGGTCATCCTTGATATTGATGACAAGCAGGAAGGGAAGCACGTCCGGTTGGTGTTTAGCGGTGACATCGGGCGTAAGGGCATCCCGATTATCCGCGACCCCGTTTCACCGGATTCGGCGGACATCCTGATTATGGAAAGCACCTACGGCGGGCGTACCCATGAGCCATACTTCGATGCCGAGAAGGAACTCGAACGCATCATCAATAATACCTACCGGCGCGGCGGGAAGATCATCGTTCCGGCGTTTGCCGTCGGGCGGACTCAGCAGTTGGTCTACACGCTGAACCAACTCGCCGCGAAGGGTGATATTCCACGCCTGCCCATTTACGTGGATAGTCCGCTAGCCGTCAACACGACCGACGTATTCCGTACCCATCCTGAATGCTTCGATGCCGAAACACAGCAGTTCATTATGCAAGCGGGCGGGAAACGTGACCCGTTCGGTTTCGAGGATTTGCATTACACGCGCTCCGTTGAAGACAGCAAACGGCTGAACTTTCTGCTCAATCCGGCGATTATCATCAGCGCCAGCGGCATGGCGGAAACTGGACGTATCCTGCATCACCTGAAGAACAACATTGAAGACCGGCGGACAACCGTGTTGATCGTCGGTTGGCAAGCACCGGAAACCCTCGGTCGCCGGTTGGTGGACGGCGAGAAGGTCGTCAATATCTTCGGCGACAAATACCATGTGAATGCCCAAGTTGAAGTGTTGAACGGCTTTAGCGGTCACGCCGACCACGAGGAACTCCTCGCGTGGGTGCAGCCGATGACGGCACGAGCGCCCCGCCGGACGTTTTTGGTACACGGTGAATTAGAGGCGGCGAACGCCCTTGCCAGCAGCTTGCGCCAGCGCTATGGAATGCAAGTGGACATTCCCGCCTTTAAGCAGTCGTATGAAGTCCATTCCGGCGGTTACGAACAATTCCGCTTGGGCTTGTAAAGTAGATTCTCGTAAATAGTGAGCGTTTGCATTTATTCCCTCCCTCGTTTACAGGGAGGGTTAGGGTGGGGGTTTTGACGACGGACTAGGATTTCGGGTTGAATAGGAAGCGCGTGGCTGTCGTTAGGAAGTTCGTCCACGCGAGGACTTTATGCGGGACGAGGCGGTAGGTTGCGCCTTCACCCATCCCATATTTTGCCACGTAATCCGCTTCAATCTTAGACATGATTTCCGCAGGCACATTCGTCGCTGGTTCGGCAGTGCCATGCACGATCACCACTTGATCGCCGCTTTCAAGGTGAGCGATCATCTCGCGGTTGGTGACGAGATTTTTGGCGTGGCGTGTCATATCACCCCCACTAAAGTACAAGCTGTTTTCGACCCACGCGCCCCACGAGGGGATACAGTGCTGCCGTCCGTCGGGGTAGGTCGTGATGAGCCAATAGTTACGCGCTTTCTTGAGCTGATCGGTTACCCACGACCAATCGAGCATTCCCTCGTCGGTCGGGGGGACACCATACTCCACTGGAATATCAGGACGGCTGCGGGTGGGTTCAAGCATTGGATTGGTCATGGTTCAGTCCTTTCTAATAGCTTGTCTCCAGTTTATGCACCCGTACATGACACCTATTGTCATAAATACTGCCGCGTTTAATCTAGCCGTCACGAAAAATTGGCAGTACACTACATCTAATGTTGATGATAGAGACCTCACAATAAGCTATGTCTGAAAACATCTTTGCACAGGAATGGGTCGATTGCCTCGAAGCACATTACACGCATGTGATCCGCACGAAAGACCATGTGACTGAGCCGTCATTGACAATCGTGATGCACAGCGCCGGCTTCACGGATAAGCAGCTCGCCGAACTACGGGTACGGGCCACGATGCATATGGATGATGTCGGGCCAGATTTTGTGCCTGACCTGCATATCTTGGATGAACACTCGCACAACCACGCGCCAGAAGCGCCTGAGCCAGCCGTTTTCAATATTCCAATTGATTTACCGCCTATGCCTGAGACCGCAAGTAATGAAGCAGTAGCGGTGGAAGCCGAGGCTGAAAATCTCATGTCTGAAGATGAGCTGGTCGAAGCTGAAGTCGATGCTCAACCGGAGATGGTGGAAGCGGAACTTGATGAGGATGAGGTTCCGGCAGAATCAGAACCTGAGGAACCCGACCCTGACGAACCCCAACAATTAAGCCTGTTTTAGTATAGCTATGACAGATGACGCATATTTTATGCGGCTGGCGCTGGATGAGGCGTTGAAGGCGCTTGAACGCAGTGATGTGCCGATTGGGGCAATCGCCGTACGCGATGGGCAGATTATCGGGCGCGGGTATAACGCCCGCGAGCGTGACCAAGACCCGACCGCCCACGCCGAGATGATCGCCTTACGCGAAGCGGCACAGGTGGTGGGGCATTGGCGCTTGGAAGGGGTGACGCTGTACTGCACCCTTGAACCCTGCGCGATGTGCGCGGGAGCGATGGTACTGGCACGGCTGCCGAGGTTGGTTTACGCGACGACCGACCCGAAGGCCGGTGCCGGGGGCAGTATTATGAACTTGCTCCAGCACCCGCAGTTGAACCATCAGGTCGAGGTGCATCATGGATTGCTGGCGGAGGAAGCCGCAAGTTACCTGAAGGCGTTCTTCGCGGCGTTACGGGCGGACGGTCAACGTCACTAAATGAAAAGGCGGATGCCTAATGCTCCGCCTTTTTGTGACCACTTCTAACAGCCGATTAGCGGCGACCGCGAACGAGCCGACCGATGTAGATCACGATCACAGCGCCAATGACCGAGATAATCAGGTTGATGATGACCCGATCAAGACCACCATCGGGACGGGCAAAGCCCAGCAGCCCCGCCACGAACCCACCAACGACTGAACCAATTAAACCCAGAATGACATCATTAATGAAGGGCTGATCTTGCGAGCGCATGATTTGACGCGCGAGCGCACCGGCAATCGCTCCGACGATGATCCAACCGACGCAGATGATTGGATTCAGTGTAAGAAATTCCATGTGTGCCTCCTCAATAAGATACTTTGAATGGACTATATCGCTATCAACAGTGAACGTCAAATCAATCCCAAAAAGGGCATTCTCAAACCCATTTTAATCTCTTATAATGGGAGATATGGAGAGGTGCCGGAGTGGTTGAACGGGCTCGTCTCGAAAACGAGAATAGCCGCAAGGCTATCGAGGGTTCGAATCCCTCCCTTTCCGCACGTTGGGGCAAGCTGTTGAAGGCTTGCTCTTTTTATTTGTCTGACAACGAATAGGAAGCGAGTATCCACATGGGAAACGCACAACTGGATCTAGCACGGCGCGAGAAAGACCGTTTGTTTAAGCACAGTTCACAGTCACCGCTTACGCCGGAACAGCAGGACGATTTTATGAGCCTGAGTTATTACGATTATAACCCTGAACTTGATCTCAAGCTGACGATTGAACCCATCGCCGACGGCAAGTTTATCTCGCTCCAAACGACGACCGGTGATGCGCGGCAGTTCAAGCGTTATGGGCGTTTCAGCTTTCCGGTTGAGGGGCAGGATGTCGAGCTAACCTTATATGAAGCCGACTACGGGTTCTTCCTGCCGTTTGTGGATGCGGGAGCAGGGACAGAGACTTATCCGGCAGGGCGCTACTTGGAACCGGAATACCTCGGCGACAACCGCTTTCACATCGACTTCAACAACGCCTACAACCCGTACTGCGCCTATGGTGAAGGCTGGAGCTGCCCGATTACCCCACCGGAGAACCGCCTCAAGGTCAACCTCAAGGCCGGTGAAAAGATGCCGCAGGGTGAGTGGGTGAGTAAGGGGTAGCACCTATTATCCTTTTGTGCAGACGGACGTGCTGTCTCACGTCCCTACACAAGGCGAGAATCTGGCTTCGTAGGGACAGCAGACAGGCTGTCCGCTGTTCCCTTTCGAATAGTTTCTTAGATGGCAAGGACTGTTTCCGTCTCGCCAAGCAGGGCTTGGATGCGGTCGAACAAGCCCTGCGTGATGGTGAGTTGGAACGCGGCCTGTGTATCGACCAGCGCTTGGTGATGCAGGTCGGCGAGCTGTGTTTCGAGGTAGACGAGGAAATCCCGCGCGACAGCATACTCCCCACGCCAGATATGATACTCGGCAAAACTTTCCGAGCAGATGCCATGCCCCTGCGTACCACAATATTTGGCGTATAGAGCTTTCCCCTTTTGAGCCAAAAACTCACGACGGTCATCATCAACCGCGACTTCTTCCGGTTGGTAGATGCTTTGCATGATCGGGGCATCTGTTTTTATCATGAATTGTGCCTGTGGTCATGTTCTAGACTTAACCAATGGTACACATTTTGTTTGTGCGATGATGTGATATAAGTTGTATTTGCTCAAAACCGCGCTTGTGACTGCCTGCCAGACACGGGTTATAATCGGGCAAAATGATTTTCCTAAACACTTAAGGACGACAATATGCCTGCGAAAATTGTAGTGGTCGGCAGTTTTAATATGGATTTGACGGCTTATATGGAGCGGATGCCGCGACCGGGGGAAACCGTAGGCGGACATACGTTCAAGACCGGGCCGGGGGGCAAAGGTTCGAACCAAGCAGTGGCGGCGGCGCGGCTGGGCGCAGACGTGACCTTCATCGGGCGGGTGGGGCAGGATGTGTTCGCTCAGGCGGCGCTCGACTTCTGGCATCAGGAAGGCATCAACACCGATTTCGTAGGCCGTGACCCTGACCACGCCACCGGTGTCGCCCCGATCTGGGTGGACGACAAGGGCGAGAACAGCATCGTGGTGGTGTTGGGGGCGAACCTGCGGATTACACCCGCCGATATTGACCGCGCGGCGGCGGTGATCGCAGCGGCGGATGTGGTGATCGTCCAATTGGAGATTAACTACGACATTGTGGAATACGCGATGAAGGTGGCGAGAGAAAAGGGCGTGAAGACGATTTTGAACCCCGCACCGGCTGGGAAGCTGCCGCCGGAAGTCGTGGCGCTGGCGGATTACCTGACCCCCAACGAAACCGAGTTGGAAGTGCTGAGTGGTAAAACGGGCGACTACGAGGCCGCAGCCCGATCCCTGTTAACACGCGAGGGACAAACGGTAGTAGTAACGCTTGGCTCGCAGGGAGCGATGTGGCTGAACGCGGGCGGGAAGGCGACCGTGCCGACGTTTAAGGTCAATGTGGTGGATACCACCGGCGCGGGCGATGCCTTCAACGGCGGGTTCGCGGTGGCACTGGGCGAGGGCAAGAGCCTTGAGGACGCAGTACGGTTCGGGAACGCGACGGCTGGCCTGAGCGTGACGAAACGTGGCACCGCGCCGAGTATGCCCACACGGGCAGAAGTTGATGCGCTGTTGAGCAGCCAGTAGTTCACAGTCACTAGTCGATAGTCTTTAGCTCATAGTCAAATGCAGATTCAGAGGGGCGTGAAAGCGCCTCTTTTGATTCGGAAAATTCGTCAAATTCTGCAAATTCGGAAGCCTCTTTAGTGAAGATATCGAAATTTGGTGGGTTTTGTGGCGGCATTGGCGGCGGCGGCGGCAGTAGAGCGCCAATTCAGTCGTCAGCGATCAGTCGCCAGCTTAGGGCAGATGCCAGTCGCCAAGTCACCCCCATAAAAGTTCAAAATATTGAGAATGTTGCAGTTGTTGCAGTTGTTACAACATGCTTTTGATGGCGGGTTTGAGGGAGTGATTTGCCGAAACTTCACAATATTCTTCAATTTCGTCACATTCACAGCGCATTTTATGTCGGCGATGGCGGCGATGTTGTCGTCGCCAAAAGTCCGTTTTGTGTCGGAAATGTCGTCAGTGTCGTCAGTGTCGGTATTGTCAGTCGGCAAATTTGGCACTATAGATTTCGGCAATGGCAAAAGGCAGTCTTTAGTCGATAGTCGACAGTCGTCAGTCCAATGCAAGAACAGATGCGAGTCGCCAAGAAGCCAAGGTATACAAAGAACGCCAATTGTTGATCGCGTTTTTATTTGCAGCGGCGGAAGGATGATTCGCTGCTGCAACGTTTGCTGCAAAAGGCAGTCTTTAGTCTATAGTCGACAGTCATTAGTCCAAGGCAAAGGCGAATGCAAGTCGCCAAGATACCACTCAAAAAGCACAATCGGCGGAACAAGCGGCACAACGAGTCATCAGTCATCAGTCATCAGTTTTCAGGTCACAGTCAAAGGCAAAAACAAGTCGTTAGATAACAGTTAACAGGTGACAGTCAAAGACAAAAGATAAGCGGCGAAGAACTGGAGGCTTCGCCGCCGCTGTCGTTGCTGATGTGGTTGTTAAGGTGCGGCGGGTCGTAAGCCACAACACAATATGTTGAGATCATCCCGTACGAACAGCATAGCATAAATGGCAGGCGAATTGGGGAACATTTGTCAGAACATTTGGTCCTTTTTAGCGGGTGTTGGCACAAACTATTTTGAGGGAGGCAGACTGTTAAGAAGGTTGGCAGATGGTTGGTTTTTGGTAGACAAGGTTTGTAAATCCTAACTTTTGGAAAGTATAGGAAGTCGTGTATTTTTAGAACAATCAGTGGTTGATGGAGGTGGCGGGATGGCGATTTCAATCCGAGTACCGAGCCTGAACAATAACCCGATTGAGTGGCAGGAGACGCGCCAGAACGGCAGCCCACTGGCACGGACGCGCGTTGGTATCCTATTCGGTATGGGGTTAGTGGTGGTCGCCGTTGTGACGATTATCCTGACGCTCGACCGTATATCCCTGCCGACACAGCAGCTCGCCATCTACATTATCTGGATTATTCACGCCGTCACCGCAGCCCGTTCGATTTCGGCAGGGTCGAACGCCATCAGCCGCGAGCATGTGGGCAAGACATGGGATTCGCTGGTGCTGACGGGGGTCAGTGCGCGGCGTATCCTGATTGGGAAGTGGTTAGGGGTTTTAAACCGTGTCGCTGGTTGGATGCTGATCTTCGGAACGATACGGCTGGTGATGCTGCCCGTATTCATGGTGTCGCTGGTGTACCGATACGCATGGTACAACGGCGGATACGTCAGCCAATATTACGGCGACCGTGTGATCGAGCCGGTTGATTGGGTTCCGTGGGCGGCATTTCTGGGTGTGGTGATGTCGGTGGTGTTAAGTGTACTCGAAGTGCTGGCGTGTACGGCGCTCGGCATGGCGACGAGTGCCTTCTTGCGGCGGGGATGGACGGCGATGATCGCGGCGTTTTGTCTGCGGCTGCTGCCAGTGGCGTTGTTCGGGGCGTTCACACGATACGAAGTTGGCACCGGCCCCTATTGGCGGACGCTGGCGTTTCCGGCGCTCTCAATCGCGGACGCGGGGACGGGGCCGCTGTGGCAGTTGGCGCTGCCGCTGACCGGCTGGACACGGCAAACCCACGCCAGTGCCTTACCGGGTTTGTGGATGGCGACGGCGCTGTTAGTGGCGATCATGATAGTCGGTTTAACAGTGGCGTGGTGGTCAATCCGGCGGGATGGGGCGCTGGCTACGGGGAGCGCGTAGGGATGAGATGTTTACACGGGTATTGATTTTCTTGGCAGGTGGCGCGAAATCCGGTATTTTTAATGATGGACAGGCTGCGCCAGCGGGAGGTTGGCGAGTGCCGTGTCTGACCATCGCCCAACCGTGTGACGTGACGCGAGGTGCAGCCGTGACCGCTTTCAGCCGACTTTCCAACCGTGTTATTTCGAACCCCATTGAGTGGCAGGAAACCCAATACCAGCGGCGGATGATCCCAACGATGACGCGGCG
>Ga0209460_1000117_pt1 | contig 118060 bp, 105 predicted proteins | sample EBPBio132013_DNA_FD_185868 | JGI IMG/M metagenome (GOLD analysis project Ga0209460, IMG submission 185868) | Wastewater treatment Type I Accumulibacter community from EBPR Bioreactor in Madison, WI, USA - Reactor 2_5/13/2013_ DNA (SPAdes)... | ecosystem: Engineered > Bioreactor > EBPR >... | reverse complement strand
CCGTCTCACGTAATGTGGTTTGAGAATCACCGAATGTGCGTCTGGAGTCGCTATCCGTCTCAACTAATTTGCGTCAGAAAGCCCTCTTGATTGTGCGTCTGGGCCGACATCATTTTGCGTCGCTACAGGTAGCGCTGGTTCTCGAAACTGCGCTCGCGGATTTCACCGAGCCGGTTCAGGAACACGGCGCGGGCCAGTGCGTTCTTGGCCTCGCCCTTGTTCAGGCCGACCTGCACCCGGCGACGCAGCTCGACGTTCTGCATCCAGTCGAGCGCGAACAGCGTGCGCTCGATGCGACCCAACTCGCGTAAGGCCACGGCCAGGCCGTTCTGGCGCGGGTAGCTGCCAAGCTTCCGGAGCATCAGCGAGGCCGTTACCGTGCCCTGCTTGATCGACGCGGCCAGGCGCAGGATCTCGTCCCAATGGGCGCGAATGTGTTTCACGTTGACGCTGCCGCCGATTAGGCCGGCGAGCGTCGGGTACTGCTTGGCGTCGCCGTGGATGTACAGGCGCTTGTCGGTCAGGTCGCGGATGCGCGGCGCGAAGCGGAAGCCCAGCAAGTGCATCAGCGCGAACAGATGTGGGTGTAGAACTGCACCCCCGGCTCCTGCCCGTACTTCAGGTTAACTTGGCCGGCGGCATGGCCTCTGCCGCCGGCCTTGAAGTTCTGGCCGTCCGACGACGACGTGGTGCCGTCGCCCCAATAGGCGGCGAACGGCTGACGGAACTGCGCGTTGACCAGCTCGGCCAGCCCCGCCGAATAGGTCTCGTCGCGGATGTGCCACGCTTGCAACCAGGTCAGCTTGGCGTAGGTCACGCCCGGGCAGGATTCGGCCATCTTGGAAAGGCCAAGATTGATGGCGTCGGCCAGGATGGTGGTCAGCAGCAGGTATTGATCTTCGGCCGCCGCGCCGCTCTTGAGGTGCTTGAAGTGGCGGCTGAAGCCGGTCCAGCCATCGACCTCCAGCAGAAGCTCGGTGATCTTCAGGTGCGGCAGCAGGCTGTACGACTGTTGCATCAGCGCCTCGGCATCGTCGGGTACGCCGTTGTCCAGCGGCGAAATCTTGAGCCGGCCGGTGCTGGTGATGGCGGCGTCGGGCAGTTCGTTGGCGGCAGCCAGCCGCTCCACCGTCGCCAGTTGCTCTTGCAGCACCGTGAGGCGCGCCTCCAGGAAGCGCTCGCAGTCGGTTTCGACGGCCAGACCCAATTCCCGCTGGTCGCGCTGTGCCGCGAAACGCGGCGGCGGCAGCAGGTAGTCCTCAAAGTCCTTGAACTGGCGCGAGCCCTGGACCCAGATGTCGCCGCAGCGCAGCGAGTTTTTCAACTCGGCGAGGACGCACAGCTCGTAGTAGCGCCGGTCCAACCCATCTTCTGTGCGCACCAGGTTTTCCCAGCGCTTGCGCACGAACGACGTGGGCGCATCGTCCGGCACCTTACGGGCCTGGCGCTCGTTCATCCCTTTGAGCACATCGACGGCCGCGAGCAGTTCGCGTGCCACCGGTGCGGCCTTCATAGTCAGCGCTCCCAGCAGGACCGGCGTGTAACGCCGGAGCTGGTTGAAGCCGTCGCCGACCAGCGCGAGGAAGTCGAAACTTTCCGGCTGAGCCAGCAGCTCCGCCTGGGTGATGCTCTCGGTGAACACCTCCCACGGGATGATGGCCTCGATGGCCGGCAGGATGATGTGCTACTGCCGCAGCAACTCGACCAGCGCTTCGGCCAGCACGAGGCCCCGGTCGGTCTGCTGGGCCAGTTCGGCGAGCTGGTGGACGAAGCGGCGGTAGTCGGCGGCAGCGAACGGCGCCAGGTTCAGCCATGCCTGCAACTCCAGCAGGTGCTCGCGCCGGGTTTCCGGCCGCTGCGCGTACTGCGGCCAGGCGTCCGGCTCAATGCGCAACTGGCGGCCGACGATATTCAGCAGGGACGCGGGCGGCTCCGCATCCGTCGGCAGGGCGAAACCGGGATAGCGCAGGTAGCACAACTGTACCGCGAAACCGAGCCGGTTGTGATTGCCGCGCCGTTGGCGGATCACCGACAGGTCGGGTTCGGAGAAGGTGTAATGCCGGATGAGGTCGTCGTCAGTAGTCGGGAAGGCAAGCAGGCCGGTGCGGTCGGCGGGCGTCAGCAAACTGCGGCGCGGCATGGTCAGTCATCCGTTCTCAGGTATTGGTAGATGGTTTCGCGGCTGATGCCGAACTCGCGGGCGAGCGTGGCTTTCTGCTCACCGGCGGCGGCCCGCCGGCGCAGCTCGGCCGCCCGCTCCGGCGAGAGCGCCTTCTTGCGGCCCCGGTAGACCCCGCGAGATACCCTCGCGCTGCCGCTCGCGGATCAGGGCGCGCTCGAACTCGGCGAACGCGCCCATCACCGACAGCATCAGGTTCGCCATCGGCGAGTCCTCGCCGGTGAAGGTAAGGCTTTCCTTGACGAATTCGATGCGCACGCCACGCTGGGTGAGGCCCTGCACCAAGCGGCGCAGGTCGTCGAGGTTGCGCGCCAGGCGGTCCATGCTGTGCACCACCACCGTGTCGCCCTCGCGCACGAAGGCGAGTAGCCGTTCCAGCTCGGGGCGCTGGGTGTCCTTACCCGATGCCTTGTCGGTGAACAGCCGGTTCACCGAAACCTGCTCAAGCTGGCGTTCCGGGTTCTGGTCGAAGCTGCTAACGCGGACGTAGCCGATGCGCTGACCGTGCAAGGTGTCCTCCTGAGGGCAATGTGTCAGGAAGAAATCTATGACCCTTGACGGTGCGTGTCAGTCAATTCGGAAGGTGAGTCTATTCTGACGCTCTCGCACCGGGTGCCCTGACGCCAGGTTAGCGTATAGCTCAAAATGACACCTTGCTTGAATGATTCACTGTAAATCACTAGGATTGTAGTTCAATCATAAATGAGCAGAGCTGTCCGACAAACGAAGGAGATTTCGCAATGGCACAGACCGAAACCAAAGTGCTGACCGCACATGTTCCCATCCCCTTGGCCGAGAAGGTCGATCAGATGGCCGCTCGGCTTGAAAGGTCGCGCGGCTGGATCATGAAACAAGCGCTGTCGGCCTGGATCGACCAGGAGGAAGAGCGCAGTCGCCTGACCCGCGAGGCACTGGCCGATGTGGATGCCGGCCGGGTCATCGACCACCAAGCCGTGCAGGCATGGGCGGATAGCCTCAGTTCCGACACGCCATTGCCTGGGCCGCGCTGATGGACCTGAAATGGACCAGCAAGGCGCTCTCCGACCTGGCTCGTCTATACGACTTTATGGCCCCGGTAAACAACCCGGCGGCTGCGCGCACCGTACAGGCGCTAGCGGCCGCGCCGTCTGCCTTACTGGCTAACCCACGCATCGGCGAACGGATTGATGAGTTCGAGCCGCACGAGGTGCGCCGGATTCTCGTTGGGCATTACGAGATGCGCTATGAACTTAAGGAAACCACCATCTACGTGCTGCGGCTGTGGCACACCCGAGAGGATCGCTGATAGGCCCTACTGCCGACCTGTCTCGCAACGTCGGCAGGGGACGAGCTTGGGCGAGCTATGCCTTAGCGTACGATTTTTTCCGTTTCGTGAGCTGACCCCTACAAGCGCGAAACCAAGGGACCGCACCGGCAAACGCTGCAAAGTGACTTCGTCACCATCGTCACGGCCTTGGCCCATGATCAGGTTTTGGCCGACAAGCACCACGATCATTCGCTCAGTGGGGATTGGAAGGACCACCGGGATTGTCACGTCAAGCCAGACTTGGTCTTGATTTACAGAAAACCGGACGACTACGTACTTCAGCTCGTCCGTCTCGGTTCGCACAGCGAACTTGGCCTGTGAGCAGCCAGGCTCCGTGACAAGGAAATGAAGGATACGGCGAGCGGAATCACCGATGTGGACCGGGCACTACACGTTCCAAAGCGACGCCAAGGTGATCGACCTGGACCTGGATGCGCTCGTGGCAGGGCCGGCGTGGGGATGGCGGAATTTTCGGCGGTTCCGGCTTACAACCCCAAGATGTGCTTGATTTTGCCGTGTGAAACGCCACGGGTGTAGGTGATCGGGGACCCGTCTTGTTCGACCTTGAGTGTTTGCAGGCGGTCGATACTGGCGACTGAGCCTTCGCCCGCGCGTCGATGTGAAATACACAGCCGCACAGAACCCAACGACGTTATTTCGCGCTGACTTGCCTGTCCTTGGCCAGCAAACGGACCACGGTGGAAGGATGTACCCGAAACAACCTGGCGGCGTCGGCGCCAGTCTTCCGTCCTGATGTGACCAGGTCGATCACTTCCTTCTGTTGCTGGGGGGTGAGCTTGGCGCGGCGACCCCCAATTCGGCCTTGCTGCCGGGCGGCATCGAGGCCCGTACGGGTGCGTTCGCGCAACATGGCGCGCTCGAACTCGGCGAATGAACCGACGATCTGCATCATCATTCGCCCAGCGGGTGTAGAGGTATCAATCGCCTCGGTCAGGCTCTGGAAATCGGCCCCTGCCCCGTCAATCTTTTCGAGGGTCAGGAGCAGATCTTTGAGGGAACGGGAAAGCCGGTCGAGCTTCCACACGACGACGACGTCACCTTTGCGTAAATGCCCGAGTAAACGATGCAGCTCCGGGCGCTCCCAGCGCCCCCCGGATGCCTTCTCCTGAAAGACCCTTTCGCAACCGGCGGCCTCAAGTGCACCGATCTGAAGTGCGGTGTCTTGATCCTGGGTGGAAACGCGGGCGTAGCCGATGCGCATGATTGCGAATTCCTGTTGCCATTCGTTTCTATTTTGCAATAGGTTTTTGCAACCCGCAAGGCCTGGCGTTGGAATAGTTGGCTTCGCGTTGCACAAAGGAACGTTTGTGCAACCCCCCTGCTCTGCCTGGCCCCTTCGTGACGGCGGACGCGGATGGCGATTGACACTCGTTCGGCGAACGTATAGAAATAGTAGTTACTAACTATTAATTTGAGGTCTGCTATGCCAACCAGTGTCGCGCTCGGTTCCCACTTCGAGGAGTTCGTGAAGTCGCAACTCTCGTCGGGGCGGTACAACAACGCCAGCGAAGTCGTCCGCGAAGGGCTGCGGATGCTCGAAGACCAGGAAAAGCTGCGAGCCCTCAAGTTTGAGGCACTACGAGCAGAAGTGCAGAGAGGCATGGAAGGTGGGCCGGGAATTCCTGCCGGGCAGGTCTTCGAGAACTTGCGGCGGCGGATCGACGAGATTGCCGCCGGTGAGGCGGAGTGATGCGTCTGGAGTTTTCGCCAGAACGCCAGCTCGACCTGCTGATGGAAATCGCCGCCTTGATTGCACAGGACAATCCGGCTCGTGCGAAATCGTTTGTGGATGAGCTTGAAGCGGACTGCGGCAGGCTAATCACTCAGCCGGGTATCGGTGCGCCGCGTCCTGAGCTAGGCGACGGTGTGCGAGTGCTGCCGCACGGGCGTTACCTCATTTTCTACCGGCCAAATGAGGACGTTGTTCGGCTTGCGCGTGTCCTGCACAGCGCTCGTGACATGGGGACAGCGTTTCACCATTGACGTTGCGGTGCCGGACGGCGATGGCCAGCTCGATGGAGAGCCGTTTCACCGTATTCTGCCTTTGAATGATGGCCTGCAATGTGGCGTGGAGGAGAGGCAACGATGCGCGTTCGCTGGGAGACAAGTACCAGGTACTACGAGGTCCGTCTGATGCGTGACCTGCTTCAGGATTGGGTACTCGTCGTTGCCAGGGGCGGCAAGACCAATCGTCTTGGTGCGCTCCGGACTCTTTTTGTATCAAGCGAAGAGGAAGGCATGAAGATGATCGAGACCCTGGAGAAGGTCCGAACTCGCCGCGGATACGTTCGGGTGCCTGTTTAGCTGTTGCACCTACGCGTGAGCGCAAGCCTTGCCACTTCGCCTTCCACCCCGGCGGCCGTGCGATCCCAGTTGTCCACACAAATCGTGGATAACTCTGTGCGTCCTGCCCGGCAAGCCAACGCCAGAGTGTCTTGGGGCAATCTGCCCGGAACGTGAGCAATCAACTGCCTGCTGAGGGGACGAGATCTGTTGGCGGCGTCGAGGTCTCCTTTGAGCATCGAGGTGGTGCGAAGGCCCGCCGGTATGTCCGGGGGGGGGCACGCTCCGACTTTACGATGCCGCGTTCTGGGGCAGCACGTCGCCGGAGCACAGGTACTGGACTGGCCGCAGCAGAGCAGTGAAACAGGCATGTTGCATTCGGCTGCATATATGCAGCCGAATGCTAGCACCTTTAAAAGGGCTTGTCAACATAGGTTGAGCTCTAATGTACTGAATTACTTGACAATTAAAGTTGACAATAATGCTTTTGTCGTCTATGCTAGGGGGCGTATACGCCCCCTAGCACTATTAAACCTGGAGTTTTTGATGGCTACTCGCATTCAGATTGCGAAGCCCGACATTGTCAAAACGTTCTCGCAGGGGGCGCGCGTGCTTCGCGTTCACGACCTCGCGAGAATTTTTCATCAATCTCGCGATTTCTGGCGGCTAACGAAGAGCTCATCACTAAGGACCTTCACGGCCTTCATGGTCGAGAAGACCGAGCTCAAGGCAGTGCGCTTCGCATTTCCGCAACGTGAGGTGTCAGGGTACACCTGGGGCAACGTTCCTTTGCTTGAGACCCTGCTGGGCTTGGTAGACCGTAGCTACTACAGTCATTACACAGCGATTCGAATTCACGGACTGACCGAGCAAGTGCCGAAGACCATCTATCTCAGCCAAGAGAAGTCCAGCGGCTCTGCGTTCGAAAAAGATGAGTCCGAAATTTATGAGCAGGGGGCGATTGATGCTGCTTTCAAGAGGCCGCCTCGGGTGTCAAATAACGAGGTTGAACTCCCGCAAGATCAGGTTCGCGCTGTGATGCTTAGTAGTGCATACCAAGCCGGACTCGGAATCACGGAAGGCGAGGTCAACTATGGTGGGAACCGCCCCTTGAAGCTCAGGTACACAAACCTCGAACGTACGATGATTGACATCGTCGTGCGTCCCTTTTACGCGGGCGGGATATCCGAGGTCGCCAAGGCATTCGAAAATGCTAAGGATCAACTCTCAGTCAACACGATGGCCGCAATGCTCAAGAGGATGAGGTTCGGCTACCCATACCATCAAGCCGTCGGCTATTACCTTGAGCGAGCTGGCTATAAGGTCACCCTGCTCGACCTATTTCGTAAACAACCGATGGAGAGGGACTTCTACCTGACCCACGGTGCCGGAAAAACTGTATACAACCACCACTGGCGTCTACACGTTTCAGATGGCTTCTAGCTTTTTGCTTTGCTCGACGACGAAGTCGAAGTAGTAGTCGAATGCCTCCACTGTTACGCCTGGCTTCATAGCAGCCCTCACTTCCTTGTAGCCGAGTACGTGCAAGTTTTTCGTGTCCTGGATGCAACCCAGTAGCTGTAGCGGTACTTTTTTCATAGCGAACATTTGTTCAACCATGTGCTTTGCTCGGATCGCCCCCAAATCGATATTGAACTTCTTCACGAGAGCTTCGATGTCAATAAAGTCACGGGCCCTTTGGTTGCCGAGACCTTTTCGCTGAATCACTTTGCCGTATTCAGGCATCTGCTGGCAGATAGCGCGCAGCTTCTCGCACACAATCATCTCCGGCGAGTAGACGTAGATGCGGTATCCCTCGAGCTCGTGTTCTTGTTTCCCCTGGATGTACTCATGGTGGCTGATGTCGATGGTGAACTTGGGACCCTCGCCCAACTGGATAGCCTCGCGACGCATGATTTCAACGTTGCGCTCTACCTCGTTGGCTCGCTGCAACGAAATAAGCTTGAACTCAACGAGGTAGCCTCCCCAAAAGGCAGCCAGCTCGTCGGGCATCTTTCCTGGACGGACAGTCATCTTGACATCAAAAGCCAGGTAGCCACAAAGCGCGAACGTGGACTCGATCGCTCGTGTGACCTTTGGCCGCACCAACTCGTAGTCAAGGCCATCGTCGGCCGAAAAGTCGAGGTCTACGGAGGCTCTCGAGTTAACCCGGTGCACTATGTCCATGGCGTTGCCGCCTTTCAAGACAAGCAAATCCATCAACTCGTCGTCGGCGAACATCGCTACGATTGCCGTTCTCTTGATGAGTTCCAAGTGGTCGTCCCTAGCAACCTCCGCCGCTTTCCTCTTCTTCATTGTTTGTCCTCTTTCAATCGTGCCTTCAAGTCTTGAAACACTCTGAAGCCAGCTCGATGTAGCAGGACTCTAAAAGCGATCGAGTTTGGAAACCCGAGCGTCCAAGGTGCGTTGCAGATCGGCGACAAGGCCAACGGGGTACTTGCAAGCGTAGCTTGCAGGCCGCCCCCCGACCGCAATGTTAGGGCTCAACGGGTAACTCATACGACACCTTGGTTCCATCGACCTTCACGACGCCGCGGCTGCACAGCGAAGCGAACAGCTGAGAGAGTTGTTGCTCGGAAAGCTCCTTCTTGAACAGGGCATGCAGGGTGCTGAGAAGAGTTTTCTGGGTGCGAGGCTTCGATGTCTTTCGACGGATAAGGTCTGCAACGACAACTTCAATCTGAGCTTCGGGCGTAGTCGGAAGCGTGGGCTTGAAGTAGGGAATGTTGGCGATGCACGTGGAGCGCTGAGCGAAGACCTTCCGTCCCTTGAGGTGCTTTATTAGGGGGTCGAAACCAGAATCTTTGGAAATGATGTGAAAAAACGCGGACGGATCTTCGGCAGAAAGTAGGCCAATGTAGTAGGCAATGTGAAAGTCGAGGGCGTTGTTTCCGGCGGTTTCCAGGACGATGTATTCTGCATTGTTGCCGAGAGACTGAAGTGAGGATGCGAGGGCGACCGGGATCTTTGACTGATTAGGGCCGAGAAACAACTTCACCTTGAATAGGTCGTCCTTGAGCAGGCCGAGATCCTTGGGCTGGACGTTTTCAAAGTCGACGAGGACGAAGTTCGTGCGCATGAGGATTCTGTGGAAAGTAGCGAGCCCCGGTATGCTATCGGGGAACAATTTTGCGCCGCATGTTTGCTGGCCAAATACGGGACGAAGACGCCGTATAACTTGCTCCCCGCATTCATAGGGCAATAGCATACACCCTGATTGCCTTCCGGCAATGACAGGTAACGCAAGCCCGGGCTGTAGAATGCCGACTATGGCACGCGATCTGATCGCCGCCATTGCATCCCGCTTCCCTACGCTGACCGTGAAGGATACCGACATCGCGACAAAGGAAATTCTTGGCGCCATCGGGCGCTCCCTTGCGCAAGGTGATCGAGTCGAAATCCGTGGTTTCGGAAGCTTCGGGCTGAACTACCGTCCAGCGAGGATCGGGCGCAATCCAAGAACCGGGATCGCGGTTCCAGTCCCCGAAAAATATCTCCCTCACTTCTCAGCTGGCAAGGGGCTACGGGAGCGCGTCGAAGCGTCAGTCAAGAGCACACCACTTCAGCAGGCCGCCTGATATGCGCCTTTAGGAGAATCGAAGGTGTCCTTGGGGAGGGAGACCCAACACTCTTGTTACCAAACGTCATTCCCGTTTCGTGAGTTGCCCCCCAAGTCGCTGACCGAGTTTGCCGAGTTGCCCGGGCGTCAGGTGTCAGACCGCGGCGGCGTACGCTGCGGATGATGGAAAGCTACGGTTTGGTGGCGACGAAGAAGAACGTGCGCGAGATTGAACTGTCCTCTCTATCTAGCGATGCCGAGCTAAATCACACGCGCGAACACGGATACGAGTTCTTGATGTAGACATGCAGAAATTTCCCCTTTGAGTCAGAAGCCATGAAGTTCTGATAGACCGATTCCGGCACGTTGTAGTACTGATAAAGGCTGCCGCCTTTGAACTCGACTTCCAAGGTTTCTGAAGCCGCTTCATAGCCCGCAGCCAAGATCGTGGACGAGGCCACCAATTCACGTTCCATATCGGCAATCTCCTCAGGTTTAAGTTTTTCTCGCTTCAAGTGAGCTGCAGCCCACAATGGATTCTGGGCTCGCCATGAAGCAGCCAGCCTAGTGTAGTCCTCACTGATGCGATTCCCTTTCCAGCGCTTCGCAACTACTGGATCTTCACTCTGTGGCCGATGCTCTTCATTCGGCAAAGCAATACGGCACCGCAGTGGCAGGCGCGCAGCCTCACCGGTGATGATCGCCTCGCCGGTTCGCAGGACAGGGAGACTTTCGACGATGCCGGATAGATTGTCTGGTAGTGCCCCCTGAACTTTGCTCCGATCTGCTGCGTTGGAAAGCCGCAAGGCGATGAAGGTGCCGCACTGGGACAGGATCGTCTCGTCGACTTCGGAAGGACGCTGACTGACGATCATCGCGCCGATACCAAATTTGCGGCCTTCCTTGACGATCCTTTGCACAATGTCGCGCGCCGGGCCGCCGCCCTCCTTTGAGAGATAGCGGTGCGCCTCCTCCATGACGACAAGCATGGGGCGGTGAATGCCACCCTCGCTCTTCTCGCGCCCCCAAAACAAGCCCTCATAGATGATCTTCAAGATGGCTGCGATCAGCTGCGCGAGTACGGCGCTTGGTATACCGGAGAGATCCAGGATCGTTATGGGCTTCCCATGGCCGAGCCAGGTGCTCAGCAGATCTGGCAGATCTTTGTCGGTACTACCGTCTATCTTTGGTTCCCATGCACCTGGGTGCAGCAAGAAGTCGTAGCGTCGATCGAGAAGGCGGGACCGCATTTGGTCCAAGGGCCGCCGGATGCTGAGCACGCCGATGTTGTTGATGAATGGTGCCGTCGACCCCAAGCCGTTTGGCTTGTACTTCGGCGCCTTCAGTGTTTCCGCATCGCCCGCCGCCGTGAGCGCAGGCTTGGTCTTTGCCACGTCTTCCCAGGTCTTAATCTCCGGGTCGACCAGTTCAAACCACAGTTTCTTCAGACTGAACGGAATGGGGCTGTCCGCCGTCATCGACGTGACGTCCAGCCCTGCGAACGACACCGCATTGGCGAGCGTCATCTTGTATTCCAGAACTTTGTCCAGGATCTGGCTCATGGCTTTGTCGTCGAGCTTCCCCATCAGGAAGGTCAACAGATCCGCCGGGTGAAGTGCCCAGAATGGGATGTGCAACGGTTCCTCGCCGTCACTGGGGTTGATCCGAAAGACCATAGCGATGGATTGCAAGGCGCGGCTGTACTCGCCATGGACGTCAAGTAGGAGAACGCTCGCACTTGGGAAGCCACCCTGCACCTCACCGGCTTCTCCCATGACGATCGATCGCAGCAGACTTGCCACCGTCGTCGATTTCCCTGCCCCCGTGGAACCGAGCACGGCACTGTGTCGTGTGACCAGTTTGTCGAGATCGATTCGGACTGAAATTCCTTCAGCGTTGGCCAAGCGGCCAATGACGACCTGCCCGCCATCAGCCGAGCCGTATATCACCGCCAGATCTTCCTCGGTGACCAAGTGCACTTCATCGTTGACGCTGGGGTACTGGCTGATCCCGCGTTCGAAGGACGAGCCGACAATCTCACCAACCAATTGGATCGTCATCCAACGGTCTCCGCGATCATTGGGTTCGCGCACAGCCTCCGGCGTCGCGTTTGCACCGACCTCGGCGACGATGCCGTACAGGTCGTGATACCCCTGTGGGATACGCACGAAACTGCCGACCTGGCCTATGCGATAACTCTTGCCCCCAATGATGGCGATGCCTGAAGCCACACTCGGCGACTGACGGATACTCACCGTCGCGCCTGTTACGGCGCCAACGTATCCCAATAGCGTCGGCTTCGAGTTCATGATGGGCCAGCGGCGGAGCCCGCTGCTGGCAATGGCTCGTCGACCTGCGGAGCAGGTTCGACAGCCACGCCTACGGGGTCTACTACCGGTGGAGCGGGAGGAAAATGCTGCGCAGCGCGCGACGATGCGAAAAACCGCGCGAGCCGATCAAAGCGCCCGAGTTGAAATTGCGCGGCCCCGTTCTTCTCGTCGATGCCCCAGTAGGTGGCTCGAATGGCACCCCAGTCGCGTGTCGGCATGTCACCCGGCATCCAGGGAGCGGCGATACCGTTGATCATGGCTTTGTCCGGGGAATACAAACTCATGTTGGCGCGGCGCCCCGCGATGTCGCGGGCATGGACTTCCTGGTCGAGCGGCTTGAACTGAAACGCGAACACGCTGGCCGATGGATTGGCCGCCAGGCACTCGTCGATTCGTGCGGAGATGTGCGCATCGGCAAAGGAAAACCCAGTGGCAATCAGCAGCGTATCGGGTGTCATCAAGAATGCTCGCAGCCTGTCGAAGAGCGCGGCATACGGCGCCTTCTGCGTCTGGTCGTACTTGAGGTGTTCTGGGAACACCAGGTGCGTCGCGTTGGCTTGCCCGGTGCGTACCACCTCGCCTCTTGCATTGGCGGCCCAGCCGAGCGATCCATGCAGTTTCCACAAACGCGTCCAGCGCGCCGGCAAATCATTGCTGGCAACCGAAGAGGGGTCGAAGAATGGCTCACTGGCACCGCTGAAACCGTCGAAGAATGGGATGCGCGTACGTTCCAACGCTTGCTCGAACAGCAGGTCATAGTTGGTGGTGAAAATTTCGACGGGGTGTTCGCGACCTGTACCGCTGATCCAGGTCACGAACTCGGTGTACGGCGAAGCCCCCTCGTGAAGGGGCCTGTTGACGATGGCGCCGATCTGCTTGCAGATCGCCTCGCTCAACTTCTTATACCCTTCCCCATCCAGGTCATGAACCTTCGTCTTTCCGATGACGCCAGCCAGACTACGCACCCGCGACAGGATCTTTTCGATGTTGGGTGTATCGAGTTCGGCACGCACGGAATCCAAGGTCTTGCCGTAGTCGGATTTCAGCGCTTCCATCACCATGTCGGTGAGGCCCGCTACCGCAGGAATCAGCGGCGTGTTGCTACCGGGAGGGAAGATGCCGGCCGGCGCGCCCGCCCCGACCAGAAGGCCGATCCGCTTGCGTCCCTGGGCAATGATCTGCCGCAGACTGGCCATGTACTGGTCTGGATTGTGGGCACTGACCGTCATCGAGCACTCCCTTTTTTGGCGCAGCTTATGGCGACTTTCGCCTTTGGATTTTTCTTATTACATTTTACGCTCTATTCGTCTCCCAAAAGGATACAAACTTGCCAGTGAATATCGTTTATATTATATGGATTGCGCAGTACGTTTCTTATAGGGGCGCAGATTGAGCGTAAAGTATCACTTGCAAACGAAGACGCTAGGCCCGCGAGCAGCGCAGCTCTTTACGGAGCTGAATGAGCTGCGCCGGTCTATATTCACCTTGTCGGATGTAGGCTCGATCACTGGCCTGTCGGCGGCATCGGCCCGCAATCTCGTGCACAAAGCCCAACAGCGCGGCTTGGTGACACGACTGAAGCCCGGGTTGTACAACCTCGTGCCGTTCGAGCTCGGCCGGGCCACTGAGCACATCGACAGTCCATATCTGATCGCGCGTGAACTCGCCGGTACCGCACCCTACTTCCTGTCGCATGGCACCGCACTTGAACTGCACCGCATGGTGACGCAGCCGAACTTCACCGTATATGTGTCATGCACGCGGCGCGTGCGGCCGCAGACGGTAGGCGGCTATGACTTTCGGTTTATTCACATCAACGCGGAACAGGAATTCGGTGTCATGAAACACTGGATCGACAAGGAGCGCTTCGTGATGATCAGCGACATGGAGCGCACCATCATCGATGGTTTCCGCCATCCAGCATTTGCCGGCGGCATCACTGAAATCGCCAAGGGCTTGTGGATGAAACGTGATTCACTGAAGACCGAACGGCTGGTGGACTACGCACGACGCCTCGGCGTCGGTGCCGTGGTGCGTCGCCTCGGCTACCTTCTGGAGCACTATGGTTTGGCCGATGCATCGGCGCTGGAGCCCTTGCGCGGCATGTTGACGGCGACTTACCAGCGCCTCGATCCGTTGCTTCCCGCCGAGGGGGCCTTCGTCTCACGCTGGCGCCTCCAGCTCAATGTGACTCCCGAAGAACTCGATGTCGTGAGGCTTGGCTGATGATTCCTCAACGCAACATTTCCCTGATCTCAACACCCTGATGACCGCTGGCGAGCGGCGCATCCCCAAAGCCGTCATCGATCACGATTACGTGTTGCCCAGCTTCCTGATCGGCTTGGCCGGCCATCCGCTGCGCGACGTACTGGCCTTTAAGGGTGGCACCGCCATACGGCGCTGCTGGTTCGAGGATTACGGTGGCGCCGCGGACAGCAGCGCATCTTCTGTAGTAAACAGACGGTGGCCGAGGTTCCGGCCAGGCGGACTACCTCAGCACTCAGTTTTTCTGCGTTGGTGAGCCTGCGAGCAAAGGTTGTCTGTCCTCCAATTACTCCACGATGATGAAGACGACAACGTTGTTCGGCTTTAGCCAAAGAATTTTAGCCGCTAAAATCTGACTCGCTGGAATCACGGCTGATCGTTGCGGATCAGCTTCCGCGGGACATACTCTGGAACTTCCCGCCCTGCTTTGATCTGTCGCTTCGCGGCGGCAGGCGCTGCCACCGCAGGCAATCGAGTGGCCTGCACCGATACCGATACCTGCGTTGCCGGCAGCGAGCGCGCCGCACCCGCCTTCGTCACATCCACCGTAACAAAACGCCCTTCCAGCCAGTCCGCCCACTTGGCGGCCTTCACGCGCAGATCGCTCCGGTACACCGCGTTGTATCGTGGCGTCCTTGAGTGGTAGTTGGCCGCCTTGCTCCAGAGGTCACCCTTGTCGTTCTTGAGGTGTCCGCGGATCCGCCAGGCGGCCAGGTCGAACGGGTAGCAACCGGCCGCGGCGACATCGTCGGCCGTGATCCCATAGCGAGCCAGGTCACTGAGGTAGGACGTGTTGAATTGCATCGGCCCCACGTCATGCGTGCCGTTGCTGTTGCGCACCCATTGACCCGGCTTCCCCGCTTCTTTCTCGGCCACGGCCAGGACGATGTTCGCGGGGACCGCGTACTTCACGGCCGCCGAAATCGAGCACACGACGCGTTCTTTAAGCTGCGGCGGCAGATCGATAAAAGGCATTGCCCTCCCCTTCTCCTGGTTCCTGCCGTGATTACAGAAGGCGTCGCTGCGCTTCTTCTGCTGCTGCGATCCGGGCGTTGTACTCGGCCAGTGCGCGGTCATAGTCATTAGCCTCGACCCAGTACCCGCCTCTTTCTGGCGTCCCCACGTAACGCGGCTGCGTGCCGGAAAAGTCGGTGTAGGCGTGGCCGCTATAGACCGCGCAATAGCCTGGCATCTGGTTGCCGATGAGCACCGTCTCGCTGTCCCAGTTCCAGGAAAGAAGCGTCACGTTCAGCGACGCCGCATCGCAGCGACCGGCGCCGTTCGCCATTGCGTTGACCAGCAAACTCATTTCCGGGGTTTGGTTGGCCACCGGGCACAGCTTCAGGAAGTTGCCCCGCGCGCGGATGGTGTCGCTCAGTTTCCGGTGAGAAATGCTGAAATAGCGGTGCAGCGATGGCGAGCACTCGCCGGGTCGAGTGCCTGTCGATAGGCACAGAATGGCTTCGCACGCGAGACGGGTATCGCCGGTCAGTGCCTCGTCGGCACTGGCCGGGGCCGGGATTGACGCTGCCGCGACCAACGCGACCGAAGCGAGAAGAAGCTTGGGTTTCATGTGTAACGCCCTTTTCGTGATGGAGAGTGAGTGTCGCGGTCGCGGAATGCGGAGACTTCCGAGTCGGCGTCCACCGACGTGTCGCTGGCCCCTGACAGGCTGTTGCCGTCGAACGTGGGTTCCGGCTTGATCTGCTCGCTGGATGTGGCGGTCGTCCCCTGGGCCTTGATGGCTGCGGCGACTTTTCCGCCGATGGTCTGGCTGAGGCGTTCCTGCGCAGCTTCGGCGCCGGCGTTGGCTCTCTGCTTGGCGACGTCCCAACTGCCTTTGACCAGGTTGGCGGCTGCGTCGGTGGCGACCCGGCCGACCGTACCCAGAGCAGATTTCTCGCCGCCTTGCGGCTGCTGACTTGGTGTCAGGCCTGCACCCTTGGCCTTGCTGTTGCCGGCCGTGGTGCCCTTGGCAGTGTTGCCCTTGCTGCTGGAGCTCGCGCGAGAGCTGCCAGAGGTCGCCCCGGATGACGGGCTACCACTCATCGCCGGGCCGTCCATCGCGCTCGCCAGAGGGCTGCCGGGGCCGGCCGCGCTACCGCTCGCCCCGCCACCGCCAACCGCGTCCGCCATCCCACCAGTCATGCGCGAAACAATGTCCGTGCCGCCGGCGACGTTCTGCGATGCTTTCGAGGCGGCAGTCATCAACGCTTGAACTCCGCCGGCCGCATTCGCCGCGCCGGCGGCGATCGCAGCGCCTCCCGTGGCGACGGCCGCACCCGCCATGGCGGCAGCGCCCATCGCCGCGCCGGTTCCGAAACCACCGCCCAGAGCATGCGTGCCGCCATGCATCGCCAGACCGCCGATCAAGGCCGGCAGCTTGTTCACCAGGGCCAGCAGGACCACGGCAACAATCAGCATTACGCCCAATTCCTTGAGGCTGAGACCGGCGCTCATGCTGGCGTAGTACTGGTCGACAAAGGACTTGCCGATGCCGACCAACAGCACCATGGTGAGCAGCTGCGCGGCGATACCCAGAACGGTCTTGTAATAATGGATTGCCATGTCCGAAGTCCATCGCGAGCCACCAAAGCCGAGGAAGAAAACGCCGGCGTAAGCCAGGACCCAGCCGCTTACCAGGAGCAGCAGCATGTTCACGCCGATCAATGCCAGGATGATGAGGATAGCCGCGCTGATGAGGATGCCGGCCGCACTATCGACTGGCGACCATCCGGAGGATCGATCGAGAACCTGGTAAAAAATAGTGAAGCCGATGTCGACGATTCCTGAAGGCGACAGCGCCGGGCCTGTGCCGCTTGCCGTGCCGCCGATCGTGCGCAGCGAATTCATGATGTCGGTGGCGAAGGTCGGGCCGTTGGTCAGCAGCCACCAGAAGAAACCTGTGAAGATCGTGAAGCGTGCGAACTCCGCGTAGAACTCGCCAATGTCGGCCTTGCGCAAGGCCAGCATGCCGAAGGTCCAAACCATCGAGATCAGGGCCAGGGTCCAGAACAACCACGAGGCCCGTGCCGTGATCGTTGCCGCCCACATGCTGGCCGCGGCCGAATAACGTGCCAGGACGTTATCCAGCACATCCGAACTGTCGATAGCCGCCTGCGCTTCGACGGAAAAGAGCAGCAGCCACAGCAACAGCGCGCCGGTGGCGGCACCTAATAGGGCGGGCGTTCTTCTCATCGCTACCTCACCAGGCTTTCTGTTGGCTAGGTTTGAACTCTCCTTGTCGTGGGCACTTGTCGAGAAGTTCAGCGCGTTGAGCGGGATCTTGCACCTTGTCCAGATCGGCGCAGGCCGGGCTGGCGACGGGATTTTTGGTTTCTGGCTCGTCGCCACACCCTGGGACGGTCGCTATCACCATGGCAACCAGCGCCACGCTCGAGAGTTGTCTTGTATTCATGTCATCTCCTTCTTACCAAGTACGCCCTGTACTGCTACGGAAAGTGCCGCTGCGCAGTTGCTCACCGGCAGCGGCTTCTTGTGCTTCACGATCGGCCAGCGCCTGGTTCCGGGTGGCGATGGCGTTTTGTTGCGCGATCAGGAGTCCCCGGATCTGCAGCAACTGGTTCGCCTGTTGGCTGGCCAGCTGGTTGGCGTAGCCGATGGCCTGCATCTGGCCTGTCGCGCCTTGCGCACTCGACTGAAGGCGCTGCAAGGTGCGTGCATCGGCTTGCATCGCGTCCTGCTGACGGTCGAGGCCTCTGAACAGCGCATCGGTCGCCCTCTTCTGTGCTTCGGATCCGAGGCGCTGGCTCTCCTTGATCGCTGCCCATTCGGCCGCCGTGCAACCGCCAGAGTTGAAGCACGGCGAGCTGCGGTAGTAGGCCGTGTCCTGGAACTTGCCCAGGTAGTTGTCGATGCTGCCGAGGTTGGCTTTGTAGTAGTCCAGGGTGTCGATCGCACCGCGCAGCAGGTTCATCGTGGTCACCGCCTGATCCCAGATGTAGGCGGCCGGCGCCGCGGTATTCCTCAGCATGTTTTCGTACTGCTGCAGTTGCGTCCGGTATTGCTCGATTTGCTGCAGCGTTTGCGCCACGCTTTCCATGGCGGTCATCACGTTCTGCGTGAGGTTGCCGGCGTCGAACACAGGGATCCCGGTCGCATGCGCCGGCGCCATCATCCCCGGGCTGGCCGAGAGGGCCATCGCCAGAAAAATTTTAGCGGCTAAAATTTTCTTCCCGGGCTTCATCGTTTTTCTCCTTGGCGTCATCAGTAGTCAAAGGATTGGTACGGCTTGGAAAACGTCATGTCCTTGGTGACGATGACGTTGAAGCGATAGCCGGGCCGGATCTCCAGCGTCGGCGCAATGTTCATGTTCTTGGCGATCAATTGCGCGGTCACCTGCCCGAGCTGCTGCCCCAGTGCCTCGCTCATGGCGCTACTGGCACTTGGCGTGCCGTAGGGTGTCTGCGTCTGGTTCTGCTGTTGGCTATAGCTGATGCCAGCGGTGACGGCCGACATCAACAATGCGGACCCGAACAGCCGCAGGTAATGGTTGTTCACCTGGTCCTTGAAGCCGGCGTAGCCGACACCGTCGGCGCCCGGCATCGAGCCAATGTCCATCGCTTTCCCGTCCGGAAAAACGATGCGCTGCCAGGCCACCAGCACCCGCGCCTGACCGTAGGCCACGTCGCTCGAATAGCTGCCGACCAGGCGCGAGCCTTGCGGGAGCAACAGGTATTTGCCTGTAGCGGTGTCGAAAACGTTCTGCGCGATCTGGGCCATGATCTGGCCCGGCAGGTCGGAATTTATCCCCGAGATTAGCGTCGCTGCCACCACAAAACCGGCGCGTAGTTCGTACGGCGACCGCGGTGCTTCCGGCTGGGAATCGAGCCTCCAGCGGTCGCCTGCTCCGCTGTTGCCGAACTGCGCAACGCTGTTCTTGCCGCCGGTTGTCGCCGTTGGTAGCAGTTGCGGGGCAGACGAGGCGCTGCTCCGCCCTACCCCACTCAAGCCCTGCAGCTGCGCCAGGCGAGCCTTGTAGGCCGCCGTCGGGTCATCGCGGCCAGCGGCGTCGATCTGCTGCCGCACTGCAGCCAGTCGGGCAATGGCTTCTTCGCGACTGCCAGGAGCACCGGTCACTCCACCAGGTGGAGAGCCAGCGCTGCGCGCGGCGACGACCGGCACGGTGGTCCTGGCCTTCACCGCCTCTTCGAGCTGCTGCATCTTCACCATGCGGATACGATCCAGCTCATCGTCGCGGGGAGAGCGCTGGAGCGAGCCATCGCCTGTCGAGCGGGGTGGCAGAGGTGGCGCATCGAGGTTTTCCGGGCGGGCAATGGGGATCGCGCCGATCTGCGTAGCGGGGCCGGCGAGTTCCGGAACGTGTAGAGGCTTCGCGGCTTCGGCCGGGATAATCCCGTCCTTTTGCTTGCCGGCAATTTCGTTGGCGAACAGGCTGCTGTTGCCGCCCTTCTCCTTTGCGCCCTGCGCCGGCTCGTTCTGCTGGGCAGCGCGATCCGCGGCCACCAGGACCATGACGATCAGGAAGACGGTCATGACGCCGCCGACGAGGTACACGGGCAGGTTGTTCACCCGGCGCACACCCGACCGCCGGGACAGTTCGCTAGGCGAAGCGTCCGGTGACATTTGCTCTTCGGTGAGCTGGTCAGCCATGGCCGCTCACTCCTTCCGAACCCAGGCACCGGCCGGGGCCACGGTATCGTTCTGCGCCACGTAGGCGCGACTCAGGGACTGCGAACCGACCATCACCGTGACGCGGTAGAGGTTCGTGCTGGCCGGTGCGTCGAGCACATAGCGCAGGTTCAGCCCCGGCCCGGCGGCTTCCGCGCTGTCCGCCGGCGCAGCCTCGTCCGGTTCGAACTCCAGAATGGCGTAGCCCTTGATGCGCAGCGATTCGACCAGTGCGCTGCCGTAGGCGTCGGGCGTCGGCTGACCGAGGTCGAAGCGGGTGCTTGCCGGCGGGTACAGAACCGTGAGCTGGTTCACCGTGTCCGCCGCGAGCCTTTCATTCAGGGTGGCCGGTGCGTTGGCGCCAAGGAAATTGCCGTAAGGCTCGATTGAGGCGCAGCCAGCCAGACCGGCCAGCAGGAACAGGAGGGGCGCGAGGCCCATGAGCTTGCGCATGATCATTGCCCCTTCTGGATGGTCACCCGGTCCTGGCCGGATCCGACGCCGGCAATCAGGATGGCCTTGTCGAATACGGCGTCGACGATGTAGCGGTTGCCCTGCACGCGATAGTTGACCATCACCGTTTCGTCATCGGAGAAAAGGCCACCGTCCTTGCGGACGACCAGCAGGGTCGGCGCTTCGCCCTGGCCCATCGTCGAAGGCATCTGGATGATGGTCTTGCTGCCGTCGTTATAAACACGCAAGGGCTTCCAGGCCGCGCTGCCCGAGACCTCGTAATCGAAGCTCAGGTTGCCCAGGTACTCACCGGTTTGTGGCAGCGTGTTGTCTTGACGTTCCCTCACCTCGCGGGTCTTGATCGCTTCCCACTTGGCCATGGCGTCTTCGGGATAGGTGAAGGCGACTTGCGGCATGTAGCGCGTGCGATGCGAGCGCAGCCGCAGATGATAGGTGCGCCGGTTGGTGGTCACGACCAGGGACGTTTCCAGTCCCACATCCAGCGGCTTGATGATCAGGTGCTGAACCTCGCCGCCACCACTGCCGGTGATCGCTGGCTCAACCGTCCAGCGAGCCGTATCGCCAAGGTTGATCGAGTTGACCTGTTCGCCGGGTTGCAAGGCGACGTCGCACACCTGCAGCACGGCGCAAACGATGCTCGGTTGCTGGGCGCCGTACAGGAACTTGATCGATCCGTTTGGCCCAGCCACCGGGGCGGTACCGGTTCCCCCGGAGGCCTTCCATTTCTCGGCGATGGCAATCGCCACTTTCTCTTGCTTGGTCAGGGTCGGGTTCTTGCCCGAAAAATAGAGGTCGGCGAGGTTGTCGCCAGAGGCCGCCAGGGCGACTGCGGGCACGGCGCCCAGGATCATTGCGTAGAGAACCTTCTTCATTGGGGGTGCCCCTCTCAAAGCTGTTTCGACCAGGAGAAATCACGGACATAGATTCCCAGCGGGTTGTTGCGTACCTGTTCTTCGCTGGTCTCCGGGGTCGGTTCGACGACATAGATCGTCACCAGGGAGCGCATGCGGAAAGGCTGGCCCTTGACGATCCCCTGTCGATCGCGGGTGGTCTCCAGCCAATCGACTTGCCAGGTTTCGGGCGTCTGCGCGAGCACCGAGGCGATCTCGATGCTGACCGTCTCCTTCGCCGCCCGCTTGAACGGGCTGGCTTCCTCGCTGCCGTTCAGCCATTCATTCATCCGGGCCGTGGCCGGATCGTGCGGGGCGAGCATCGAGTAGACGCGGAACACGGCCTTGCGCTGCAGGGCCACGTCCGGCGTGACCACGCGCGCGTCGCTGATGAACGAGGCCACCGACGCTTCGATCACCCGCACATCGGCAGGCGCCGCCCGCTCGGCCGGTGCCACGGCGAGCGCCTGCCCGAGCTTGTCCACCTGGACGACGTAGGGTACGAACTTCGCCTGGCTGCCAATGTGGATGATCCCGCCGACGCCGGCCAGCGCGATCAACAGCGACAGGATGCTGAGCAGTTGCCACGTTTGGCGCGCAGAAACGACGCTGCCGACGTGTTCGTTCCAGGTGCGGCGAGCCGCCAGGTAGGGGTTCTCGTTCTCGCCGCTGCGGCGTCCCCCGATCATCGGGTCATGGGAACGCCGGGGATCGGCGTCGGGAGCGGCTTTCCTGAACGGCCAGCCCTTGAGTTGATCAGCAAAGCTCATGCGGCGACTCCATATTCGCTAAGGTTCAATCCCCTGCCCTGCAGCCACTCATTCACCCAGCCATGGCCAAACTTGGCTTCCAGGTGCTTGATGGTGGCCACTGATTCCTTGTCGGCAGCACCGACGAAGGCCAGGGCCAACGGCCCCAGGGCGAGGTCGTACAGGCGGCGGCCGTTTTCCGAAACGTAGTAGTACTGGCGCTTGGGAATGGCGGTCGCGAGGATCTCGATCTGCCGGGCGTTGAGGCCCATGCGGCGATACAGCGCCGCCGTGTCCTCGTCGCGCGCGTAGATGTTGGGCAGGAAAACCTTGGTCGCCGTCGATTCGACGATCACGTCCAGGATTCCCGAGTTGACCGCGTCGGAGAGACTTTGCGTGGCCATCAGCACCAGGCAGTTCGCCTTGCGCAGGACCTTGAGCCATTCCCTGATCTTGGCGCGGAAGGCCGGGTGTCCGAGCATCAGCCAGGCTTCGTCGAGGATGATCACCGCCGGTTGGCCGTGCAGGGCGCGCTCGATTCGCCGGAACAGATACAGCAGCACCGGCAGCGCGTACTTCTCGCCCAGGTTCATCAACTCTTCGATCTCGAAGACCGTGAAGTCGGAGAGCGACAAGCCGTCTTCCTCGGCGTCGAGCAGGTGTCCCATCGCGCCATCGACCGTGTACTGCCGGATGGCCTCGCGGATCGCCTCGTCCTGGATGGTGACCGAGAACTCGGACAGGGTGCGGCCACCACTGGAATGCAGACTGAGGATCGCATTGCCGATTTCGTTGCGCTGCGAGGCCGAGGTGTCCAGGCCGTTCAACGCCAGGATGGTGTCGATCCACTCCATCGCCCAGGCACGATCCCCCTTGGTTTCCAGGAACTGCAAGGGGCAGAAGGCCAGGCGCTCATCGTCGGCGGCTACCGTGAAATGCTTGCCGCTACTGCCCCCGGTCTGGGCGCGGATCGCAGCGGCGAGCGGGTACATCGACATGCCCTTGTCGAAGGCGAAGATCGACATCCCGGCGTAGCGGCGCAGCTGTGCGGCAATGATGCCCAGGTGTGTCGATTTGCCGGCGCCGGTCGGGCCGAACATGAAGGTATGGCCGAGGTCGCGCACGTGCAGGTTCAGGCGAAACGGCGTCGCGCCGTGCGTCACGCAGTGCATCAAGGCCGGCGCCAGTGGCGGGTACATCGGGCACGGAGCGCCATTGCTGCCGGTCCAGATCGTGCTCGTCGGCAGCAGATCGGCCAGGTTCATGGTGTTGATGAGTGGCCGGCGAACGTTCTCGACGCCGTGCCCGGGCAGGCTGCCGAGGTAGGCGTCCATGGTGTTGATGGTCTCGATCCGCGCTGCGAAGCCGAGACGGTTGATCGCCTTTTCTACCTGGCGTGCAGACGCTTCAAGACGGGTTCGATCCTCGTCCATGAGCACGACGACGCTGGTGTAATAGCCCTGGGCGACCAGGCCGCTATTCACTTCGGCGATGGCCGCTTCGGCATCGGCGACCATCGAGATCGCGTCCTGGTCGATGGCCCCGGTGTTGGTGTTGAACACCTGGTCGAAGAAGCCGCGAATCTTCTGCCGCCACTTCTTGCGGAACTTGTCGAGGTGCCGCACGGCCTCGTGCGTGTCCATGAAGATGAAACGCGACGACCAACGGTATTCGCAAGGCAGTTCGCCGAGGGCGGTCAGAATGCCGGGTGTGGACTCCAGAGGGAAGCCTTCGATGGCGACCGTCTGGATGAACTGGCGGCCGACCTTGGGTACCACGCCGGTCCACATTTCCTGTCCGCCAATGAGCGCGTCCAGGTACATCGGATTGGTCGGCAATTGCAGCGGATGATTGATGCCGGTGACGCAGAATTGCAGCCAGCGCAGGAAGTCGTCGTGCGTGACCTGCGAACCGTCCTCGTTGACCACCTTGTGGCCGCGCAAGCGTTGGAGAATCACCGCCGCCGACAATCGCGACTCGATGGTGGAGCACTCGCGCTTGAAGAACTCGATCAAGCCTCTCGTGCTGGCCTTCTGATCAGGCGCCTGGGTGTCGTCGTCGAACATCAATTCAACGAACTTGCGTTGCGCGAGCAACGGCGGGAAGTAGGTCAGCGTCAGCACGAAGTAGCCTTCGTACATGGTGCCCAGGCTCTCGAATAGCCGACGCCGTTCCTCGTCGATGGCCGCCGATAGCCCGTCCGGGAAGTGCGAGGTGTCTCGGCTCGAGTAGTTGGCTGCCGGCCGACGCACTGCGTCGACATGCAGCATCCACCCATTGCCGAGCCCTGAGAGTGCCTGGTTGATGCGGAACGAGACGATCTCGCGCTGCTCGTCGGTGCTACTGGCGTTGTCGCTTCCGTTGTACAGCCATGCGGCCATGAAAGAGCCGTTCTTGCCCACGATCACCCCGTCGTCCACCATCGCGGCGTAGTTGAGAAGATCGGCCAGACCGGCATCCCTGGAGCGATGCTTTTTCAGTTTCAAATCTTCATCGACCGCACGGATACGGGTATAGAGCGCGAGCAGAAGAACGGCTCCTGAGGCGGCAATGGCGAATGCAAGTCCCTCGATCATTGGTATTGCCTCCCCTGGCTGGTCGTGTTTTCCCGGAAGGGCGTACTGCGCGCCGGGTAATACGGCTTGTAGCGACGGTGCCGTATGTACACGAAACGCATCTTCGGATCGGCCTTCGCCATGAGTCGGAAGGCATAGAGCGCCGCGATCCACAACACCAGGCCGACGAGCGTCGCCCTGACTTCCTGCGCACTGAAAATCAGCGCAAAGGCCAGCAGGCCGGCGAACATGACCAGCTCACGGTCCCCTCCCATGAACAGGTTGTCCCGGTTGCCGGCGCGCCGAATGGGGACCGAGCGAAGAGCCATGCTCAGGCCAGCCTTCCGGAATTGGTCGAGGTCGAGCCGGCGATTACCGCGCCACGGCCGAAGAAGGTGCCCATCACATTTTGCGCGCCAACCAGCAGGGCCATCACCAGGACGATGAAGATCAAGGTGCGGAAGAAGCCGTTGAGATCGCCGCCGAAGATCAGCACACCACCGGCAACGACGATCCCGATGATCGACAGCGCGAAAGCAACCGGGCCGGTCACCGAGTTGCGCAGGTTGGTCAACCAGCTTTCATAGGGCAGCGAACCGCCCGTGCCCACCGAGGCGAACGCTTCTTGCGGGGTCAACAGGAAGAACGCCAACAGCAAAAGCAACCCGAGAGAGACGACGGTCGAGTTCTTGAGTTGGAAAGACATGACGGGTGCTTGCATGGGGTTGGTCCTTTACAAAGGGCGAGTGATGTAGCGGCCGTCCTCGTACCCGGAAACCTCGATGATTTCCTGGACGCAGCGGCCTTCGGGAGTTCTGGCGATATGGACGACGACGTGAACCGCCTCCCCTATCAGCGGTTCAATCGGTTTGGGTGAATCCGGGTGCATGCTGATGAGCATCGCAAGGCGATCAAGTCCGGCCTTGGCGTTGTTGGCGTGCAGCGTTGCTGCACCGCCTTCGTGGCCGGTATTCCAGGCCATCAACAAGTCGAGCGCCTCTGGGCCGCGCACTTCGCCGACCAGGATCCGGTCGGGCCGCATGCGCAGCGTGGTCTTCAAGAGCATGGTCATCGTCACTTCGAGCGAGGTGTGGTACTGCACGAAGTTTTCGGCGGCGCACTGGATTTCCCCGGTGTCCTCGATGATGAAAACGCGTTCGCTCGGATCGAGCTCGACCATGGCATTGATGATGGCGTTGACCAGGGTGGTCTTGCCGGAGCCCGTGCCGCCGATCACCAGGATGTTCCGATGTGCCCTTATGGCGGAGGTCAGAACCGCCTGCTGTGCAGCGGTCATGATCCCGGCTTTGACGTACTGTTCGAGCGTGAAGATGGCGACGGCCTGCTTGCGAATGGCGAACGTCGGCGCCGGAACTACTGGGGGAAGCTGCCCGGCAAAGCGCGACCCATCGAGCGGCAACTCGCCTTCGAGAATTGGCTTGTGCCGGGTGACCTCCTTGCCGTGATAGCCGGCAACCGTCTTGATGATTGCTTCGGCCCGTGCAAACGGAATGGAGCCTATGCAACACATCCTTTCGCCCAGTCGCTCCTGCCACAGCTTGCCGTCTGCGTTGAGCATGATCTCGACCGTCTTGGGATCTGCCAAGGCATCCATGAGAAGCGGCCCCAGGTCGCGCTCCAACTTTTTCTTCGCCCGTTCCTTGAGGGTGGAAACGAGCGCTTCGCTTTCTGCCATCTGTCGATCCCGGTCTGTTTTGCTAGAATGCCGAAAACATCCAGCTCAACAAACGATATAACGAACACGAGATTAATGCAAGCCGATGGCTATAGTGGACGTGCGGTGGAGTTTGTGCTAACGCGTGGCCCGCTTTAACAAGCCTTTGTGCTTGTCATGCGTGGATTCGACAATCCAGAATCGGGCCTTGGGAGGCGCGGATCGCGCCAATCTGAAAGGGCAGAGAATTTTAGCGGCTAAAGCCCTGCCCTGGCGTTACTAGGGGTTGCGAAGTTTCTTTCTTGTCGCTTCATCCCACTTTTTGACGATGAAAACCTGGTGTTCCGGCAATACTGCCGACACCCGTCTGACGCCTTCTGGAAGGCTGCGCGGCGCATGCCCGCCGGCCAGAGCGTCCAGACTGTCCCGGTCAAGGTCGGTCCATTCGAGGAGCGTTGGCAGCGGGGTGTCAAGCGCGTCGGCGATCGCCTCCATGATCTTCAACGAGGGATTCGCCTTGCCGTTGGTCAGATCTGAGAGAAACGAGATAGAGATGTGCGCCTTGTCGGCCAGCTCGTGTTTCGTCATGCCTCGTTCTTCAAGCAAGCGAAGGATGTTGGTAAAAAAGATCTGGCTGTACACGTGATGGTCACTGTCCGGTGGCGCGGCCTCAAAATTTTAGCCGCTAAAGTTCTTGACGCAGGAATGGAGTTTAGCTAAATTGCTATCCAGCGCTCTATGGGGGACTGTGTTTGTGACCTATAACTCCCAACTGAGCGGGCGGCACAGCTGGCGAACCGCCGGGTAGCAAGCGACAAGGTGGGGGTCTCATGCAAGGAAAGCCCACGCGCAGCCCGAATCGGGTTCTGAGCGATGAGATCGGTCGAAGAGGCCAGTCGGCGAACGGACGGGCAAGGTGAAGCGCCCCGGACAAACCGGGGCGCTTGACCCCAGTGCTGTCACACCAGGGCCCAGGCGCGGGCCTGCAAGCGGCATTAGACATGCGACCGCATGGAGGGTCAATCAATGGCGAGCATCATCAAGTTCCCCCGGAGTCTCGATTCTCCCGTCCCCCGTGCGGCTCGGCCGTGGCTCGCTCCCAAGTACCTTGAAGGGATCCGCGGAAAAGCCATCTTTTCCGGCCTGGTCGAAGGCATCTGGGTTGCCATTGTCCTCGTGTGGCCGGTATTGAAGTGGGTTCTGTCGATCGACGTATTTTTTCAGTTGTTTCGCATGATATACCAATGGGGCAGGGCGGACGTTCATGACGTTTGGACGTTTACCCTCCATTTCGCAGTGCTGACCTCGCTTACCTGCTTTGTTTCTCTGTACCAGCCGAAAGGCAACAAATTTTAGCGGCTAAAAAATTAGCCCTCCCGAACGACAGTCGTTCGGCTGACCGGCAACTCACGAATGGCGGCTGTCACCGCTTTTTGATCAATCCTGGCGCGGAGCAAGAAATGGGTGCAATCCATGAAAAAACGGCTGACCGAAGGCCAGTTCCACGAGGCCGTCAAGGGGCTGAAAGTAGGGGAACAGACACTGGAGATCGCCCGCAGCGTGCTGATCGACGGCAAGCCACAAGCGGACTTTGTCGCGCAATTGGGACTCTCCCGAGGCGCGGTATCGCAAGCGGTAGACCGGGTCTGGTCGGCACACCAAGCAAAGAATCTACCGCCGGGGTACGAGCGGGTATCGGCAGTATTGCCGGAACACCAGGCTTTCATTGTGAAAAAGTGGGCCGAGGACGCCACAAGGAAACGGGAGCCCACTAAATGAAAACACTCGTCACGGCAAACCAGAAGGGCGGCGTCGGCAAGACTTCGACCGTCGTTCACCTTGCGTTTGACTTCCTCGAACGCGGCTTGAGAGTTGCCGTGATCGACCTGGACACCCAGGCCAATGCCTCTTATACGCTGCAGGAATTCCAGAGCGGCTACCTGGCAAGCCAGATGTTCTCGACGAAGGGCGACGCGGTACGCGCCTGCTTCAAGGATTTACCCGAAGGCCCGCTGGTACGCCTGATCGCTTCCGACGCGCCACTGGCGGACATGGAGAAGCGGACGATGGCCGATGTGGCGTCGAGCTTCACGCACAACGTCAAGGCCCTGGCCAAATGCGGATTCGACGTGTGCCTGATCGACACCGCTCCTTCCCTTGGCGTCAGCATGGCCGCGGCACTTTACGCTGCCGACTATGTGCTTTCGCCGATCGAGCTGGAGGCGTACAGCATCCAGGGGATCAAGAAGATGGTCATGGCCATCGCCAACGTCCGCAAGGCGAATCCCGGCTTGAAGTTCCTTGGCATGGTGCCCAGCAAGATCGATGGCCGCAACCCGCGCCACGGTCGCCACCTGCAGGAGCTGGCGAACGCCTATCCACAACTGATGATCCCGGCCGGAATTGGCCTTCGCAGCAGCATCGCCGACGCCCTGGCTTCAGGCGTGCCGGTCTGGAAGATCAGGAAGACCGCCGCTCGCAAGGCCGCGCAGGAAGTCCGCGCTTTGGCCGCTCATGTTTTCGAGAAGATGGAGATTGCACAATGACCACCGCCGCCACCAACACCGTCAAGAAGGCCAAGAAACAGCCCGAGGCGCAGCCACCGGCGTTTGGACTGGGCCTCGATAACATCGGCGATCTTTCGGGCCTCCTGAACCAGCCGGAAGCCAGCGGAAACGCTTCCGGACCACTGGATCTGCCGCTTGATCTGATTTCCGAGGATCCCCACCAACCGAGAACGAAGGAGAACCCGGGCTTCTCGTCGGAAAGCCTGACAGAACTCGCCGACACGATCCGTTTGCGCGGCGTCAAGACCCCCATTTCCGTGCGTGAGAATCCCGAGGCATCCGGCTTTTTCATCATCAACCACGGAGCGCGACGCGCCCGCGCGTCAAAACTGGCCGGCAAGAGCAGCATCCCCGCGTTCATCGACAACGACTACAACGAGGCCGACCAAGTCATCGAGAACCTGCAACGCAACGACCTTACCCCCCGCGAGATTGCCGACTTCATCGGCCGCGAACTGGCCAAGGGCAAGCAGAAGGGAGAAATTGCCAAGGAGCTTGGCAAATCCGCTTCCTTCGTGTCGCAGCACGTGACCTTGCTGGACCTGCCGGACCCAATTGCCATCGCGTTCAACTCGGGGCGGTGCCGTGACGTGACGGTGATCAACGAACTGGTGACGGCGCACAAGAAGCGGCCCCAGGAGGTAAGCGTGTGGCTAGCCGACGAGAGCCAGGAAATTGCACGCGGATCGGTCAAGCTACTGCGCGAGTTTCTCGAAGACAAACGCAAGCACGAGTACGTCGCCCCTGCCGCCGACGACGACCCGATCGATGAGTCTCCCGCCGCCCAGAGCGACACCGAAGCCAGCGACCATGAAAACGCCGTTGCCGAGCAAACTCCGGAAGCGTCCACGGACAAGCACGAAAAAGCTCCGAAAGAAGCCAACCTGGACAAGCTGAAGAAAACCATCGTGCAAGTCAGACACGACGATCGGCCCGCCCGTCTGCTCCTGAATCGCCGGCCACCGGCCGCAGGCTACGCCTTGTTGAAATATGAGGATGACGGACAGGAGTTCATGGCCGATCTTTCCCAAGTGCAGCTCGTAGCACTCGTGGAAGGGTAAGCAGGGTTCGGATACCCCAGCAGCCTGGCGTCTTTGCAACTTCAAACCGCAAGGTCAACGGAAGAAAAAGGGAGTAAGAAAGTATGGCAACCGGCGAAAAAGTACCGACAGACCAGATTTCCGGGAAGTTTGACAAGCTTCGCCGCGACGCTTACCTGGACAAGCGGGGCATTGACCCACACCAGCCGTTCCAGCTCGACTTGCTGCTTCCCGACCTGAACGACAGCCAGCGCTTCATTCCGAACGACTACGCCCGCTCGTCGCTGTTCACCGCCCGCAACAAGAGGGAAGCCCGGCGGGTTCTGCAACACGAAAAACTGTTCCACCTGCACGAAGGGCAGGGCATTTCGCTGGTCTATACCGGCATCGAGCTGAGGGCCGAGGACGACGAACTGGTCTGGCTACAAATCATGCACTACGCCAAGCACGTGCCCTTGGGCGAGCCCTTCGAGTTCTCCGTCAAGGACCTGGTGCGCGACCTCGGTTGGGCCAAGAATGGGCGCTACTACGACAAAGTCCGCGAATCCATTTCTCGCCTCAAGGCCAACGAAGTGCTGGTCCTGAACGATAAGGCCTATGGCAAGAGCGGCGCGATCTCGCTGATCGACAAGTACAGCGCCATCAACGACTCTGAAGGCAAGCTCACGCAATACCGCGTCTGGGTTGACCCCAACCTGATCGTGCTCTTCGCCGGCAATACCTTCACCAATCATTCCTGGGAAACCTACCGCTCCCTGTCGCCCGTCGCCCGCCGACTGGCAGACTACATCGAGAGCCACAAGCAACCTTTCCCGCTGAAGCTCGAAAGATTCCGCGAAATGTGCGGATCAACGAGCAAGACCGTCTACGGTTGGCGGCGCACAGCACGTGAGGCCTGCGCCGAAATCGAGGCCAGCGGCATTGCCAAGTGCGTGCAACTACACACCGACGACAGCATCTATGTCGTCAACGAATGACGGCACGGCCACCCCACCACGGCGCGCGAGCGCCCTGTTCCTCTCCATGCTTCATTTGTCACGGCTTGACCACCACCTGTCCTTAAGCCTTCTTCAAATGCCTGCAGAGCACAGTTATCCACAGAATCGTGACAGATGACGCATGCGGCGTGACAGATGACGCAGGGCAAATTCGTTGACCATGCGTCATCTGTCACGGTTTTGGGCGTCAAAACCCCGTTTGCCGACCTCGCTTGTGGATAACCTTCTCGACAAATCGCTCCAGATCCACCAAACCGCCGCCAATCGTGACAGATGACGCAGGGCGCGTGACAGATGAAGCATGGAATTGGCCACTTCGCTGCGCACAGCGTGACAGATGAAGCATGAGATCGTGACAGATGAAGCATGAAACCGTGACAGATGACGCAGAGCCTGTTTTCCTACTACATTGTTTTGTAATGTTTTTTCTGCCACTTTCAGAGCCGTTAACCATCTTTTAACCTTTTATAACCAAACACACCTTGTCTTATCTTCGCCTAAGACCTCTCTTCTACTTCCCCAAAACTCCCATCCGTCCTTGGAAACATTTGCATATCCAACACCTTCGAGTTTGAACTCCAAGGAAAAGACCCGACCAAGCAGATGCTAGCTGGCTCACGCAAGGTCTCTCGGAAAAAATATTACTGAATAAACAACAGGGTAGCGGTACATGTCAAGATACTTGTCGCCTGAGTTCATGCTGCCAATGGCATACTTCTGGTAGTGCTGGTTGCCGCAGCCACGACGTTATCCCGTTCCGGGTTGAGCGCCACGGCACCGATGGGCGCCCAATTCCGAGTGTGCCGACTCCAACGCGCCGGGTTGTTCGTTCGGGCGGCTTGGTAAAGCAGATGTCGGGCCGCCAAGAGGGCCTGATCGTCGCCGGCATGACGTTGCTCTGGCGTGACATAGCGAATGCCGCTATGGCGGTGCTCCGTGTTGTACCAGCGCACGAAGTCGCTTCCCCAGAGGCGTGCCTGTTCGATGGTCTCGAAGCCTCTGGCCGGGAATTCCGGCCGGTACTTTGCGGTGCGGAACAGCGCCTCGGCATAGGCGTTGTCGTCGGACACGCGTGGTCGCGAGTAGGACGGCTTGATGCCCAGCCAATGCAGCATCGCCAGGACCGTAGTGGCCTTCAGGGTTGAGCCGTTGTCACCGTGCAAAACCGGTTTGGACGCCAGGGAATGGATTCCCTCGGCCAGAGCGGTACGTTTAACCAAGTGAGCGGCGTGGTCGGAATCGTCCTTGACCTCGACCGTGAAGCCGACGATCTTGCGGCTATACAAGTCCAGGATCAGGTAGAGGTAGAACCACTGTCCGATGACCTGCGTGGGCAGATAGGTCATATCCCAGCACCAGACCTGACGCGGGCCGGTGGCAATCTGCGTTGTGGGCGGCTTGGGGGTAGCGGATGGCGCCTGAGCGCGACCGCGATGGCGCACTTGATCGTGTTCGCGCAAGACCCGGTAGAAGCTTGATTCGCTGGCAATAAAGCGCCCTTCGTCGGCCAAGGCAGGGACGATGCGGGCGGGCGGCAGGGCGGCGAAGCGCGGCTCGTTGGCGACGCTGACGATTTCGGCACGCTCGGTCTCGGTCAGTGCGTGCGCGGGCGTGGGTCGCTCAGCCAGGGGCCGACCATCGCCGCGTTGCAGGCCGACGCCCGCCTTCCAGCGCTGGCAAGTACGCGCATCAATACCGACGATCTCGCACGCTTTGGCCAGCCGGGCGCCGGCCTGGTGTGCATCGTCGATGTGGGCCACGATAGTTTGGCGATCTTCCAGACGGATCATTCGTCCGCGCCCCCCGGGAAGATCGCCGAGAGCTTTTTTGAGAGCACCAGTAACGCGGCGGTTTCGGCCAGCGCCTTGTCCTTGCGCCGCAGTTCCCGTTCCAGTTCCCTGATGCGCTTTCTGTCGGCTCGCGTCTCTCCCTGGCTGGCGCGTGCTTCACCGGGATCGGCAAGGGCTTCGGTCGCGCCTTGCCGCCAGCGTTCGAGTTCGCTGGGATAGACGCCATGCTCCCGGCACCAGGCACTTTGTCCGGCCTCATCCAGCGCCGCCGTGGCAACCACCGCCTCCAGCCGGCCGGCCGCTGACCAGGCCCGCTCGCGAGCGGGCCTGGTCAGCGCCTCACCCCGCCAACGTTCCAACGTGGTCACCGAAATGCCGACCTCTTGCGACAAGGTCTCTATCGCCACACTCTCCGGCGGCAACAGCCGCGCCAACACTCGATCCTTCATTGCTTGTCCGTAACGTGCCACTTCCTGTCCTCGCTATTGCCCCCAGGGTTCAGATCCTATCAAGGCGACAAATAGTCTGACACAGGGGGGTAGGTATACGGGGCGAGGACTCCTGCCGCCGTTCCTTTGAATGGCCGTGTTCGCCATCTTCTTTCGAAGCGCAGGCCTCGGTGTTGAGCAAACGCCTTGGATCTCTCTCCTGCCACGCCGCCTTGCAGCACCATCCGCTGAACAAGTACTAAACGTTCCAAAGCAAAGCGACGGCAAGGGAAGCGCTGATCAATCAACCGCCGATGCGTCACCTACCCGCTCGGCAGCGTTTTTTTTTGAATCCCGCCGCGATTTTCGTCAGACTGGCAAAAATCCTGCGGTTTTCTACCTTTCTCGGCCCATTTCCGGGCCTTTCGTCCTATTCAGGACGCAACTTGGCTGTTGAGTGCCAATAGTCCTCGCTTGGCAAGCATCAGATTGGCCAAAGCGAACAGCGTGTGCAGTTGTGCCGTGTTCTTGTCCAGCCCCTTGTAACGCACCTTCTTGTAGTGGAACAGGTTCTTCACGATGTGGAAGGGATGCTCGACTTTGGACCGGATGCTGGCTTTCAGCGATTCCAGTTTGCGCAACAACTGACCAAACGAGCTCTCTTCGGAGACGGCCTTGAGCTTGCCGCGCTTCATGGCGATCTGCCAGTTGATGTCCCTGTCCTTCAGTTCCTCCCGCTTGTCGGCGCCGACGTAGCCCGCATCCAGGAAGACGTCCTTCTCTTCTCCGTGCAGCAGATGCTCGGTCTGCGTGACGTCGGCCTCGTTCGCCGCTGTTCCGACGACGGTGTGCACCAGCCCGCTCTCGGCATCGACGCCAATGTGGGCCTTCATGCCGAAGTACCACTGGTTGCCTTTCTTGGTTTGGTGCATCTCCGGGTCACGGGCGTTGGCTTCGTTCTTGACCGACGGCGGTGCGGCGATGATCGTCGCGTCGGCGATGGTGCCTTCGCGCATCATGAGGCCCGCTGCGGTTAGCGCAGTATTGACGGCTTCGAACAGCTTCTTCGTCAAACCATGCTGCTCCAGGAGGTGCCGGAACTGCAGCACGGTGGTCGCATCCGGTGCGGCCTCTCGGGACAGGTCGATTCCGACAAAGGCCCGTAGCGCTTGACTGTCGGTAATGGCGTCTTCGACGCCCTCGTCCGACAAACTATTCCACTGCTGTACGAAGTACACCCGCAGCATCCGCTCCAGCCCAACCGGCGGCCGGCCTCGCTTGCCCTTCGGGTAGTGCGGCTCGACTACCGCGAACAATTCCGCCCACGGCATGATCTGCTCCATCTCGTCAAGAAACACCTCGCGTCGCGTCCGTCGCTTCTTACGTTGAAACTCGGCCTGGGAAAAACTGATCTGCTTCATCGGGGTGGCTCGCGCAGGATTGATTGGCGAATTATACCATAGGTATATGTAGCGATTAAATCAGCGTTGCCCAAGGTGATCAACCTGAGCGCTCATGATAAAGCTGGAGTTGAGATGACGGAAGTTTCGGCGGTTCCGGCTTACAACCCCCTACAGGCCGATTGACTTCAGTGCGGCGGTTCCAAGCTCATAGTTGCTTTTCTCCAACTTGACACGAATCGGCTCCCACGTCGTTTTGTTGCTGCTACCAACTTTACACTCCGCCCAGAATCTGCCGCGCAGCCCCTCAACCTGATTCAGTAGATCTTTAAGTTCGGAGGTGTCTTGGAAATAGGCGCTAATACGCAGCCGAGTCGAGTCAAAAGCGTCGACCACCGCATCCTTGAGCGTGTTCTGAGCTTCTACCTGACCCATACACGCGTCGTAGCCGACTGCTGTGTAGTTATGCGCTGCGATCAGGAAGTCGTCTACCACTTTGGCTTGAATTTTTAGCCGCTCAGCAGCTATCGTCGCCTTATAGTCAACGAATTTCTCGATTGGCTTGACGATGAGCATTAAGCAAACCGTGCCGACTACCGCGAACGCGATGGTCCGCCAAGTCTCATACCTGAACTTCTCTTTATCCGTCCAGCTATGCACCTTCAGGGCGGGGAGAAGGGTGGGTTCGTCGTCTTGTTTGAGGTGGTCTGTGGTCTCAGGAATTGACACTGTATTGGTCCCGAATGGTTGCAAAATAAATCGTGGCCGTCTAACGAACGGCCTTTTCTCTATCCCTCCAACAGCTCTCTCAACCACCGGTCTCCGGGCGGGGACAGGCGACAATTGCATCCACATATAAATCAATACTGATCCTCAGAGATTGAGTCAATCCGCTTGCGTAGCTGGCCGGCGGAAGAACGGCAGGTCATCCCGTCAGCCAATAACCGTCGCAAACGCCCTCGCATCGTCCTGCACGGGGTAGAACCAAAGACACCTGTCATCTGGCGTTACAGGGCCAGAGGCTCGCCTGCGCATCTGCCGTTCCTCCGCGACGGTTAGCTTCCGCCATTGCGAGCTGATCCGTTACTCGTCGGAGCTGCTACCGGCGATCGTTTCTTTCGGTTGGGTCATCCAGACAATCGCTGCCGGGCTTCCGCGTAGGCTCTCTCGAGCTTGGTGTCGTAGGCGTTTTCGCGGAACCTTGGGCCATTGTACAGTCGGGCAAACCTAGCCCATTGCTGATTGGCAAGCGCGTCGAGTGCGCCCGTGCGACTAGTGAGGTAGGCTAAGAACAGGGCCAGCTGTTCGTCTTCACTGTCTTTCATACGGCCTATGAAATGATCCAGCGTGTCGCAGCCGCACATCGCCCAGTTAAAGCCCATGATCTGGAAGAGGCCCCACGAAGTGGCTACGTCGGCAATTTGATTGGCCCGGATGACGCCGAGCTTGTTGTTCGCAGGGAGGGTTTTCCCGGCGAACATCTTCTCGCACAGCTCTCGTGCCTCTTCGAACCTCGCCCATTCTTTCGCGCCACGCTGGTTGAACCTGCTGCTGAGGTCCGGGTGCAGGATGCCAGCGCCGTCCTTGGTGCTGGCCCATGCGCTTGGGTCAGTGCCAAGCTGCTTAGTGAACTCCCAGAGTTTGTGTCCTTCCAGTCGCACCAGTGGCTGCCCGCCTGCAAAGCCTCGGCCCGCTGATTCAACCTTGATTACGGCTTGCACTGCCGCAAGTTCGATTCTTGGCACAAGATCTGTGATCATCGTACGGATAGCGTCGATTGTTAGCGGTGGTTGGAAATCGGCGCTAGCCTTCGCAGCTTGTGGGCCTTCGCGCAAGAGCGCCCAGCTTGCCGCGTCGGCAACGCCGGTTTCTGGCAGATGGTTGTCCAGCTGGAACTTTAGCAGCGCCTCTCGCGTCTTCTTGCCGAATACTCCATCGGCAGTCAGGTCTCCACCCAGCAAAGATTGCAGCAGTGCCACTGCCGTCGTATTGCCGCTACCAAACTCCAGGCGCGGTTCGGTGAGGGAGTGTACCTGCCGGCGTGCCGGCTCGATGTCAATGTCCTCAACAGCCGCCGCGGTTTCTGCGTCGACAGTTCCGGTTGCTGATGCGCTCGCCGTATTGATGCCAGGATCACGCATTGCGAGAAGATTCCAGCTAGCCTTCGGGAAGCGAGTGACACAGACACTGCCAGGGCCTTTACTCCCGCCTTGATTGCCACCGAGGATCAGATAACAATCGCTGGTTTCCCTGACCAAGAAGCCGACGTGGGCGCCGCTGCCGCCGGTCCCCGGGTCCTTCTTTCCGCGCGCGATGATGACGATCACCGCGCCATAACGAGCCCGTATTTCGACGCCCCACCCGCGCCAAGAGCTGGCCACGGCGCTGCGCGTCGGTTGGAGTCCCGACTGCAGAATGACCCAGTTGACAAATGATGAGCACCACGGTATTTCGTCGTCCGCGGTGGCGCCAAAGCTGTCCTGATACTCATGTATTCGCGGATTGTCGTCTGCACTGGCGGAAATCTCGGTGATTCCCAGCTCATGGATGGCGCGGGCCATCCACAGCGGCTGGCTATACGCCGCCGGCAGCTGCGCTGGGTCGTTGCTCAGCTTTAGCCAAGTCACTGGCCCGACGCTGCCGTCAAGACTGAGAGCGTTGGCCGCCTGGAACTCCTTGACCGCTTTATCCAGAGCGTCGTCGAATTCCTCGCCGCCGCTGCCGGTCGCCTCAAGGTAGTCCTTGGCCGCGAGTAGGCCGCGCAGGCGCAAGACTTCTGGCCCCCTGCTACCGACCCTGAGATCTTCCATCGGGCCATCGCTGGCCGGTAGCACCGTCAGAGCCGGTAGGGCGGCCTGATCGAGCGCCAGGGGATCGGACGGCAGCCAGAGCAATTCGCGGATCATCGACTGATCCAGTTCCCAGCTTGGGTCATCATCCGGCCGGCGGCGTTGTCGCCATTGATAGATCGCATCCCGGGTCGCCTGGTCGAGACGACCGGTAGTCTGGGCAACTTCCAGCCTCTGCTGAATCTGGCGGATGAGGTCAGGTGACAGGCGCCGTTCTGAATCGTTGAGCGCATCGGCAAACCAGCTGGCTCCGGCAGGTGATGGGCCGTTTGGGGGCGGTGGCGCACTGCGGACGCCACCACCACCAGCGACATCGCTCCCATCGCTGGCGGCGGTGTCTTGCCGCGTGCCCGCCGTACGCATGGCCACAACGCGGCGCAGGATATCGAACCAGAAAGGTGCGCCGAGCAACAGCGCCAGCCAGGTCAGGAAAAGTCCAGAGATCCATTCGACACGTCCGCCTGACAGATCCTGGAAATCGCGCAGGGGCTTCGACCATCCGATAGGAAAGCCGAGCTTGCCCGCCACGGCGAGCGCGTAGAGTTCCTTGCATCGCTGCTGGCTTTCCTCGTCCGCTTTGCCCTTGGCCTCGGCTTCTTTCTCCTCGTTGGTCTTGGCTGCTTTCTTCTCGTTGGCCTCGGCTTCTTTCTCCTCGTTGGTCTTGGCTGCTTTCTTCTCGTTGGCCTCGGCTTCTTTCTTGTCGTCGGCCGCTGCTTTTCCTGCAGCGTTAGCCGGGATCTGGCAGACAATTCGCACATCTGCCGCCAGCACGTCACCGTTCATGCTGTCGAGTTGCTGTTGCAGAAGGCCGGCTGCTTTGTCGACGGCCGGCCTCAGCGCGCGAATCTTCTTCTGGATCTCGATATCTTCCTTGCGCGCTGGATCGGGGTAGGCGAAGTAGATGCTTGAAGAAAGTTCAAACAGTTTCATCGCCTGATGGCGCAGATTGTCTTTACCCGGGCTCTTGTTGGTTTGCGGCGATAGCTCGTACCACACATCTTTGCGGACTGCTTCCAGCGTGTCATACCAGAGATACGGATCGAAGTTGCAGCTAGACGCCTGTCGCTCGGACGACAGCTCGGACTTCGTTTTTGTCTTGGCATTGGACGCAACGTCGGGGCTGGAGGCCTTCGACTCGGACTTGGCTTTTTTCTCCGCCTTGGATTCGCCGTTCGGGCAACGTTTGTACAGCGCGGTGCGCAGGGTTTCGCTGTCGAGAATCGAGTCGCGCAGGCTGACCAGGGCGTCAACCATTTGGGCATCGAACAGGGTACGAAGTTGCATGCGTTGCGTCGCCTGTGATCTTGGCGTTTCAAGCTTTACGGGGGCTTGGCCTTCCGCCTGGCTGACGGTCTGGGTGGCCTGGTCGCGTAGCAGGTCACGATGTTGCTTGTCGAGTTCCAGCATGCGGATAATGAAGAACGTGTCCACGTTGGCGGCGACGACCAATACGCCAGCCAACACGAGCATGCGGCGGTCGACCTTGCGCTTGTACCAGCCGCGCGACCGTTCACCAATATCGGCGAACCAGTTGGCCACGTTACGCTCGAACGCTTCCCACGAGGTTTCGGCGCCGGCTAGCAGGGGGTCGAGCGAAGCGACAATTTTGTTCTTGTTAGGTAGATTGCTTTCACTCCGCAGCTTGAGCTGGTTGAGAAACTCGCCCGGCGTCGCCGGTCGCGTTGTCGGCCCTGTGAAGTCACCCAGGACGCCAAGGTAGGCCTTGGCAAACAGGTCGTTCGGTAGCTCGGACGGTTTGCGATCGTTCTGGATCAAGGAGGCAATCAGACCGTGTTCGAAGAAGGCCTTGGTCTGCTGATCAGTGCTTTTGTCGCCTGGTTTTGCTGCGCCAAAGGCTGACTTGACGGCGAATTCCAGATTGTTGCCGCGCAGCCCAAAAAGAGTGTTAAAGATCAGCTCGGACAGGCTGGTCAGCAGGATGCTGAACAGCAGGTAGATGAAAACGAGTCCAATAATCACATCAAGCACGGTGTTGTCCATGACCCCGGACTCCTCGTTAGTCGATATCGTCGTAGAAGAGCAGGCCAGCGATCGCCGCACAGGGTTTTTTGTCGCGTGCCCAGGGCGGCGCCGGAATCACCCAGTTGGGGTGATAGTGGGTCGCCCGAAAGGTCGGATCGCGTGGGAATCCGGTGCTCAGCGCGGTTTCAGCAAGCTTCCTGGCTTTCAGCAAGGCCGGGTCATCGAGTGCGAGATCGCGCATGCGGTGGATCGCGCGCGAGGAAGGGTCCCAGCACCTGAACTGATAGGGTCGGAGGCAAACTTCTGTCGCCGACTTGCCCCACCATTTGCCGAATGTCCGGCGATTGAGAATCACCTTAGCCACGGCGCGCATCGCTTCTTCGCCCAGCTCATCGCCTTCTCCCCAGATCGTGCGCGTGACGATGTCGAGCTCGCGGGCCGCCGTTTCAGCCGCTGTCGGCTGCGCAACGGAAATCGGCGCGGCCGCCTCTGGCGCCTCGCTCTTGCCTTCCCGCGTGAGGACACGGATACCAAAGGCGTAGGCGATTTTGTCGATCTCGCAAAAAAATCCGTGCCTGGGGTTGTCGCCGCATACGCCGCAGTGGATCCCTACCAAGCGCTCCTCGGCGTCCCATACGGCGGCACCGCTATCCCCAGGCTGAGTCGCTTCGTTCATTCGATAGATCGCGACCGAGCTCAAGGTATACCCCCTGCCCGAACCCGTACTCACCGGATAATTGCTTAACGGCTCGACGAGCAGGGCGGCGATTGGTCCGCGACTCGCACGAATGCTCAGCCGTGCCGCGTGTTCGATCCCTGCGCTGCCGGTAGTGAGGGGCCTCAGATGCGGATACGCCATGGCCAGGGTACGGGCCGTTTGTGCACTCACCTCGACCAGTGCCGCGTCGATCGCTGTAAATTGGCCATCTTGTTCGGGCCGGCATTCTTTGACAATGCCGTTCGTGACCATGGGCTGGCCGCCATCGAGCAGATCAATGTGTTGCAGTTGCGGGGCCTTGACGCCAAGAAAGACATGGCCGCAGGTGAGAACGAAGTGCCTGGCGCCGGATTGATCGGTGCATAGCGCTGCGGCGGTGCCGCCGTCGCTCAGGCCGTGGGGCACTACGTCGATCACCTGGCCAGACTGCGCAAGGCCCGTAGCCTTGCCAGTCGGGTCGCGCTCAAACGCTGTTTGCTGCGGCTCAACAGGCAAGGTGCAGAGCCGCGGAGCGCGCTGCTGGTTCATTTTTTGGGCTTCGCCGGCGCGAAGTACGTAAGAAAAACTTTGACGGGCGTGGCGCCGGGCGACGCAAATTCCAGCGTTGCGGCGACATCCTTGTCGGCCTTGGTCAGCGTGGTGGTGACCGTGACGCGATTGCCATTGGGGTCACGCGTGATGGCGATAGCATTGCTCGGGTCGCCCTGGATGTTGGCCACTGGTGCCGAAGAGGTCCCCACTGCCTGGAAGGAAAGCGGCTGATTCGGAACAAGAGTCACGTCTCCGGGTGGTGGAGAAACGCTGATCTGATTTGCCGGCTGGCTGCTCTGGCAAGCGAGCATTTTGCTTTTGAAGTCGCTCAGACGCGAGCGCAGGGCGTCGTCGTCTTCCCGCACGCTGGCCATGGCCGTGCGCAGCGCGTAAAGATCGGCTTCCAGATCCGGGTGCCGCACACGGTCTCCTGCTGGCTGGCGAACTTTTGGGCCACTCTGCCCCGTGCCGCCCAGTTGAGCCATAACGCTGCGCATGCTTTGAATTGCCGCCAGGGCTGCAGCTGGTGATGCTTCGGTCTTCAGCACCTCCTTGCCGGTCGAGTAACTGACCGCGTCGGTGGCGGCGCGGACCTGCGCCGCGGTGCGGTCGATGTCGTTAAGACTCGCCTCGACCGCCGCATGCAGAGCTTCGGCGGTCTTGGTCTCCTCTTCGGCTGCCGCGATGGCGCGAATGAGGGCGAGATCGCAGGACTTGCTTGCGGGTCGAGCAGCGCAGCCTGCCGGTGGCGCGGCGGCGAATAGTGCCATGCCCGCGCCATTTGCTCCGGAACTGCAGGTGCCCGGGCGGGCAGGCTTCGTCGTGCAGCGATCTGGGCGCTTCAGCTCCGCCTCTGACGTCTTGCCGAGAGTCGTTAGCAGCGTTGAAATAGCGTCAAGCAGCTGCTTGCTGTGGCCGACGATCTCACGCAGGCCAGCAGCTGGAATCTGGATCTGGTCGGAGGCTTCGTAAATGCAGGTCAGGGCCTCGGCCCCGGCAAGGTGGATCAGCTGTCTGGCTGGTGAATAGGTTAGCGTCGAGTAGCCGTAGACCGTTGCGCCGGTGGCCGCCAGATAGTTCAGTGTGGTCGTCGTTCCATCGAAGCCGTTCTTGAGCAACTGGTAGCCCGCCGCGCCAGCTATCGCCAGCAGCACGGCCGACAGGACGCTGTTCTCGGTCGAATGATCGACGACGGCGCTGACATACTCTTGCCGCAGCAGGTCGGCACGCGCGCGATCGACGCAAAGCCGGTTCTGGTTGGCAAGGCGCCGCTCTAGAGCAAGCGGCTTGGCGCCCGGCAGCGAATACTCACGGCAATCGAGTGGCGCGCTGAGCTGACTGCGAAGTTCTTCGGACGCCGGCGTCGCGGGCGGGAAAATCTGCGGACTGATCCTGCTAACACATCCCGAGATCAGTGCACCCAGCAACAACGGCAAGACGAGAAGACGATCGCGGCGATGCTGCTCAATGGCTTTTCGTCTCATTAGAAGGTCCCTCCGCTTGCGGGCTGGTCGTGAGTACGCGACTGCCAATCGGCGACTTGATTGCCATCGTAAGCGGCTCGACGCCGCGTTCCCTCCCTGAGTCGGCGATCGTCCACGCTCTAAGCGCTTGACGGCGGGATGCTATTCGGCCGAATCGACGGAGAGAATCCCTCAAACGTAGGAAGGCTCCGTACTGCCGCGCTGTTCGCGACAGTGCCGGCCCGGTGGGCTTCCTGCCAATGGCATCGGTTCCAATTGTTTTTTTTGGGATTTCTGCCATGATGCATAGCGCATTACGCTAATGCTGTCCTGGGTGCTTGTCTCATGCAAACGTATGATGGCTGAATAGGGAGGGCGGTCATGCAAGAAGCCATACGGAATCAGATGGAGGGATTGCGATGTGAGCTTCGCGTGATTTGTGATGAGGTGTTGGCGCGCGGTGCAGGGCTGGTGCTTGATATCGCGCGAGGCGACGAGCCGAAGCCGATCACGGTGGGCCTACCGGCGGAGTTGGTCGAGGACTACCGCTATCGCTATGCCTCTTGCTGCCCCTTATCGCGCATATTGGCTGGCTTGCACCCCGGCAGGTTTCACGCACTCGATACCTTGCACGACCCTGCTTTCGCTCGGCTGGATGACATGCAGCACGGCTTTCTGAAACCCTACGGCATACGTCATATCGCCATTGGGAATTGGCAGTTGCGGGGCGGCGCGTCGGTTAACTGCGGCTTTCAGCGCGGCGCTAGCGACGCTCCATTTGCTCCCGACGAGCTCGCTCTTCTGGAGCGAAGGATAGACTCGCTGACGAGTGTCAAGCTGGGTAGTCTGGTGGCCAGCGAACCACTTGTGGACTCGGCTCTGCGTACGGTTTTTGACTTCGCGGTGACACCGATGCTGCTATTGACCGCCAAGGGCGATCTCCTGCGCGCAAATCGGTCCGCTTCGAAACTGGTGCGTAGCGGCAGTGTGCTGACGGTCCATGGCGGGGTATTGCAGGGCGTCGAAAGCGATACGCGTGTCCGGCTCGCAAACACTCTGGGGGCGCTCGCTCCCGACGACAAATCCTGTGTTCTGCGTCTGGCCGGGCGATCCGGCGCCTGGATCGCTGCCTTGCGCCCGATCGATGTCCGTCTGCCTGGCAACGACCCTGGCCGGCAACGGTTTGTTCTGATGCAATTGAGTAGCCCATCGTCGCCAGTGGGTGTCGCTAATATGGGGATTCTGGGCAGACTTTTCGGCCTCACCAGTGCCGAGGAGGCGGTCGCTTGGGAAATTTTCGCCGGCCATAGCGTCGAAAGTGCCGCTTTGGCGCACAACAAGGGTATCGCGACGGTCAAGACGCAGCTGAATAACGCCATGCACAAGCTTGGGGTAGCACGGCAAGCGGAGATGGTGAAGTGGCTAGCTTCGCTTGCGCTGCTTCCAATGTGAGGGCGGTGCACCCGCGCGGCTGGGCACGCGTCGCCTAATTGTCGCTGTCGCGGCTTCAATAGTGCTTCCTGCGCGGGTCAGACTTTATCAGCCGCGGTGTATCGTCCAACTCCTTCATTGAGCGGACGCCTCCCGGCAGGCCGGAAGCCGCCACTATTAGTTCGTTCCGCAGGCCAAGAAACTCGCCAAACGCCCTGCCCCTTGACGCTCTCGGGAATGGACCCACTTTTGCTCACAAAACCGGACCCGCCTAGTCGTCATGGCTGTGCGCACGAAAATGCCGCGCACACAGCCATTCCCGAGCGTACTCGCCTCTACACGGCGTCAAGGGTACGCTGCGCCGGGCTGCAAAAACCGCAGCCCGCCCTTGACCCCGCTCCGAGGCGAAAAGCTGGGTGTTGGCGCGCGCCAACGGTGGGTCAATTTTCGTGAGCAAAAAAGGGTCCGTTTTCGTGAGCGTTGAGGCCTGCCGTTCCCCTGTACCAAAATAAGCAACGTCCGACCTCGCTTTCGGCTTCAGTGGGCGTACCCCAGCCCCAGTAAGCCTTAAAAAATAAGAAGAATAAGAAGAATATACATTCTAGCGTTATTATACCGTTTTATGCCGAAGGAGCCGCCGCACATGGAACTGAACAAGGACACGCGAGACCGCATTTTCTCTGCCGCTGACTCGCTCTATGAGCAGGCCGGCCGGGGATCCTTTCCTACGGTGGACGCCGTCCGCAAGGCGTCCAAGGTCAACATGAACGATGCCGCTACCGCGATGAAGCAGTGGCGGCGCGCGCAGACAGCCCAGGCGGCGCCGGTGGCGATCACTGTTCCGGATGCTGTCCATCAGCTTCATAGCCAGGCGCTGGCCGCCTTGTGGCAGTCCGCCCAGGACACGGCCAACGAATCGCTGCGCGCTGCGCAAGCCGGGTGGGAGGCCGAGCGGGCCGAGGCGGAAACGCTCAACAAGCAGCTTGGCGATGCCTACGATGCCCAGGCGGTCGAACTGGAGACCGCATGTCGGCAAATCGAGGAGTTAACCGCCCAGAATCATACCGAGCAGAAGTGCTCGACCGAACTCGCGCAGCAGCTTCAAGAAACGGTGAATGCCAAGCTGGCTGCCGAAAGTCGGGCGACCATCGCCGAGCAGCGGGCTATCGAAATTGATCGCCGAGCGGCAGATTTGCGGGCAGAGCTGGACCTTGCTCACCAGGATGCTGCGCAGGTGCGCACCGAGGTTGCGGCCCTACGGGCCAAGGCCGAGTCTGCCGAGCAGGCGCATCAGGAACAGCGTAAGACTGCCGCCCAGGAGGCGCATCGCGCTGCCGAGCGTCTTGCAGCGACGCAGATGGAGCGCGACGAAGCGCGCAAAGAGGCCGGAGCGGCCCGCGAGGAAGCTTCAAACTGGCGCGGTCAGGTTGAGGCGTTGAAGGAGCAGCAGCGCGGTCTTCTCGAAGCCGTCAAGACAGGGCGGGTGGCCGGTAGAGCGTCCGAAAAGGATTTCCCGAAAGACCGATAAAGTCGAAGCGCTTGCACCCATCCGAAAGCCACTCCTGAAGATGCTAAGTCAATGAGTTATTGGACGACTTTTGTTTTCTCGACGGCTCGCGCAAAGCCGCGTAACGGTCTGTTTAGAAACGAATAATCGTTTCTTCGTAGTTTCCAACTGCGACCTATCGTATTAGACTTGCACGCTGTTTTTACCCTGCAGGTAGTGAACTTCATTGTGCACGCCGCTCTACCTGGCAGCCATGTGGCGGCACTCTCTCGGATAGGATCAACCCATGAAACAGCGCCTTCTTGTGATGAACGGCCAACGAATCGTTCAGCACGAGCAGGAAGGGCAGTGGCAGAACGACAAGGTCGACAGAGCCGGAACCGTCAAGCCTGGCATCTACAACCTGTATTTAGCCAGTCCAGCAGACAAAAACAAGACCCATGATGGCGTGATTCTGTACGCCGACAAAGAGAGTGTTTTTCAGCAGGTCGGCAAGAGTTTCATCAAGCATGCTCGATCGGATTTCGACAAGGTTCCTGAAGGCGGCAGCAATGCGAGCATCAGATACGACCAGGGGAGGGCGGTTGCCTCGGTCTTGGCGGCGCATTTGAGCCGTGGATTGTCCAGATGACGCGCCTTTAGCCGCTAAAAATCGCGGGCTCCCCATACGTGGCGCCAAACTTAAGGTAACGCGTGGCGTTTGGCACGGCATTGCCTTTAACGCGTGACCGGCTGCCGGCCGTGGCGCCGGTCCCCGCCCTTTACATGCCCCTACCCAAAGCGTAGCCTTCCGGCATGCGAATAGTGTGTGATCCACACAGCCGGTCGCCACTGGCGGCTCTGGAAAAATGGCACGACTGAAGATCTTTCTCTCGGCCGTCTCTGCACAGTTCAAGGACTGCCGCGACAAACTGGGCAGCGACTTGCGCGCAGTCGGCGCTGAGGTCGTCGTGCAGGAGGATTTCCAGCAGGGCCCGGGTTCGCTGCTCGAAAAACTCGAACAGTACATCGTCGGCTGCGACCGCGTCATCGCGCTGGTCGGTGACGCCTACGGCTACGAGCCAGACGAATCGGCGCGACCGCCCGGCACCTCGCGCCGCTCGTACAGCCAGTGGGAGGTCTTCTTCGCCCAGGGCGAGCGCCTCGCCGGCCCGCCGCAGCCGGCAAAGGACCTTTACGTTTATTTCGCAGAGCCGGAATTCCTCGCCAGTAACACCGTTAGCCAGGACGAAGAAGCTGTCAGCCTGCAGAGCGATTTCTCTAGCGCGTTGGACCGCAGCGGCAAGCACTGGGGCTCGTTCAACTCACTCGATGGCCTGCGCGCCCTGGTCCTGCGCGATGGCTTCCGTCTCGACGACCGTGATCCGAAGTTGCACGATGCGCCACGTGCCGCAGTGCGCGGCAACCAGAACATAGTCGTGCAGATCGCCGGCGACGGCAACCGTGTCGATATCCGCCACCCACACCTGAGCCTGGTGCGCCATGGCCACCTCACCGTTCGCGACGGCATCGGCCTGCTCTACGCGCAGGCACGCGCGATTCCCCTGTTTGGCCGCGACGAAACACTGCAGAGCCTGGAAACCTGGGCACAATCAACTAACTCGCCGATTTCGATCCGCGTCATCGTCGGTAGCGGCGGCAGCGGCAAGACGCGACTGGCGATGGATCTATGCGACCGCCTGAGCGACGCCGGTTGGCACGCCGGCTTCCTCAGTCCCACGGAGCTGCCGCGCTTCCTGGCCCAGCAGAACCTCGCCACTTGGGGCTGGAGCCGGCCGACGCTGGTGGCCATCGACGACACCGCGGCACGCAGCAAGGCCCTCGGCGACTGGCTGAGGGAACTCGCCGGCAATCCGGGCGACAGCGACAAGCCGCTGCGGCTGTTGCTGATCGCGCGCCACGCCGACCTCAACGGCGGCTGGTGGCGCGAGGCCTTCGACAGCGGCAGCAGCAGCGCCTACGCGCTGCAGGGGATGCTGAACCCGCGCGAGCCGGTCAAGCTCCTGCCGCTTGCTCCAGCAGCGCGTCGCCAGGTACTCGACGCCATGTTGGCCAGGCTCGGCAGCAGCAAGCGCGTGCCGCCGGCGGGCGCGGATCCGGGCTTCGACGAGCAGCTCGCGCGCCTCGCCTGGGGCGGCGACCCCTTGTATCTGATGATTGCCGCCAGCCGCGCCGCCGAAACCGGGCTCGGCAGCCTGCTCGCGCTCAACCGGGTCGAACTGGTCAAGGCGGTCGCGGGTGGCGAACGCGCGCGGCTCGCCAGGCAGGCGCAAGCCTGCGGCCTCACGCCGGAAGTCCTCTGCCACATGGCCGCGCTGGTCACCTTGTGCGGTGGTCTGAGCTGGGAAGCGCTCGCCGACGCCGTCCCGGCAGAATTGACTGCGCTGCACCGCTCAAACGCCCACCCCGCGGCCGATATCGCCAATGCCTTGTGCGCAGCGCTGCCCGCCGAAGACGACGACGGCGTCGCCGCGATATTTCCCCATCCCGTCGGAGAGGCCTTTGTTCTCGACGTTCTCGGCAGCCGCCGCCTCGCGCAAGGCGTTGTCAGCCGTGCGTTCGCGTTGTCGGGACTGGCGGTTGCCGACACGCTTATTCGTTGCGCGCAGGACTTCGGGGAAGCGGACGGCCGCGTCGCCTTGCAGTCGCTGCAGTCGCTGGCGGACGACTTGAACGAGCCCGCCGCGTTGGCAGCCCTACTAAATCGGCTACCCGAATCGAGCGTTGCGCTGCGCAAATTTGCGGCCGGGCTAAGCCGGCGTATCGTCACCACGCTTCCCGGCGACGATCACTCGCCCGAGGCGCACGTGTTCATGGCGGGCTCGCTCAACGATCTGGCCAAGAACTTGGGCGAAATGGGCGACCGTCAAGGCGCGCTGGCGCCCGCGCGCGAGGCGGTCGAGATCTGCCGCGAACTGGCGGCGAACGACCCCGACGCGTTTCGTCCCGGCCTGGCGCTGTCGCTCAACAGCCTGGCCATCCGCCTGAGCGAACTGGGTGACCGTCAAGGCGCGCTGGCACCGGCGCACGAGGCGGTCGGGATCTACCGCGAACTGGCGGCGAATAACCCCGACGCGTTTCTCCCCGACTTGGCGGCGTCTCTCAACACCCTGACCTTGGTTCTGGGCAAACAGGGCGACCATCAAGGCGCGCTGGCGCCAGCGCACGAGGCGGTCGAGATCTGCCGCGAACTGGCGGCGAACAACCCCGACGCGTTTCGCCCCGGCCTGGCGCTGTCGCTCAACAACCTGGCCCAGTCCCTGGGCGCCCTGGGCGACCATCAAGGCGCGCTGGTGCCAGCGCGCGAGGCGGTCGAGATCTGCCGCGAACTGGAGGCGAACAACCCCGACGCGTTTCGCCCCTACCTGGCGGTGTTGCTCAACAAGCTGGCTAACGGCCTGAGCGACCTGGGCGACCATCAAGGCGCGCTGGTGCCAGCGCGCGAGGCGGTCAAGATTCGCCGCGAACTGGCGGCGAACAACCTCGACGCGTTTCGCCCCGGCCTGGCGGGGTCGCTCAACGACCTGGCTAAGCGCCTGAGGGAACTGGGCGACCGTCAAGGCGCGCTGGCGCCCGCGCGCGAGGCGGTCGAGATCTACCGCGAACTGGCGGCAAACAACCCCGACGCCGTTCTCCCCGACCTAGCGGGGTCGCTCAACAACCTGGCCATCGGCCTGAGCGACCTGGGCGACCATCAAGGCGCGCTGGCACCGGCGCGCGAGGCGGTCGAGATCTGCCGTAAACTAACTGCGAACAACCCCGACGCGTTTCTCCCCTACCTGGCGGCGTTGCTCAACAACCTGGCTAACCGCCTGAGCAAACTGGGCGACCATCAAGGTGCGCTGGCGGCGGCGCGCGAGGCGGTCAAGATCTACCGTAAACTGGCGGCGAACAACCGCGACGCGTTTCTCCCCGACTTGGCGGGGTCGCTCGACACCTTGGCCACAGTGCTGAGCGAACTGGGCGACCGTCAAGGTGCGCTGGCGGCGGCGCGCGAGGCTGTCAAGATCTACCGTAAACTGGCGGCGAACAACCCCGAGGCGATTCTCCCCGACTTGGCGGGGTCGCTCGACACCTTGGCCACAGTGCTGAGCGAACTGGGCGACCGTCAAGGTGCGCTGGCGGCGGCGCGCGAGGCTGTCGAGATGCTGGCGCCGTTTTTCCTGCGCTACCCGCAAGCATTCGCGCCAAGGATGGTAACGATGGTGAGAAACCATCGGAGCCGCTGTGAGGAGGGCGAGGAAAAACCGGACGACAAGCTACTCGACCCGATTGTCGCCGCGCTTGCTGCGCTGCAGGGTGACGAGTGAGCTTAACGGCCCGGGACCCAGCGAGAGCGTGTGCGGCGAAAAGCCGCGCCATCCCGACGCTCTGACCACAGCTTTTCGCTTGGTTATCCCGACCAGCATGAAAGTGAATCCGGCACGGCCGGATTGGCTCTCAATGAACAGCTGCCCATAGGGCAATCGCTGCCGCAATACACGTAATGCACGACGCCACCACGTTCAAGGCACCGATTCGCCGAGCATCGCGGATTGGGCCGGCGACGCGGCGCAAAGCCACATCGACTTCATCGCGCACGGAAGCTGCCGCCTCCTTCGCGCCTTCTTGCATGAGCTTCGCCGCTGCGCCCTTGCTGGCCGCAAGGGACGCATTCAAGATCCTTTCCGCTTTAGTCTTGGCATCGTTTCCCCAGCGTAGCGCGAGGGCTTCCAGTTCTTCCTTGTACTGATCGAGCATGACCTGCTGGGCTTTGGCGCTGTCCTGCATCAACCTAGTGTTGATTGTTTGCAGGATCAGGATCGGGTCGTCGCGGCTGACGGCTATGCCGTGCTTGGCCGCGATTTCCTTGATCAGCTCTTCGACCTGGTCGGCCATCACAGCACCGCCGCGCTATCCAGTTGGCTGAACAATTGTCCCTTGACGATCTTGAGCCGCTGCCGCGTCATGATCGTGAGGGTGTCCATCGCCAGGGCTTCGTCGAAAGTCAGGCGCTCTTGCAGCATGTCGCTCAGGTCGCGGCCGTAGGTGTCTTCCTTGAGCGCCGGGATCTTCACGATGGCCGACACCCGTGCCTTGTTCACCGTGTAGGCCTTCATCTGCTCGAAGCTCTTGCCTTCGTGCTCGACCGGTCCCCAGAAGGGATTGAGCCAGACCACGAACAGGGCTTCGGCCGGGAACTGGCTGGCCAGCTGGGCGAAGCCGCTGACGGTATCGAGCAGGGCCTGGCTCCCGGTGATCACGGTATGCACGACCATCTCGTGGCCCATGTCCTGTAGCAGCGCCGGCACCTGGTTGCTGATGAGGTAGTGCGTCAGCGGTACGAAGGAACTGGCGCCGTTGTCGATGATCACGTCGTCTTTCGACGGCGCAATCAGCTCGACCAGGGTATCGAAGTTGCGGGTTTGGATTTCGTCGCCCTGCATGATTTCCAGGAGCCGGACGTTCAGCGCCTTGAAGCCGTGGAAGGTGGCGTTCACCGGGTCGGTGTCGATGCACAGGGGCTGCTGTCCCTTGCTCATCTTGTACTGCGCAATCACCGTCGCGATGAACGACTTACCGACGCCGCCCTTGCCTTGCAAGACCATGTGAATTTTGGCCATTAGAGTAGATCCTCCTTCTTCGGTGTCCTGTTGAATGTGAAGCCGCTTGTCGTCGGCCCCTCTGGGGTTTTCTCGGTCGCCTGGGCTGTTGCCGGGTCGCGCTGTTTGCCGATCCATGAATCGGGAGCCATCGGCCTTGGCACTGTTGTCCTGCTCGCTGACGAGGACAGGATCAGGCGGTTCGCGTAGCCGATAAATGCCTGGTAGCTGAAGGAAACCTTGCCTTCCTCGTGCAGCGTTTCCCAGATTGTCTTGACCGGCCAGCCGTCATCGATGGCCTGTTTGACATCCCCCCGTATGGCCAGAAAGGTCGCCCGGTTCTGTCCGTTACGGGACGGCTTCTTCTGGGCTGCGCGTTCTGCGATGCGCACCGACAAGTTCTTTGTCATGACCGTTTCGTAAGCATTGTTCTGTCTTTCCTCTGCTTGACGCACCGATCTGAAACCGCGCTTGTGCCGCGGCGTGTCGGGTTTTGTCTTCAATAACGATACGATATATCGAAAATCAAGGTGTAGCAACGGTAGAATAAAGGTAGAACAACGATGAAGCAACGCGCTGTGTCGTTCTATTTCTGGCGTAATAACGCTGCAGCGCCGGGCAGGATATGTGAAGTAGGCCCACCCGCAGGCGGGTCGTCCTTCTTCACGAAGCCCTTATTCGCACTTCGTGCTCAACGGACATCCTGCTCTGCGAGGCAGACGGCTATCGCCGCCACAACTGGGGGAACGATGGAGAAGGAAAACAAGGCAACGCGTAAAGGCAGTCCGCCGATCAAGGTGTATTGCCTGCCCGAAGAGCGGCACCAGATCCAGGCGAACGCTCAAGCCACTGGCTTGAGCTTGTCGACCTTCTTGTTGAACGTCGGCATTGGCTACCAGGTGCGCGGCATCGTGGACAACAAGCAGGTGGAAGAGCTGGCGAGGATCAATGGGGACCTCGGCCGACTCGGCGGTCTGCTGAAGCTCTGGCTGACCGACGACGCTCGTCTGGCTTCGGTCGGCGAGGCCACCATCCGGGCGGTGCTCGCTCGAATCGAGTCCACGCAGGACCAGATGATTCACGTTATGGGGACGGTGGTCAGGCCCAGGGCTGACTGAGAAAATTTTAGCGGCTAAAACGCAGGGAGGGCAGGCATGATCGTCAAGCAAGTGCCCATGAAGTCGGTCAAGAAGAGCGACTTCGCCGAATTGGTGAAGTACATCACCAACGCGCAGCAGAAAGCCGAGCGTGTTGGTGGCGTGATTGTCACGAATTGCCAGTCAGACCGGCCGGACGCGGCGATTTTCGAGGTCATCAACACCCAGGTCCAGAACACCCGCGCCGAGTCGGACAAAACCTATCACTTGATTGTCAGCTTTCGCGCCGACGAGCCCGACGAAACCACCTTGAAGGCTATCGAGGCGCGCATTTGCGAGGGGCTCGGCTACGGCGATCATCAGCGTGTCAGTGCCGTTCACCACGACACCGACAACCTGCACATCCATATTGCGATCAACAAGATTCACCCCACGCGCTATTCCATTCACACGCCCTTCAACGACCACAAGATCCTGGGCGAGCTTTGCGAGCGGCTGGAACTCGACTACGGCCTGGAGCGCGACAACCACCAGGCGCAGAAGCGCGGCGCGGAGAATCGCGCGGCCGATATGGAACGTCATGCCGGCGTCGAAAGCCTGCTTGGCTGGATCCAGCGCGAATGCCTGAAGGAGATCCAGTCCGCGCAGTCCTGGGCGGACCTGCATGAGGTGATGCGTGACAACAGCCTGGAACTGCGGGCCCGCGGCAACGGTTTGGTCATTGCCGACCAGTCGGGAACGGTGGTCAAGGCGAGTTCCGTTGCCCGCGAGTTGTCGAAGGGCAAGCTCGAAGCTCGGCTTGGTGCTTTCGAAGCTTCAGCGGAGTGGACGGCCAACCAGGCGGCGAAGCCGGCGCGGCAGTACGAGCCGCGCCCGGTTCGGACGCGCGTCGACACTGTCGAGTTGTACGCCAGGTACAAGGCCGAGCAGCAGGACATCGGTGCTTCGCGTTCGCTTGCGTGGGCACAGGCCCGTGACCGGAAGAATCGCCTGATTGAAGCCGCCAAGCGGGCCGGTCGCCTGAAGCGGGCCGCCATCAAGCTGCTGGGTGACCCGGGTGTTAGCCGCAAGGTGCTCTATGCACTCGCAAGCAAGACGCTCAGGGACGAAATCGAGAAGATCAACAAGCAGTACATCAGGGATCGGCAAGTCATTCACGAGAAGAGCCAGCGCCAGACGTGGGCCGACTGGTTGCGCCGCAAGGCTACCGACGGAGATCGCGAGGCGCTAGCCGCCCTGCGTGCACGCGATGCTGCGCAGGGTCTCAAGGGAAACACGCTGGCAGCCACAGGCGGCCAGCAGGTGGACCAGGAAGCCGAGGCGCGCCAGGACGGCATCACCAAGACGGGAACGATCATCTACCGGGTTGGCTCGTCGGCGGTCAGGGACGATGGCGAAAAGCTAAAGGTTTCTCGGGGAGTTACCCAGGACGGCCTGCAGGCTGCCTTGCGCATGGCGATGGAGCGGTACGGGAACCGCATCACGGTCACCGGCACCGCCGAATTTCGGGAGCAGGTCGCCGGTGCTGCTGCGATCGGCAACCTTCCCCTCACGTTTGAAGACGCCGTCCTGGAGCGGCGTCGACAAGCGCTTTTGAGCGAAGAAAACACCGGGGGGCGTGATCGCCAGGAGCAACAGGAAGAGCACGTGGATAACGGGCTGCGACCGGATGTTTCTCGGGCAGGAGTGGCTTCGCCAGCCGTGTCCGCGACCGGGAAGCACATCGAGAAGCATGACCAGGGGCGTTCTTTACATTTCGATATAAAGAACAACATACGATATACTGATCGAAAAAGCGGGGAGGAGACTTCCGCCGGCACCCACCAGGGCGAGGGTCAATCGCCGGCCTTGCTGAAACGCGGCGAGGAAATTCCTGGGGTGCCGATTGACGAAGCATCCGCACAACGCCAGAAGCGCGTTGTTGTCGGTGATGCCGTCACCGTCACCCAGCCGGGTTCAACCAAGACAAAAGGGCGGAGCAGGTGAAAGACAAATTCAACAACGCCGTCGGTCCGCAGGTACGCGCACCGAAAGCCAAGGCCGACAAGATCATCCCAGCCTTGGGTGTTGCGTCGCTGGTTGCGGGCCTGCAGTCCGCCACCCAGTTCTTTGCGCACGACTTCCAGTACCAGGCGGTACTCGGTCCTCATTTCAACCACGTGTATGCGCCGTGGTCGATCCTGGGTTGGGTCAGTACCTGGTACGGCCAGTATCCGGACGCCATCATGCGTGCCGGCGGTATCGGCATGACAGTTAGCGCTGCGGGCCTGCTCGGCCTGGCTGTCACCAAGATGGTTCTGGCGAACTCGGCCAAGCTCAACCCGTACCTGCATGGTTCAGCACGCTGGGCGAACGTGCAGGACATCGAGGCTTCCGGGCTGTTGCCCCGGCCGCGTAGCTTCTGGCAGCTCCTCACCGGGAAGGCGCTGCCCACAAGCGCTGGCGTCTATGTCGGCGCTTGGCTGGACAAGCAGGGCAAGCAGCGTTACCTGCGCCACAACGGCCCGGAGCATGTCCTGTGCTACGCCCCGACCCGTTCCGGCAAGGGCGTTGGCCTGGTCATGCCGACTCTCCTTTCCTGGGGCGAGAGCGCCGTCATCACCGACCTCAAAGGCGAGCTCTGGTCATTGACCGCCGGTTGGCGCAAGCAGCACGCGCAGAACAAGGTGCTGCGCTTCGAGCCGGCCTCCGCCAACGGCAGCGTTTGCTGGAACCCGCTGGACGAAATCCGCACCGGTACCGAAAACGAGGTTGGCGACGTGCAGAACCTGGCGACCCTGATCGTCGATCCGGACGGCAAGGGCCTCGAATCGCACTGGCAGAAAACCGGCCAGGCATTGCTTGTCGGTGTGATCCTGCATGCGCTCTACAAGGCCAGGAACGAGGGAACGGCGGCGACCCTGCCGGCCGTCGATGCTCTGCTGGCCGATCCCGATCGGGACATCGCCGAGCTATGGATGGAAATGCGCACCTACGGCCACATTGACGGCGAGAACCATCCGGCCGTCGGATCGGCCGCTCGCGACATGATGGATCGCCCCGACGAAGAAGCCGGCTCGGTACTGTCCACCGCCAAGTCGTACCTGGCCCTGTACCGGGACCCCATCGTCGCCCGCAACATCAGCAGGTCCGAATTCAATATCCGCGACTTGATGCACCACGAGCAGCCGGTCAGCCTGTACATCGTCACCCAGCCCAACGACAAGGCTCGCCTGAGGTCCCTGGTGCGCATCATGGTGAACATGATCGTGCGCCTGCTGGCCGACAAGATGGATTTCAAGGACGGCCGCCAGGTCGCGCACTACAAGCACCGCTTGCTGCTGATGCTGGACGAGTTCCCCAGCCTTGGCAAACTCGAAATCCTGCAGGAGTCGCTGGCCTTCGTGGCGGGCTACGGGATCAAGTGCTACCTGATCTGCCAGGACATCAACCAGCTCAAGAGCCGCGAGACCGGCTACGGACACGACGAAAGCATCACCTCCAATTGTCACGTTCAGGCCGCCTATCCGCCGAACCGGGTAGAGACTGCCGAGCATCTTTCGAAGCTGACCGGGCAAACCACCGTCGCCAAGGAACAAGTCACCACCAGCGGCCGCCGCACGAGTGCCTTGCTTGGCCAGGTTTCGCGCACCATTCAGGAAGTGCAGCGGCCCTTGCTCACTCCCGACGAGTGCCTGCGCATGCCCGGCGCAGTCAAGAACGCCAGCGGCGATATCGACGAGGCCGGCGACATGGTGGTGTACGTGGCCGGCTATCCGGCCATCTACGGCAAGCAACCGCTCTACTTCAAGGATCCGGTGTTCCAGGCCCGCGCCGCGATCGCGGCACCGCCGAACAGTGACAAGCTACTTCACGCGGTGCCGGCAGCGGAGGCCATCACGATATGAAGCGCCTCCTCGAACGCGTCAGCGTGGTGACTGCCGTTGCCGGCGTTTCCGTCCTGCTGCTGGGCGCAGTGGCCTACGCAAGCGGCGCACGCATCAACAGCACGCGGAGCATTCCCGTCGGCGTGTACTGGCTGAGCAGCGATCCTGTCGTCAAAGGCGCTTACGTCATCTTTTGCCCGCCGCAAATCGGCGTCTTCGATGAGGCCAAGGCAAGGGGCTACATCGGGGCCGGCTTCTGCCCGGGTGAGTACGGCTACATGATGAAGCGCGTTTTAGCCGCTAAAAACGACGCCGTCACCATCACCGCCGAAGGTGTGCGCGTGAATGGCGAATTGCTGCCATTGAGCGCCCCGATCGAGGCCGATTCGGCTGGCCGGCCACTGCCGCGCTTTCAGGCGGAGCGCTTCACGCTGGGCGGTTCCGAACTGCTGTTGATGTCGGACGTCAGCGGCATCTCCTTCGATGGCCGTTACTTCGGCCCGATCGATCGTTCGCAAATCAAGGGCGTCATCCGCCCCGTTTTTACGTGGTGAGGAGGAATCCATGAGCTTGTTCATCGCAGGAAAGCCCGGCCTGGCCAAGCCCAGGTCCGCCCACAGCAAATTCAAGGAGTAGAGACCATGACTACCCGGAACACCGTTCTGCCCACCGATGAAGCGGCCAATGACAGTGCGGTCAGCGATACGGCCAACGCCGCCGCCGTGCTGTACGAGAAGCTCGCCGACGCGATGACTCCTGGCTATCAAGCCGAGTTCGATCCCGAAGAAGCCGAACAGGCCGGCGCTTTCGTCGAGGACGCCCTGAGCGAACAGGACGCCGTCGAGAGCGACATTGACCTGGTAGATGCCACGGCGCCGGCCGCCACCACCGAGGCGAAGGGGTAAGGACGATGGCCGAGACCAAGAAGGCATTTCACGAACAGGTTGCCGAGCAACTGATCGAGCAGTTGAAACAAGGCACCGCGCCTTGGCAAAGACCGTGGCATCCGGGCGAGCCGGGTTCCTTCATCCCGCTCAACCCGACGACCGGCAAGCGCTATCGCGGCATCAACGCCATCCAGCTGCTGGGCCAGGGCCGCAGCGATCAACGCTGGATGACCTACAAGCAGGCGGCTGCTGCCGGCGCGCAGGTGCGCAAGGGCGAGAAAGGGACGCCGATCCAGTATTGGAAATTCAGCGAAGAACAGGCCAAGACCGACGAGGCCGGCAAGCCGGTTCTCGACGCCCAGGGCCAGCCGGTGAAAGATGATGTTCGTCTGGAACGGCCCAGGGTGTTCTTTGCCACCGTGTTCAACGCCGAGCAGATCGACGGCCTGCCGCCGCTGCAGCCACGCAAGGAGCAGGAATGGAATGCCCTCGAACGGGTTGAACACATCCTGCAGGCCTCTGGTGCGCTGATCCAGCACGGCCCGCAAAACCGGGCCTTCTACCGGCCGGGGTCCGATAGCATCCACCTCCCCGAAAAGGGTCAGTTTCCCAGCGCCGACACTTACTATGCGACGGCGCTGCACGAACTGGGACACTGGACAGGCCACCCGTCACGGCTTGCTCGCGACCTGGAGCATCCTTTCGGAAGCGAGGCCTATGCCAAGGAAGAATTGCGGGCAGAGATTGCCAGCATGATCATGGGCGATGAGCTCGGAATCGGCCACGATCCAGGCCAGCACGCGGCCTATGTCGGCACGTGGATCAAGGTGCTGAAAGACGACCCACTCGAAGTTTTTCGCGCGGCAGCGGACGCCGAGAAGATCCACGCCTATGTGCTGGCTCTGGAGCAAAAGCAGGTTCAGGAACAGAGCACCGAGCAAAGCCAGGACCCGATCGCGCCGGTCATTTCCGAGAGCGAAAACCAGGAGGCAGCCATGCAGACCTTGACGCAGAGCGAAGCCAACGCGCACGAACAGGCGGCCGAACTGGCGCGACTCGAGGAAGAGCGGGTACGCCAGGATCCCGACAGCACCGCCGAGCAGATTGCCGCCGCAAGAGAGGCGCGCAAGTCGGCCGACCTGGCCGTCGTGCTCAACGACGCCGATATCCAGCGGCGCGTCGCACAGATCGAGAGCGAGAAGCCGCCGGCACCGGCGGTGAACGACGCCGAGCCGGCAAAGAAAACCTATCTCGATGTGCCCTACCACCAGAAAGACGAGGCGAAGGCTCTCGGTGCGCGTTGGGATCGTCAGGAACAGTCCTGGTTTCTTCCGGCAGGCATCAAAGACCAGGCTCCCTTCGCTCAGTGGGTACGGCAGGCCGACGCCGCGGCCCCGGAACGTCCGACCCAGTCCGAGAAGCAACGCACTCAGGAGCGCCAGTATCTCGCCGTTCCCTACGGCGAACGCGCCGCCGCCAAGGCCGCCGGCGCTTTGTGGGACAAGGCCGCGAAATCCTGGTTTGCCGGCGCAAACGCCAACAAGAGCCGCCTGCAACGCTGGTTGCCGGAAAACGTCCCTGGCCAGCAAGGGCCGGCCATGTCGCCGCGAGACGAGTTCGCCGAGGCGCTGCGCTCAATCGGCTGTGTGGTGAGCGGCGAGCATCCGATGATGGACGGCAAGAAACACCGCATCAGCGTCGAAGGCGAGAAGCTCAGCGAGAAAGCCGGCTCGGGTTTCTACGTTGGTCACTTGGACGGTCACCCGGCCGGCTACGTGAAGAACAACAAGACCGGCGTCGACATGAAGTGGAAGTCGAAAGGCTATGCGCTCGATCCCGAGCAGAAGGCCAGGCTACAGGCTGAAGCCGCCGAAAAGCTGCAAGCGCGCGCTGCCGAGCAGGAACGGCTGCAAGAGCAGACGGCGCAGCGGGTGGCCAAGCAGATGGCGCACCTGCTGCCGGTTATCGCACCGACCACGTACATGCAAACCAAGGGAATCGAGCCGCCGGCGGGCGTTTTCACGGACAAGGAAGGCCGGGAAACCTACATCCCGGCGACCGACGCTGGCGGCAAGCAATGGACGATGCAGTACATCCAGGAGGACGGCACCAAGCGCTTCGCCAAGGACAGCCGCAAGGAAGGCTGCTTCCACGCCGTCGGCGGCCTGGACGCCCTCGCCAAGGCCCCTGCCCTGGTCATTGGCGAAGGCTACGCGACGGCCAGCAGCTTGCAGCAGACGCTGGGTTTCGCGACCGTCGCCGCCTTCGACTCGGGCAACCTGCTACCCGTCGCCAAGGCCTTGCATGCGAAGTTCCCGGACAAGCCCATCCTGATCGCTGGCGACGACGATCGGCACCTGGAAGCCACCCAGGGAATAAACCCGGGCCGCAGCAAAGCCGAAGAAGCGGCCAAGGCCGTCGGCGGCAAGGCCCTGCTACCGATCTTCGCGCCTGGCGAGCAAGTCGCAGAGCCGAAAGGCTTTACCGACTTCAACGACCTGGCGACCAAGAGCGTGTTGGGGCGGGAAGGCATCGAGCGGCAGGTTCGTTCGGTGGTTGATGACGTTATCGAGCGTTGCCACGCGCACGGTGTTGAGCTACTGCAGCAAGTCGAGAAACAGGAGCAGAGGCTACGTAGGGCGGTGAAAGTGGGCTGACGGACATGGCGTCATCGCAGGCTGTGCTGCGATGACGGGTTCTTGGCTTGCTCACGGTGGGTGCGTGAGTGACTCAGAAGGCATCAAGGTGTTCAGCGTCTGCTCGCTCTTTGGGGACTGCCTGCGGCAGCCCCCCGCCACTAGGCTCCCCCCGACGGCGAGATCGCTTGCGCGAACTCGCTTAACCGCATCCACTCAAGCTACCGGACACCGTTGACCGCCACCATGACCTGAGCGGCTAGCGTGAATGCCACGTGAAGGCCGACCTGCTGCTGATTTACCGCCCCGTCTTATCGACCGCTTTCCGTCCAACTGAGCGCGGGTAGCTAGCGCGAACTGCCTTGACAATGTTCTCCCAGGCGGAGTAGAAGGACTACTTGCTTCAGGTTTCCCGAGGGCTATCGCCCGAGGGATGAAATGGGAAGCCGGTGTTTCGAGCCTGTTCCACAGGCCGAGAGTATTCCGGCGCTGCCCCCGCAACGGTAAACGAGAGCAAGGAACTGCAACACGCCACTGTGCAACAGCATGGGAAGGCGCAGATCCAGGGATTTTCCCGCTCGTGAGCCCGGAGACCTGCCTGAGGCATGCGGATCGGCATTGCGGAGGGCGATGTCTCGGTACTCTGGTCGCTCTGACCCCTGTTTCCGGTTGCACTTCCTCCTTTTGCCGTTGTTTCGTTCGTTCGGCTTGCGCGCGGGTGTGCGCAGAGGAGAACTAGGTGCCGGCATTATTCCCATCGACCCGGGCGGGTGCGCTGCTTGCGTGCTCGTACCCGTGCGGCGACACGCTTCGTCACCACCGCAAAACACCCGACAGCGTTTTCGGCGGCCGTTTGGCTGCCAGCAATCGATTGCTGGCCAGGCGGCAAGCATGAGCGCGACCGATCGCGAGGAGTCGCACCGTGCGCGCATGCAGCGCAAAAAGGCCGTGGTTGATACCGCCATCGCCCGTGCCGATCGCGACCAGGGCTTGCTGCTGGTGCTCACCGGTAACGGCAAGGGCAAGTCGAGTTCGGCTTTCGGCATGGTCGCCCGTGCCCTCGGACACGGCCTGCGGGTCGGTGTCGCGCAGTTTATCAAGGGGCGCTCGGACACCGGCGAGGAGGCCTTCTTCCGTGCTCAGCCAGGGGTCACCTGGCATGTGCTTGGCGAAGGCTTCACCTGGGAGACGCAGAACCTGGCCCGCGATCGGGAAACCGCGCGCCGCGCCTGGGCCGTGGTTGCCGAGATGCTCGGCGATCCGTCGCTGGGGCTGATCGTCCTCGATGAACTGACCTATGCGCTGAAGAACGGCTGGCTGGATTTGCCGCTCGTGCTCGCCGATCTGGCCGCCCGCCCGGCGCTGCAGCACGTGGTGATTACCGGCCGCGGCGCGCCGGACGAACTGTGCGCCGCAGCCGACACGGTCAGCGAGCTGCGCGACGTCAAGCACGCCTTTCGCGCTGGCGTACGGGCGCAGAAAGGGGTCGATCTGTGAGCGCTATGCCGGCGTGCCCGGCGCTGTTCATTGCCGCGCCTGCTTCCGGCCAGGGCAAGACGACGGTGACCGCGGCTCTCGCAGCGCACCATCGTGGGCAAGGGCGGCGCGTGCGCGTTTTCAAGACCGGCCCCGATTTTCTCGATCCGATGATCCTCGAGCGCGCCTCTGCTGCGCCGGTCTATCAGCTCGACCTGTGGATGGGCGGTGAGGAGCACTGTCGGCAACTCCTGCACGCGGCGGCGGCCGAAGCCGACCTGATCCTCATAGAAGGCGTCATGGGACTCTTCGACGGCGACCGCTCGAGTGCCGATCTGGCGGCTCTGTTCGGCATTCCGATCGTGGTGGTGATCGACGGCAGCGCCATGGCCCAGACCTTTGGTGCCCTGGCACATGGCCTGGCTACCTACCGACCGGGCCTGCCTTTCGCCGGCGTATTTGCCAACCGCGTCGCCGGCGAGCGCCACTACGAGATGCTCGCCGAGAGTCTGCCGTCGGGGCTGGCCTGCTTTGGCTGGCTGCCGCGCGACGCCGAAATCGCCCTGCCCGAGCGTCACCTCGGTCTGGTACAGGCGGCCGAAGTCGCCGATCTCGACGCGCGCATAGCCCGCGCGGCGGCCGCGTTGCAGGCGCTGCCCAGGCGCCTGCCAGCGGCCGTCAGCTTCGCTGTCTCAGCCGTGTCGCCGACAGCGCTTGGCGCGCAGCCGCGACCGCTGGCCGGCGTGCGCGTCGCGGTGGCACGGGACGGCGCTTTCGCCTTCCTGTACCGCGCCAATCTCAATCTGCTACGCGAACTCGGTGCCGAGCTGAGCTTCTTTTCGCCGCTGCTCGATGGCTCGCTGCCAGAGGCCGAAGTGCTCTACCTGCCGGGTGGTTATCCCGAACTGCACCTCGCAGCGCTCGCCGCCAACGCGCCAATGCACGCCGCGATTCGCGCTCACCATGCCGCTGGCAAACCGCTAGTCGCCGAGTGCGGCGGAATGCTCTATCTGCTCGAGTCACTGGCCGACAAGGACGGCTGCCGGGCCGAGATGGTCGGGCTCTTGCCAGGCAACGCCAAGATGCTCGGCCGCCTCGCCAACCTCGGCCTGCACCGCGTCACACTGCCCGAAGGCGAGCTGCGCGGACACAGCTTCCACTACTCGCAGATGGAGACGCCGCTGTCGCCGATCGCGATCAGCGAAGGCGCGCGGGCGGGACGGCGCGGCGAAGCGGTCTATCGCGTCGGCCGTGTGCATGCCTCGTATATGCACCTCTACTTCCCCTCAAACCCGGAGGCGGTGGCGCAGCTATTTGCGCCAGCAGCTTCTTCATTGTCCACCTGAAAGAAAGGAAATTACCATGCATATCGAACCCGGCATCATCGCCCAGGCCAAAATCGTTCTGGCCAATGCCTCGGCCGTCGGCCTCGTCGCTTACTACGCCAGGGACCTGCTCAGACAGCCGGCGGACATCGTCCGCACGCTGCTCGCGGCACTGTTCTTCTCGCTGTTCATGCAGAGTTTCCACGTCAATGTTGGCCCCTCGGAATTGCACTTCGTCGGCGCCATGGCCATCTATCTGACACTCGGTTTTCTGCCGACGCTGCTCGGTTTCGCTGCCGGGCTGCTGCTCCAGGGCCTGCTCTTCGAACCCATGGATCTGCCGCATCTGGCGGTCAACTCGCTGTCTCTGATCGTGCCGCTGATCGCCGTTCACTACAGTGCGGGTCGCCAGCTGCGTGCCGCGCTGGCCGGCCGTGTCGTCAGCTGGGGGGCGATCGTCAAGCTCGACGCCATGTACTACACCGGCGTCACGGCCATGGTCGGTTTCTGGCTGCTCGCCGCCGAGGTGGCGACGCCGCTGGCCGCCTGGGCGTCGTTTGCCAGCTCCTACCTGCTGATCGTCATCTGCGAGCCCTTGTTCACGCTGGCTGTCGTTCGCCTTCTCAAGCGCCACGAAAACAAGCGCCTGATTGCCACCTGCTTCGACATCCAGTCGCTCAAGCTGGCGAACTGAACATGGGCAAGGTGTGGTTCGTTGGCGCCGGTCCGGGCGATCCCGACCTGATTACCGTCAAGGGCCGGGATCTGATCGCCGGCGCCGGGGCGATTCTCTTCGCCGGGTCGCTGGTTTCGGAGGCAGCCATGCGCTGGGCGCCGGCGGGCTGCGTGATCGCCGATTCCAAAGACATGGCGCTGGCGGAAATCACCGCCTGGCTGGTCGAGCAGGCGCAGACGAACGCCATCGTCGTTCGTCTGCAGACCGGTGACCCGGCGCTGTTCGGCGCCTTGATCGAGGTGACGCAGCCACTCGATGCTGCCGGCGTCGACGTTGGCGTGGTGCCGGGCGTGTCGTCGGCGATGGCCGCAGCGGCCGCTGCCGTCGAGACGCTGACCCTGCCCGAGGTCACCCAGACGGTGATCCTGACCCGCGTTGCAGGCCGCACGCCGATGCCGGCCGGCGAATCGCTGCAGGAACTGGCGCAGCACCACTGCACGCTGTGCGTGTTTCTCTCGATCACCCTCCTGCAGCAAGTGGTCGAGGACTTGCGCGCGGCCGGCTGGCGCGACGACGCCGCGATCCTGGTGGTTCATAAGGCGAGCTGGCCGGGCGAGGAGAAAATCATCCGCGGCACGCTGACCGACATCCGCGACAAGTGCCGTGCGGAAAAAATCGCCAGCCAGGCGATGATCATCGCCAGTCCGGCGCTCGGCGCGCGTCACTGGCCGCAGTTGAAGAAATCGAAACTTTACGACGCAACTTTCACGCACCGCTTTCGCCGGGCATCGGAGTAAAACGAAATGGATGGTTCGACAACAGTGCTGCTTGCCGCGCATGGCTCCCGCCATCCCGACGGCAACGACGAAATCCGCCGCTTTGCCGGCGAGTGGCAGAAGCGCCATCCCGCCTGGCGCATCGAGGTCTGCTTCATTGAGCATGCCGACGTGCTCCTTGCCGACGGCCTGCAGCGTGCGGCACACGGCGCCCGGCAGGTGCTGGTCGTACCGCTGATTCTCAACGCCGCCGGTCACGTCAAGATGGAGTTGCCGGCGGCCATGGATGCTGCCCGTGCGGCTTACCCGCAGGTCAGCTTCCACTGTGCTCGTCACCTCGGCATGGGCCGCGAGATCTTCGCCGTGTTGCAAGGACAGCTCGCGCGCCTGATGAAGTCGCTGGCCATGCCGGACCCGCAAACCACCGGCGTGGTCCTGCTCGGCCGCGGTTCGTCGGACGCCGGTGCCAACGGCGAACTGGCCAAGCTGGCGCGCTGGCTTTTCGAGGACAACGAGCACGAACTGGTCGACCTGGCCTTCACCGGCGTGACCTGGCCGCGCCTGGAAACCGTCGTCCAGCGGCAGGTGCGGCTGGGCATGACGCAAATCGCCATCGTCCCGGTGTACCTGTTCAACGGCGTTCTCATCGAGCGCATCAATGCGCAGGCCGAACGGCTGCGCCAGCAGTACCCACAGATCGCCTTCGCCGCTGGCAGCTACTTTGGCTTTGATCCGGGCATTTTCGACCTGCTCGATGCGCGCGTTTCCGGCCGTGAGCTGCCGAGCGGGGCACTGCTCGAGTGCGACGGCTGCAAGTACCGGCAGGCGGCCGAGGCCGAACACCTGCACGATCACAGCCACACGCAAACCCCAACCCTGCTGGTCGGTGCTCGGCACGCACATGCAGGCGAAGGGCACGTCCAGGCGCATGACCACGACGATCATCAACACGCCCACATCTGAGCTGCCATGACTATCCCCGCCGTTACCGAACAACTGACCGCCAGCGGCCGCGCCATCGAGCACGGTTCCTTCGCCATCATCGACGCCGAAGTCGGGCCGCACGACTACAGCGCCGAGCAGTGGCCCCTGGTGCGGCGCATGATTCACGCCAATGCCGACTTCGAGTTCAACGGCCTGACCGTTTTCCATGCGCAGGCGATGGCTGCCGGTCTGGCTGCGCTGCGCAAGGGCGGTACGCCGATCGTCACCGACGTCGAGATGATCTGCACCGGCTTGTCCAGGCCACGCTTGCAGCACTTCAGGCTGCACACCCGGCATTACATTTCTGATCCGGACGTCATCGAGCGGGCGCATGCCGAGGGCACGACGCGCGCCGTGCAGGCGATGCGCAAGGCGCATCGCGAGGGCGAACTCGACGGTGCCATCGTCGGCATCGGCAATGCGCCGACCGCGCTGATCGAAGTGGTGCGCCTGATTCGTGAAGAGGGCGTCCGGCCGGCTCTGGTGATCGGCATGCCGGTCGGCTTTGTCTCGGCGGCCGAGTCGAAGGACCTGCTGATGGGCATTGACGACGTCCCCTGGGTGGCCATCCGCGGCCGCAAGGGCGGCTCGACGCTGGTCGTTGCCGCCATTCACGCGCTGCTTTCCTTCGCCGAGAACGAGCAGCAACGGGTGGCATGAGCGACACCGCTCAAGCGCTTGCCCCGCCCAAGCTGCGCAAGTCTGCCACGCGTCGCCAGCGTGGCAACCGCACCGGCTTCAGCACCGGCGCCTGCTCGGCAGCGGCGGCGCGTGCGGCGACGATCGGCCTGCTGACCGGGCAGGTGCCGGCGCACGTACTGTGCCGACTGCCCAATGGCCAGGAGGTGTGCTTCGCGGTGATCGATGCCGGCATTGTCGGGGAAGGCCTGCTGCGCCGCGCCTGCGCAGCCATTGTCAAGGATGCCGGTGACGATCCCGATGTCACACACGGCGCGCATCTGACCGCCGCTGTGCAGCGGTTGCCGCAGCGTGCCGGAGAGATCGAACTGTGTGCCGGCCCCGGCGTCGGTACGGTAACCCGGGAGGGACTCGGTCTGACGCTGGGCGGGCCGGCGATCAACCCGGTGCCGCAGCGCAATATCCGCGACAACGTGCGTGCGGCCGCTGATGAACTGCTCGAGCACGACGGGCTGCGGGTGACCATCTCAGTTCCCGGCGGTGAGGCGATGGCCAAGAAGACGCTCAATGCTCGTCTTGGAATTCTCGGTGGTATTTCCATTCTCGGCACCACCGGCATTGTCCGTCCGTACTCGACCGCCGCCTTTCGCGCCAGCGTCGTCCAGGGGGTCGAGGTGGCGGCCAGGCAGGGCCAGCGCAGCGTCGTGTTCACCACCGGTGGGCGCAGCGAGAAGTTCGCCATGCGCCAGCTAGGCGAACTCGAAGAAAGCTGCTTCGTGCAGATGGGCGACTTCGTCAAGGCCGCATTCCTGGCCGCGATCAAGCAGAACATGCAGCACGTCTTTGTCGGTGCGATGGTCGGCAAGCTGACCAAGATGTGCCAGGGCCTGGCAGTGACGCACGCCTGGAAGGCCGAGATCGACCGTGACGTACTCGCCGAATCGGCGCAGGCGGTCGGTGCGCCGCCAGACCTCGTCGAGGCCATCCGCCACGCCGAAACCGGTCGTTTCGCTGCTGAACGCCTGGCCACGCTGGGAGTCGGCGAAGCCTTTCATCGGGCGCTGGCCATTCGCGCCATGCGCAGTCTCAAGGCCTGCTATGCCGGTAGCTATCGCTTGACCGTGCTGGTCTGCGATTTCGAAGGCCATTTCATTGTTCGTGTGGAGGAAAATGAAATCCTGTGAGCCCTGTGCCGTGATCGGCATTCTCGACGACGGCTGGGGCGGCTTGTCCGACCGCGCCCGCCAGCGGCTGCTTGCCGCAGACCTGGTGATCGGTGCCGGGCGCACGCTCGATCTGGTGCGCACCCAGCTGGCGGCCGGCTGCCGACTGCAGGACATGGACGCCGCCATCGCGCAGGTGCCGGAATGGATCAAGGCGGCACACGCCGGCGGCCGAGCGGTCGCAGTGCTGGCCACCGGTGATCCGCTCTGTCATGGCATCGCACCCTTGCTCATCGCCAGCTTGGGCGCGGCGCAAATCGAGGTCCTACCGGCGCCATCGACCATTCAACTGCTCTGTGCGCGCTTTCGAAAACCCTGGCAGACGCTGCGCATCGCTTCGTGCCACGGTGCGGATGCCGGCGAGTGGCTGCCCGGCGCGTCGCCCGCGCACGGCCTCTATCGCGTGCTACGGGCGATTGCCCTGCAGCCGCTGGTGGCCGTGTTTACCGGCGCGCAGAACACGCCAGCGCGCCTGGCGCGGGCGCTGCTCGCCGTCGGCCACGGCGACGATCTCAAGCTGTCGGTGGCCTGCCGCCTGCAGTTGCCCGACGAGCAGCTCTTTCCGTCGCTGACCCTCGCCGAGGTCGCCGGACGGGAGTTCCCCGAGCCGAACGTCCTGCTGGTTGAACGCACGCGGCCCATCCGGCCCGTTGTGCTCGGCCGCGAAGATCACGAGTACCGGCAGCGTGCGCCGGAAAAGGGCTTGATCACCAAACAGGAAGCGCGCGTTCTATCGCTCGCCAAACTGCGTCTGGCGCCCGCCGCGACGGTCTGGGACATTGGCGCCGGTTCCGGCGCGCTTGGCCTGGAAGCCGCGGCGCTGGCACCGCTGGGCCACGTCTGGGCCATCGAAAAGAACGCCGCGGATGCCGCCAATGCGCGCGCCAATGCGCTTTGTGTCCAGGCCAGCAATTACACCCTGGTCGAAGGCAAGGCGCCAGCACATCTCGCCGACTGGCCCGACCCCGACGCCGTCTTCATTGGCGGTTCCGGCGGCGAACTCGCCGAGCTGATAGGAGTGGTTCTCGGCCGCCTGAAGCCGGCTGGCCGACTGGTGATGAATTTCGTGACCCTGGAAAATCTGGCCACCGCCACGCGCACGCTGGCTGCCGCCGGCGCAGTCTGGGACCTCATCCAGCTTCAGGCCAGTCGCAGCCAGCCAATTCTCGACATGCACCGGCTGGCCGCCCAGAACCCGGTGTGGATCCTCACTGCAAGAAAGGAAGAAGAATGCCCCGCTACGGAAAACTGATCGGCGCCTCACTCGGCCCCGGCGACCCCGAATTGATCACTCGCCGCGCCTGGGCGGTTCTGCAGTCCGGTGCACGCTGGCTGTACCCGGTGAAAAAGGCCGAGGACGACTCGTACGCACTGGCCATCGTCGCGCGTGGCGGTATCGCCGTGCCGGACGACGCCGAGCAACTGGTCTTTCCGATGACCCGTGACGCCGAGATTCTCGGCAAGGCGTGGGCCCGCGCTGCGCTGCGCACGGTCGAGCTGCTCGCCGAAGGTCGCGACCTGGTGTTCCTGGTCGAAGGCGACGCGTCGACTTTTTCCACCTTTGGTCACCTTGCCCGCGTCGTCCGCGAACTGGCACCCGAGGTGGTCGTCGAGACGATCGCCGGCGTCAGTTCGTTCGCCGCTGCCGCGGCGAGCACCGGCAGCACGCTGGCCGAGGAAGATGAAACGCTGGCGGTGATTCCGGCGGCCTACGGCGTCGGCGTTATCGATCACCTGCTTGACGAGTTCGATACCGTGGTCCTGCTCAAGGTCAAGCCTCTGCTCGACGAAGTCATTGACCTGCTGGAGCGGCGCGGCCTGCTGGACAGCACCTGTTTTGTCGAGAAGGTCGGCGCGCCGGACGAGCGCGTGGTTCGCGACGTCGCCAGCCTGAAAGGCGAAAAAGCTAATTATCTGTCCCTGATGCTGGTCCATAACCCGAAGCGCGTGCGCGGCGAATTACGTCGCGGTTGCCGCACGCGCAAGGAAGCACTGGCAGTGGCGCCGGCAGCCGAGGCCGCATGAAGGTCGCTGTCGTCGCCATCACCCGGCACGGCATTGCCCTGGCCGGCAAGGTGATTGCCGCACTGCCGGATGCCTCGCTGTTCGCCCCGGAAAAGTTTCGCGCCGAAGCTGAAGCCGCAGCGCCGGCGGTCGTGCAGTGTTACAACGGCAAGGTCGGTGACCAGGTGCCGGCGCTGTTCGCCGCGTTCGACGGCATCGTCGCGATCGTCTCGCTGGGCGCTGTCGTCCGCCTGATCGCGCCGCATCTGGGCAACAAGGAAAGCGACCCGGCGGTTGTCGTAGTGGATGAGGCCGGTCGCTTTGCCATCCCGGTGCTCTCGGGGCATGTCGGCGGCGCCAACGCACTGGCTGGCCAGTTGGCCACCGCGCTGGGGGCGACGGCAGTGCTGACCACCGCCTCGGACGCCCGCCAGACGCTGTCCGTCGACCTCCTCGGTCGCGAACTCGGCTGGACGATCGAGGCGACACATGCCGACATCGTTCGCGTCAGCGCCGCGGTGGTCAACGACGAGCCGGTGGCGCTGGTCCAGGAAGATGGCAGCAGCGACTGGTGGACGGGGCACGCGAATGGTCGCCGTGGCCCGCTACCCGTCACGCTGCAACGCTTTGCCCGCCTCGAAGATGTCGATCCCGAGCGCTTCTCTGCGGTGCTCTGGATCAGCCAGCGTGCAATACCGGCCGACTATGCGGTGCAGCTGGCTGGCAAGGCGATCGTCTACCGGCCGGGGGACGCGCATTGAAGCACGCCCCTGGCGCGAAAAACCCGCTGCAGTTTGCGCTTGCACTGGGTCTCGGCTGCGATCGTGGCACGCCGGCAGCGACCATCAACCAGGCCATCAGCGAGGCGCTGGCGGCCTGCGGCGGGCAGCCGTCGGACGTCCGCGCGGTGGCCAGCATCGACCTCAAGGCCGACGAGGCGGGCCTGCTGCAGGTGGCCAGGGAACGGGCCTGGTGCATCCACTTCTACCCTGCTGCCGATCTTGCCGCCGTTGACGTTCCCAATCCCTCGGAAACGGTACGCAGGTATACCGGCTCCCCGTCGGTTTCCGAAGCGGCCGCGCTGCTTGCCGCCGGTGCCGACAAGGCCGATCTGATCGTCGAAAAACACAAGCTACGCGGCCCGGATGGCCGTAACGCCACCATCTCCATTGCCATAATTCACCCATGAGCACCAATGAACGCCACTCACCCGATCCAGAAAGCAGGAAAAATCATCCTCGTCGGCTTCGGCCCGGGGGCGCCGGAACACATGAGCTTGCGCGCGCGCGCGGCCATCGCCGAGGCCGACGTGGTCATCGGCTACGCCACCTACATCAGGCTGGTGAAAGACCTGCTCGACGGCAAGCTGGTCATCCGCAAGGGCATGACCGAAGAGCTCGATCGCTGCAACGAGGCCTGGGAACATGCCTGCCAGGGCAAGATCGCGGCGGTCATTTCGTCGGGCGACATCGGTGTCTACGGGATGGCCGGTCCGACCTACGAAGTCCTGCTGCAAGCGGGCTGGCGTCCCGGATCGGGAATCGAGGTCGAGGTCGTTCCCGGCGCCACGGCGCTGTCGGCGTGCGCGGCGCTGGTCGGCGCGCCGCTGACGCACGACTTCTGCTCGATCTCGCTCTCCGACCTGCTGACACCGTGGCCGGTCATCGCCCGCCGGTTGAACGCCGCGGCCCATGCCGATTTCGTTGTCGCCCTGTATAACCCGAAGAGCGGCCGGCGCACCGGCCAGATCGTCGAAGCGCAGCGCATCCTGCTGCGCCATCGCGCGCCGGAGACGCCGGTGGCGGTGGTCAAGTCCGCGTACCGCAAGAAGCAGGCGATCCAGCTGACCACCTTGGCGCAAATGGCCGAAAACGAGATCGGCATGTTGACCACCGTACTGATCGGTAACAGCAGCACCTTCGTTCAAGACGGCCTGATGATTACCCCGCGTGGCTACGCCAACAAATACGCCGGCTTTGGCGGTCAGGCGCTGGCCGGCGAGCAGGCCGGTCGCTCGCTTAGCCTGGGGCTCGAAGGCTGGCAAGCGGACGTGCGTGAGCGTCTGGCACAGGGGCAACACGCGGAGGAGATTGCTTGCTTCTTCGACCTGCCGCCAGAAGAAATTGACGCGGTGATCGGTGACCCGCGCCTGCCTGCCTGAGCGCGCCGCGTATTGGTGCGCTTAACGCGTGGTTACCGACTCATGCTTGTCGAAGCTGGTGGACATCCACTCCGCCGTCCATAGTTACGATGTCGCGGCCGGAGAGCTCTGGTCGCTCCAAGTCCAACTCGAGGTCGACGCGGGAGCGTGCGTTGTCAATCGGTAGATACTCGGTAAGCCCAGTGGCTTTCACAATGGGCGTCCTCGTTGTTCAGGGGACGTCTTCGATGTACTTGGCGTAATCCGTGTAGCCACGAGCATCGCCGCCGAACAGGATGTCCATGTCGGTGATCTCACTCAGCTTAACCGCCCCGGGGCCATCGAAAATAGGGGTATAGACCCCACACTCGTGTCACCCGCCGCTATTCACCTCTCGTCCGCTACCGACTCGCAGCCGCTTGGCAGGCTCTCGTCAGATGCGCAAAAACAGTTATACGGCAGAACGAGGCGCTGCGAAGGTCACAGACCCTCGCAGCGGACCCCTCCTCTGACCTCGAACTACATTGTCTTGCCGGCCAGCGCGTCGGCGCAGCCGATCGCCACCGGATCTGGATCACGCCGAATGATCAACAAACGGACGGCAAAAAGCGCCAGGAACAGCGTGCCGACGGCGAAGACTATGTCTCCGGGGACGCGCAGCCAGACAAAAGTCTCCATCCACGCGGAGTGAACGAATTCCGGCGAGCGAGCAAACCACACCCCCTCGCTGAGGCTCGCCCAAGCCTGGTAGATGCCGGCCGGCACGAGCGACATGAAGACCATCATCGCCAGCCCGACATTCAGCGACCAGAAGGTCAGGCCGACCAATTTGTCCGACCACGCCGCCCGGTTCGAGAGACCGCGCATGCAGAACAACAACAGGCCGATACCGAGCATGCCATAGACACCGAACAGCGCGGCATGACCGTGCGCCGCGGTCATGTTCATTCCCTGCATATAGTAGAGAGCGATCGGCGTGTTGAGCGTGAAGCCCAGGAGGCCAGCGCCGACGACGTTCCAGAAACCGACGGCGATAAAGCACAGGATCGGCCATTTGTACGCCTGCACCCAGGGGGCAGCCTTGGAACGCTGAAAATTGCGCCAGGCCTCGACACCGATCATCGCCAGCGGCACTACTTCCAGTGCCGAGAACATCGCCCCTATGGCGATAACAGAAGTCGGCGTGCCGGTGAAGTAGAGGTGGTGCAGTGTGCCGAGAATGCCACCGAACAGGAAGACAATGGTTTCCAGAATGATCGCGCTGTTGGCGGTCGCCGCGCGGATCAGGCCGAGACGGGTGAACAGCAGGGCGATGACGGCGGTGGCGAAGACCTCGAAGAAACCCTCTACCCACAGGTGCACCAGCCACCAGCGCCAATATTCGACCATCGCATAGTGCGTTTTCTGACCCCAGGCCAGCGAAGTGGCGTAAAAGCCGCCGATGCACAGCGCAGCAAGGAAGACCATGGCGATCAGCCCGCGGCTTTCGGACGGTTTGCGCAGCGCGGGCATCAGCGCGCGGCCGAGCAGCGTCACCCAGATCAGCAGACCAGCGAACAACAGGATCTGCCAGACACGGCCCATGCTGGTGTACTCGAGCCCCTGGTTACCGATCCAGAAACTGTAGTCATTGCCGATATTCTGCAAGGTGCCCAGCCAACCGGTGAGCGTCGAACCGGCGACGATGATCAGCAAGGCATAAAACAGTACATTGACACCCAGGCGTTGGTATTTTGGTTCGCTGCCCGAAATCGCCGGAGCGATGTAGAGGCCGGTGGCCAGCCAGGCGGTGGCGATCCACAGCACAGCGAACTGCGTATGGATGGTTCGACTGACGGTAAAGGGCAAGATCTCGCCGAGCGGGATACCGAAGAAGCTCGTTCCCTCGACGGCATAGTGTGCGGTGACAACGCCCATGCCGACTTGCGCCAGAATCAGCGCGATGACCACATAGAAATACTTGCGGGTGGCGAGCATCGATGGCGTTGCCTTGAAGTTGAAGAGCGGGTCAGCCTTTGGCGGGCGTGGGTCACCCGCTTCATGACTGGTCGAGTGGAAGAAGATCATCGCGGCGATCGCGCCGAGCATGAGAATGACGCTGGCGATCGACCAGATGCCGGTACCGGTAGTCGGCGTATTGCCGACCAGCGGCTCGTGCGGCCAATTGCTGGTGTAGCTCAAGTTATTTTCGCCCGGGCGGTCGCTCACTGCCGACCAAGCGCTCCAGAAGAAGAAGGCCGTCAGGTCCTGCCGATCGGCCGCGTCGCGCAGAATATTGGCTGGCATCGCGTACTGCTCACGCAATGCATCGAGCGTAGACTCGCCACCAAAGAGGTCGGCGTAGTGCTTCGCCACCTGCGCGACTGCGGTAGCCCGATCGGCACTCAGGCTGATCGAGCCGCTGGCAGCGTCGTAGGTATTGCGGCGGAGCTCGGTCTTCAGCTGCGCATCGAGTTGCGCTTTCTGGCCGGGCTGAAGGTGCTCGTAGGCGGCGCCGAAATCACGCTTTGCCCAGATCGCCTGCAGCGCAAGCGCTTCGCGGTGCAGCCAGTCGGCCGACCAGTCTGGCGCGAGATAGCTGCCGTGCCCCCAGACCGAGCCCAGTTGCTGGCCGCCGGCCGAGAGCCAGGATTGCTGGCCTTGCTGCACTTGCCCTTCGGAGAAGAGAACCTGGCCGTCGCTGCTGACCACCTGCGTCGGAATGGGCGGCGCGTGCACGAAAATCTCGCGGCCAACCCAGCCCAGGGCGGCGAAGGAAAGCACGCAGATCAGCGCTAGCCAGATCCACAGCTTGCGTGTGTTATGCATGATGAAGCTCCTTTACGGTATCGGTAGAACCAATGTAAGAGAACGAAACGGCGACAACTTTCTGTAAGCGGCATTTTAAATACCTCTTACAAAAGATGCAAACGCAATGCTTCTTATGTGGCAACAGAACCGAAGGGAATTGGCGACGATCGTCGCCAGGTGCGCAGAAGCTACTTGGGAATGGCTAGCACAGGCCGCAGGACGTGAAGGATCGCACGTTCGCTCTTGCCGAGCAGATCCGCAAGCGTAACGCCATCCAGCACCTTGAGGAAGGCAGCGAGGGCCTCTGAAAGCGCAAGCTTCAGCTGGCAATCGGGATCCAGAATGCAGGTAGAGTTCTTGCCGAAGCACTCGACCAGGTCCATGCCCGACTCCATGTGGCGCATAACATCACCGACAACGATGGTCGTGGCTGGACAGGCAAGCCGCAAGCCACCGCCCTTGCCGCGCAAGCCATCGACATAGCCGCCACGGATCAAACGACTGACGACTTTCATCAAGTGGTTGCGCGACACGGCGAAGCGGTTAGCAATCTCCTGGATAGTCACCAAGCGCTCCTCGTTGGTCCCGAGGTAGATCAGTACGCGCAGTGCATAGTCAGTGTGCTGGGTGATGTGCATGGCAGGTTCTCGGTTCGCCCATTGTCATCGCCATCACTGGCGGCCCTGCCTTCGGTGACAGCAACGGAGAAATTGCGAACTCTACCGGAGGGCGCCTTCTGGGGTAAGCCTATCTTCATCTGCTTGCTGCACTACGGAGTCGGCACGCTGGCTCCGACAATGACCAGCAAGTCGCAGAGAAGCAAGCGATCCCGGTGTCTGAACTTGCGTGACCACTACACGTGCCTTTCCTGCCTTTCAGGGGGACGAGACATGAGGCGCGCTGTTGCAAGCTAGGCAGGTGCCGCTGATATCCAATTCCACCGCACCGAGGCGGAAGCCGTGCGGCAGTCTTGGCGGCGGGGGCGGGGCAGCCTTGAGGCAGAACACACCGCCACAGCCGGTACAGCGGAAATGGTTGTGCCCGCCATGCTCCTGCCCAACCTTGCTGGCGGTAAACCGGAACACGCCGCGCGAATCAATCGCCTTTAGCGCCAGACCGCAATGCACAAGGGAATCGAGCACGCGATAGAGCGTCACCCGGTCCGCATCCGGCAGCAAGGCTTCGATGTCAGCGTGGCTCATCGCCTGGGTCGCTACCAGTAGAGCTTCGAGGACGTGCACACGGCCCGGCGTGACCTTGACGCCTGCAGCGCGCAGAAGATCATTGGTGGTGGACATGGACGAATGAGAACATAGCCGGGCGACATTTGCAACATAGTTGCCGTTGCCACTGCGTTGCATTTGCAACCCGGTTGTGTTTCACTCCGCCCCCATGAATTCCCTGCCACTGCTCCCGCAAATTGTCGTCGCCTGCCTGATGGGCGGCTTACTCAGCCTGCTTGCTGCCGCGCTGGTGCTGTTCGGCCTGCCGAAGAAGTGGCTCAACTACGCCGTCAGCTTTTCCATCGGCGCGCTGCTGGCCACCTCGATGTTGCACTTGCTACCGGAAGCGCTCGAATCGGGCCTGACACCGCATGAGGCATTCCCCGTCCTGCTGGCCGGCATCCTCGGCTTCTTCGCGCTGGAAAAGTTTGCCATCTGGCGCCACGCCCACGGCAACGATGACCAGGCCGACGGCGAAACCTGCGGCGAACACACGCACGACCACCTGCACGGAGGAGAGGCGGTCGGCATTCTCGTCGGCGACGGTTTCCACAACCTCACCGACGGACTCCTGATCGCCGCCGCCTTCCTTGCCGATCCCGCGCTGGGCTGGGCCGCGACGCTGGCCGTGGTTGCGCACGAGGTGCCGCAGGAGGCGGGCGACTTCGCCATCCTGCTTGCGGCGGGTTGGCACCGCGGCCGCGCACTGTTCTGGAACGGCGTATCGAGCCTCGCTTCGGTGCTGGGCGGCGTCATCGGCTACCTGGCGCTGGAGCGCGCCCAGGACTGGGTGCCGTACATCATCACGCTGGCGGCGGCCAGCTTCATCTACATCGCCATCGCCGACCTGATGCCGCGCTTGAAGCGCGAGCAGCGCGGCATTGGCTGGCACGGACTGCTGCTCGCCGCGGGTATCGCCATCGTGGTGTTCGGCAGCGGACATTCCCACTGAACTTCGGAGAACGTTAATGAAACGATTCGCACTGCTCGTCGCCCTGCTCGGCTCTCTGCCGGCCCTCGCCCAGCACACGCACGGCGAAGGCCGGCTCGACGTCGCCATCGACATGGACGTCGTCACGCTGAACCTTGAACTGCCCCTTGATGCCGCCGTCGGCTTCGAGCGCGCACCCAGGAACGACAAGGAAAAAGCCGCGCTGGCGGCGACAGAAAGAGCATTGAACGACGCTGCCGCGTTGTGGCAACCGACTTCGGCGGCGAATTGCACCCTGCAATCCGTCGAGGTCGACATGCCACAGTTCGAAGGTGGCGAGCACGCCGACGTGGATGCGCGCTATGTTTTCCGTTGCGTCGATCCGGCCGCGCTCAAAGGCATCGGAACGACGATCTTCAAGCAGTTCAAGCGTCTCTACCGCCTGGAAACCCAGCGCGTCGGCCCTACCGGCCAGGGTGCTCAGCGGCTCACGCCGAAGACTCCCGCGCTGACCTGGTGATCGGCTGATAGGCGCGGGCGCATGATCGCTCTTACCGATCTCGTCTTTCGCTGGCCGGGCCAGGCCACGCCCTGTCTCGACATTCCGGACTTCGCGCTCGCCGACGGTGAGCTCGTCTTCCTGCATGGCCCCTCGGGCGGCGGCAAGAGCACGCTGCTGGGCTTGCTCGGCGGCGTCGCCGTGCCCGAGCAGGGCGCCATCGTATTGCTCGGGCAGGACATCACGCGTCTCTCGGCGCGTGCGCGCGATCGTTTCCGCGCCAATCACATCGGCTTTGTCTTCCAGCAGTTCAACCTGCTGCCATGGCTGTCCGCCCTCGACAACGTGCTGCTGCCCTGCACCTTCTCCGCCCGGCGCAAGCAGCGCGCCGGCGATGCGCATGCAGCCGCCGCACGCCTGCTGACCCATCTCGACCTCGCGCCTTCCCTTTGGCAGAAGCCCGCTGCCGAACTTTCGGTCGGCCAGCAGCAGCGCGTCGCCGCTGCACGCGCTCTGATCGGCAAGCCTGAAATCCTCATTGCCGATGAACCCACCTCGGCGCTCGATGCTCCACGCCAGCAAATTTTCGTCGACCTGTTGCTGCGTGAGACCGTCGAAAGCGGTGCCGCGCTGTTGTTCGTTAGCCACGATGCACGGCTCGCCGTACATTTCGACCGCAGTATCGCGCTCACCGACATCAACCGTGCAATGCAGGAAAGCGTCGTATGAAAGCAATTCTGGTGCTCGCGTTACAAAGCGCCTGGGCACGGCGGCTGACGCTCGGCATCGCGCTTGTCTCCATCGCGCTGTCCACCGCGCTGCTGCTTGCCGTCGAGCGCGTACGCAGCGACGCGCGCACAAGCTTCACGCAATCGGTGTCGGGCGTGGACCTCGTCGTCGGCGCGCGCAGCGGGGCCGTACAGCTGATCCTCTATGCCGTCTTCCATTCCGGTAGCGCCACTCAGAATATGCGTTGGGAGAGTTTCGAGGCGCTGGCGACACATCCGGCGGTGGACTGGGCGGTACCGCTCTCGCTCGGCGACGGTCATCACGGCTTCCCGGTGCTCGGCACGACGCCCGCCTACTTCGAGCGTCTGCGCTATGGCGACCGGCAGGCGCTTGCCTTCGCCGCCGGCCATCCGTTCGCCGATGTGTTCGAGGCGGTGCTCGGCAGCGAGGCAGCGGCGCAGCTCGGCTACCGCCCCGGCGATCGCATCACACTCTCACACGGCATAACAGAGTTCGCGCCCGAGCATGCCGACAAACCATTCGCCGTCGTCGGTATCCTCGCGCCCACCGGCACGCCGGTCGACCGCACGGTTCATGTCGGTCTCGAAGCGATCACCGCGATTCATCTCGACTGGGCCGGCGGCGCGCCGCTGCCGGGCCTGGTCATCCCCGCGGAGCAAGTGCGGAAGTTCGATCTGCAACCGAAGGAAGTCACTGCGATGCTGATCGGCCTGAAGCGCCGTGGCGATGTCTTTCGTTTGCAGCGGCAGGTCAACAACCAAAAGGGCGAGCCGCTGATGGCGGTGATGCCGGGGGTCGCGCTCGACGAGCTGTGGCAAACGCTCGGCATGGTGGAGCGCTTGCTACTGGCGCTCTCGGCACTGGTCGTCATGGTCGGCCTCACGGGGCTGATGGCGACCATGCTCGCCAGCCTTAACGAACGCCGACGAGAACTCGCCATCCTGCGCGCGCTCGGCGCCGGCCCCGGCGGAATATTCCTGATGCTGACCTGTGAGGGCCTGCTCGTCACCACCGCCGGTGCTCTGCTCGGCAGTGCGCTGCTTACCATTGCCATCGCCGTGTTGGCACCGCTCGCACAACCCTATGGCGTGCACCTTTCCCTGCGCCCTCCGGCAGCGAACGAATGGCTCTTGCTCGCGTCCATACTCGCGACAGGGCTCATAGCGAGCCTCGTCCCAGGCTGGCGTGCCTGGCGCATGGCGCTGGCCGACGGCCTTACACCAAGGAACTGATGATGCGCATTCTGCTCTTGCTGGCGATCCTGCTCGCAGCCCCCCTCCCATACGCGGCGGAAACCTGGCCCGAGATCGGCTGGGACGCGCTGCTGCCCAAGGACTGGGATCCGGCCGCCGATTTCAAGAATCTGGACCTGTCCAATCTGCAAGACTCTGACCCGAAGGCAATGGAGGCCCTCGACAAACTCAAAGTCGCATGGGATACGGCGCCAGCGGAACCAGCCATGAACGGCAAGAGGGGACGCATCGCCGGATTCGTTCTGCCGCTCGAACGACAGGGTGAGAAGGTGACGGCATTTCTGATCGTGCCCTACTTCGGCGCCTGTCTGCACACCCCGCCGCCGCCCGCCAACCAGATCATCCACGCCAAATCTGCCAGGCCGCTCGCCGGCGTGCGCATGATGCAGCCCTTATGGACCTACGGCACGTTCAGCGTGCAGCGCGGCGAAACGGAGTGGGGCGTCGCCGGCTATCGTCTCGTGGTGGACAAGGTCGTTCCTTATGAGGAGCCCAGGCGGAAGTAGTGCACACGCACGGAAGCCCGTCGCTCGTACCTGCCGTGTGAGGCCGCGAGTTGTCGTCCGGCTTTCTGTGTAGATCAGGACCAGGCCTGAGTTGGTGTTGAAATCAGGGTTCGTACTTGTTCCCGGCCGAGGCCCGGATGGGGTGTGTGTCGTAGATCAGATCAAGGTACGTCACCTTTTCGCTATCGGGATCAAAGGTGAACAGATCCATTACCTTGAAGGTAATAAGTGTTCCGTCCCGGACCGTCCAGTCGTACTGAAAGTATGCGGTTGCGTGGTTCTTCTCGGCCTCGCTGAGGAATATGTCGATTGGCGTGATGACGTTCATCGATGACGCACTAGCAAGGCGATCGAAGAATGGACCTGCAAGCATTTCTCCGAGGAATGGCGACCTCACTTTTCCTTCCGGCGAGAAGAGACTCTTGATCATCGGGTAGTCACTCTTACCCAGAGCGGTCATGTAGGTTTTGAGAACATGGGCATAAGGATGCATCGAACGTGCTCCAACAGTGTTGTGCGCAATGTGCTCTCCAGAAATCGCCCGGCTCAACCGTTGGCGGTTCGCAGCAGATTCATAGGGATCGTCTGTTCACCGCTCCGTATTCGAGCGGCGAAGGTTAATTATCCTGGGTAATATTCTGCACCAATAAGCGTAAAACCGACCCGTCCGAAACCGCTAAAACAGCCACTTCTGCTGGTTGCATTAGGCCGCGATTCGCTGGCCTTGATGTGCCGCAACTCGCGCAGGAAATCGGCAGCCGCTTTGCCACCCGCATCAAAGGCAGCTGTGTGGGGTTGCAAGCCGGACCCGCCGAAAATTCCGTCATCCCCACGCCGGCCCTGCCACGAGCACATCCAGGTCCAGGTCGGTCACCTTGGCGTCGCTTTGGAACGTGTAGCGCCCGTTCCACATCGGTGATTCCGCTCGCCGTATCCTTCATTTCCTTGTCACGGAGCCCAGCTGCTCACAGGCCAAGTTCGCTGTGCGAACCGAGACGGACGAGCTGGAGTACGTCGTCGTCCGGTTTTCTGTAAATCAAGACCAAGTCAGGCTTGACGTGACAATCCCGGTGGTCCTTCCAATCCCCACTGAGCGAATGATCGTGGTGCTTTTCGGCCAGTGGCTGATCATGGGCCAAGGCCGTGACGACGGTGCTGAAATCGTTTTGCAGCGTGTGCCAGTGCGGTCCCTTGGTTTCGCGCTTGTAGTCACGCTTGAACTGGCCCGTGTGTTCAATCGTCCGCATTCAGGTCCGCCATCAGGTCCTCGACGGTAGCGAATGACTTCAGGCCACCCCGGCGCGCTTCCTTCATCGCCTCGATGGTGTCGACGTTCGGAACCAGTGGTTCGAACGGCAGGGCCTTCTCGTGAGCGACGCGGGTCAGTAGGATGCGGAACGCGTCCGACACGGTCAGCCCCATCGCCGCCAGTACAGCGGTTGCCTCTTCCTTAATGTGCTCGTCGATCCGGGCACGAACCACAGCATTCGCGGGCATGGTTTGATCCTCCAAGTATATGAGCCACATTGTAGCCCACGCGACACCAAAACGCATACCTTGCTCTTTGGCCCGGTGTCGGAAGATAGTCGCGTAGCCACCGACTGCTTTACTATTGCTAACATATTTTATCAATAGTAAGATGCAGCTTACGAAGGAGGCCGACCCGCGCTGGATGTATTGTCAAAGATTGACAAGCATTGACAGTGCTGATATTTCTGATGCCACCTGACCACGGGAGGCACCCATGACAATGAACATCAACCTGACCCCACAGTTGGAACAGCTGGTGCGCTCGAAAGTAACCTCTGGGCTGTATAACTCCGCCAGCGAGGTGGTGCGCGAGGCTTTGCGGCTGATGGAGCGCGAAGACCAGTTGCGCGCGGCGGCGCTGGCGCAGCTTCGGCAAGACATCCAGGCCGGTCTTGATAGCGGACCTGCGACGCCGCTCGATATGGAAGAGATCAAGGCCGAAGGCCGCCGTTTGCGCGCGGCGCGGTTTGCGAGCACCGGCGAGCAGACCTGACGATGCCCCGTGTCCTCAAACGGCCGCTTGCCTATTCCGACCTAGCTGAAATCTGGTCGTTCATCGCAGATGACAGCGCGGACGCCGCTGACCACTTTCTCGCAGTCCTGGAGCAAAAGTTCAGGCTGCTGGCCACGCAGCCGCAGATAGGGCGGTCGCGGCCGGAACTTATGCCAGAGCTGCGGAGCTTTCCGGTCGGTCGCTATGTTGCTTTCTACTTGGCCATGGCGGACGGCATTGACTTGTTGCGTGTTCTGCACGGCGCGCGCGACATAGGGGTGCATGACTTTGAAGACGACAACCTCGAATGAAGTGACCAACCCACTGCCAGCGCCGGCGACCCCCGCCGGACGGCTGCTGACCGCCGACCAGTTTCAACGCCTGGCCGACGTTCCCCCCGAAATCGAATGGTTCGCCAATCTCGGCAACAAGGCCACCCGCCGCGCCTACGAAAACGCCATCGGGGATTTCATGAAGTTCACCGGCATCGTGGAGCCCGAGGAATTTCGCGGCGTGACCCGCGCCCACGTCATCGCCTGGCGTGACGACCTGGTGCAGCGCGCTTTGAGCGGCATGACCGTACGGCATCGCCTGGCGGCGCTGTCGTCGCTGTTCGAGTCCCTGTGCGAGAAGAACGCCGTGACCCATAACCCGGTCAAGGGCGTCAAGCGCCCGCCGGTGGAAAGCTACGAAGGCAAGACCCCTGCCCTCGGCGACCACCAGGCGCGCAAGCTGCTGGACGCGCCCGACGGCATATCGCTCAAGGGCAAGCGCGACCGCGCCCTGCTGGCTACCCTGCTCTATCACGCGCTACGTCGTGAGGAGCTGTGCCGGTTGAAGGTCAAGGACTTCAAACACGAGCGGCGTGGGGTGCCGCACCTCAAGGTGTTCGGCAAGGGCGGCAAGATCCGCTATATCCCGCTGCACCCCGCTGCTAGCGGTTTGATCGGCGACTATCTTGAGATCGCAGGGCATGGCGCGGACGATGTCGGCGCCCTGTTCCGGCCGCTGCGCAACAACTGCACCGGCACACTGGAAAAAGCGATCACGCCTGACGCGGTTTACAAACTGGTGCGGCTATACTCAACGGCACTGGGTTTCGCGATCGGGGCGCACGCGTTGCGGGCGACCGCAGCGACCAACGCGCTCGATCACCAGGCCGACATCGCCAAGGTGCAGGAGTGGCTGGGTCACGCCAACATCGCCACAACCCGAATTTACGATCACCGCAAGACCCGGCCGGAGGACAGTCCGACCTTCAAAGTCGCCTACTAAAGAATGCTCGCGTGCTTTATCAGTCACAAACGGCCCAAAGCGGGTTTTGCGCTTGATTTCTGCCGCGACATTCTGCCGATGTGGCTCATCTCGTCGGTGCTCAACATCCGGAGGGCGTCGAGTCGCCATGCGCAATCAATGCTGTCGCGCCCGGCGTTGTGTGGTTTGCCACAGCTCCCGAGCGGAGGTGCCGCGTAAAATTCGCCTATGATCCGCTCCGAACTTATCCACCGACTCGCTGCCCTCTTCCCGCAGTTCACCACCCAAGATACTGAACTTGCGGTCAAGGCCATTCTTGACGCGCTGAGCAACACGCTGGCGAAGGGGGACCGCATTGAAATACGCGGTTTCGGAAGCTTCGGGCTCAACTACCGGCCGCCCCGTACTGGGCGCAACCCAAGAACCGGTGAGGTCGTGCAGGTCCCAGCGAAAGCTGTGCCCCACTTTCGGGCGGGGAAAGAACTGTGTACCAAGGTCGACTCGGGTAGATAAGCGCTTCTTGATTGAGTTATGCTCGTGCGAAGGCAATGCATATTGCATGTATGTTAGAACGGAATTCATGGTCTCAGATCGGCCAGAAGCGGGCATCACGACACAGAAAAATTGTTAGCCTCGAACGACAGGGAACCAATCCGCAGCCCGCCTCTCGCCTCCTTCAATACTCCGCCTGCCTGTTCATCCACCATCGCGACTGCCCCATCTGGCGAGCGAACGCATCTCTGCTGCTCGATGGTGGATATCACAGGCGCGGGTCTGATTCCACGGCCTAGCGCATGAGGGAGAGAATATCCGGCCGCTCGTACTGGACCGTAGCGAAGCAATTAGCCTGCTACCGACGCAGACCCCGCAGACGCTATCGCTATGGACAGGCCTAGCGCTTGCCTGGCTCGGCAACAGGGCACGCTCAAGCGGACCGGAGAAGCGCAGCAGGAAAGACTGACGGCGGAGAACTTTCGGCATTCGCGCCACTAGTATCCTCCGGTAGCTAATTGCTACGGATCCTTGCGCTCCATTTTTTTCAGCCATCCTCGATCAGCGCCAATCGGTCCGCATAATCGGCCAAAGCGGACTTCATGCTATAAGAGTTAAAATGCCCGCAGCCTACCCACTGCCGATCTGCGTATCGGCGGTCTCGCAGGCAGGAAGCGCCACCGCTGAAGAACTAACAATTCCGAACTAGACAAAGGCTGGGAGGCTTAAGGAATGGATAATGAGTTTCTGATGTTGTTCCTTGAGATCGGAGCTATCGACCTCAAGGGGGATGATTCCAAGCTCGAGAAGCTCCGCTTGACCGCGAAGGATCTTGCTGCCGTCCTTCGGAAGGCTCCTGCTAAGACTCCCAGTTTCACGATGGTCGCGGCAGATCCGCACATCACAGCGACAGATCTGACTGTCGAAGAAGCGATGACTGCCCTGCGCAAGCAGTGGGAGACCGTTGCCAACGCGTTTTCCAGTCGCCCCGTCGGCATCCTGAGAGCAATCTTGCTGGACGCGATTGTTCAGGCAGCTCGGGAAGATGATGCGATAGCCGTAGCCTTCGTCAACACGGCACGGAACGTTCTGGCACACTCAGAGACGTCCGACGAGGCTGAGATCTGGCGTGAGGCCGTCAGCGAGATCGAGACAAAGGTTGATGCTCGTGCTGAGTCGGAGTGGGCAACGCCCGAAACCATCACAGTCGAAGCATTGAGCTACACCCCGCCCGCGGCACGCTCAGTGACGCACCAGGCGCCAAGTGTTGATCGAGCCGCTCTCCAGGCCAAAATTTACTCCGCTGCTGGCCCTTGGGGTCCCACCACTCCGAACCCGCACCAACCGAGCAGTCCGCAGCCTTGGGCTCTGGATTTTGCTAACAAGATGAGTGTTGCCATCGCCGAGACGGTGGAATCCGTGGTCGGCGAACTTGCACCTGCTCCCGCCGACCTCTCCGGCCCGCTTTCTTCGTTGACCAAGGCAGTTACCTTACACGTCGAAAAGGCGCTGGCAAGCTTTAGCGGTGCCACGGCAGGCCTTCAACGGCGCACAAACCTGCTCTGGTGGAAAGAGGCGCTGTATTCCCCAAGCTATCACGCAAGCTATCTCGACCTGCCAGTGTTCGAGGCTGCAGCATTGATGGCACTCGACCTGCACGAGCAAGTCCCAACGTATTCACCAGCAAGTGTATCCGCCTTCCTGAAGGAAGCGATCCGATGCCTCCCGACGGAGAAGGATGACGAAGGCAACTCCGGGCGTGAGGCCGGCGCGCTCGTTAGCGAGGCAAGGACCGTTGCAACTATGCAGCCGTTCCGCACGCTGGCCGCGCAATATGCGCCGGCACCGGTCGGCAGGGGGCTACTGCTGTCGGTGATCGGTCATCCTCTAGACCAAGCCTCGTTTGAAGGAGCATCTCTGCGCGCCCTTAGCGGTGTCGATGCGTCAACCAAGATGACGCCGTCAGAGTGGGGTACGTTCCTCTTCCGAGAGTTGCAAACTGCGCGGGCAACCAACAGCAACGCAGCCAAGCCGTCTAAGAAGAAGTAGGGCGTCTATGGAACGGTGCCCACATCCCAACTGCTTCGCCGATGACAACACGACCTGCACACTCGGCCACATCAAGCTTGAGTCCTGTCCAGAGTGGAGAGGTATTAGCCAAGCGGCGGCAATCCCCCCGTCCGACTCCAGCGAGATGCTGCTCCCATGGAGTGGTTTGGCCATGGGGGAGCACGACCTCGCGTTCATTAGCGGCAGAGTCAAACCCATTACCATTGGAATCGTAGGGCCAGAAAGCGCTGGAAAAACAACGATCCTCGGCGCGTTCTACCTACTACTTGGACGCGGCGGGCTCACGAGTGACGAGGCATCGTTCAGCAGCTCGTACACCCTCGCCGGGTGGGAGGCAGTAGCGACGTGCCTACGTTGGAAGCCCGGGCAGTCTCCTCATTTTCCGCCACACACACCAAGCAGAGCGGCGCGCGCACCCGGCATGCTTCATCTAGGCTTTCGACGGCAGGATGGATCGCTACGCGACGTGGTGTTTGCTGACGCACCGGGCGAGTGGTTTCAGAAGTGGGCAATCAATGAGCAAGCAGCAGATGCAGAGGGCGCACGCTGGATAGCGCGCCATGCAGACGTCACCTTGCTGATCGCAGACCGTCAAGCACTTGCCGGTCCAAAGATGGGTACGGCCCGAAACAACTTTCAACTCCTTGCCCAGCGCGCAGTTGCCGAGTCGCATGGAAGACGCTTGGCACTCGTCTGGACAAAGGGTGATGTAGAAGTGGCTCCTGCGATGGAAGCGCAGATCAAGAGCGCGCTGGCGACAAAAGCATCAAGCGTCCCCGAGTTCACTGTCAGCGTCTATCCGCGCGGCGAACTCGACCCTGCAGAAGGGTTCCGCGAGCTTTTCAACTGGATCCTGTCCACGAAGCGAGCCGCGGTGAATTTGCCCATGACCGAAGCGTCTGGCCACGACCCGCTCTTTCGCTTCGGTAGGAGATAGCTGATGACTGCTCAACACACCATCCTGCTGGTCGGCGAGTCAAACGTCGGGAAGACCCATTACGGCGCGCAGTTCTTGAAACGCCTGATGGTAAAAGCATGTTCGCTCAAGATGTCGGGCGCCCCTACGAATTTAGAAGCCTTTTCGACGGCCCTGAGCTGCCTCACGGAAGGAAAAGCGACTGACCACACTCCCGCAAGCACCTACGTCGAGAGCGTGTGGCCAATCGCGGATGATTTGGGCCGCGTCGCTGAATTAGTGTGGCCGGACTACGGCGGTGAGCAGGTTCGCAACTTGGTGACGCAGCGCAGGATCCCGGCGGCTTGGCGCGAACGCGTTCTTGTCGCCACGGACTGGGTATTGCTCATCCGGCTACATTCCCTACGATCTGAGGATGACTTGTTTTCGCGACCGTTGGAGTCGTTCGCCGGGGCTGAAGGCGTTGAAGAGTCAGCGGTCTATGAGCCGTCAGACCAAGCCAGGACTATCGAGCTCCTTCAGATGTTGCTCTACCTCGCGCAGTTCCATTTGGATCGACCGCTTAACAAGCCACGCTTGACCATCCTGCTGAGTTGCTGGGACGAACTCGGTACGACAGACCTGCCAGCCAACTTGCTGGCGTCGCGGCTGCCGATGCTCTGGTCATTCGTGCGCAGCAATTGGATGGCCCCGACCGTTATGGGTCTGTCGGCCCTCGAGCGCGCACTCAGCAAGACAGACACGGACCAGGACTACGCCATTCGGGGGCCCGAAGAATTCGGATACGTGGTGCTGTCCGATGGGACACAAAGTCCCGACATCACGTTGCCAGTCCAACGCCTAATGGCAAGTGAGCTCTGACTTCGGATGCGAGTCGAACAGGTCATATGCGGTGAAGTTCAAGGACGGGGGCACGGCCTAAGGGCGTCAAGTACGCAAGAGCGCATCGCCGCAGAGATTGCTCCGAAACTGGATTTGCCCGACGCGGTGCCTGCGGGCGTGCTGGCATGGTCTCCCTTTGTGCGTGGGTTTCCCATCGCGGACCACTACGTGCTCGCTCGCACGTTTCTCGACACAGGCGCGTCTCGTGGCGGCATGGTGCTGTCTCACGGACTCATCGTACGTTTGGCGGATATTTGTGACGTTCAAAGCCTCGTTCCACTGTTTGGGCAACTGGCATCGTCGCCCACGGACTGTCCTTCCTCAGTGTCGACGCTTGAGCTCGACGTCACCAACAGCAGGCGCACGCCAACTGCGGATCTGATGGGGACGGCCAACGCACTTACAGGCCAAGGGCTGGCGCCGGTTGTCTGGCTGGGCGTTGGGATTTTCGAACATCTGGTCGACTCGCTTTGGCAGAACTTGTGGCCCGCTATAAGGCGGACCTTTGCGTTCAGGTTGAGTTTTGGTCCCAGCGACCTCGTGGAGCAGCCGCCACCAATGCTTGTGTGCACCCCAGAGCAGTTGCAGGCTCGATGGACCAAGCACCGTTTGGTCCATCCGGATGATCAAGCGCCAACTTCTGAAGCCGCGAGTGTGATCTCGGGCGAGCGCGATGCGACACCCATCCTGACGCTTGCTGCGGATTTAGGTATGGAAATTCAATCGCTAAAGGAACTGTCTAGGTTTGAAAGACTGCACCAGATTCTTGCGAGAGATGGTGGGTTCGATGATCTGTTGGCAGCTGTTCGCTTGGTTGATGGAGCATCAAATGATCCAACGCTTGGCGCTGGCAAGAAAGACCAACTCATCAAGCGTCTCATCGCAGAAGTTCCACACGCGACCTGCCGGCAGTTGCTGCAGATGAGGAATCTTTCGCTCGCAGGTTTCGCCTATTCCGAGCCTCTGTGGGCGGCCGTGGAGAGTTTCTTCAGCAACATGAACTACGCGCCAGCCGAGGACGGCGACTTGACCGAGCTCATTTTGATGGCCGTCGACCAACAGCACGCTTTGCCGGCTTGGCGTGCAGCCGTGACTGCAGGATTGGTCACCTCTGCGCGTCAGGATGGGCACGCCCTGTATCGGGCAGTCTGGCGATGGGCCGAGCGTAGCGAAGCCGCATTTACCGCTGCTCTGGAAATCCTGCCCACCGAAGTGTCAGTCGAGAAGCGGCTCGCCGATGAGGCGCCGACAAAACTAAAAGGAACTGCTACGGCCGGATTTCTTGCGTCACTTGTAGCCAAACGGTGGCTGGCGGTGCATGGCGCCGTCCTCGCTGCGACGCAGTCACCGCTCGACGCAGCACGCCTGCAGCTTACAGTTGATCGGGACTTCAGCAACATCGCAGGGCTGCGCTTTGCTCTGCGGCATGCCACCCCTGCCCAAATGCTCGAATGCACGGTCGAGCTCAAGATCCCACGCCTAATCAGCCTTTGCGTGGATGTTGCCGTTGGCCACCCGCAGATGCTGGCTGGAATACGCTGCAAAGACCACACAGAACAGAAGATCTGGGGCGCTGTGATTGGTAGGAACACTTCGCTGTGGAACGCACCGGGCGATGCGATCGGTGCGCGAGACACAGTGCTGGCTCAAATCGTAGGCGGCCATTCCGTCGACACGGGCCTCCTCCAAGCGCTTGCTGAAACGCCTCTAGCAGATCTGAGCGCATCCCCAAGCAGAGCTAGCCTGTGGGAACTCTTGCCGACCTCACTCCGTGACGCATATCTGCAAGCGACTGCCATAGGCTGGTTGAACGCCGCTACGCATGGCGTAGCTCTTACCACGCCGGAATCTGCCCTTGAAGGTGCCGTTTTGAACAGCACAAGCCTCGAGCCCACCCTTTTAAAGCAGTCCGTTGCGGTTGAAGCGCGCCTCGCAATTATTTGCGCACTACCATCGTTCGCAGAAGATCAGTTCATCGCTTGGTTGGACAACCTGCTGAGGGGTTTGCGCTCCCTTCCTCTGGCCACGTCAGAGCAGCTGGGCACGTTGATGGCAAACCGATGCTGGGAGCGCGCGGCGAAGCATCTTGCAGATCGGTCTGACGCGGATCGTCAGGGCCTTGTACCTGGGCTGCGGCTCTGCGGGAGCATGCTTGGTTTCTTCACACGGTTGAGGCTTGGGATCTCGAATCCAAACGCTGCTGAAAAATGGGTTTCATTTGAGGAAGAGGCTTGTCACCTCTATCCCGGCGGTCCGGACGCAGACGAGCTCTGGTCCCGAGCCGGTGGCAAAAACTCTGACTTGCCGCACGGGTCGCTTAGCGGGGCAGCGCGCTGGCACAAGACTCTCAGTTTCGTACGGAACGGAGGGCGCCCAGCTGCGCGGAATCTCCTTGCAGTGATGGCCAAAGATTTCCCGTTGAACGAGAAGCTGCGCTTCTTTGCCAGCGACACCGACATCGTCGGCTACATTTAATGCATCCCTGAGGATTGTTTCCAAAGCATGAATCCACCTAGCTACCCTCAAGGTCACGCCCTGCTCATCGGAGTGGCGAGCTATCAGCATATTTCCGGCCTGCCCGCTGCAGTCCTCAACGACGTCAATGACCTCGCCGCAACGCTATCCTCACCAACGCTCTGCGGATACACACCGTCCAACGTCGTCACGCTCTTGGACGCACGCGCGACTCGATCAGAGGTTTTGAAGGCCTTGGGCGAGCTCGCTGTACGAACAGGCCCCGACGACACCGCCTGCGTCTTCTTCTCCGGTCATGGGGCCGTGGTAAATCACGCGGGGTGCGAAGACAGCGTGCTGCTGACAGTGGACAGCGAACTCGCGCAACTTGGCAACACGTCCATCAGCTCAGATGAGTTTGCAGGCGCACTTGAGCAGATCAAAGCCAAACGACTACTGGTTTTCATTGATGCTTGTCACGCCGGTGGCGCAGCCATATCCAAGAGTCTGACCGACGGCAAAGGCCATGAAGTAAAATCGGGCTACAGCAGCAGCACGTTCGCGAAACTAGCGGTCGGGAGCGGACGTGCCTTGATGGCGTCGTGTCGCGCAGAAGAACTGTCTAGCATCATCCATGGAGCAAGGAACAGCGTATTCACGACCGCACTTTTGGATGGCCTACGTGGGGCCGCTGACAAAAGCGGTAGTGGCTTCATCCGGATTTTTGACCTGTTTGGCTACGTTTCTGAAGCGGTTCCCAAACTCAAACCAAACGACCAGCATCCGATTTTTCACGCGGATCGCGTGGAAGGAAACTTTCCAGTAGCCCTGAGTCAAGGAGGGAAGAAGGCACCGCCTAGCTCGCCGCCACCATTCTCGGTGGATAAAGTCTCCTGGGAGGTGCTGGAGACGGCTCTAGCCGAAGTCTACCCAACGGGACCGAGGGACCAAGAAGCATGGAGCCGCGCCGGTGGTGACCTTTCGCGTCTCCAGTTTCATTCGACCGGCAAAGCTGCATGGCATGCCGCACTTCGCACACTCAAGCAAGGCGGAGGAGGCAAGAGCATCAGTTTCGCGTCACTACTTGCTACAGCCAAGGATGACTTCCCAAATCACCCCCATTTGGCAGCGCTGCAAGCTCCCTGACACTGGTGATATGCAGACACCGTCGGCTTTAGCCGATTGTAAGCGTCCTACCCCGCCACGTTGCGGAGCGGGGTCAGCAAGGGTGAGCATAGTGTTCACGATATTTCTTGGTGGACACATGGACCCTAGCTTTCTTCCTGCGCCCGCGGGGCGCACCCGTCGGAGACATTCTCCCGAATTCAAGACACAGGCGATTACCGCCTGCCAGCATCCTGGCGTGTCGATCGCCGCCGTTGCGCTGGCCAACCAGCTCAACGCCAACTTGGGGTAGAACAAGCAGTCGTGTCACCCGCCGCCATTTGAACTCTCGTCAACATGCTCGGACGCTACTCGTTCTCGGTGCCAGAGGCTATTGCGCGAGGCGAGCTACGGCCACTGGGTAGAGCGAATGGTGGTTGAGGGCCCTTAAGTCGGTTCGCTGTTCCATTGTGCCCAGAACCCCGAAAATTGCTCTGGCCTTAAAAACCCGCACGGGCTATAAGGAACAAAACAAAGAACGAGGCAGGGAGCAATGTTCGAGAGGACTTTCCATAGCGTTACCGACATCGTGCATGAGTATGCAGGATGCGCAAACTGGGACCACTACGCGCAGCTTCCGTCATGATGAAGCTAGAGCAACTCCAGACCGACGCCGCCATCCGCGGCATCGTTCCAGACGCACTGGTGACCGTAGTCAGCGTTCAGTGGTATGGCGATGCAGCGCTGGAACTGACCTACAAGACCGCCGCCGGCCGGGTCGCCAACGAACTGCTGTACCGCCACGACGAGCCCCGCTTGGAACTGGTCGAGCAGGGCCGACCCTGGAGCTTCGATGGCGACGGCGCTCTTTTCCGTCTGGTCTCCGAGGCACAGCGCATCCGCCTGGCACATCTGTTCGACCCTGTGCTGGCCGTTCATACCTCTGTCGTCGATCCTCTGCCGCACCAGATCACCGCCGTCTACGAAACCATGCTTCCCCGCCAGCCGCTGCGCTTCCTTCTGGCCGACGACCCCGGCGCCGGCAAGACGATCATGGCCGGCTTGCTGATCAAGGAGCTGATCGTCCGTGGCGACCTGCAGCGCTGCCTGATCGTCTGCCCTGGCAGCCTGGCCGAGCAATGGCAGGATGAACTCTACCGCCGCTTCCATTTGCCCTTCGACATCCTTACCAACGACAAGCTTGAAGCGGCGCGTACCGGCAACTGGTTCCTCGAGACCAACCTGGTCATCGCCCGCCTCGACAAGCTCTCGCGCAACGAAGACGTGCAACAGAAGCTGCAGGCCCCCGATTGCCGCTGGGACCTGGTGGTTTGCGACGAAGCGCACAAGATGTCCGCCACGGTGTTCGGCGGCGAGACCAAATACACCAAGCGCTATCGCCTTGGCCAGCTGCTGTCGACACTCACTCGGCACTTCCTGCTGATGTCGGCGACCCCGCACAACGGCAAGGAAGCCGACTTCCAGCTGTTCATGGCGCTTCTCGACGGCGACCGCTTCGAGGGCCGCTATCGCGATGGCGTGCACAGCGCCGACGTTTCCGACCTGATGCGCCGGATGGTCAAGGAAAACCTGCTCAAGTTCGACGGCACGCCGCTGTTCCCGGAACGAATCGCGCACACCGTCCCCTACAAGCTGTCGGATGCCGAAACCCACCTCTACAAGACCGTCACCGACTACGTGCGCGAGGAATTCAATCGCGCCGAGGCCCTGGAAAACGACAAGCGCGCCGGCACCGTCGGCTTTGCGCTGACCATCCTGCAAAGGCGCCTGGCTTCCTCACCCGAAGCCATCTATCAATCTCTTCGCCGCCGACGCGAGAAGTTGGAAAGCCGGTTGCGAGAACTGGAAGTCCTACATCGTGGCGCCCAGGCCGCGCCGATCATTGCGACATCGCTTCCCGCCCTGGATAGCGACGACATCGATGATCTCGACGAGGCGCCCGACAACGAAGTCGCTGCCGCCGAGGAAGAAATTCTCGACCAGGCCACCGCCGCCCGTTCCATCGCCGAGCTGCGCATCGAGATCGAAACCCTGAAAGGCCTGGAAGGCCAGGCGCTGGCCGTCCGCCGTAGCGGCACCGATACCAAGTGGTGCGAACTGGCCAGCCTGCTTTCTGAAATTTTCACGCCGATCGCCATCGCTCACCGCGTTGCCGAACCCCCGGCGCCCTATGGCTCAGGAACGATCGCGCCACCCACTCCTTCCCCACACCAGAAGCTGGTGATCTTCACCGAGCACCGCGACACGCTCAACTATCTCGAACAGCGTGCCACGACGCTGCTCGGCCGCAAGGAAGCCGTGGTCATCATCCACGGTGGCATCGGCCGCGAAGAGCGCTTGAAGGTGCAGGAGTCGTTCAAGCACGACCCGGAAGTGCAGGTACTGCTGGCCACCGACGCCGCCGGCGAGGGTATCAACCTCCAGCGCGCGCACCTGATGGTCAACTACGACCTGCCGTGGAACCCCAACCGTCTCGAACAACGCTTCGGCCGTATCCACCGCATCGGCCAGACCGAGGTCTGTCACCTGTGGAACCTGGTGGCCGAAGAAACCCGCGAAGGTGACGTCTACCGCAAGCTGCTGGAAAAGATCGAACTGGCGCGTCAGGCACTCGGCGGTCAGGTCTTCGACGTCCTCGGCAAGCTCCAGTTCGAGGGCAAGTCCCTGCGCGAGCTGCTGATCGAAGCGATTCGCCACGGCGAGAAACCCGAGGTCAAGGCGTATCTGAGCACGGTGCTCGACACGGCGCTCGACCATGGTCACGTGCAGGACTTGCTCGAAGAACGCGCGCTCGCCCAGGACGCCATGGACACCAGTCGCGTGCAGCGCATCCGCGAAGACATGGAGCGTGCCGACGCCCGGCGCTTGCAGCCGCACTACATCGAATCCTTCTTCCACGAAGCCTTCAAGCAACTCGGCGGCACCGCCAAACAACGCGAGCCCCGTCGTTTCGAGATCAGTCACGTTCCCGCCCCGGTGCGCAACCGCGATCGCCTGATCGGTATCGGCGAACCCGTGCTGCCGCGCTATGAGCGCATTGCCTTCGACAAGTCCCTGGTCGCGCCCCAGGGCCAGCCGCTGGCCGCCTTTGTTTGCCCCGGTCACCCGCTGCTCGATGCGGTCATTGACCTCACTCTGGAGCGTAACCGCGACCTCCTGAAGCGCGGCACCGTGCTGGTCGATGAACGCGATCCCGGTCTGGAACCGCGCGTGCTGTTCTATCTGGAACACGCCATCCAGGACGCGGGCCTTACCCGTGCCGGCGAACGCCGGGTCGTCTCGAAGCGCATGCTCTATGTCGAGATGGACGCCAGCGGGGCGACTCGCCATGTTCACTACGCCCCCTATCTCGACTACCGGCCATTGAAGACTGGCGAGCCCGGCATCGACGCAATCCTCGATCGGCACGAAGGCCAGTGGATCAACCGCGAACTTGAGCGAAAGGTACAGGGCTATGCCGTCGCCCATGTGGTGCCGGAACACCTGGCTGAAGTGCGCGGGCGCAAGCTCAAGCTCATCGCCAAGACCGAGGCCGCGGTGAAGGAACGGCTGACCAAGGAAATCACCTACTGGGACCACCGCGCCGAGGAACTGAAGCTGCAGGAACAGGCTGGCAGACCCAACGCCAAGCTCAATTCCGGCGAAGCCCGCAAGCGTGCCGACCTCCTGCAGGGCCGGCTGCAAAAACGGCTTGACGACCTCAAGCTCGAAGCGCAGATTTCACCCTTGCCGCCCGTGGTGCTGGGTGGCCTGCTGATCGTTCCGATTGGCCTGATCAAAGCGATGACCGGTCAGGCAACAGCCTCACCCACACCTCCAGCCGACACGCAGATCAGCGCCGCTCGCGCTCGCGCCGTCGTCATGGGCGTCGAGCGAAGCCTAGGCTTTGACCCGACCGACCGCGAATTCGAGAAGCTTGGCTACGACATCGAGAGCCGTATCCCGGGCACCGGCAAGCTGCGCTTCATCGAGGTCAAGGGCCGTGTCTCCGGCGCGCCGACGATCACCGTCACGCGCAACGAAATCCTGTACTCACTGAACAAGCCCGACGACTTCATCCTGGCCATTGTCGAATTCACCGGCGAAGACACGCACCGCTGTCACTATCTGCGTCAGCCTTTTCAGCGCGAGCCGGATTTCGGAGTGACCAGCGTGAACTATGACTTTGCCGAATTGCTCGTGCGTGCCGAGGCGCCTGGATGAACGGCAGGCCTGCGTTTTTCGAGACACTTCGGGACAAGGCGGTCCAGCGCTGGGATCAACTGGAGCGCGACCCCGAACTTGCCGGGCCCTGGCACCAACTTTTCAAGCAGGTGCAAAGCCCGCGACACGTCTTGTCCGAATTGCTCCAAAACGCCGACGATGCGGGCGCAACCGAGGCATCCGTCGATATCACGGACGGCTGCTTCATCTTTGCGCACAACGGTGAGGACTTTACCGAGGAACACTTTGCATCGCTGTGTCGCTTCGGCTACTCGAACAAGCGGGCCCTGCACACGATCGGCTTTCGCGGCATCGGGTTCAAGAGCACATTCAGCCTTGGTGATACCGTCGAACTAGATACGCCGAGTCTGTCGATTGCCTTCGATCGGCGGCGCTTCACCGAACCCAGGTGGATCGAGCGTAGGCAGAGTGCGAGTGAACGCACCCTAATCAGGGTGCCGATTCGCGACGAACACCGACAGAGAGAGATCGAGAAAAATCTCCAGGAATGGCTGGCGAGCCCCGTATCGCTCCTGTTCTTCAAGCATATCCGCCGGATGCGGATTGGCCCTCGGGATGTCCACTGGAGGAGTCTCGGTCCAGGCCCGGTTCCCGCTACCGAACGGATGGCGCTTCATGACAGCCCTGACGCCGCCTTTCTTGTCGCACGTTCCGAAGCTGAGGCCTTCCCTGAGGAAGCGCTGGCCGAGATTCGGCAGGAGCGCCTGCTCAGCGACAACCAGGAAGCCGGTTTTCCGCCCTGCAAGATCGAGATAGTTCTCGGCGCAAAGGGGCGCCTCTACGTCGTTCTGCCCACGGGCGTCGAGACCTCGTTACCCTTTGCCTGCAACGCCCCCTTCATCCAGGATCCGGCGAGACTGAAGATCAAGGATCCAGAAACCTCGCCGACTAACCGCTGGCTACTTGAACGTGTTGGCAAGCTTGCCGCGTCGGTCATGCTCCAGTGGCTTGACTGTCCGGACGCGAGCGTAGCAGAGCGGTCCAATGCCTACGGGCTCTTTCCGGACGTCAATCGTAGCGACAACTCTCTGGAAGGTGTCTGTGCCGCCACTATCGAGGGAAGCTTTGAGAAAGCGCTAGGCGAGGCGCCATTTCTGCTCACGAGTTCTGGCGAATTGAAACCGAGCGCCGGCTGCATCATCCTTCCCCCGCCACTGTTGGATATCTGGCCGGCCGATCAAGCCGCGCGGCTGTTTGATGACGCTGGTCGCCCGCCATTATCGAGTTGCGTTACCGAAGCCGATCAGCAAAAGCTCATTCACTGGGGAGTGGTCGAGAAGATCGACAAGCCCCATGTACTGCAGGTGCTGCAGTCGAAGCACCTTCCCAAGCCGGAAACCTGGGGCCATTTGTTGAGGCTCTGGGTCTATGTCGCCCCAGAGCTCACGGGATATCGCGCCGACGCGGATCGCCAGCGGGTTCGCATAGTCCCGGCACAAGGAAAGGATGTGCTTTACGCCGCGCGCGAAGTGATTCGCCTTGGCGAAAAGCGATTGCTCCAGTCCGAGGAAGACTGGGAGTTTCTTGCGGGCCACTTGTTGGTGCTCAACCCGAACTGGCCACGCTTTCTTGCCGAGCAGCGTCGCCATGCCGAAGAGCCTAATGACAGAAGCCTCAAGGACAAGGTGGCAGCAGCACTTGCGGTTCTACGGGCCATCGATCCACGCTTTCTTGCCGAGCAGCGTCGCCATGCCGAAGAGCTTAATGACAGAAGCCTCAAGGGCAAGGTGGCAGCAGCGCTTGCGGTTCTACGGGCCATCGAGATGGAGGGGGCTAGCGATGTAAGTGAGGTGATCGAGCAAGTCGCTGGTCAATTTTTCTCACAGCAAGGCATCTCGATAGCGAAGTGTGTACAGCTGACGCAAATCGCCGCCAAGCTCGGCGCTACCGTTGGCGATTCGTTTCGTTTTGCCACCCGCGACCGCCACCTGCACAAAGTTTCGAGCGTTGTCCTCTTTGACCGCGACGGCACCCTCGAAGCTTTCTTCGAGCAAGCGTGGTGCAACGCGCATTTCCTGCACACCGATTACAAGAAGAACTACGCGTCTTGTACCCACGAAGAATGGCTTGCCTGGGTCACCTCTGGGCGCGCCGGCTTGCTTCTCTTCGCGCAGCTTGTTGGCATAAAGAGTGACATCTACGGTCGCAATGGCGTAGAGGCTGAGCTTCTCCGACGGGGCGTATCCAGAGCACCTTTCTACTCCTACGTCACGAACCATTTCCGGGTTGAAGATTGGGACTTCGAAGAAATCCATTGGCGTCGGTGGTCCGCTCTTGCCAAGGAGGATCCCGGCATCTGGGGCCGCATTGTCGACCGCCTGCTTGGCCAACCTGGGGCCAGTTGGGCGAAAGCGAAGGATGCCCGCGTGAGCCAGGTAGCCACAACCGGCAACACGCGCTCAATTTCCAACGAACCGCCCTTGCCCACATGGATTCTGAGGTTGCGGGATCTGCCTTGCCTGCGTGACACCCGAGGTTTCTACCGCAAGCCAGCCGAACTCCTGCGGCGGACTCCCGAGACGGAGTCCCTCATGGACGTGGAACCCTTCATTCACGGCCTGCTCGACAACGAGGCCACGCGACCGCTGCTCAAGCTGCTCGGCGTTCGCGAGGTGCCGACCGGCCCGGACCGTCTGCTTGACTGCCTTCGGGCACTGGCCATGTCTGATCAGCCGCCGGTGCATGAAGTCGAGAAATGGTACCGGCGACTCGATCAGTTGTCTGAAGCCTGCTCAACGACGGACCTGGCCAACGTCAAGGCGGCTTTCCGGGACGAAAAGATCATATTGAGCGAGGGCGCAGGCTGGACGAACGCTGCCGGCGTGTTTTTGTCGTCAGACGAGGAAGCCATGCCGGACACGGCCGTCGTGCGCGCGGGCGTCCGCGACCTGATGTTATGGCGGAAAATCGGTATCGCCGACCGCCCGACGGCCGATCTGGCGATTCAATGGCTACTCGGCCAGCCTTCCGGAGAAGTCCTGTCTCAAGACGATGCGCGCCGGGTCCGCGCACTTCTGCCGCGTCATCCGCGGCGGATCTGGAGCGAGTGCCAGCATTGGCTCAACCTATCCGGTGCATGGGTGTCGGTGGACACGCTTTCCTACTCCCTGTCCATGCAGTCGTTGGTGAGCTGGAAGCACCTCCATGAAGGTATCAAGCAAAAGACCGCCGATCTGCAACCCTTGCCGGCAGAGGTTTCGGCTGCACTCCCCTTCTCCGGGCTTCCCCATCTTGCCGGGCGAATCGAGGAGCGATTGCACAGCACACTGCGTATTCCTGCCGGGGCGGAACGTTGGCCGTGGCTGAACCAGTTGGGGGTTGAGCTACGGCGTATAGAACTGGACGACACATCCGAACAGGATCGCGTCCGGAAACTTGCCGCCGACCTTGCAAACACGATTTGGCAGACAGCGCCGGGGCTCGAAATCATTCCGTATATCGACGGAACTCCGGCAGGCACGCCAAGGCGCGCGGAGGCCGTTTGGCTGGGCGGCGTTCTCTATGTTGAGGACCGCCCTCTCTCAAAACTTGCCCGTGCGGTAGCGCAGGAACTCGGACGGGCTTTTCGGCGGCAGGATCTCGCCGACGCCATCAAGCTGTGTTTCGATCGCCCGCCGGCGTTCGTGACGGAGTACCTGGAGGAGAACTTCAAGCTGGGTCCGCAGGAACTACCCGCGGTACCTATTGCCACAGGCCAGAGCGCGACAGGCGAGCCAGGCACCCCGATCACCAACAATGACTCGGAGTTGGCCGCGACGAATCCCCCAGCGGACAATGCGGCAGACCAGGACGATGGCGAAGGCACTACCATCCATCTTGAGGAACCCGATAACGGGGCCGAAAGCGATACTCAGAGTACCGATGCCGATATCCCTCAGGATCCGGAGAGTCATCACGATTCTTTGCCCAGGCCGCCGCTGATCCACAAACCGGCGAAGTTGAGCATCATCGAGCGCTTTGCTCGTGCGAAAGGCTACCAGAGGGATGGAGCCGAGCGCTTTTTCCATTCGGACGGCAGCTGGATTGCCAGGGCGCATGATGCGCGCTTCCCGTGGGAACGGCGGGCGGCAGGAGGCGATCTTGTTTGCTACTACTGGCCGAAGGAGCATTGCCTCGAACTCCATGCGCTCCAGATCGAAGCGGACATCTGGGGTCTGCTCGACCACTCCCCTGACAGCTATTCGCTCGTGCTTTCGGATGCGCAGGGGGAACCCGTCGAAGTATCAGGAACGCGTCTACGCGCGATGCTCGATGGTCGCGAGATAAAGCTCTATCCGGCAAGCTATCGATTGGTAATTGATCATGAACACAAGTAATAGCCTCAGGCACAACAGCCGCAGGGTAGTCGACCGCAGGCTGCCAAAGACGGTCAAGCACCTGGGCGTACTGCAATGAAACCAGTCAAGCGGAACGCCAAGGCATCCCCGCCGGCGTCTACCGACGCCACAGGTCAACAAGACGGGTTCGCTGAAGTCGCCGAACTGATTCAGGCGGCCCGGGAGCGCGCCCTGGTTGCCGTCAATACGGCCCTCATCGATCTCTACTGGCAAGTCGGCAAGGCAATCAGCGCACGCATCGCCAGCGATGGCTGGGGCAAGAGTACGGTCACCGCGCTGGCGTCGTACATTCAATCGCGCCAACCCGGCCAGCGTGGTTTTTCGCCACAGAACCTGTGGCGAATGCGCCAGTTCTACGAAACCTGGGGTCAGCAGCTGGCAGATCGACCGGAACTCTCGACGCTGTTGAGAGAACTGCCCTGGTCGGCGCACCTGCACCTCCTCGCCAAGACCAAACGCCCCGAGGAGCGCGAGTTTTACCTGCGCATGAGCTGCCAGCAACGCTGGCCGGTACGGGAAGTCGCCCGCCAGATCGAAAGCGCCCTGTTCGAACGTGCGGTGTTGCATCCGCCAAAACTCTCAACAGCGTTGAGAGAACTTCATCCTGGTGCCGCAACTGTCTTTCGCGATGCCTACGTCGTCGAGTTTCTGGAATTGCCCGACGGCCATCTCGAGGCCGATCTGCACCAGAGTCTGCTGCACAATCTCAGGCGATTCCTCAGCGAAATGGGCCGCGACTTCTGTTTCATCGGCAGCGAAGTGCCGCTGCAGGTAGGTGGTCGCGACTTTGCCCTTGATCTGCTGTTTTTTCATCGCGAACTGAATTGTCTGGTCGCCATCGAGCTGAAGATTGGCGAATTCCAGCCCGAACACCTCGGCAAGCTGGAGTTTTATCTCGAAGCCCTCGACCGTGACCTGCGCAAACCGCATGAAGGCCCGTCCATTGGCGTACTGCTCTGTGCCAGCAAGGACAGCGAAGTCGTCGAGTATGCCCTCAGTCGCTCGCTCTCGCCGGCATTGGTTGCCGAGTACTGGACCCGGCTACCCGACAGAAAACTGCTCCAGGCCAAGCTGCATGAGTTCTACACGCTGACCCGGACAGCCACACCAGATGAACCGAACAAGAAAGACGACTAGAAGAGCACCATGACCCCAAAGAAAAAACTCATCGAAGTAGCCCTGCCACTGGAGGCGATCAATGTTGCCAGCGCGCGCGAGAAGTCCATCCGTCACGGCCATCCTTCGACGCTGCATCTGTGGTGGGCACGGCGGCCGCTGGCGGCGGCGCGGGCGGTGATCTTTGCGCAGATGGTCGATGATCCGTCGGCGCACCCGGACCTCTTCCCGACCGAGAAGAAGCAGGACAAGGAGCGGCAGCGGCTGTTCAAAATCATCGAGGAACTGGTGAAGTGGGAAAACACCACCAACGAAACGGTGCTGCAGCAAGCGCGTGATGAAATCTGGCAGAGCTGGCGTTACACCTGCGCGGAGAATGCCGACCACCCGCGCGCGAAAGAGCTCTTCGATCGCTACACGCTGCCGGCCTTCCATGACCCCTTCGCCGGCGGCGGTGCACTGCCGCTGGAAGCGCAACGGTTGGGACTGGAGAGCTACGCCAGCGACCTGAACCCGGTGGCGGTGCTGATCAACAAGGCGATGATCGAGATTCCGCCGAAGTTCGCCGGCAAGCCGCCGGTGAACCCGGAGGGCCAGCGGCAGAAAGCGCAGATGAACAAGAGTTGGCGAGGCGCGCAGGGCCTGGCCGAAGACGTTCGCTATTACGGGCAGTGGATGCGCGACGAGGCCGAGAAGCGGATCGGCCACCTCTACCCCAAGATCGAAGTCACCGCGGCCATGGTGCAGGAACGACCGGACCTGAAGAAATACGAAGGCCGGAAACTTACCGTCATCGCTTGGCTGTGGGCGCGTACGGTGAAGAGCCCCAACCCGGCCTTCGCCAGCGTCGATGTGCCGCTCGCCTCGACCTTCATGCTCTCGACCAAATCCGGAAAGGAGGCCTATGTTGAGCCAGTGATCAACGAGGCTGGCTATCGCTTCACGGCGAAGGTGGGCAAGCCGAAGGATGCGGAGGCAACGAAGCGCGGCACCAAGCTGTCGCGCGGTGCGAACTTCAAGTGCCTGATGTCGGGTACCCCGATGGCCGGCGACTACATCAAAGCAGAAGGCAAGGCTGGGCGCATGGGCGTGCGCCTAATGGCGATCGTTGCCGAAGGCGAGCGCGGACGTGTCTATTTATCACCGACAGCGGAGATGGAGGCGCTTGCTGTATCGGCAGAATCAATGTGGGTACCGGAAGGCTCGTTTGTTGAAGATGCCAGAGCATTTACACCATGGATTTACGGGCTGAAAGAGTGGCGTCATCTCTTTACCGAGCGGCAACTCGTGGCCCTTACGACCTTTACGGACCTAGTGCATGAGGTGCGGGAGCGAGTGAAGCTCGACGCGCGGATCACAGGCGTACCAGATGACGGCAAAGGCCTCGCCGCCGGCGCAACTGGCGCTGACGCGTACTCGGAAGCTGTTGCGTCATACTTGGGGCTTCTCGTATCGCGCTTGGTCGATCTCAACAACGCCCTTTGCCAGTGGCGAAATGACCCAGCGAAACAGCATGTTGGGCACCTTTTTGCAAGGCAGGCGATCCCGATGGTCTGGGATTTTGCGGAGGCAAATCCAGTAGGGAAGTCAGCCGGTGGTTTCGACAAGACGTTTCTTTTCGTGCCGAAAGTGTTTCCGTTCTTGTGTGAAACGCCGTACGGTACTTCGCAGCAAGCTGATGCTGCAAGGCAGTCGTTATCGCTGAATAAGGTCGTATCAACGGATCCGCCTTACTACGACAACGTTCCTTATGCGGACCTGTCGGACTTCTTTTATGTCTGGCTGCGTCGCGCGATGAAGCCAGTTTTCGACGATCTATTCGCTACGCTGTCCGTGCCCAAGGCTGAAGAACTGGTCGCTACAGCCTATCGCCACGGAGGCAAGGCTGGCGCCGAGGCATTCTTCCTCGATGGCATGACGAACGCCATGCACCGGCTGGCCGAACAGGCTCATCCAAGCTTCCCGGTCACGATCTACTACGCTTTCAAGCAGGCAGAGAGCGATGGTAAAGACGGCACGACCAATACTGGTTGGGACACCTTCCTGGCGGCCGTTATCGAAGCGGGCTTTGCCATCACCGGTACCTGGCCGATGCGGACCGAATTAGCCAACCGTATGCGCGGGTCAGAGTCCAACGCCCTTGCCTCGAGCATCGTGCTCGTCTGCCGCAAGCGCACTGCGAACGCGCCCACCGCCACCCGCCGCGAGTTCGTCGCCGCCCTCAAGGCCGAATTGCCGCAAGCGCTCGCCCACCTCCAGCGCGGTAACATCGCCCCGGTGGACCTCGCCCAGGCCGCCATCGGTCCCGGCATGGCCGTCTATACCCGCTACGCAAGGGTGCTCGACGCAGAAGGCAAGCCGATCCCGGTACGCGCTGCGCTCGCCCTCATCAACCAGGTGCTCGACGAAGCGCTGGCCGAGCAGGAAGGCGACTTCGACGCCGATACCCGCTGGGCACTCACCTGGTTCGAGCAGACTGGTTTCGCCGAGGGCGATTACGGCGTCGCCGAACAGCTCTCCAAATCCAAGAACACCGCCGTGGCGGGTTTGGTCGAGGCCGGCATCCTGGTTTCCAGGGCTGGCAAGGTGCGCCTGCTGAAATCCGTCGAACTGCCTGCCGACTGGGATCCCAGGACCGACAGCCGTCTCACGGTCTGGGAAATGGTGCACCAACTGATCCGCGTCCTCGAAGCCGGTGGCGAAGGTGCTGCCGCAGCACTGGTCGCCAGGCTCGGCAGCCAGGCGGAAACGGCCCGCGAACTCTGCTACCGCCTCTACACCCTGTGCGAACGCAAGAAGCGCGCTACCGAGGCCATGGCCTACAACGGCCTGGTGCAGAGCTGGCCGGAAATCACCCGCCTCGCCGCGGACAAGCCCCGCGCCGTAACGCCTGATACGCTTGACATGTTTGGGCACGAATGAAGCCGCGAAGGAGCATTTCATGAACCGATTGCTGAACCTCGACGAAGACATGCTGGCGCGCTTCTGCGAAGCCCATCACATTCGCCGGCTATCGTTGTTTGGCTCGCAACTGAAGGGAACGGCACGCCCGGACAGCGACGTCGACCTGCTGGTGGAATTCGATCCCGCGCACATTCCGACGCTGTTCGGGATCGCCGGGATGGAAATCGAGCTGTCCACGATGTTGGGCAAGAAAGTCGATCTGCGTACCGCGGGTGACTTGTCGCGCTATTTTCGGGACGAGGTGGTGCGTACGGCCGAGGTGCAATATGCAGCCTGAGGATCGGGTGCGAATCCAGCACATGATAGGCGCCGCCGAATCGACGGCTCGCTTTCTCGCGGGACGGCAAAGGCAGGATCTCGATCAGGACGAAATGCTCTGCTTTGCACTGACGCGCGCCATCGAAATCATCGGCGAGGCGGCCAGTCGTGTGTCGCACGAGGCCCAGGACGCCCTGCCGAACGTGCCCTGGAAGGAAGTCACGGGGATGCGCAATCGTCTGGCGCATGCCTATTTTGATATCGACCTGGACATTCTTTGGCGGACGGCACGAGAAGCGGTGCCGGATTTGCTGGAAAAACTGGCAATGTTCCAGGAAACCGGGAACTGACGAATGGCTACCACCAATTTCGAACGCGTCGGCAAGGCGCTGGAGCTTCTCAAGACCGGCGTGGTGCCGTTCATCGAGCGCGAATTCAAGGCGAAATACGGTACTGGCTGGGCTTTCGAGGTGAAGGACATCCTGTCCGACACCCGCCTCGGCGCCGGCAAGACCGAATCGCTCAACGACATCGCCGCCTCACTGGTGGTCATGGATCGCAAATGGAGCGAGGTGTTTCGTCAGGTTCTCGGCAAGACGGAGCGCAGCCTGGTGAATGAACTGCTGGCCGTGCGCAACAGCTGGGCGCATCAGGAAAACTTCTCCAGCGACGACGCCTACCGCGCGCTCGATTCTGCCGCACGCCTGCTGACGGCCATTTCCGCACCGCAGGCAAGCGAAGTCGAGAAGATGAAGACCGAGCTACTGCGCGTGCGCTTCGACGAGCAGGCGCGCGGCGAGAAGCGCAAGTCGGCCGGCACCGCCATCGAAAGCGGCGTGACGGGCAGCCTCAAGCCGTGGCGCGAAGTGGTGATGCCGCACGAAGATGTGGCCAGTGGGCGCTACCAGCAGGCCGAGTTTGCTGCCGACCTGTGGCAGGTGCATCTGGGCGAAGGCACGCCGGAATACAGGGATCCGGTCGAGTTCTTCCGGCGCACCTATCTCACCGCGAGCCTGACCGAGATGCTGGTCGGCGCGGTGCGCCGTCTGACCGTCGGTGGTGGTGACCCGGTGGTGCAATTGCAGACCAACTTCGGGGGCGGCAAGACACACTCGATGCTGGCCTTGTATCACCTCTTCTCGGGCATTGCGCCGACCGAGCTGCCGGGCATCGACGCGATCATGCAGGCGGCCGGCGCCAAGGGCGCGCTCAAGGCGCAGCGGGTGGTGCTGGTCGGCAACAAGATTTCTCCGGGCAACCCGTCGACCAAGCCCGATGGCACCGTGGTGCGCACACTGTGGGGCGAACTCGCCTGGCAACTGGGCGGCAAGAAAGCTTTCGCCCGCGTGCAGGCCGACGACGAGAACGCCACTAGCCCCGGCGACGTGCTGCGCGAGCTGTTCAACGACTACGGTCCCTGCCTGATCCTGGTCGACGAATGGGTGGCCTACGCTCGCCAGCTCCACGATCAGAGCGACCTGCCCGCCGGCGGCTTCGAGACGCAATTCACTTTCGCGCAGCTACTGACCGAATCGGCCAAGCTGGCGAAGAACTGCCTGCTGGTGATCAGCCTGCCGGCTTCGGATACCTCTGGCGCGTCACCGCACACGCAGGCCGACGACGTGGAGGTCGGCGGCACGCGCGGCCGTGAGGCGCTGGATCGCTTGCGCAACGTTGTCGGGCGTGTCGAATCGTCGTGGCGACCAGCGAGCGCCGAAGAGGGTTTCGAGATCGTGCGCCGACGCCTGTTCCAGCCGCTCGCCGACCAGGCGTTCAAGGACCGCGACGTGGTCGCGCGCGCCTTCGCCGACTTCTACCGTACGCAGCAGGCGGAGTTTCCGCCGGAGTGCCGGGAATCCGAGTACGAGCAGCGCATCAAGGCGGCGTACCCGATTCACCCGGAGATCTTCGACCGGCTGTACACCGATTGGTCGACGCTGGTGAAGTTTCAACGTACGCGCGGCGTGCTGCGGCTGATGGCGGCGGTGATTCACAGCCTCTGGGAAAAGGGCGACCGCAACCCGCTGATCCTGCCGGCCAACGTGTCGATCGACGACGCGCGCGTACAGTCCGAACTGACGCGCTACCTATCGGACAACTGGGTGCCGGTGATCGAGAAGGACGTCGACGGGCCGAACTCGCTGCCGCTGAAACTGGACAGCGAGCTGCCCAACCTGGGCAAATTCTCGGCCTGCCGGCGGGTGGCGCGCGCCATTTACCTGGGCTCGGCGCCGACCACGGCCGCCGCGCACCAGGGTATCGAGGACCGCCGTGTGAAACTCGGTTGCGTGATGCCCGGCGAATCGCCAGCGGTCTTTGGCGATGCCCTGCGACGGATGGCCGGCGCGGCCACCTACCTCTATCAGGATGGCCCGCATTACTGGTATTCCACCCAGCCGACAGTGACCAAGCTGGCCGAAGACCGCGCCGAGCAGATGAAACGCGAGCCGGACAAGGTCGCGCATGAGCTGGAGCAGCGCCTGCGCAAGGACCTCGCCCGTACCGGCGACTTCCCGCGCATCCACCCGATGCCGGCGAGCGGCGCGGACGTGCCCGACGATCTCGACGCGCGTCTGGTGGTGCTCGGCGTCAATCATCCGTACAGCCGGGAAGGCGGCAGCGCCGCCGAGCTGGTGGCCAAGGCGATCCTGGAAAACCGCGGCAACACACCACGCCTGTACCGCAATACGCTGGTCTTCCTGGCCGCCGACAAGACGCGCCTGCAGGACCTCGACGAAGCGGCGCGCAAGTTCCTGGCGTGGAAATCGATTCTCGATGAGCAGAAGAACCTCAACCTGACGCCCTATCAGGTCACCCAGGCCGAGACGCAGAAAACATCTGCCGACGGCGCCGTGACGGCACGACTACCCGAGACTTATCAATGGCTGCTGGTACCGGTGCAAGGGACACCGCAGGCGGCGACCACCTGGGAGGCACTGCGCCTGCAGGGACAGGACGCGCTGGCCGTGCGCGCGAGCAAGAAACTGCGCACCGACGAACACTACCTGACCAGCTTCGCCCCGACACGCCTGCGCATGGAACTCGACCGCGTGCCGCTCTGGCGCGGCAACCACGTGGCCGTGAAGCAACTGGTCGACGATTTCGCGCGCTACCTCTACCTGCCCCGGCTCAGAAACTCCAGCGTGCTGCTCGACGCGATCCGCGATGGCGTGAACCTGCTTACCTGGACGCAGGACAGCTTTGCTCTTGCCGATAGTTTCGATGAGGGTGAAGGCCGCTACAAGGGGCTGCGCGGCGGCACGATGGTAACGATGGTCGACGCACATGCGCCGGATCTGGTGGTGAAGCCCGATGTGGCCAGCACGCAGCTGGAGTCCGAGCGTAGTGCGCGCCCGGCGGAGGGGGTGACAGGGCAGTCGCCTGCGGGAGGCAACGCCGGGACAGCGTCTCCCCTGCCGGGCACGACGCAGACCAGTTCAGTCCCGCCAGGGGCGGTGAAGCCAAAGCGCTTCCACGGCACGGCGATCCTCGAGACCGCCCGCGTCGGCCGAGACGCCAGCCGGATTGCCGATGAAGTCATTGCGCACCTCGCTGGACTCGTCGGCGCGTCGGTGACGGTAACCATCGAGGTGGAAGCCGAGATCCCGGATGGGGCGCCGGATCATGTCGTGAGGACGGTGACCGAGAACAGCCGGACGCTGAAGTTTACGAGTCAGGGGTTCGAGAAGGAGTAGGTGCAGGCGGTCGCGCGACACTTTTGGGACATGGAGGCTAAACCCCTCTAGTCATCGGTGACCCGTCGCTGGGGTTCCTTACCTTGGTATCGCTGTTAGCAGTTATGCTAGTTGAGCAGCGTCCTTCTTTGTAGGTCATCTGCGACCATAGCTCATGTGACGGGGCTGTCTGCTACCCCTGGTCTGGGGTGACCGCAGGGAGGTTCTTCATTTCCGTGACCACATGCCGTACAGTCATGCCATCGAAACGCCACAGGAGAAAAAGGATGGTTGACAGTGTAGCGGGAGGAAAGGCCGCAAAAGTGGTGCCGTTGCGCGCCTCTAATCCGGTGCAATCGTCCGACAAAAAATGGGGAAGAGTGGTGATGAAGCAAGGCTTCTGCATCATTCCATCTATCCTTCTACGTGCGCAGCGGAGGCTTGGCTTGAACCCGACGCAGTTGGCGGTACTGATGCAGCTTTGCGACTACTGGTGGGATCATATGCGCAAGCCATATCCGAGCAAGGAAACGATCGGCGAGCGGCTAGGACTGGGCCCGAGGCAGGTGCAACGCTACATGGCAGACTTGGAAGCAGCTGGACTGCTGACACGCAATGAACGCTACGCCAAAAACGGCGGCAGGCTGAGCAACGAATACGATTTGTCTGGCCTGGTGGAAAGGCTCAAGAAGATCGCGCCGGACTTCGAGGAAGCGAAAGAGGTCAAACGCCAAGCGAGCCGACGCGGTGGGCTGCAAGCAGCCCCCGCACAACAAAACAAGATGTGAAAGTTTAGCGACGTAGCTCAGCCGGATAGAGCATCCTGCTTGCGACGGAACTCAAGGCCGACACCTTGATAATACGGGCAGGAAGGGCGCGGGTTCAAGTCCCGCCGCCGCTCCCATTTACAGAAACCCTGATCGCCTTGTAACGGCGGCGATCAGGGTTGGCTGTTGTGCTGTACGTGGTACGCGGCTCCTCGCTAAAATGGCGAGATGTCGAAACAGATTTCTCCCGCTACCCCGGAGCTCAATCGTCTCCGCGCTGCAGCGGGTCTGATCCCCATCATCGAGGCCGGCTTGACCGACTCAAAGCTGTCCGCCGAAAGAGCAGCGCCGATGGCATCCTTCTGCGAATGGACAACCGAGAAGCGCTTCACCGATCCCGAAGCGATCAAGCTGGCGGAAAGCGTTGATGCAGGCCTGAAACGCATCAAGATGGGGTTGTAAGCCGGAACCGCCGAAAATTCCGTCATCCCAACTCCAGCCCCGCCACGAGCGCATCCAGGTCGATCACCTTGCCATTACTGAGGAAGGTGTAGTGCCCGTTCAGCAGGATGTGCCGCCAGGCTGCCGGCGAAATCTGCGTGATCAGCGCCAGTGTCTTGGTGTTGCCGCTTGCCTCGAACTTTGTCAGCAGCCGCGACAGGATGGCTGAGTTGTAGTAGATGATGGCGTTGGCGATCAGGCGTGCGCACTGGTTGCTGATCTCGATTTCGATGTCGGTGCGCCCGGTCAATTCCTTCTTTCCGCCGACCTGTGCGATGGTCGAGCGTAGCTGGTGGTAGGACTCGATGCGATTCTGCGAGCGGTGCACGTTACGTTCCAGTTGCGGATCGCGCAGGTAGCGCAGCGTGTAGATGCTGCGGATCAGCTTGTCGAACTCGAAGATCGCGCGCCGCGTCGGATTCGGCGCGGTGTAGGTGCATAGCTTGCGGATCAACGTACCCTGGGTCATCTCTTTCAGGCCCAACGTGGCGACGATCTGGTCGATATTCGGCTTCTCGCCGATGATGAGTTGCCGGTCGATCTGACCGACCGGCCGGATCAGGCACTTCTCGTATTGTGCCGGATCGTCGGCACAATACAGCTCGGCCAGTTGATCTTCCAAATCGGTGAAACGCGGCTCGAAGCGTAGGCCGAACCAGTGCAGGATTGCGAAGTTGGCCTTGTTCGCGCTGTGCATGTCGCCGGTGATCGCGGTCGGCACGATATCCGAGGTGTTGCGATACCAGATATCGAACACATGGTGGCCTTCGTACTCGTGCGCGCCGATGAGGTAGCCGTTGAGCGGCACATGGTTGCACAGCAGCGTGTAGGCGACCACGCCCTTGCCACGCCCAAAATATTTCCGCGAGTAGCGCGCCTTCACGGTCGGCCGCTCGACGCCAAACTTCTGGCCATCGACAGCACCGTACAGGGTCTCAAGGTCGAACGAGTAATAAGGGAAGATCGGCAGCGCGGCGATGGCGTTACTGACGCGGTCGTTGGCGGCATGCAGTGAAGCCTGGCGCAGATACTGTTGGTACGTGGTTTCCAGCACGTGGTACGGAATGTCGCTGGTGCGCGCCATGACCTGATTGCCGTGGTTCATCGCCTGCGCGATGATCACCGCCATCAGGGTGTCGGTGTCGGTCATCTTTTTCGCATAGCGCGGCTGCAACGGCGTCAGTGCCGACAGGAACTGGCACTGGCCGTTGACGAAACGCAACACGTCGGCCACGTCGCAGAACGGCAGTTGCTCGTAGACCGCCAGCTCGTGCGCCTTGTTGTTCTCGGCCTTGGGTTTGCGCCAGGTCAGCGTCTGCGTGTTCTTGTCGTACTCCAGGTGCGTCAGCTTGCCCTGTTTCAGCTCGCGGTTGAAGGCCAGCCACTGTGCGTGCAGATCGGCTGTCAGCGTATCGAGCTGCGCCTCGATCGGTTGGCGCAGAAAAGGGATGTCGATCTGTGCGAGCGCGTCGGCCATTTCCTCCATCGAGACCAGTTCGTCGGAGAAATGGCGGTGTTGCAGGCTGTCATCCAAATAGAGTTCGCCCGACTTCAGGCGCTTCCTGATTTGCCGGTACAACCAGAACTCGTAGCGGTCGGCATGCAGGCCGGCTGGCTTGCCATCGGCATCGGAGATCTCCAGATACGGTCGCAACCGCTTGGGTAGTGTGCTTGCCGGGCATTCGGCAAGCGGCCGTTGCGACAGACGTTGCCGGTTGGCAAACACGCTCTTTGCCCAGGCCAGTGCCGCGAGCCACGGACTGTCCGGGTCGATGCCGGCGAAGTCGAGCGCGACATACAGAGGTCGCAGATGGCGGCGAATGCGTTCGGCCAGGCCGTCAACCGCCTGCCAGTGCAGGGCCAGCTTGCTCGCCGGTTTGACACTCATACGCTGGCCGGTGATTTGAAGCGTGTCTTTCGGCATGATCTTGTACGCGCGCTGCCGCACCTTGCCGAACGGCGTGGCATCGGCTACCGCGTCATCGACATAGAGCAATAGCAAGCGTCCGACCTGCGGCGTTTCCTGATGACGTCGTACCTGGGGTTTGAGGTGCAGTGGAACGGTTATGGAAAGATTTCCATAACCGTTCTTATGGAAAGTGCATCGTTATCCGAAGTAGGCTGAGGTGGGGCGACGGCAACGACCGTTTCGCATGGTTCCTATCTACCACATCGCTCTGATCTGCTTCACATAATGCCGCCGTCCTTCAGGGCATCCCTGCAAGGAGAGCAGCATGTTGACTACCTATTTCAGGTCCGCCTCAACCGTCGCGCATTACCTGGCTGGAAGCGCGGGCCCGTATCTTGACCGGTTCGTTTCCTGGTTGGCCATCCATGGCTACCAACGCGTCTCGATCCGACGCCACGTTCGAGAAGTCGTCCACTTTGCCGTATGGGCGAACTCCGTTGGCCTCGCCACGCCGCCCGGCCATACCTCACTGGCTAAACTGCGCGACCATCTTGGAGAGCGAGATCGCCTGCGGTATCCGTCCGGGAACCAGCACCATCTCTATCAAAGCGCTCGTGTCTATGTGCGTTTTCTGAGCGACATTGGGGCAATTTGCTCGGCGATAGAGCCAGTCGTCGCCGATGTCCCTGCCTTGTTCGTTGAATTTCGAGACTGGATGAAGAGTCACCGTGGGACGCGCGACAGCACGTTGGCAGGCTACCTGCCGCCGGTGACGAATCTGCTTAGGACGTTGGGTCTGCCGTCTACTTACTCCGCCCAGTGCCTACGCACTTTCTTCCTGCAGCAGGTCCGCCAGAACCAACCTGAGAAGTCCAAGAATTTCGCTACAGCTACGCGCATGTTTCTTCGCTTTCTGATCGCGCGCGGCGACTGTGCTCCTGGATTGGATTTCGCCATTCCGACCGTTGCACGGTGGCGGCTGTCCAGATTGCCTAAATACTTACCCTCTGAAGCGGTAGAGGCGCTGATCGCCTCCTGCGACCCTTCGACGTCCCTCGGCGCGCGTGACCGGGCCATTCTCTTGCTGATCGCCCGACTGGGGTTGCGCGCCGGCGAAGTCAGCGGACTGGAATTCCGCCAAGTACTCTGGTCACGTGCCACGCTACGGGTGATGGGCAAGAGTCGACGGGAAGTTGAACTGCCGCTACCCCAGGAGGTCGGTGATGCGATCCTGCATTACTTGCAGAATGGGCGACCCCGGGTGGCGAACCCGTTTGTATTCATTACGACGACGGCGCCCCTCATCCCAATCACCCGACAAGTCGTTGGGCGGGCGGTGGCTCGCGCCATCCGTCGTACTGGCATCGACGCGCCGAGTCGGGGCGCCCACCTTCTCCGCCATTCAGTGGCAACCAGCATGCTGCGTGAGGGTATATCACTGCCCGCCATCGGCGCTTTGCTTCGCCACAGTTCGATTGAGACCACAACGGTTTACGCGAAGGTGGATGTCAACCTATTAAAGGAGGTTGTTCAGCCTTGGCCGGGAGCCCAGCCATGTTGAGCGAAGCCATTGATACCTATCTGAAGGTACGCCGCACGCTCGGCTTCAAGCTATTTACCGCTCAAGGCTACCTGGTCAGCTACGCGCGTTTCGCGGCCAAGGCAGGCGATGTGCATATGCGGACGACAACGGCCATTCGGTGGGCCAAGCTGGGGCAATCTGAGGCATCGCGTGCCGTGCGGCTCAATGTGCTGATCCGCTTCGCCCGTTTTGCCCACGCTGAGGAGCGTCTCCACGAAGTGCCGCCGAACCATGTCTTCTGTCACCGGCGCATTCGTCGCCACCCCTACATTTTTAGTGACGCCGAGATCGTGCGGATCCTCGAGCAAGCGCAACGTCTCAACCCCCCAGACTCGTTGCGCCCCCAAACGTACAGCACATTGTTCGGTCTACTCGCCGCTACCGGAATGCGGATTTCCGAGGCGCTGGCCCTGCGCATCAGTGACATCACCCCCGACGGTCTGATAGTACGCCAGGCCAAGTTTCGGAAGAGTCGTCTGGTCTGCCTCCACGACAGTGTGGTGAGCGCCATTGGCCAGTATCTCGTTCACCGCACCAAAGTGGTCGGCGCCGACGAGCATCTGTTCGTTTCTCATCGGGGCGGGCACCCGTTGGGCTATGCGATTGCCGCCGAGACCTTCCAGGCGGTGCTGGCCGCTGCCGGTGTAAACGCTCCCCCTGACAGACCCCGTCCACGACTTCACGATTTGCGCCATAACTCCGAGACCGGGATTATTCCGAGGGCGGTGTCGGTAGTCTTCAATACATCGAGTTGTTGCTCGACTTGCGCCGGAAGCGGCGCTTGATTTCTCGGCATTATTCGATTGTCGTCTCCAACTGGGAATCTTCCCGGATCTTCAAGGAGACAGACGATGACGCTCACTCGCCACGGTGCGACAACAGCACCCGATGGACAGCCTTGCACTGGCCCGCTGGCACCCCACGTCGAGGGCTTTGCAGCGCAACTTTCGCGCAAGGGGTACGCGCAGACCACGGTTCGCGCAAAGTGTAATGTGCTGGCCGATCTCAGCCGCTGGCTCGAGCGGCGTCGGCTGACTCTGGCAGCGCTTGATGAGGATCGGCTGACGCAGTTCTTGGCAACCCTTCGCCACGGGGAGAAGAAGTGGCGAGGCGATTCGGCCACCGGTCAGCAGCTTCTCGAGTATCTGCGCGGCAGTGACGAAATCGCGGCGGCTGCACAGAGGATTGATAGAACTCCGGCCGCCTGCCTCACGGGCGATTTCGAGGAGTTCCTCCACTCCGAGCGAGGTCTGTCACGGTCAACACTGATCTCCTACTTGCCCATCGTGCGGCGCTTCCTCGATGAGCGGTTTGGGCGCGAGGCGTTGCACCTCGAACTATTGCGACCACAGGATTTGCACGGCTTCATTCTTCGCGAGCTCCTGCGTATCAGTCGTAGCCATGGCAAGAGAGTCATCACCGCGCTGCGCTCGTTCTTGCGCTTTTTGCTGCAGCGTGGCGCTATCCAGACCGACCTGGCCCGCACGCTTCCAGGAGTGGCCAGCTGGAGACTGTCGCATCTGCCCAAGTCGCTACCTCCCAAGCAGGTGGAACAATTGCTCGCGTGCTGCGATCGCAGCACCCCGACGGGCAAGCGCGACTACGCGATCCTGTTGCTCCTGGCCCGGCTTGGATTGCGTGGCGGCGAGGTGCTGGCCATGACCTTGGAGGATCTCGACTGGGAGCGCGGTGAGATTGTCGTGCGCGGCAAGGGCCAACGGCTGGAACGTTTGCCGCTGCCCGAGGACGTTGGCGCGGCATTGGCGTGCTATTTGTGTGAGGTCCGCCCCGCTTGTGCGACGCGTCGCGTATTCATCCGGATGAAGGCTCCCCTGCAGGGTCTTGCGGGCCCCGTGGCCGTTTGTTGCATTGTTCGGCGCGCCCTCCAGCGCGCTGGGTTGAACCCCGAGTTCAAGGGGGCTCACCTACTGCGGCACTCCCTTGCAACCAACCTGCTTCACCGAGGCGCGTCCCTGGGCGAGATTGGACAGCTGCTGCGTCACCAGCAGCCAACGACGACACAGATCTATGCCAAGGTGGACATCGCGGCCCTGCGTGGCATTGCCCTGGCGTGGCCGGGAGGTGCGTCATGAGCAAGTTGCAAGCTGCACTCGATGAGTACCTCGCGGTTCATCGCGCCCTTGGGTACAAGCTACGCTTGGCCGGGCGCTTGCTGCAACGCTTTGTCGAATTCGCCGAGCGCGAGGGTGCCACCCACATCACCTCCGAGCTCGCATTGAATTGGGCAACACAGCCCGCCGCTGCGCAGCCCGCCCAATGGGCTAACCGCCTTGGGATGGTGCGTCGCTTCGCGCTATATTGCAGCGCGAGCGATCCGCGCACCATCGTGCCACCGTCGGACTTGCTTCCCCACCGGTACCACCGTCCCGAACCTTACCTGTATCGCGACGAGGAGATCACGCGCCTGCTCGAGGCAGCACGACGCCTACCGTCTGCTACGGGTCTGCGGCCTCATACATTCGCCACGCTGTTCGGCCTGTACGTGGCCGCCGGTCTGCGGGCCAATGAGCCCTTGCGGCTCGACCGCGATGACGTCGATCTCGTCAACGGAGTGCTGACGATTCGCGACACGAAATTCGGGAAGTCGCGCTACGTGCCGGTGCACCCCACCACGCAACGTGCATTGCAACGCTACGCCGCGCGACGGGATCGTTGGTGCCACGATCCCGAAACGCCGAGCTTCTTTGTCTCGGACCGCGGAACCCGGCTGACGGATTGGTGCGTGCGTTGGACCTTCGTCAAGTTGTCGCATGAGATCGGCCTGCGCGGCGCTGGCGATTCCAGAGGACCTCGTTTACATGATCTACGTCATCGACTGGCCATCAACACGCTCCTCCGGTGGTATCAGCGCGGCGTCGACGTCGAGCGGCACCTGCCGCAGCTGTCGACCTATCTCGGGCACGCCCATATCACGGACACCTACTGGTATTTGACCGCCACGCCGAAGTTGCTGCACTACGCCCTGCAACGCGTGGAGCGCTCCAAGCAAGGACAGCGGCCATGACCGCCATCAGTACGCTGCCGTCCCTGCTGCAGGGGTTCTTCATGGATCGGCTCATGCAGCAACGTCAGGCGAGCCCTCACACTATTGCGAGCTATCGCGACACCTTTCGTTTGCTCATGCAGTTTGCGCAACAACGCCTGCGCAAGGCGCCCTCGAATTTGACGGTGCCAGAACTCGACACGCCGCTGCTCGGCGCTTTTCTCGATCACATTGAGCGTGAGCGCAAGAACAGCGCCCGCAGCCGCAACGTTCGCCTCGCTGCCATTCATTCGTTCTTCCGCTACGTGGCACTGCATGCACCGGAGCACAGCGCAGTGGCGCAGCGCGTGTTGGCCATGCCGAGCAAGCGCTATTCGCGCTGCCCGATCGCCTTTCTGACGTCGGTCGAAGTCGACGCGTTGCTTGCCGCGCCTGACCTCACGAGCTGGTCAGGGCGCCGTGATCGGGCGCTCATGATGCTGGCCATCCAGACGGGGCTGCGCGCCGCGGAACTCACCGGCCTTCGCTGCGAGGACATCGTGCTCGGAGCCGGTGCACACGTGCGATGCGAGGGTAAGGGCCGCAAGCATCGGTGCACGCCGCTGCGTAAAGACACCGTTCGCGTGATACGCAGCTGGTTGCGCGAGCGCCAAGGCCAGCCTTGCGAGCCGGTCTTTCCGACTACGCGCGGAACTGCATTGAGTCACGATGCGCTGCAATACATGCTGGACAAGCATCTCATCGCCGCAGGTCGACAGTGCCCATCGTTGGCAGGCAAGCGGGTAACCCCCCATGTGCTGAGGCACACGCTGGCGATGGACCTACTTCACAACGGTGCCGACCAGACCATGATCGCTCTTTGGCTCGGGCATGAATCGCCCGAAACCACGTCGATCTACCTTCATGCAGACATGCAGCTCAAGGAACGCGCGCTCGCCCATACGACTGCCAAAAAGCTCCCGACACCCCGCTTCCGGCCAAGCGACCATGTAATGGACTTCCTGAAGAGCCTCTGATAATTCCGAGGATTTCGCTGCCTGATCGCCCATTCAACTCCGACGGTGCGGCGCCGTATGGCACCGCCCTCGGAATAATCCCGGTCTCGGAGTTATGCCTCTAATTCCGAGACCGGAATTAACGCCATAGCTTTGCTGTCCGGGCACTGCAAACCTGTCCCGAGTCGCGCGACAGGGTCGCGCAGCACACGCTGGCGCTCACTACCTACATGGGCCATGCCCATGTCTCCGATACCTACTGGTATCTCGACAGCACGCCACAGTTGACGAGCGACATCGCCAGTGCCTGCGAAGCCTATTTACAAGGAGGTGCATCATGACCCCAATAGCCCCTCATATCAGAGCATACCTCCTTGAGCGGTTGCCGTTAGAGCGCGGTGCCAGTCCCCATACCTGCGACAGCTATGCCTATACCTTTCGCCTGTTATTCGAATTCGCCAGTGCCCGCTTCAAGGTCACGCCATCCAAGCTCTTTCTGGAGCAGCTTGACGCGCCGTTGGTGATGGATTTTCTTGCTGACCTCGAGGCTTCACGCGGCAACACCGCCAGAACTCGCAACGCCCGGCTTGCCGCCATCAAGTCATTCATGCGCTATCTCGAGTACCGTGATCCATCGTTGCTGGAGCAGAGTCTGCGTATCCAGGCAATTCCGTCGAAGAAGACAGACACCGTCCTCATAAACTACCTGACTCAGGTGGAAATGGAAGCCGTCCTGAACGCCCCAAATGTAAGTACCCGCATCGGCATCCGGGATCGTGCCATGTTGCATGTCAGCTTGGCCGCTGGGCTGCGCGTATCCGAGTTGACCGGACTGCTTTTGTCTGACCTGGCGTTGCAGCCGGTGCCGACGATACGCATCACGGGTAAGGGCCGGAAGCAACGTGCATTGCCTCTGTGGAAGCAAGCTGCGGTCGACTTGCGCGCATGGCTGGCGATTCGCGGCAATGTGGCGACACCGGAACTGTTCGTCAATGCACGCGGACAGGCGATGACACGCGCTGGCTTTGCCTTCGTTCTGAAGCAGTACGCCCAGACGGCCGCTGAATATTGCCCATCGCTACGCGATAAACAGGTTTCGCCGCACGTGCTGCGACACACCTGCGCCATGGTGCTTTTCCAGGCGACCAAGGATCTGCGCAAGGTCTCGCTTTGGCTTGGCCACGCGCAGATGCAGACGACCGAGGTTTACCTGCGGGCAGACCCCATGGAGAAGATCGAGACGATTGAGGGAATGACGCCGTTACGGCTCAAGCGAGGACGTTTTACCGTGCCGGACAAACTGATCGCTTCCTTGCAGACCCACTAACGGCAGACGCAGACATGCTGGAGGAAGCAGTTCCTTCTCGCCCCGTGCCTCCTGCGGCGATAGAGCGATAGCTGAATTTTTATGGAAAGCTGCTCAAGCCGGCGAGGTGGCAAGAAAGACTATCGTCGACGTCAGCTTTCCATAATTTGCCCGTTTCCATAAGAACGGAAAACCGGGTTAGGTGTTTGTCATCGTCAAACTAGCCATGGCTACAGTCGTACGCTTTCCCGACTTCTTCTCCAAGGTATCTGCTGTCCCAGATCCGGGCAAGCGCGCTGCCTATTCGTCGTCTGCGGGATTGCGCAAGGGCCGCAATTCGCCTTTGGTCACAGCTTCCGGAACCGAGAACGAATAGCGCCCCAGCATGTTGATGTGCTCGTGTAGCAATGGAGACAAGCGCACCACGTCTTCGTCTGCCACCGGGTAGCCCTCCGAGCGCAGTTGCTTCAAGGCCTCCTCGATGTAGATGGTGTTCCACAACACAATCATGTTCAGCACCAAGCCGAGCGCGCCCAACTGGTCTTCCTGTCCTGCGCGGTAACGTTGGCGCAGCTCGCCGCGTTTGCCATGGAACACGGCTCGGGCAACGCTGTGTCGGCCCTCACCTCGGTTGAGCTGCGTCAACGTACCGCGCCGCTTGGCTTCATCATCGATGTAGGTCAGCGTGTGGATGGTCTTGTCGATTCGGCCGAATTCAGCGATAGCCAGTGCCAGCCTTGTTGGCCGGTCGCCAACCTGGAGTGTGCGCATGATTCCGGCGGCCGGCACGCGACCGAGTTTGAGCGAACCGGCCAGGCGCAACATATCGTCCCAATACGGTACGATCTTCTGCAAGCTGAGATGGTGGGCCGAAACAGTGTTGAGCAGGCCGTAGTCAGCCTGCGGGTCGATTCGCCAGAAGCGTGTGCCGCCGACATCCGCCAACCGCGGGCTGAAGCGATAGCCGAGCAGCCGGAAAAGACCGAACACCACGTCGCTGTAGGCGCCGGTGTCGGTCATGATCTGCGTCGGCTGAAGATCGGTCTGTTGTTCGAGCACCACGGCCAGGAGGATCAGGCTGTCGCGCAAGGTGCCTGGCACGGTGATGTCGTTCAAGCCAGAGAACTGGTCAGAGATCAGGTTGTACCAGGTGACGCCGCGACCGACCCCGAAATATTTTGGATTGGGGCCGGCATGCACCGTGCGCACCGGCACCACGAAACGTATGCCGTCGGCCGATGCGACCTCGCCGCCACCCCAAAAGGTTGCCAGAACCAGACGCGATTGCGCATTGACCAGCATCGCGTTGGCCGCTGTCAGCGTGTCGTCGCGGACATAATTCTGGTCTACCCAGGATAAGCGCCCGCGCTTGAGTGCCGGGATGTCGCCGCGAATCAACGGCTCCGGTCCGGTATTGCAGGCTTCGGCCATCAGTACCGCGCACAGGCTGATCGGGAGATCGGCGGCGCGGGCCGTACGCTCCGAGATGTGGGTGAAAGCATCGGTGAATCCTGTCCGTGCGGCGATTTCCAGAATCAGTTCGGGCAGGTCGACGCGAGGCAGCAACCCGGCGACCTTCTCGCGCAACGCGACCAACGAGGCTGGCTCATCCAGCTTGTCGAAGGGACTGAGCACCAGATCGTGTTTGTCGCCAGTCGTTTCGAATCGCACCGCCGGGTTGTCTGGCAACCGGTCGACCACCGCACGATAGGTGCGATCCAGCTCGGTAGCCAAGGCGGTCAGCGTCGGCTCGGGATCGGCCGATAGTCCCAAGGTCCGGCAGATGATCGGCCGGGTGGCTTCCCACTCGGCGCCATCGAGTAGGCCGGTGCGCGGATCGGCATAACGCCAGCTTGGCGCCACAAACACGTCACGTCGGCGCAAGGCCGTGTGCAATTCATCCAGCACGCAAAAGATGTAGGCATGGAAATCGACGCTGTCATCGTCTCGCAGAACATGCCGTCGCCAGGATTTGCCGACGACTTCGAGCGGAGCATCGTTGCCTGGCTTCTTTCGCCCCATGTTGACCCGCAGCCAATCGAAGGCAGCAACGACCGGCTCGCCGGCGGCGTTCGCGCCGAAGCGAATGTTCTCGACCAGAGCCGGCAGAAAGCAACGCACCGTTCGATACTTGGCATCCAACTCCCGGTAGTTGTAGCGACGCAAAATGATGTCGGCCCAGACGCACAATCAAGGGGGCTTTCTGACGCAAATTAGTTGAGACGGATAGCGACTCCAGACGCACATTCGGTGATTCTCAAACCACATTACGTGAGACGG
>Ga0209460_1000116_pt1 | contig 118509 bp, 108 predicted proteins | sample EBPBio132013_DNA_FD_185868 | JGI IMG/M metagenome (GOLD analysis project Ga0209460, IMG submission 185868) | Wastewater treatment Type I Accumulibacter community from EBPR Bioreactor in Madison, WI, USA - Reactor 2_5/13/2013_ DNA (SPAdes)... | ecosystem: Engineered > Bioreactor > EBPR >... | reverse complement strand
TAGTTAAACCAACATAAATGTATTTTCTACTTTTTCTGGATATTACGTAAACTGTATACATAATAAAAAAGCCTTACAAAATTGTAAGGCTTAATTTTTAGCGGACTGGACGGGACTCGAACCCGCGACCTCCGCCGTGACAGGGCGGCATTCTAACCAGCTGAACTACCAATCCGTTTCCCAACTATGTAATTGGGAGTGCAAATTTAATACTTATTTTTATAAATACAAAAAATATTTAAGATAAAATTTGTTTAGCGTGGTTTGCAGTATCTACCGATTTTATAACCTCTTGTATTATTCCATTAGTACTTATAATAAATGTAGTTCGTATAATTCCATCAAAAATTCTACCCATAAACATTTTTTTACCCCAAACACCGTAAGCTTTCATTACTTTTTTATCAGTATCTGCAATTAAAGGAAATGGTAAATTATATTTTGAAGCAAATTTTGCATGCGATTTTTCATCATCTGCACTAACTCCCACAACCGCATAGTTTTTATTACTCAAGTACTTAAACTCGTCTCGTAAACTGCATGCGGTAGCTGTGCAACCAGGTGTATTATCTTTTGGGTAAAAATATAAAATTATGGTTTTACCAGCCAAGTTGTTTAAAGTAATTAAATTTCCGTTTTGGTCTTTACCCTCAAAATATGGGGCTTTGTCGCCTTGTTTTAAAGATGTGCTATGCGCTATAAATTTAGTTTTTGGTGCAGTTTTTTTAACAGCTTTTTTAGGGCTTAATTTTTTTAAAGCTTGTTTTTTAGTTACGGCTACTTTTGTTTTTTTAGTAATTGCCTTTTTTATAGCTTTTTTAGCGGTTTTTTTTAAAGCAACTGTTTTTGAAGCTTTTTTAGCTACTTTCTTCACAGGTTTTTTAGCAGTTTTAACTGCTTTTTTTATTGTTTTTTTTGCCATTGTTTTTAATTGAATTGTTTAAAGTTGTTTTTTTATTTGATTTTAAAAAATAAGTACAATGTTTGGTTAACCCACAAGCATCACATTTTGGTTTACGTGCAATACACACATATCTTCCGTGTAAAATTAGCCAGTGGTGGGCTTTTGGTATAATTTCTTGTGGTATATTTTTAATTAATTGCAGTTCGCTTTGTAAAGGAGTTTTTGCGCTTTTTGTTAATCCAATACGGTTGCTAACTCTAAATACATGTGTATCTACAGCCATTGTAGGTTTATTAAAAATTACCGATGCAATTACATTTGCAGTTTTTCTGCCAACACCTGGTAATTTAATTAAATCATCTACTTCGCTAGGTACTATACTATTAAATTCTTGTACAAGCATTTTAGCCATACCAACAAGGTTTTTAGCTTTATTATTTGGGTAGCTAATGCTTTTAATATAATTAAACACTTCGTCTGATGTAGAGTTGGCCATAACTTCGGCCGTAGGAAAAGCTTTAAATAATTTTGGTGTAGTTAAATTTACTCGTTTATCAGTACATTGAGCACTTAAACTAACCGCAACAACTAATTCAAAAGGGTTTGTGTAGGTTAGCTCCGTTTGGGCATTACCAATTGTTTTTTCAAAATAATTTAAAACAAACGTATAAAGTTCTTGTTTAAGCATTGTTAACAGTAAATTTATTAATAATTTTTTACTTGCTTTTATATTTTTACTTTTGTTTTATGCGTTTTTTACCTTTTATAGTTTGTTTTATTTCTGTTTTGGTTATTAGTTGCAATGGTAATCCTAATCAAAAAAAACAACCAATTATAACAGACATAGATGAACATAAAATTAAAAACCAGTTTGTTGAAGCCAATAAACAACTTTTAAAAAAAGAAAATGATGAAATTGATTACTATGTAAAAACCCATCATCAAAATTTTATAAAAACCCAAAGTGGAATTAGGTATTTTGTTTTACATACTTCAAAACAAGGCGATAGTATTAAAGTTAATACAAAAGTTACATTAAATTATACATTAAGTTTATTAACTGGAGATGTATGCTATAAATCAGAAACAAATAATCCAAAACAAATAACAGTTGGTAACGATGATGTTGAAAGCGGTTTACATCGCGGCTTACAATATTTAAAAAAGGGTGATAAAGCAGTTTTAATTCTACCTTCTAATTTAGCACATGGTTTGCTGGGCGATTTTAAAAAAATTCCGCCACAAATGCCAATTATTTATGAAATTGAAATTCTTCCTTAAACTTGGATTTTTATTATTTATGATGTCTTGTACAAAAACAAACAAGACGGATTACACCTATCATAAAAATAAATTTTGGTATAAACTTTTAGCTTTTGAAAACGAAAAATGCAATTTAAATACCAATAATTTTATACAATTAAATGCAGTTTTTAAAACGCAACGCGATTCAGTTTTTTTTGATTCTGAAAATAATTTAAACGATAATTATTTTTTTAACCTAAATAGTACAGATACAAATAATTTTATACTTCAATCTTGCCAAAATAAATGCCTTGGCGATTCGTTAGAACTCTTAATTCCTTGCAATACATTTTTTAAACAAAATTTTGATTTTAATAATTCTCCTTTTTTTGTTAAAAACGATAGCGTTGTAAAAGTTCAAGTTTTAATAAAAGCAATAACATCAAAAATTACACCTTTAACCGATTTAAAAAATAGAGAAATAGCTAAAATCACTTCCTATTTTAAAACAGAACCTAAAATGAATTCAAAAAAAGATAGTTTAGGATTTTATTGGGTTAGCACACCAATTAAACAAATTTCGACCAAAAAGGATACAGTTTTAAAAATTAGTTACAAAGGTTATTTCTTAAATGGTAGGCAAATGGACGAATCTCCATTAAATTTCAGCATTAAAACAGGCGTGCCAGATCAATTATTAAAAGGCTTAAATAATGTTATTAAATACTTAAAAGTTGGAGATAATGCAAAAATAATCTTACCTTCACAACTTGCATTTGGCGAAATGGGGTCAAAGGATTTAAACATTCCACCCTATACACCTTTGCTTTACGAAATAACAATAAAATAAAAATGAAAAAAATTTCTTTATTAGTTGCAGGCATCACATTATTTTATGCTTGTAAAAATGATGGTTCACAGTTTGATGGATACAAACGTGCCGAAAATGGATTACATTACCAATTTTTTAAACAAGATGAGGCTGGCACAAAAGCTCAATTAGGCTATGGTGTTATTTTTAAAGTAGAAATTAAAAATAATAAAAACGATTCTCTTGTATTTAGTTCTAAACAAGCTAGCCAAGATGGTTCGGGAGAAATTCAATTTTTATTACAAAAAAGTTCGTTTAAAGGAAGTTTAGAAGATGCTATGATGATGATGGCTAAAGGAGATAGTGCTTCATTTATTATTTCTGCCGATTCGTTTTTCTTAAAAACACAAAACATGCAAGCTTTGCCTCCAGGAATCAATCAAGGCGATATGTTAAAAGCAACAATTGTAATGAAAGATGTTTTAACTTCAAAACAAGTTGAAGAAAAACAAGCTAAAATGAAAGCAGAATATGAAGAAAAAATGAAAGCTGCACAAGAAGGTGAACAAGTTGCAAGAGATAAATACATTGCTGATAATAAAATTACCACTAAACCATCTGAAACAGGTTTAATTTTTATTGAAACTGCAAAAGGTAATGGTAAACACCCTGCTGCAACTGATATGGTAAAAGTTCATTATACAGGAACTTTGTTAGATGGCACAAAATTTGATAGTTCGATGGATAGAGGTGAGCCAGCTAACTTTCCTTTAAACCAAGTAATTGCAGGTTGGACAGAAGGCATACAATTAATGAGCAAAGGAAGTAAAGCAAAATTAATAATTCCATCAAGCATTGGTTACGGGCCACAAGGCAATGGACCAATTCCTCCATTTTCAACCTTAGTTTTTGAAGTAGAATTATTAGATTTTAGTGCTGCACCTCCACAACAAGCAATGCCTCAAGGGCATAGTGCTAATGACGGACATAATCATTAATAAATTAAAAATAATAAAATGAAAAAAATAGCATTTTTTATATCACTGTTAAGTTTATTATCATTTAACATAAATGCACAAAATAAAAGTAAAAAACAAAAATTAAGTAAAATGGAAAAAGAATTTTTAAGTAAACAACCAGATGGTATTTATGCCAAATTTGAAACATCAAAAGGAGATATTTATACAGTTTTAGAACATGTTAAAACCCCAATGACAGTTGCAAATTTTATAGGATTAGCCGAAGGTACAATTACAAATACCGCTAAGCCTGCGGGTACTCCTTATTATGATGGTTTAAAATTTCATCGTGTAATTCCAAATTTTATGATACAAGGTGGTTGCCCACAAGGTACAGGAATGGGCGACCCAGGTTATAAATTTGCAGATGAAATTGATGAAACTTTAAAACACACAGGCCCAGGTATTTTATCAATGGCAAATGCTGGTCCAGGCACTAACGGTTCGCAATTTTTTATTACTCATGTAAAAACAGATTGGTTAGATGGTAAACACACCGTATTTGGACATGTTATTGAAGGCCAAAAAGTTGTTGATTCAATTAAGCAAGATGACAAATTAAATAAATTAATAATTTTAAGAAAAGGAAAAGATGCTGAAAAATTTGATGCAGCAAAAGTTTTTGTAGATGCTCAAGCAAATGCCGATAAAATTAAGGCAGAAAAAGAAGCAAAAGCAAAAGAAGAAGCAGAAAAAATTAAAGCAACATTTACAAACTCAACACCAAGTGGCTTAAAATACAATGTTATAAAAGAAGGCACAGGAGCACAACCAAATGCAACTAGTAATGTTAAAGTACATTATACAGGTACATTTATAACAGGTAAAGTTTTTGATAGTAGTGTAGAGCGTGGTCAACCAATTGATTTTGGTTTAAACCAAGTTATTAGAGGTTGGACAGAAGGTTTACAGTTAATGAAAGAAGGGGCAAAGTATAAATTTTATATACCCTATAATTTAGCTTATGGCGAGCAAGGGTACCCTGGTGCAATTCCTCCAAAAAGTGATTTAATTTTTGAAGTAGAGTTAATTAAAATAAACTAACTAAAAAGCCCTCAATTTTGAGGGCTTTTTTATTTAAGCAAACTAATTAACTTTTCAGCATTTATTTGATTGTTATATGAATGAAGAAGTTTTTGCCTTTCAAGTAATAAATTTGAATTTGTATTATTTACTTGCGCAATTGCTTTTATAAACTCATTAGGTGTATTTGCAATAATTACTCCACCTTTTGCTTCAATATCTGTACCATCAATCATTTTTGAATTACAAATAATTGTGTTTGCATTATAAAGTACATTTAATAATTTAAGTTTTAAACCTGTTGCTTGATGAGTATAGAGTATGTTTATAAATGATTCTTTAATTAAATTTTGTAAATCTGTTTCGTTAGGATTTGTAATTAATTTACAATTTTTTGTTTTATTAATTAATTCTACTAATTTTTGATTTGGATTTAAACCTGCAAAAATAAATTCATTATTTGTTTTACTTACAATTTCATTTATAATCCAAATGGCAGCATTGTAATTTTCGGATACACTTAAATTACCATGAAATAATATTTGATTTTTTAGGGATGTGCTTAAATTAATTTGGTTAAACGCATGAAAACTAGGTAAATATTCTGTTTTTACTTTAGGATATTTTGTTTTAAAATAAAGAGTGTCTTTTTTATTAACCGTTAATATTAATTGAGCATGTTGTACTATTTTTTCAAACGATTTTAGTTTAATAGCTTCTATTTTAAAATAAATTTTTTTTAACCAATTACTTTCTCCTTTTGCTAAAGCGTTATAATAATCATGTTCAATATTACTGTGTCGGTATATTTTAAATCTATTTTTTAAGGCACTAGCTTTTAATAAATAACAGGTGTGTAAAACTTCAAATAAAATAGGGTAATTATTTGATAATAAGTTATTTAAAAGGGTTTTATTTAATCTTGATTTAACTGTAAATGGTAAAAAGCTAAATTGATTAATTAGCGAATTATTTCGATTATAGTAATAAACTTTTTCGCAAATATTTTCAAGTTCAGGAGCTTCATTTCTTCCATACTTAAAACAATGCAAGTGTACTTTAATATTTTGTTTTTGTAACTCAGCAATTTTATAATAAACATCAATTACTCCGCCGTAATTAGCAGGAAAAGGAACATCAAAAGCAACTATGTTTATGTGTTTACTTATTTTATAAAGATGCAAAAATTATTATAAATTGAAATATAAAAGTAAATTAGTTTTACTTATTTACCACGCCCTTGTAATACAATTAATACGGTATGAATTAAGATTTTAAAATCAAGCAAAAGACTCATGTTTTCTACATATAAAATATCAAATTTTAAACGTTCAACCATTTGATCGGTATTTTCGGCATAACCATATTTAACTTGCCCCCAACTAGTTATGCCTGGCCTAACTTTGTGTAAATGTTTATAATGAGGTGCTTTTTCAATTATTTTATCAATAAAATATTGGCGTTCTGGTCTTGGACCAACAATACTCATATCTCCAATTAAAACATTAAAAAACTGAGGTATTTCATCTAACCTAGTACGGCGCATTATTCTACCAAAACTTGTAACACGTGGGTCGTTATCGCTCGATAGGGCAGGACCATGTTTTTCGGCATCTACACACATGGTTCTAAATTTATAAATATTAAATGGTAAACCCCATTTACCAATGCGTTGTTGCTTAAAAAACACAGGACCTTTTGAGTTTATTTTAATTATTAAAGCTATTAACAAATAAAACCAACTAAAAAATATTAATACAAAAAGAGAAACGCTTACATCAATAAATCGTTTAACAGAAACTTGCCATATTGGAATTATTTGATTTTTTAGTTCAATTAATGGTGTACCGTGTATTGTAGTCATTTTAACATGACTACTTAAAATATCATAAACATCGGGTATAATTTTAATGGTTACACCTAGGTCGTTTAATTCGTTAATAATACTTTTTAAATAATTATGTTCCCATGATTCTATAGCAATAATAACTTCTTCTATTTTTTGATTTATAATTATGGTTCTTATCTCTGTAATTTCACCTAAATGTTTAAGTTCTTTTTTTAACTCTTCGCTGTAGCCATTTTTTCCTTCGATATGAACAAACCCTATAAAATTATTACCTATCCCTCGTTTTAAAGATTCAATTTCTTTAAACATTTTTAAGGCTCTTTCGTTACTCCCTATTATTATTGTGTTAAAACCAAACTCGCGTTTATGTATTTTTCTATTTGTTTGAGTAGAAAGTATTAACCTAAAAAAAGCAGTAATGCTAAAGTGTGAAATGAGTATTAAAAAATATAATTTGTAGTATATTTTATAGTATGGCACATAATCATCTAATATTATGTAAAAAAACAAAATAGTTACTCCAATTATTGATGAAACTAATGTTTGAACAAATTCATTTACGCGCGAACGGCGTAAAACATTACTGTAAACACCAGATAAAAAGTACATTAACACCCAAATACTTGGTAATAAAATTATATTAATATAAAATTGTTTATCATGAATTATGATGTCTTTTAAGTCAATTTGTAAAGCATCAACACGTGTTTTTCGATAATAATTAAAAATAGTCCAAGCTAAAGCTGCCGATAAAAAATCGAATACTACATATTTTATAGTTATTAATTTTTTATTCATTAAAAGTGAATTATTTTTATATTATCTATATCTAAAGTAAGAACAGGTAAAGCTGATGTAGTAACGGCTTTTATATATAATTTGTTTTTAGAATACTTAGGTTCTCTATTTACAGCATCGGCAAGAGATATGTAAATTTTAGACCAATTATCTTTAGGGGTAATTCTTACAGCAGATTTTTCTTCATTGTTTTCGCCTAATACTCCAACTTCAAATTCAGAATTACAGCGGTAATCTATCTCTAAATATAAATTTGGTTCGCCAGTTGGTAAAGTGTATTGCAATGCAGTTTCTAAACGTGCATATTTGTTTGGAGATGAGAGTTTAACTCTTCCAAAATTTCCTGTAATACCAGTTCCATCATTTGTAACAACAACTGTTGTGTCTGATAAAGTTGATTTTATTAGTTTTACACCACTATCAAAACCTTCAATTAAAGGGAAATTTACACTTGATTTGTATGAAAACTTAATGTTTTTGGTTATAATATTGGCTTGAGGTACCAAAGTATCTAATATAAAAAAATCGTAAAATGGATAATTAATACGGGTATTAGATATGCCATTGTTTTTAATGCCTGCAATTAATGTAATTTTTACATTTTTGTTATCAGGATTAGGTATTGGAATTTTATTACCTACAGGGTATGCGCCTTGAAATTTACCATTTGCATAAGCATAAAGTTCGGTAATGTTTTGAGTTCCTTCGCCTTGAGTTGATGTATTAGTATTAAGTGAAAGTTGATCGCTTTTTATATAAAAAACAGGATTTGCTGGTTTGTATTTTTTACATGAAAAATTTATACAGAAAATTAAAATTCCAATTAACAGTAATTTTGCACTACTTTGTAGTTTTTTAATATAAATAGTAACTTTTTGCATTAAATTTTCATTAATTAGGGTGCAAAATTATAAAAAAAAGACCTCTAAAAAATTTAAAATCAGGCTATTTATATTTAAAACGAATAAAAATCACATTTCGTTTGGTGAAAGTTAAAAAAACTGTGTAATTTTTCTTAAAGGCTTCAAAATCAAAGTGAAAAAATAAGGTTTTACATTGTTTTCTAACCATGCTTTTTTATCTTCATTGTTAGCGTTTAGTCTGTTTTTGATACTTTGGTTACTTTTACCTCCAACTCTCATTTTTATTACAAATTGATTAAGGTATGCTAATTTAATTTTATTAACGTGAATTAATCTTAACATACATTCATAATCTGCGGCAGTTTTGTAATTTAGTTTGTAGTTTCCAAATTGTTTATAACACTTTTTTTTAATTAAAACTGTAGGATGTGGAGGCATCCATCCCCATTTAAATAAGTCTGGTTTATAAAAACCACTTTGCCATTTTCTAATAATTTTTGATTCATCTGTTGCGCTAACATAATAAAGGTTTGCATAAACCGCATCTGCATTGGTTTCATTAAATTTTTCTATATAATTAGAAATTATATTTTCATTTATATAAAAATCATCTGCGTGAATTAATGCTATAATATCGCCTGTTGATACTTCAATTCCTTTGTTTATGGCATCGTATAGGCCTTTGTCTTTTTCCGAAATTATTTTAGATATTTGGTTTGCGTAATTATTAATGATATTAAGCGTATTATCTGTGCTTTTTCCATCAATAATTATATACTCAATATTTTTATAGTTTTGCGAAAGCACAGATTTAATTGTGCTTTCTATAGTTTTTTCAGCATTAAATGTAATTGTTATGATACTTACTTTTAAACTCATAATGCGTTTGCAAATTCAAACAATGAATTAAATTGAAAATCTATTAATGGGTTGTTAATTGGTGTTGCATCTATAAATACTGTTTGCATACCTGCATTTTTGCCAAATTGCATATCGCTTATACTATCTCCAACCATTATAGATTTATTAAATTCAATTTCAGAGAAATCGTTTTTTGCTTGTAAAGCCATTCCAATTCCTGGTTTACGAGTAGGGTGTTGTTCTTTTTCTAAATAGGGTGAGTAGTAAACTTTATCTATTCTTCCGCCTAAATAATTAATTTCATACAACATGTTTTTATGAATTAATTCTAAATCTTCGTGTTTGTAAATTCCTTTACCAATACCTTGTTGGTTTGTAACTACAACAATTTTATTAAACAAAGGAGCAAGTAATTTTAAAGCATCGGTAACTTTATCGTTAAACTCAAATTCTATCCAATGTTTTACATAATCGTTTTCTAACTTTTTATTAATTACACCGTCTCGGTCTAAAAATAATGTCCACGAAGTATTAATATTTAAAGTTTTTAAATTCATTTTGCGCTTTTAAAAAATCTGTAGGTATTCCAATATCTATAAAATAACCATCACATGTGTGTGCTCCAAAAATACTAGATTTAAAGTATTTCTCGAAGTAATTTTTTTCTATCGAAAAATTAATGTTGTTTGCAGAATTATTAATAAAATGATTTTTATTTAATATGTAAACCCCACCATTTATTATTCCGGGCTTTGCAATACCTGTTTTTTCTATAAAGTTGGTTATAATTTGATTTTTTGTTTCTATAGTTCCGTACCTATCTGCGTTATCAACTTTACGAGTAGCAATAATTGCGTTGTATTGGTTTGTATTGTATTGATTATACAAGTCTATTAAATTTACATCAAAAAAACTATCGCCGTTTAAAACTAAAACATGTTGTTCGTTAATTAATTCGAGTGCTTTTCTAATTCCACCTCCAGTGCCTAAGGGTTCGTTTTCTATACTGTAATTAATGTTTAAATTTTCAAAACTTGTTTTATAATGTAATTCAATAACATCAGATAAATATCCAGTTGAAAACACAATGTTTTTAATATTATAATGTTTTAAATATTTAAGTAAATAATTTAAAAAAGGTTGGTTGTTAACCAAAGCCATAGGTTTAGGCACATCGTTAACTACAGATTTTAATCGTGTACCAAAGCCACCAGCTAATATTATTGCAGTTGTAATCATTAAATCATAAAACCTAACATGGTAACATCATCAGTTTGTTCAAATTTACCTTTCCATTCATAAAAATCATTAAGTAAATTATCTGCTTGCTCATGTAAAGTTAAATTATTGTACTTAAGTATTAGTTCATTTAATTTACCTTGTCTAAATTTTTTTCCTGTTAATTTGTTTGTTTCGTCAGTTTTACCACCAAATTGGTCGCTAAACCCATCTGTATTTAAATAAAATTTAGAGTTATTTGTATAGTTTATAGTACAATTTGTAAAATTAAACTCGTTAAAGTTTACATTACTTGTTATTGAGGTTCTGTTACCTTTAAACACTTCAATTGCATTGTCTTCAATTTTAATTAGGTTTAGTTTTGCGCCTGCAAATGTTAGTTGTTGGGTTTGTTTATTTATAACACAAAGCGCCATATCTGCTCCATCATTTATTTGTTTTTTACTTCCTTGGTGTAAATTGTTTTTTAAAGTTAAGCAAAGTTCTTTTAATATTTGAGCTGGGTTATTTGGATATAAATTTGATTTAATTATACTGTTTAAATTAGAGTGTATAAACACACTTAACATTGCACCTGGCACCCCATGCCCTGTACAGTCTACAACCGCAATGTAAACTAAATCATTATTTTTTTCTATAAAATAAAAATCTCCACTAACAATATCTTTTGGTTTATAAATCACAAATGATTGGCTAACAAAGTTTTTAAACATTTGAGATGATGGAACAATGGCCTGTTGGATATGCTTGGCGTAATTTATACTATCTGTAATGTCTTTATTTTTATTTTCAATTAAATCTTTTTGAAATTTAATTTCTTTATTTTGTGTTTTTAAAAGAGAATTTGCCTTTTTGTTTTTATTAATTTGTTTAAGTAATAAAAATAAAAACACTAAAAATATTATTGATGCTATTATGAAAAAAACAATTAAATAATTTTTCGATTTTAATTTTGTTTCTGTTGCTTCTAGTTCAGTATTTTTTAATTTAAGTGCATTTTCTTTTTCTTTGGTTTCATATTTTGTTTCTAATTCGCTTGATACTTTTGCTTTTTGAATTGTAAATACCGAATCGTTGTATTGCATGAATAGTTTATAATGTTCTATTGCAGGTTTTAAATCGCCATTTTTCTCAAAAAGTTTTGCTAATTCTAAAGCGTTTTCTCTAATATTATCAAGCGCTTTTCTTTCGGTATTTATTTTTAAAGCTTCAGTGTATAAAGATATAGCTTCGTTTCTGTTACCTGTAATTTCTTCAATTTTACCTAAATTTAATAAAGAAATACCAATACCGTATTTCATATCTAATTCTTTAAAAATAGTAATGGCTTCGTTTAAATTTTTTTTAGCTTCTTTATAATTTTTTAAACCAAGGTTTGCATCGGCCATTACCGCATAGCAAGAAGCCAAATACTCTTTTTTATTTAATTTTTTAAAATAATCAATTGATGGACTAACGTATTTATAAGCCTCTTTGTAATTTTTTTTCAAAATATTTACATTAGCTAAACCTATACCCGAAATTATTTTCATATCCTGAAAGTTATGTGCTCCGCTTATAATATAACTTTCTAAATAATTTTGATATGCTCTATTAGTGTCGTTAGTGCCTAAATAAATATTTCCAAGTGTATTATAACAATTTGCAAGTGTGCGCGTGCGTTTTAATTCTTTATTAAGGGGAATAGCCCTTAAAATATATTTAATGGCTAAATCGTATTTACCACTTGTTGTGTATATTGTAGCATAATTTTGAAGACAAAAAGCAACTCCCTTTTTATAATTTATCTTTAATGCTAATTTATGTGCACTATCCGCATATAATAACGCTTTTTCTATTGAATAAAATTGGTAATTGTTGGCTACTGATGATAATAAAATTACTTTCTCAGTATCGTGTTTACTTGAAATTAGCTTTAGTAAACTATCTGTTTCTTTTTGTTGAGCTAAAAATAAAAAAGGCAAACAACAAAGAATAATTGTTTTAAAAGGTTTCAAAATTATTAGTTGTTTTTTGGGAAAATATTTTTTTCAACTAATTCGCAAATGGTATGCCCTAAAAGCATATGGCATTCTTGAATACGAGGAGTATCTGTACTTGGTATGTTTATTAAATGTTTTGGTAAATCTTTTAATTTTCCGCCAGTTAAACCAGTAAATGCTATGGTACATGCTCCAATAGAATTTGCTTCATTAATGGCATTAATAATATTTGTACTATTGCCACTTGTTGTTAATCCAATTAAAACATCGTTTTTATTAACCATTGCCTTAACTAAACGGCTATAAATTACATCATAACTGTAATCGTTTGCTACGGCAGTTATATAACTGGTGTTTACATGTAAAGCTTCGCTATATAATGGTGCTCTGTCGTAATAAAAACGGCCACTTAATTCGGCAGCTAAATGTTGTGCATCGGCTGCGCTTCCGCCATTACCACACCAAAACACTTTTCCATTGTTTTTATAGCAATTAATTATTTCTATAACACATGTATTTACTTTATTTAAAATTTCTGAATGGTTAAGTAATTCAGTTTTAAGCTGAATACTAGATAGTATTTTTTCTTTTATAAGTTCAACCATGGCTTAAAGATACTTATTTTTAAAAACACTATTTTTATTTATTGAAAAATATTTTTAAAAATTAAATTAATTATGTTTAAGTTTACCTTATGAACATTGAAGTTTGTTTTACACCACAGGCTTATAATTTATTTCACAAACCAAACACAGTTGTTGTAGTTATTGATGTTTTAAGAGCAACATCGGCAATTGTTACTGCTTTTTATAATGGAGTTGAAAAAATGATTCCTATTGCAAGTATTGACGAGGCTACTGAATATAAAAAACAAGGTTTTATGGTTGCTGCCGAGCGTAATGGCGAGGTTGTAAGTGGTTTTGATTTAGGTAATAGCCCTTTTGGTTACATGAATAACAAAGTTAAAGGTAAAACTATTGCTATTACTACAACAAATGGCACACAAGCTATAGAAGCTGCCAAACAAGCAGATAAAGTAATTATTGGAAGTTTTTTAAATTTAGATAGTGTTATTGACTTTATTAAAAACGAAAATAAAGATGTTTTATTTTTATGTGCTGGCTGGAAAAACAAATTTAATTTAGAAGATACGCTTTTTGCTGGTGCTGTTGCAGAGCCTTTAATATATAAATATGGTTTTGATTCCAGTTGCGATTCTACAATTGCGGCTATGGAATTATACAACAATGCCAAGCATGATTTATTTAAGTTTTTAGCCAACTCATCGCACCGAAACCGTTTAGCTAAATTAGATTTAGAACGTGATATTAAATATTGCTTAACACCAAACCAATGCCCTGTTATTCCTGTTTTAGAAGGTAAATTTTTAGTAAAAGCTAATTAATTATAGTTTATTTTTAACGCTTTTATACTTCTATCTAAACATAAGTATAAAATTAAAGTGAAATAAATAATTCTAATTATCTCGCTACAAGTGCTTATATTTGTACATGAATGCAAACAAATTAATAATTTTTTCTGCTCCTTCGGGCTCAGGTAAAACAACAATTGTAAGGCATTTATTAAAAACATTTCCTAACCAAATAGATTTTTCTATATCAGCTACTAGCCGCCCTAAACGTGGGGTAGAGGAAAATGGTAAAGATTATTTTTATTTAAGTGTTGATGAGTTTAAAAAAAGAGTTTTAAAAAACGAATTTTTAGAGTGGGAAGAAGTTTATGCAGGTACACATTATGGCACTTTAAAATCCGAAGTTCAAAAAATTTGGGATGCAGGAAAAGCAGTAATTTTTGATATTGATGTTGAAGGCGGTTTAAATTTAAAAAACCAATTTAAAGACCAAGCATTAGCTGTATTTGTAATGCCACCAAGTATTAAAATATTAGAAGAACGGTTACATTTACGCCAAACAGATAGTGCCGAAAGTATTGCCCGTAGAGTTGCAAAAGCTGAAAAAGAATTAAAAACAGCCGAACTATTTGATGTTTTTATTATTAATGAAATTTTAGAAGACGCATGCGCTAAAGCAGAAGAGGTAGTGAAAAAATTTTTAAAAATAAACTAACTAATCCTAGGTTATTGTTTAAAGTTTTTATTTCAATTTTTTAATTGAAAAGTTTTAATGAATTAAAATAAATTCATGATTATTTGCAAATATTTGTTTTATATGTAAAAATGTTGATTATGAAAACAATAGTTGGTAAATTCAGTTGTTAATTTTTTTCTATACATAAGTTTTTGTCTTTGTAACTAAAAACACATTAAAAAACTATATTAGTAACTTAATTAATTATGTTGTTTTATTATGAGCGAAGAATATAAAAGAATAATAGAAATACAACTTTGGAATATTGCCAATATCCTGCGTGGCAAAATGAATGCCGACGAATTTAGTGACTAAATTTTTGGGTTCATTTATTACAAATACCTTAGCGAAAAAAATAGGAGACAGAATATTAAAACGTATAGTTGATTTTGTTGAAACATTTATAAACGGAATAGCAATATAACCAAAGCGCCACATAATACCAAAATATACCGAAAAAGAGAATTAAGGAATAATAAAAAACTGTATGAAAATTAAAACCACTGGAGTTATATTAGTAAATAGAAATGTAGAAAAAGTGTTTGACTTCTTTTCTAATCCAAGCAACGATAAATTATGGCGTACAGAAATAAATAAATCAATATTAGATGGGCAACTTCAATTAGGCGTTTCAATTTCTGAATATTCATACTTATCAAAGAAAGTACCTAATAATTTGATTGAACTAAAGTGTATAGAGTTTAATAAAAACAAAATTGCAATTTTTGAAACACTAAATAATGCTCAATTTTATTTAAAAAGCGTACGACAAGTTAGAGCAATTTCGAATAAAACAACAGAAATTATTTATATGCTTACTTTTGACAGTAATCTTGTTAAACACGCTTTTGGTTTTACTATACCAAAATTTATTATATCGTATAAAGCAAAAAGTGATATTAAAAAATATTTACAATTACTAAAAACAAAAATTGAAAATGATTGCTAAATATTATACCCTTAATCTTTATAATCTAAAGCTGTTAATGCTTTAATTATTAAATACACCTTTTAAATTTGAACATTTAATAAAGTAAAAAGACTTTTTGACAATTGTTAAAAAGGTACATTTTTAATAAAGCTGATATATTTAATGAAAAAAATTATTTGTCAGAATAAAAAATATTAATACATTTGTATTATACAAGATGTTTAATACAGATAAATTAATACTGAAAAACGATATAAAGCTTAATGAATTACTGCAATCTTGGGAAAGTACGTATAAGAAGGGGCAATTAACACTTTGGATTTTTATGGCACTTCAAGAAAGTGAAAAATACGTTGATGAAATTAAAAACTTCATTGAACAGAAATCAGACGGAACAATTAGTTGCGAAGAACAAAGTCTTTATAGGGCATTAAGAAAGTACGAGCACATAAATGTTTTGACTTATGACTTAAAAGAAGGTAACAAAGGACCAGACAGAAAGTACTATTATTTAACAAACCTTGGAAAAGAACTTTTTAAACACTTTATTGAAAGAAACATCAATCTATTTTATTCAAATGAGATTAAAAATATTTTAAAAATAAACGATAAATGAAAACAATAACAAAACAACTATTAATATTTGCAATGTTTGCAACTGTATTTACCATAATTTTCAGATATTTTTTGAGTTATGGTATTGAAAACCAATCTGGTATTACAACAACAATTTCTGCAGTAACATACGGAATACTTATGTTTGTATTTGGTTGGTATTTTGGACTAAAAGAAATAGAGTTTTTACCAATTTATGATATTGGTTTTAGATTTCATTTAACAACTTATTTGATACACAATGTTTTTTCATTATTGTGGATTGTACTTGGATTTGGCTCAAAATTCGAAAACATAAACATTCCAATAAAGGTTGCTTTTTATTGGGGCATATCTCTTATAATACACTTTATTTACTTTATTTTGACAAGAAAAAACTCAATAAACAATATCAACAAAGAAGATATTTTTGAATAAAAACTATATCTAAAGCCATTGTTTCAAAACTAAATAGCCAAAAACAATACATCTGAAAAATTACTTAGAACAATTTTTTTCTTTTCTTATATAAACGAGTTTTGTAAATAAATATGCAAATATTGGTTTATAATTGTATTTAACTTAATGAAAATATTTGTTTAGCTACATTAGTTATAAATGCAATTTAACTGCAATTAAGCATGTACTAATTTAAGAACTTTTAATTTTTTAAAAACGATTAATTAGTTTAAAATAAACTGTTGCAAATATTATAGAAGTTAAGCCAGCTAATGTAATTATTAATTTAGCTGTGTTTAATTCGGTTTGGTTATTAAAAGATAAAAGACTAATAAATATACTCATAGTAAAACCAATACCAGCAATTATGCCAGCGCCAGTAATATATTTGTAGTTTAATTGATTAGATAGTTTTGCCCATTTTAATTTAATACTTAACCAAACAAACATTAATATACCTAAAGGTTTACCAACAGTTAAACCAAAAAATATACCTAAACTGTAATTATTACTTAATGTAGATAAATTAAAATTTTTAATATTAATTAAAGCGTTAACTAAAATAAAAATTGGTACAATAAAATAAGTAACTATTTTGTGTAATGGTATCATAATTTGTTCTTCATTTTTATAATATTTAAATGGAAAACAAAGCGCAATAACCGCCCCTGCAATTGATGGGTGAATGCCACATTGGTGTAATGCTAACCAAAGTAAAAGCATTAAACTAAAGTAAATTAAAAGGTTTGTAACTTTTTTATAGCTTAAAAAAAGTGTAATTAAAATTAGCATTGTTGCTATTGCAAGGTAAAACCACTCAAATTGTTTAGTGTAAAAAAATGCAATAATTATAATTGCGCCTAAATCATCAATAATAGCTAATGCGGCTAAAAATATTTTTAAGGGTAAAGGAATAGTTTTACCAAACATATTTATTATAGCTAATGAAATTGCAATGTCTGTAGCCATTGGAATACCAAAGCCAGAACTGTAGTTTGTGTTGCAGGTAAAACCAAAATAAATTAAAGCAGGCACAAGCATACCGCCAATTGCACCAAAAATAGGCAAGCTTGCAACTTTAATATCTGCCAGTTCGCCTTCAATAATTTCGCGTTTAATTTCTAACCCAACTTGTAAAAAAAACAAAGTCATTAAAGCTTCATTTACCCAATTGGTAATAGATAAGCCTAAAATATTTGAAGTAATAAATTGGTTAAAACTTTGCGAATAGTTTGAATTTTCGATTAAAATGGCAATTATAAAAAATATTAAAAGTAATAAAGAACCTAAATTGCCAATTTGTAAAAATCTTTTAAAAATTCGAGTTATAAGCATTAAAATTTAGTCGTAAGAGTCAGCTCTGTTTTCGTCGTTATTGTAATCTTCATTTTCATCGCCTTCGTTTGAAAACTCATCTTCTTCATCATTAAATTCTTCTTCGCCTTCTTCACCTTCAAGATTATCTAAATCATCTTGTTCAACTCCTTCCTCACCTGTATCTAATTTTTTATAAATTTCATCGTCTGATGGGTCAGTATTTCCAAGAATAGCAGCTAATAAAGGATCTTTGCTGTTAGTTTCTCCTTCTTGAATTTTATTTACTTGTTTATATTGTTTTGGTGCATTTCCAACAGACCTCACACAAGCAGGGTAATTTAATTTTGTGTTTTCATCAACTAATTTTACCATTTCAACTAAAAAATTCCATTGTGCAGTTGCATCAAAAACATAAATAAAACGTTGGTGTGGTTGCTCAATAAAACTTGCCAGTTTTGCTTCTGCCATTAGTTTTTTAGGTTCAACACCTTGTTTTATTTCTTCGGGCTCTAAAGGTAAATCTTCTTTACGTAAGGTAATTTCACGATTTTTTCGCCAATAATCATCACTAACAAAAAATGAAGCGGCATGTTTGTTATCAAATTTAAAAGCCTCTTGTATGGCATTATGAAATTGTTCGAAATTTTGTGAAGATTTAATATCAATATCTCTAATAATATCTTCATTATCTTCTAAACAAACTCTAAATCTATAAACTGCCATATTTTTTTGTTTTAATATTTAATTTCTGGTTTTATACATTTCTGATTTGGTTAACCCCATTTTATTAAAAAAATGGATAAAAGAAACACCAAGTACACCTAAACCGTATTTCATACTTCTTCTAAAGTTAATGCTACTAGCCTCAGGGAAATATTTGGTAGGGCATGTAACTTCGGCAATTTCAAAACCTGCATAAAATATTTGCGAAATCATTTGGTTATCAAACACAAAATCGTCGCTATTAGCATGGTAATTAATTTTTAAAATCACTTCTTTACTAAAAGCTCTATAACCAGTATGATATTCGGATAATTTTTGATTTATTAATACGTTTTGAGAAAAAGTAAGCATACGGTTAAATATGTATTTATACATAGGCATACCTCCTTTTAATGCGCCTTTACCCAAAATACGCGAACCAAAAGCTACAGGATATAAATCGTTTGCAATTAAATAACTTAAACTTTGTATTAACTTTGGGGTATATTGGTAATCAGGATGTAACATAATTACAATATCAGCACCAAGTTCCATGGCTTTATCGTAACATGTTTTTTGATTTCCGCCATAGCCTTTATTTTTTTCGTGGCGAATAACATGTTTTATACCAATTTGTTTTGCTACTTCAGATGTATTGTCTTTACTATGGTCGTCAACCAAAACAACATCATCTACAATATCAAAAGGGATTTCATCGTATGTTTTTTTTAGAGTTAAAGAAGCATTATATGCTGGCAAAACAGCAACAATTTTTTTACCATTAATCATAGATAGCAAAAATAACAAAGTTTAATGAATTGCAAACATAAAAAGTGCCATAATAAGTGTATTTTTAAGGCATATTTATGCATTTAAAGAAATTACACAGCTTAACTTTAAAAACATTTATACCACCATTTGTACTTACCTTGTTTGTAAGTGTATTTTTGTTTTTTTTAGTTCAAATTGTAATTACTTATTTAGATGATTTTATTGGTAAAGGGCTAAGTTTTATAGATTTAATTACATTGTTTTTTTATGCGTGGTTAACCATTATTCCTCAGTGCATACCATTAGCAGTTTTGTTAGGTTCAATTATGTGTTATGGTAGTTTAGCCGAAAATTACGAGTTAGCCGCAATGAAATCAAGCGGGTTATCGTTATTTCAAATAATTAAACCTGTATTTATGTTTATTATTGGTTTAGCATTGTTAACGTTTGTTTTTAATAATTTTATTTTACCAGTAGTAAATTTAAAGTTCTCATCTCTTTTGTACGATATACGCCAAAAGAAACCAAGCGTTAATATTAAAGAAGGGATTTTTTATAATAAATTAGATAATTACAGCTTACGGGTTGGACAAAAATCTAAAAATAAAGATACTTTAAAAGATATTTTTATTTACGACCATAGTGCAAAAATGGGAAATGTTGTACAGATGTATGCTAAAACCGGTAAGATTACCACAACGGCTGATAGTAGCGCAATTGTTTTAGTTTTAAAAAATGGAAACAGATATGAAGAGCTTAATTTGCAAGAAAATATAGGTAAAAAGAAAAAAACATTATCGCAGTTAAATTATAAAGAGTTACAAGTTAATTTAGAAGTTGAAGACTTAAAAATGAAGCGAACCGATGAGGGGCAATTTAAACATGGCGGAGAAATGATGAATGTATGGCAGTTAGATTCTGTTGCAGATAGCACCAAACGTTTAATGAACAAACGGTTTATTGAATTAAATCGCCAGTCAAAAGAATATTTTTATAATAGAATTGCTCAAAAAAATAGAGAGCCAGACACTATAAAAGCAAAAAATAAAAACCCAATTGTGGTAATGGATACTTTTATTAGTAAACTTAATAAAGAACAAAAAGATAAATTAATTGAAGGTGCATTAAACCAAGTAAGAAGTAATGCTAGTTATATAGATGGTTTTATTAATAATTTTAAAAATGATTCGGCCGAATATAATTCGTATTTAATAGAATGGCATAAAAAAATAGTAGTAAGTTTTGCTTGCATTGTATTGTTTTTTGTTGGCGCACCCTTGGGGGCAATAATAAAAAAAGGAGGTTTAGGTTTACCAGTTGTGGTTGCTGTATTATTTTTTTTACTTTATTTTATATTAACCGATGCGTTTTATGTATTGGCAATTGATGGCACAGTAGCACCATGGTTAGGAATGTGGACACCAGTATTTATATTTTTACCTATAAGTGTTTTTTTAACTTATAAAGCAGCTAACGATAGTGCATTGTTTGATTTTGGCTCTTATTTTGGTTGGATATATAAATTTAAGAAAAAGAAAACTTGATTAAAATTTTACAAATATCTAATAAAGCACCGTACCCTGCTAACGATGGAAGTAGCATTGCTATTTATAACATGGCTTTAGGTTTAATAAGTAATGGTGTTGAGTTAGATTTTATGTGTATTAACACAAAAAAACACTTTAAACCAGATGAAGGAGTTGATAAAAATTTTAAACAAACAACAAACTACAAAAGCATTTTTGTTGATACAAATACTAGTGCATTAGGTGCATTAACAAATTTATTTACAAACCAATCGTACTTTGTTAGTAGGTTTTATAATAATGAATTTAACGAAGAGTTAATTGCTAAGTTAAAATCAAAAACATTTGATATCATTCAAATTGAAGGCATATTTATGTGCGTTTATTTAGATACAATAAAAAAATATTCTAAAGCCAAAGTTGTTGTTAGAACACATAATGTTGAGCATAAAATTTGGGAAAGACATATTAAATCTGAAAAAAACATTTTCAAAAAAATTTATCTTCAAATACAAAATAATAGACTGTGTAAATTTGAAATAAATATGTTAAATAGGGTAGATGGTGCAGTTACCATATCTCCCGATGATGAAAACACATTTAAGAAGTTAAACATAAAATGTAAGTTATTTACAAATATTACTGGAGTTAATTTTGAAAACTATCAATTAAATAAAAATACAACTGTTGATAATAACAGTATTTTTTATTTTGCAAGTATGGATTGGCTACCTAACCAAGAAGCAGTTGATTGGTTTTTAGAAAATTGTTGGACAACCATAAGTAAACATAACCCATTAATTAAACTTGTAATTGCTGGCCGAAATATGCCTACTAAATACAAAAACATAATAAATAAACAAATTTATGTGTTAGAAAATGTAGTTGATGTGAATGAATTTTACAGTACTTACAACATTTTAATTGTGCCATTATTAAGTGGAAGCGGAGTTAGAATTAAAATTATTGAAGGGATGGCTTATGGCAAATCTATAATAAGTACTGCAATTGGAGCAGAAGGTATAAATGCAGAACATAATAAAGAATTAATAATTGCTAATTCAGCTTCAGAATTTACAAATGCTATAATTAACTTAATTAACGATAAAAATAAGCAGAAAGAATTATCTGAAAACGCAAAAACTTTTGCTGTAAAACATTTTGATAACAAACAAATAACTAATAAATTATTAAATTTTTACAATCAATTACTTAATGTATAATTTATTACAAATCATATTTATAGTTTCGGTTAGTTTAATAATTTATACATATGCGTTGTATCCATTTATTGTAATTATTTTAAGTAAAATTTTTAAAAAATCAAATTTAGGAACAACAGAAAATTTTCAGCCTAATGTTGCAATTATAATGGCTGCATATAATGAAGATAAAATTATTTCTCAAAAACTTGACAGCATTTTTAATACAAATTACCCATTAAATAAAATTAAAATTTATATAGGAAACGATTCTAGTACTGATAATACAGAATTGATAATCAAAAACTATCAACAAAAGCACGAAAATATTACAATTGTAAATTTTAAAGCTCGCTCAGGAAAAATAAAAATAATTAATGAACTATATAAACTAGTAACAGAACCTGTGTTAATTTTTACTGATGCAAATGTGCTATTTACTACTAACACAATTAATAATTTAATTTCTCCTTTAAATACAACTACTGTTGCAACAGCAGCTAAAATAATTAAAACAATAAAAAACGCAAATGGTATAGCTTTTCAAGAAATTGAATATTTAAATTATGAAAATAAAATAAAATTAGCCGAAAGTAAATTATTTAAAACAGTTATAGGTATTGAAGGAGGTTGCTTTGCTATTAATAAAACCTATTTTCCAACTATACCCGATAATTTTATTGTTGATGATTTTTACGTGACATTATCTATTATTAAAAAACATAAAAATATTTCGTTTGCTTTTAACGCAATTTGTTATGAAGATACATCTACACAAAGTGATGTAGAGTTTAAACGTAAAGTTAGAATTTCAACTGGTAATTTTCAAAATTTATTTGCTTTTAAAAGTTTATTAGCTCAATTTTGGAGAGGTTCTGTATTAGCCTATATATCTCATAAAGTTATTCGTTGGAATGTGCCTTTTTTAATGTTAATTTCACTACTAACAACTGCAATATTGGCATTAAACTCTAAACTATATTTTTTATTGTTTTTTGCACAATTAATACTTATTCAAATAGCTGTAATAGTAAATTTATTTAACATTAAATTTTCTTTACTAAAATTTATAAGCCATTTTTATTATATGAATTTTGCTTTGTTTTTAGGATTTAAAAATTATATAAAAGGTGTAAAAACAAGTATTTGGGAACCAACAAAACGAACTATTGAATAAATTAATTTACATATTTATTTTTATTACATTTTACTCTAATGCTCAGCAAAAGGGTAAATTAAACTCTGTAAAAACAAATACTAATGCGGTAACTACAAATACTGCAAACAACAAAGTAAAAACAATTCAAATTAAAAACGCAAATACAATGCGTTACGATAGAAATATAAGCGAAGCCAATTTTTTAATTGGAAATGTAATTTGCGAACACGATGGTGCAATTTTAAATTGTGATACGGCATTGCTTTACGAAAAAGAAAATAGATTAGAAGCAATGGGGCATATATTAATATCTAAAGGTGATAGTATTACAGTTACTGGGCAAAAATTATTTTATGATGGGAAAACTAAAATGGCTACTCTTTCGGGAAGTGTTGTATGTACCGAAAAAGATATGGTTTTATCAACTAATTTATTAACTTTTGATGTAGGAAATTCAATAGCAAATTATTATGAAGGAGGAACTATAGTAAATAAAGAAAATACTTTAAAAAGTAAAAATGGCCATTATTATTCACTTACTAAAGAGTTAGCTTTTCATTATGATGTAGAGTTATTAAACCCTGATTATGTAATGAATAGTGATACTTTACTTTATAATACTTCAACTAAAACGGCTTATTTTTTAGGACCATCAATTATAACATCTAAAAAAGATTATATTTATTGTAGAAACGGTTGGTACGATACAGAGAAAGAACAAGCGCAGTTTAGTAAAGATGCATTGCTAGTTACAAAAGATCAAAAACTTAAAGGCGACAGTTTGTTTTATGATAGAACAAATCAATTTGGTAAAGCTTTTAAAAATGTTGTTTTAGTTGATACAGGTCAAAAATCTGTTTTGTTTGGCGATTATGTTGAATATCATCAAAAAAACTCTCATGCTTTTGTAACTAAAAAAGCAATTTATGCAAGAATTATTGATGGTGATACATTATTTATTGCTGCAGATACGCTGTTGCATTACAATGTAGATTCTGTAAATAATTTTTTAAATGCATACCATCATGTAAAATTGTTTAAAAAAGATATTCAAGCACAAGCAGATTCTGCAATTGGAAGCACAAAAGATTCTTTAATTCAATTATTTAAAACACCAATGTTTTGGAGTAACCAATCGCAAGCAACTGCTCGAACAATAAAAGTTTTTTTAAAAGATAGCACAATTAAAAGTTTAAGATTTGAAGGAAATGCTTTTTTAATTCAATTGGTAGATTCATTAGATTCTGTTCCTAAATACAATCAGCTATTAGGAAAAACGATAGATGCTTTTTTTAATAAAGACACATTACGAAAAGCAATTATAAACGGAAATGCTCAAATTTTATATTATGTAACAAATAAAAATAAACCATTAGGCTTAAATAAAACAACTTGCGAAAACATTAATCTTTGGTTTAATAATAATAATATTTCAAGAGTAACAACAACAACCGAAACCGATGGAAATGTTGATCCATTAAAAGAAATTGATATTAATAATGCTCGTTTAAAAGGCTTTACATGGTTATATAAAAACCGCCCAAAAAACAGATTTGATTTGCATCAACCTGAAAAAGAACTAAAAATTGAAACTAAAAAAACTGATGAAAATAATCCTAAATTAAAAGAAGAAGTTAAAGAAAAAAATAATAAAAAGAAAAAAAACAGTAAATGAAATTAAATTTAAATAAACCATTAATATTTTTAGATATTGAAGCTACAGGCTTAACTATTGGTTTAGATAGAATAGTTGAAATAGCATTAATAAAAGTTTTAGTAGATAATACAACTGAAGAGAAAACATGGCGAATAAATCCTGAAATGCCAATACCAGAAAATGTTTCAAAATTACATGGTATTTATGATAAAGATGTACAAGATAAACCCAATTTTAAAACTATAGCCCCAGAAATTGCTAAATTTATTGCTAATTCTGATTTAGCAGGATATAACTCAAATAAATTTGATATTCCTTTGTTAGTTGAAGAATTTTTAAGAGTTGATGTAGATTTTGATTTAGAAAACAGAAAATTAATAGATGTTCAAAATATTTTTCATTTTATGGAACCTCGTAATTTAGTTGCAGCATATAAATTTTATTGTAATAAACCTTTAATAAATGCTCATAGCGCAATGGCCGATACAATGGCAACTTATGAAGTTTTTAAAGCACAAATTACAAAGTATGAAAATGTAACAGTAACCGATGATAAAGGAAATGAAATTACCCCCATATTAAATGATATGGAAACGTTAAGTAAACTAACAACTAAAACAAAAAATGTTGATTTAGCAGGTAGAATTATTTATAATGAAAATGGAGTAGAGGTGTTTAACTTTGGTAAACATAAAGATAAACCTGTTAAAGATGTTTTAATTAAAGAGCCAGGTTATTTCAGCTGGATGATGAACGGAGATTTTCCTTTATATACAAAACGTGTACTTACTAAAATACGACTAAGTATGAAATAATAATTTGGCTTTAAGTTTTAAATTAAGAATTTATGTAGTTGAAGTAAGTTCTTTATGCTTACCAATTTTATAAGATCTTATTATAAAAATAATACCAACAATAATAAAAGGTAAACTTAATATTTGCCCCATATTTATTGCAAGATTATTTTCAAAAGCTGATTGATTTTCTTTTACAAATTCATCAAAAAAGCGTTCGGTAAACATTAAAACACAAAATAACCCAAACATAAATCCTTTGCCAAAATTATTTCGTTTAGTTTTCCATAACCAATATAAAAGTACAAACAACAAAATACCAAATATGGCTTCGTATAATTGTGCTGGGTGTCTTGCAGGTATTGGAATATCTAATGTTTGCAAACTATCTAAATCGTCATCGTTTTTTAAAAACTTAAATGCCCAAGGTAAATTACTTGGTTTACCTACAATTTCGTGATTCATTAAATTTCCAATTCGAATTAAAGCTGCAGATAATGGTACAACAACAACCATTCTATCAAACAACCACAACCAATTTTCTTTTTGCTTTACACAATAAAATACCATTGCTAAAACTATACCTATTGCTCCTCCATGGCTTGCTAAACCGCCTTCGTGTATTTTTAAAATATCTAAAGGAAATTTCATGTAATAATCAAAATCATAAAATAAACAATGCCCAAGCCTTGCACCAAGTACAGTACCTACAATCATGTAAATTGTTAAACTATCTAATTGTTTATCTGTTCGTCCTTCTTGCTTAAAAATTTTATTTAAAAAATAATGAGCACCTAAAAATGCTAAAGCCCAACATATTCCGTACCAACGTACAGGCCAATCTATACCAGGAATTGTAAAAGCCTCTTTATTAACGTTCCAATTTATAATTAAATTTATAAGCATAATTTTATTTTAATCTTTCCATAAAAATTTGAATAATAACAAATTTAAAGCAATATTAAGAATATTAAGAGCAAGTAAAGCATATAAAAGATTAAAATTAATTCCAGCCCACTCAATACCATCTACAGCTTGTTTACTAAGTTTAATAATTATAATTAATAAAGGGGTTAATAATGGAAAACTTAAAATACTTATTAAAGCAAAATTACCGCCTGCTTTAGATGCAATTGCGCTCATAATGGTTAAAATACTAGCTAAACCAGCACTTCCAACAATTAATACAACAAAAAACAAAACTAAATTATCTGCTAAATTTTTAACAAACATTGCGTAAAAGAAAAAAGTAATTATTGAAGCAACAACAATAAATACAATATTGTATGCCATTTTTGCAATAATTAAATGGTTAGGCTTATAATATAAATATGAAAATAAATTTATCTCGTTACTTTTTGTGTTAAAGTTTTTTACACTAATATTTATTGATGTAAATAAATGAATTATCCAAAATAAAGCATTCCACGTGGGTTTATCTAATTTTCCTTTTAAACTTAATGATGTGATAAAAATTGTTCCAATTATATAAATAAGAATACTGCCAAGTAAACTTTTTTGCCTAAACTCTAAAAGAAATTCTTTATAAAACAATTGTTTTATCATACACAAAACTACTTATTTAAGTATTAATTTACTTCTTTTATTTTTAATAATTACTTTGTTAATATCAATTACTTCGTTATAATTATTTCGAAGTAAATTTTTATTAATAATTAAAGTAGATTTTTTATTTAAATAGATGCTACTATTTGGGTATAAAAATAATTTATTATTTAATTCAAGTTTAGATTTTTTTGATACGATTAGTTGCCCATTTACCGAAGTGGGCTTATTAATAATTTCAGTACCATATTTTAAATTATTTACATTGTTAGATGGTATTTGACATCGCCAAATCCCACGTCCGTGTGTGCTTGCGTATAAAGTATTAGTTTGATAATTAAAATCTATATCAAAAACCATAACATTTGGCATTGAATTTGTTTGAAAACTAAGTTTTGTCCATAACGAATCGTTTGTTGATTTATAATAAACTCCTGCATGTGTACCAATATAAATATCGCCATTAAACTCGTTTAGTTTAATGCACGAAATACCAGTTTTGGGTAAGTTTGCATTAATTTGTTTTAATGTGCAATTTTCGTTCTCATAATCTATAGTTGCCTCATAAATAGAAGCAGCTTGGTTGTCAAAATAATCAAAAGCAGAAAAGTAAAACTTATTGTTTTCGGTTTTAGAAAATTTAATCGCATTAATTTCAAACCATCTGTTAATTTCTAACCCATTAATAAATATTTTTTCGGTTAAATCTATTGGTTCAGTTTTTGTAAAAACATTTTTGTAATAATATAATTTACCTATGTTTTTTGGGTCTTCCCAATTTGGTAAGCCATAAGCAACAATACATTCACCATTTGTTTTAATATCATAACTATTAATGTGTTTATTACGCAGTACATTTTCTTTATTAAAAACATCTTTAATATTAGTTACGTTTTCAAATTTTAAATTTCCAGATAAAAGCTTATTTATATTAGCACGCCAAACGTTATGATAAGCCGTATAAATAAACGAGTCAACAACCATTAATTCTCTTTTGCCATAATGTGGTTCATTAATTCCAATATATGTTTGAGCTCCATTTGTTATATTATATAAATAACTTGATGCGCCGTTACAATTTATTATTGCATTATTTTTATCTAAAACTTCACCATGGTATCCATCTCCACATTGGTACATGTTATTTAAAATTTTATTTTCAGTTATAAAAAACCCTCCATCATCTTGTGTTCCTCCAACAATAAATAAACTATCGCTTTGTAAAACACCCGAACCAAAAAATTGATTGGCATCTAAATTATAACCATTTAAACTTTTCCATTTAATGTTTTTAGCATCTGCTAATAAACTTATTCCTCCATCATTGGCTATGTAAAGTTTATTGTTTGGTAATAAAAATGATCCTCTAACATCTGCATGCATGTTATGCATATTATAATTTGCAATTTTTTGGAATGTTTTTCCTCCATCTATACTTCTAGAACATTCTGTTAATCCAACATACATAATATTTGTGTCTTGTTGGTTTACTCTAAATTCGAAATTCCAAAATGTAATTCCGTGTGTTTGAGTAAAAGGTTCATTTAAATTTTTAGTAAAAGTGGTGCCATTAAAATATCTTATGTTAACAACTTCCGTACCAAAAGCTATATAAAATTTACCTTTATATTTTGGGTTTAAAAGTGTTTCTACTTCAATACGAGATGCTTTAACGTCTTTAGGTGTAATATCTATCGAAGTTTGTGTTTGAGTGTTAATTTCAAAAATTTTTGCTTCATTTTTGTTATTTGTGCGTGTGCAAATGTATAGTTTGTTGTTAAAATGAGGGGCAAATTCTGCATCACTAAAAAACCATTGAGCATCTGGTTTTAAACCAATATCAATACTTTTAAAAGTTTCCCAAGCATCAAAAGTAATATATAAACTGTGTTGCGAATAAGCTAACATTTGATTTGGATTTGAAGGGTGAATTACTAAACCAAACATTGGATTACTGTTTCCGTTTTGTGGCCCAACGTTTTGCCAATTTTTACCTTCATCTGTTGTTTTTAAAATACCAAAGCCTTGAGGCTTTATCATTCCTCCGCAATAGGTAAGGGTACTAACAAAAATTGTTTTATTATCTGTATTAGGAAAAACAACAATATCGCTAACACCATTTACATGCCCTGGTAAATTATCCATTAAATTTAACCAATTAGGCATACTATCATTTGCATTTTTTGAAATAAATAATCCGCCAGAAGATGTGCCCGCTAATACATAATTACTGTTTGTTGTATCTACCCAAACACTTGCAAAGTAGCCTTTAACCTGTTGGTTTATAGTTTTAGGGCCTACATATTCCCAACCTTTAGTTTGTGCAATAGTAAATAAACCAATAAAATAAAATAGGATTGTAATTTTAAATTTCATTTTAATTTAACCTTTTATTTATTATTTTTAAAACGTTACCAAAAACTTGTCCAGGACTAAATTTTCTCCAATTAAAATCATCTAACTCTCCACCACTTATAAAAAAGTAATCTAATCTTGCTTTTGTAAATTCTTTTAAAACATGTTCTCTAAAATTTAATAATACAATCCAGCCATTATCACCATTATCATCAAACCATTCTTCGTAATAACTATCGTCGCTATAATGAAAGTTTAAAATATTTTCACCTATTAAAATATATTTATTAATTCCTAACAAGTTTAATTCATCTATTATATCACGTTTAAGTAACATTATATCATTTGTAATTGCATCGTTCCATTCGCCAATTAATTCTATTATTGCATATTTTTCTTCATAATCAACAAATAATATTTTAATATAAATAGTATTACTGCCAATATCATCCCATTGTGGATGTATGTAAAAATTGTAAATGGTGTTACTGAATTCAAATTCGCTATATTCTCTACCATAAAATGGCGATTCTATATCAAGGTTTGCTTGATATAAATGCTGCCAATTATAAAACGGTTCAATAGAATGCATACAATTGTAAAATTAATACTAAAACAGTAATTTTAACTTTAAAAAATGCTAAGAAATTATTTTAAATTTATTATATCATTTTGTTTGTTTACAGCTTGTAAAAATGATAGTAATCATGTTTTAAATAATAATTTAACCTTTTGCGATAGTTTAAAAATAAATTCTACTGGCTTAATTAATAAATATATTAGTGATTTAGATACTTTATGTAAAAAAAGTACGGGGGTTTATGTTTTAGAAAATGGCGACGAAGCAATGATTACCAGAGCTTGGTTGTGCCAACAAGCTACCAAAACAATAGATATACAATATTTTATTTTTAGTGTTGATAATGTAGGATTAATTGCTTGTAATTATTTGTTAGAAGCCGCAAATAGAGGTGTAAAAGTTAGAATTTTAGTTGATGATATGATGGTTGAGGCTGAGCCAGAACAAATTGCAAACTTAAATGCTCACCCTAATATCGAAATTAAAATTTATAATTCAGGTGTAAACATTGGAAAAAATATTATACAAAAATTAAAAGCTTTCAAAAATGATTTTCATAAATCTAATCAAAGAATGCATAACAAAACGTTTATTGTTGATGAAAAAGTTGTAATTACTGGTGGAAGAAATATTGCCGACGAATATTTTGATTATGACCACGATTATAATTTTAGAGATAGAGATGTTTTTTTAATTGGAAAAACATGTGCTAACGTTTCGCAAAGTTTTAATTGCTTTTGGAATAATAATTTAAGTATTGAAATTGATACTATTTTAAAAAATGAAAACATTAAAATTGACACATTAAATGCATATTCAACCTTGCGTAATTACGCTTGTAATCCTTTAAACTTTTGGCCTCAAATTAAAAATAGAATTACAAATTTACATTTAAACTTTAATAATATTTTGCAATCTAATAAGTTTCATTGGGTAGATAGTTTAGCTTTTGTTAGCGATGAGCCAGGTAAGCAACCAAACAAAAACGAGTTACCAAAAACTACTCAAACTTTAGCTAATTTATTAAAGCAAGCTAAAAAAAATATATTAATAGAATCGCCCTACTTAATTACAAATACCGAAACCGAAAAATTATTTGAAGAAACAATTAAAAGAGGTGTTACAATTAAAGTTTTAACAAACAGTTTATTAAGTACCGATAATATTGATGCTTTTGGAGGATACCAAAGATGTAGAGAAAATTTATTAAATATAGGAATTAAAATATTTGAATTTAAACCCGATGCTAAAAGCAGATTTAAATTGTTAACTGGCGATTTACAAAAGAAAAAAAACTTTACACCAATTTTTGGCTTACATGCTAAAACAATGGTTATAGATGGTAGTATTAGTGTTATTGGTACTTTTAATTTAGACCCAAGAAGTGAATATTTAAACACTGAATGTGTTACTGTAATTCCTAATAAACAAATTGCTAAAAATATTAGTGAATTTATATTAATTGATATGCAAAAAGAAAATGCTTGGGAAACAACTAAAACTTTTAATCCTGATGGTTTAGCGCCTAAATTAAAACAAATAAATACAAAAATTCATCATGTTGTGCCTAAAGGAATTTTATAATTAATTTAACATGTATCTACTTTTTGTACCTTTAAATAATTTGTAAACCGATGGTACTTTAAAATTATATCTAATTCCTGCAGTAAAACAAACATCCATAATATTTAATTGTTTTTTTTAAGCTAATCCTATTCGCATTTTATAGTCTAAAAATAAACTAAAGTTTTTAATATAGTATTCATAACCTGTTCCAATATTAAGTCCATACCAAACTGTTTTAACTTGTGCGTTTTTTTGGTATTTATCAGATAAGTTTAAAAAATCATTTCTGCCTGTAAAATAACCATTAAACTCGTTGTAACTAATACCAATTATAGGATAAAAATAGGCTTTAGTTTTAGTAAACCTAGCAATAATGTGTAAATTACTTTCTATACATCTCGCTCTAATATTTAACCAGGTAGGCTCAATGTTTATTGGAAAAAAATACGAATATTCGGTGCTTATTCTTAAATTTTTATTTCCTCCATATATTAACGAAAAGTGCATACCCGTTGCATCGTTATTTTCCTTAACATTTCTATTTAAATAAAGCACACTTTTTGTTGCACCAATGCCAATTGCAAAATTACTTTGTTTAGAATGTGTTTTTACTGGTTTAGAAGTTTTTATTTGAGCTTTTATAAATAAACTAGGTAAAACAAAACAAAAAATTAATAAATGTTTAAGCATTAAACCAAATTTACAAAATAAAATAAGGAAATTACAACTAACAAATAAAAAAAACGTAAATTAGGCGTTAAATTTTAATTTATGAATTTCGATATTATTGTTATAGGTAGTGGTCCTGGTGGATATGTAACTGCCATTAGAGCTTCGCAACTTGGATTTAAAGTAGCGGTTATAGAAAAAGAAAATCTTGGTGGAGTTTGTTTAAACTGGGGTTGTATTCCAACTAAGGCGTTATTAAAAAGCGCACAAGTTTATGAATATTTAAATCATGCTAAAGAATATGGCATTAGTGCAGATAATATTAAAGCAGATTTTAATTCTGTTGTAAAACGAAGCAGAGATGTGGCTGATGGTATGAGTAAAGGTGTTCAATTTTTAATGAAAAAAAATAAAATTGAAGTGATTAATGGTACAGCAAAAGTTAAAGCAGGCAAAAAAGTTAGCGTAACTTCTGTTGATGGAAAATCTACAGAGTATAGCGCAAGCCATATCATTATTGCAACAGGTGCAAAATCGCGCGCTTTACCAAATTTACCACAAGACGGTAAAAAAATTATTGGGTATAGAGATGCTTTAGTTTTACCTTCTTTACCAAAAACAATGGTGGTTGTTGGAAGTGGAGCAATTGGCGTAGAGTTTGCTTATTTTTATGCAACAATGGGTACAAAAGTAACTGTTGTAGAATTTATGCCAAACATTGTGCCTGTTGAAGATGAAGAAGTTTCTAAACAACTCGAAAAATCTTTCAAAAAAATAGGAATTGAAATAATGACCGAAGCAAGCGTTGAAAGTGTTGATACAAAAGGTGCAGGATGTAAAGTAAGTGTGAAAACAAAAACAGGAAATGTAACTTTAGATGCTGATATTGTTTTAAGTGCTGTTGGTATTGAAGCAAACATTACAGGAATTGGATTGGAAGAAGTTGGTATAAAAACAGATAAAGGTAAAATAGTAACAGATAAATTTTACGCTACAAATGTACCAGGTTATTATGCAATTGGTGATTGTGTTGGAGGACAAGCTTTAGCTCATGTTGCAAGTGCTGAAGGAATTACTTGTGTTGAAAAAATTAAAGGCTTGCATGTTGATGCAATAGATTACAATAATATTCCGGGGTGTACATATTGCCAACCCGAAGTTGCAAGTGTAGGTTACACCGAGAAAAAAGCTAAAGAAGCAGGTTATCAAATTAAAGTTGGTAAATTTCCTTTTAGCGCATCGGGTAAAGCAAGTGCAGCTGGTGCAAAAGATGGCTTTATTAAACTAATTTTTGATGCAAAATATGGCGAATTACTTGGAGCTCATTTTATTGGTGCTAACGTAACAGAAATGATTGCAGAAGTAGTAGCTTTAAGAAAATTAGAAACTACTGGCCACGAATTAATTAAAACTGTTCACCCTCATCCAACAATGAGCGAAGCAATTATGGAAGCTGCTGCTGCTGCGTATGGTGAGGTTATTCATTTATAAGTTTTTAAGTACAATAAAATTAAAATCCGTAAATTAGTTTACGGATTTTTTTATTTAAAAAAATTTATGTCTCACTCACACCACAATACTGCTATTAAAGCTACATTGTTTAGCATTTTTGGTAATTTAATAATTGCTGTTATTAAATTACTTGGTGGTTTTTTTGGAAATTCTTACGCCTTAATTGCCGATGCTATTGAATCATCAACCGATATTTTTGCATCTGTTTTGGTTTTATTTGGATTAAAATACGCAAATAAACCTGCCGATAAAAATCACCCCTATGGGCACGGTAGGGCAGAACCCCTAATAACTTTTTTAGTTGTAGGTTTTTTAATATTTTCTGCATTATTTATTGCGCACGAAAGTATTAGCAACATTAAAACGCCGCATCAATTACCTCAAAAATGGACATTATTAATTTTAGCACCTTTAATTATTTGGAAAGAAATTTCTTTTCAAGTTGTAATGAAACGTGCTAAAGAAACAAACAGCTCTGCTCTTAAAGCAGATGCTTGGCATCATAGAAGCGATGCCATAACTTCGGTAGCAGCATTTATAGGCATATCAATTGCTTTATATTTTGGTAAAGGATACGAAACCGCAGATGATTGGGCTGCTCTTTTAGCATCAGGTTTTATTTTATATAACAGTTATAAAATTTTTAGACCAGCCTTAGGAGAAATTATGGACGAGCATTTAAACGACGATTTAGTTGCAGAAATTAGAAAAATAGCCCTAACGGTTAACGGAATTTTAGGCACCGAAAAATGTTACATTCGGAAATCTGGTTTAAAATTTTATGTTGATTTACATGCAATGGTTAATGGAAATTTAAGTGTAAAAGACGGTCATTTTTTAGCGCATCAACTAAAAGATAAACTTATGGAAAAATTACCCGAACTAGGAAATGTTTTAATACATATTGAACCGGTTGAATAGATTTTTTAAAAATTTATTCGTTTAGTTCCTTAAAAAATTCTACCATATTTATTTTATGTATTTTTAATATTTTTAGTAAATAGTTAATTGTAAAGTTACACCCTCGTTCCATCCTCCAATATTGAACTCTTGATAAATCATTTTCATAAGCAAAATTTTCATAACTAGTATATCCTGCCTTTATTCTAAGGCTTTTAATTTTTTCCGCTATTTTATCTATTTCTTTACTTTGTGTCAGAACACAAATTTTTCTAAAGAATTTGAATTATTTTGTACCAAATAATATGTATCTTAAAATAAATATATATTTGTTTATAAAATTTAAAAAAATGAAAGCAAAATTAATTACAATTTTAACACTAGGATTTTTATTATTCCAAAGTCAGTTAAAAGCTTCTAAGCAGATAAACTTAGATGATTTAGTGAAAATAGAAGAGTTAAAAGCTCCTAAAAGAACTATTGTTCTTTGGGGAGTATTTAGAAATCTATCAGGAGTTCCAGGTGGTGTTATTTGGGGGTGTACGCATGCCCCTATTATTTGTACAACATACGAAGTATACGAAGAAGGACCATTACAGCAAAATGGGACTTTTAGAGCGACTGCGTACAACCCAGATGGCACAATTGCGTCAGAAATTGAGTATTCTGAAGTTTATGTAAGTCAAGAAGGAGAAACAACAAAATTAAAATTTATTTTACCATAATTAAATTAAAACATGATGAAAAGAGCATTTATAATATTAGCAAGTTGCTTAATTTCTAATTCGGCAATATGTGATATAATTAACGTATATGGAAATCGTACTGTTACAGTAAAAAATAATTTAACCTTTATAAGATGTAAGTACTCAGATATACATTGTGCAACTATATATATTCCCTTTGACACTTCATCAGAAAAAGTAAAAGTGTATTTGCCAAATCAAACTGATAGCAATGAAGGAACAACTTTAGAGTTTTCTAAAGTTACAACAAGTAGTGAATCTGATGGCACGCTAATAACTTGTTTACCATAAAATAATAAAATGCGAAATAAATAATATATTTATTTCGCATTATTTTAATATGAAAAAACTAATTTATTCAACATTAATACTTTTTAGTATTAGCTTATTTTCTCAAAACAGTAAATTATTTATTTATCCTAATTTTAACGATTGTTTAAATTGTAATATTGGGATTAATTTTCTTAAAGATATTAATGATACTTTTCAGTTATGTTTTAAAATTCCAATAAGTCAAAGAAATTTTGCGAATGAAATGTTAGCTTCATATGAATTAAATAAAAAATATGATATTAAATATATAGAATCAAAAAATTTAAAAAATAAAACTCAATGTTCATTTTATTATAAAAATAGGCTATTAGACTCTTTTCCCCTTTCAGAAATACAAGATCGAAAAATATTTTTTTCAAATATTTTAAAATTAAATCAAAATATTTTAAATGATACATTAAAAATTTCAGATAGAGCTATTTTTCAATTAAATAATTTTAATTTAATAGCCACAGATTATAATTTAAATAAGGTTATATTTTCATCAATTAACAATAAATTTCAAAATTTTGTTATAGAAGGTAAAATGTTTAATCCAATTTTATTTTTGAAATTAGGTAATATTGATTCTTTATATTATTATAAAAACTTTAAAACATTAAAGTATATTGGGAAAACAATACCTCATATTGATTTATCGTATTTAACAGATAGTACACTTTATTTACTTTTAAGTTTCTCTTATCCCGAAGAAGGATTAAATAATGCCTTAAATGTAAAGCAAAAATTTTATGTATATGAAAGAAATATTTTTACTAAGACTAAAAAATTAAAATATTTAAAAGATATCGAACTTAGAAACATAACAAATCACACTTTGTTTTTAGATAATTTGATGCCTTTTTTTGTGAAAAACAATAATTACTTTTTTGAAAATCATAATTTATCAGATTATTCAAAATCAATTTGGTATTATAGTTGCTTTAAAGATGCCGATACATTAAAATATAAAAACTCATTTTATAGATTACCTATTGATTCGAATCTTCAATTAAAATATAAAAAACAAATATCTGAATCAATGGTAAATTCAAATAAAGATTTTATTTTTTTTAGCAACTTTCCCTTGTTTCATAACACTACTAGTAATAAAACTTATTTTATTGAAAGTTACTTAAAAGAAATTGAAAAATTTTATTTTATTGATGTTATAGAAAATATAGATAATATATGTATTCTTTTAAAAAATTCAAATGATTATTTTAAAATTGAATTAAATAAAACTAATTTTAAGTTGATTAATAAAATCAAAATTAAAATAAATGAATTTGAAAATGAAGAATCTATTAAGTTTATAAATAATAAATCATTTTTCGTTTTAAATAAAAACAATATTGATTATAGAATTATTGAAATAAATTAACTTATTCTCACCTAATTCTATCTGCGCTTTTTAAAAGTTCAATATCTTTTTTAATAAAAATTGTTGCAATAAAACTATCTATAAACATTACGCCTAATAAAGCAGTTGTTATAAAACCTTTGGTAATTTTTATTCCTTCATTAAGTTTAATAAAAGGTACAAATATAGTTAAGCCTAATAATGCTAAACACGCAACACAAATTACATAACATAACTTTATTTGCAATTCGCGTTTTTTAAATAAAAATATTGTAGCAAAACTTAAAATTAAAACTAAAAAATTTAACGCAATTGTAGCCGAAAAAGCAGTATTAGTTTCAATTTCTCCTGTAGGTATTAAAGCCATTTCAAATGTTTTACCATTAACATTAATTGAGGCATAGGGCAAAAAAAGTAATAATGTGCTAAAAAGAGCAACACTTAGTAAAAGCAAACTTTGTTTTCTTTGTATCATTTTTAAAACTTATAATCTTTATAGGTGCTTGTAAATTCAGCATCTTCAAATTTAGGGTTTACTTGTAAAAAGAAATAATTGTACTCTTCAAACAAGCCCACATCATCTAAAATTTTTACACTAATTGGTACTAAATAAAATTTATCTAAATACAATGTAACTTGTTTGCAATACCAAGTTGGTACTTTAATAACTTCGCCTTTCTTTAAAATGTCAAAATAATCTTTAAATTTTCTGTTTTTTTCTAAAATCATGTATTCGCTTACAAATAATTTACGTGCAATAGAAGTTATGTTTTCATTTTCACCAACTGTATAATCTGTAAAACCAAAATTTTTATTGTTAATTATTACTTTGTAGCACATTCTATTGTTTATTTTTTCTTCGCCTTCTAGGCTAAATGCATCATCAAATTTATCGCCCATTTTATTTGCACTGTATTCAATAATATTTGCTAAATAATCATAACCCATTTCATTTAAGGTATGGTGTTGGTCTTGTCGCATTAAGTCCCCCATAGGGTCTAAATTCAAATTAAAGTAGGGAAAAGAGTTTGGTTTAACTAAAGCTTTTCCTTTATTAGTGCCTTCAACCCATAAAACTTCAATACCTTTTATGTATAAGTAAATTTTTCGTGGTTTTTTTTGAAATTTAACCGAACTTTGATAATAATTATAAGAACCTTTTCTGCTTCTTTCTGTTATTTTTAAATGGTATTTTAAACCCTTAACATCTTTAATAGCTTTTAACGATTTAGTAATTAGAGTTTTACAGTCTGTTTCATCATGGTTACCATCTTGTTTAAATGCAAATCCAAAAGTAAGTAAACAAAAAATTACACTAAATCTTATCCAATTCATTACTTGGCAAAAATAACACTTACTTTTAATAATTTAGTTTAAAAAATGTAAAATAGTTTTGTTGTAAAGTTATATTTATTTCAATATATTAGTTTTTTAAAATTATATTTGTTGCCCTCTTTAAAATGAATGTTAACCAAATAATTAGTTTAGCTATTCCAAAATTGTTACAACAACATCAATTTTTGGTTATTCCTAATTTTGGTGCATTAATTTTAAATTACAAAAGCGCACAAATTAAAGAGGCTCAAGGTGTAATTTATCCTCCTGGTTTTTGGGTTAGTTTTAATTCAAATATAAAACAAAGCGATGGCCAATTTGCTTCATATTTATGTAGAGAGCTAAATTGTACTTTAACTGAAGCAAACACTCATTTAGTTGATTTTGCAAATTATTGCAATGCTGTATTGCAAAACAAAGCAAGAATAACTATTGATGGTGTTGGTTTTTTTTATTTCGATTTAGAAAATAATTTGTGCTTTGAACCTAATCTTACACATCAATTTAATAAAGAAAGTTTTGGCTTATCTTCAATTAAAATAGAAGAATTAAAAGCTGAAGAGCCTATTAAACTAAACCTTAATGTAAACGAAACTAAAATAGTACCAATAAACAAACCTGATGAAATTAAGTTAAGTGAAAAAAGATGGCAAAAAATAGCTGCAGCTGCAGTTATCACATTAGCTGTATTTACTTTACTAGGTATTGCAATTTTAAATAACCCAATTAAAGGTGGTATGTTAGCTTCATTTTTTGTTGGAAATAATACGCCAACTTATAGTCCTATTCAATATTCATCACTCGAAATTAAAGCAACTAATATTGCAAATAAAGACCTAATTTTTAATGCAAATGGTTATGCCGAAATTAATGTAAATGAAACAAAGTTATTTGTAAATAATAACACAAATTCAACATCTACATCAAATGGTTTAAATACCACAAATCAAAACTACTCGCAAAACAAATTTTACATTGTTGTTGGTTGTTTTAGCCAATTAGAAAACGCTAAAAAATTAGTAAACAAATTTAATAAACAAGGTATAGAACTTTATTTGAGTGGAATAAATAATAAAGGCATGCATGTTGTAAGTTGCGGCATTTATAATTCTAAAAATGAAGCGCTTACAGATTTAAGTTCAATTAAATCTAATTTTCCAAATGCATGGATTAAAAATCCTGAAAACTAACACTGACAAATTTACCTTCAATAAAAGTTTAAAATAGGCATTTTGTCAATTTTTTGACAAAATAAAGTGGTGGCATGCTTTATGATTATAAACTGTAAAATTTAAAAACTATAATATGGCAAAAACAAGTGTAAATGTAAAACCGTTAGCTGATAGAGTTTTAGTAGAATCAGCCCCGGCAGAAACAAAAACTGCTGGTGGAATTATTATTCCTGATACAGCAAAAGAAAAACCAATGCGTGGTAAAATTGTTGCCGTTGGAAATGGTAAAAAAGATGAACCTTTAACTGTAAAAGTTGGCGATACTGTTTTATATGGTAAATACGCAGGTACCGAAATTTCAATAGACGGTAAAGATTATTTAATAATGAAAGAAAGCGATATTTACGCAATTATCTAAAAATAAAAATTAATTAAAATTATGGCAAAAGAAATAAGTTTTAACGTAGAAGCGCGCGACGCTTTAAAACGTGGTGTAGATGCATTAGCAAATGCAGTAAAAGTAACTTTAGGTCCTAAAGGAAGAAATGTTATTATTGATAAAAAATTTGGTTCACCAGCAATTACAAAAGATGGTGTAACAGTTGCAAAAGAAATTGAGTTAAGCCACCCAGTAGAAAACATGGGCGCTCAATTATTAAAAGAAGTTGCAAGTAAAACAGCCGATTTAGCTGGTGATGGTACAACAACTGCAACAGTTTTAGGTCAAGCAATTGTTACTGCAGGTTTAAAAAACGTTGCTGCTGGAGCTAACCCTATGGATTTAAAACGTGGGATAGATAAAGCAGTTGCTAATGTGGTTGAAAATTTACAAAAACAATCTACCCCAGTTGGTAACGATAATAAAAAAATTGAACAAGTAGCTACAATCTCTGCTAATAATGATAGCGCAATAGGTAAACTTATTGCAGAAGCTATGCAAAAAGTAAAAAAAGAAGGTGTTATTACAGTTGAAGAAGCAAAAGGTACCGAAACTACAGTTGAAATTGTAGAAGGTATGGAATTTGACCGTGGTTACATTTCTCCTTACTTTGTAACTAATGTAGATAAAATGGAAGCTGTTTTAGAAAGTCCATACATTTTAATTTACGAGAAAAAAATAAGCAGCATGAAAGAATTATTACCAATTCTTGAAAAAGCTGTTCAAACTGGTAAACCATTATTAATTATTGCCGAAGATTTAGATGGCGAAGCTTTACAAACATTAGTAGTAAACCGTTTACGTGCTAATTTAAAAATTTGTGCAGTTAAAGCTCCAGGTTTTGGCGATCGTAGAAAAGCAATGTTAGAAGATATAGCAATTTTAACCGGTGGTACTTTTATTAGTGAAGAACAAGGCCGTAAATTAGAAGATGCTCAATTAACAGATTTAGGTCGTGCAGAAAAAATAACAATTGATAAAGAAAACACAACTATAGTAAATGGTGCAGGTAAAAAAGCAGAAATTACAAGTCGTGTAAATCAAATAAAAGCACAAATAGAAACAACAACAAGTGATTACGATAAAGAAAAATTACAAGAACGTTTAGCTAAATTAGCTGGTGGCGTTGCTGTACTTTATGTTGGTGCTGCTACAGAAGTAGAAATGAAAGAGAAAAAAGACCGTGTTGATGATGCTTTAGCTGCAACTCGTGCTGCTGTTGAAGAAGGAATTGTTGCAGGTGGTGGAACAGCTTACATTCGTTGTATTAATAGTTTAGAAAAATTAAAAGGTGCTAACGAAGATGAAAACACTGGAATTCAAATTGTAAAACGTGCAATAGAAGAACCTTTACGTCAAATTTGCGCTAATGCTGGTATAGAAGGAAGCATTATTGTGCATAATGTTAGAGAAGGAAAAGATGATTATGGCTTTAATGCCCGCTCCGAAAAATTTGAAAACTTATTAAAAGCAGGTGTAATAGACCCTACTAAAGTAAGCCGCATAGCATTAGAAAATGCAGCTTCTGTTGCGGGTATGTTATTAACTACTGATTGTGTTATAAGCGAGAAAAAAGAAGAAAAAGCACCAGCTATGCCAGGCGGAATGCCAGGTGGTATGGATGGAATGATGTAATACTTTTTAACTGTTTTAAAAAGCCGATTTTATATCGGCTTTTTTTATAGTTTTTTATAAACATTCTATCTTAAGTTTTTAAAAATCAACTATCTATATTCTTTTAATTTAGTACTTTTGCACAACTTTAAAACCCTTTTTATTAATGGAAACCCTAAATAAAAAACACACAAACTATCAATCTCAATTAAACGATTGGATTAATCACGAAAAAGCTGCTATCGATTTAATTAGCGCTGTTGGTAAACTTTGGTTCGAAAAATCTATCGAATTAATTTTGTTTAGAAACCAATTATTTGACAGAAGCGCAAGTGAAATTATGAATTTACACATGTATGCAAAAGACATAGTAAAAAAACCAATTACCGTTTTTGATACCGTTGCTCTAGCTAATGATATTTTAAATTCGAATATTGGTGCCGGACGTGTAGATATTGGTAAATTGGCTTTTGAATGGTTACAAGAAAAATCAAATTACAAAACAAGCTCTGATTTTGTAAACGACAAATTAAAACATTTAACAGATAACAATAATCCAATAACTCCTAAAGATGTTGTACTTTATGGTTTTGGACGTATTGGACGTTTAGCTGCCCGCGAAATTGTTGGCCAAGCTGGTAAAGGTGAGCAATTACGCTTACGTGCCATTGTTACTCGTGGAGGAAGCAACGAAGAAATTGTAAAACGTGCAGATTTATTAAGAACAGATTCTGTTCATGGGCCTTTTCCAGGAACGGTTATAGAAGATTTAGAAAATAAAGCATTAATAATTAACGGTCATACCGTTCATATGATTGATGCTAAAAACCCCGAAGATGTAGACTACACAGCTTATGGAATTAATAACGCTTTGTTAATAGACAATACTGGTGTATTTAGAGATGATAAAGAATTAAGTCGTCACTTAGCTGCTAAAGGAATTGATAAAGTATTGTTAACAGCTCCAGCAAAAGGCGATGTACCAAATGTTGTACATGGTGTAAACCACGAAACAGTTGATATTAAAAAACAAAAAATATTTTCGGCTGCAAGTTGTACAACAAATGCCATTATGCCAATTTTATTTGTAATTGATAAAGAATTAGGTATTCAAAAAGGACATATTGAAACTGTGCACTCTTATACAAACGATCAAAATTTATTAGATAATTACCATAAAAAATACCGTCGTGGGCGCAGTGCTGCATTAAACATGGTAATTACCGAAACTGGTGCCGAAAGTGCACTTAAAAAAGTATTACCACATTTAGCAGGAAAATTTACAGCAAACTCGGTTCGTGTACCAACACCAAATGTAAGTTTAGCAATTTTAAATTTAAACATTAATAAAGAAGTTACACGCGATGAAGTAAATGAAATTGTAAGAAATTACGCTTTAAATGGTGCATTGGTTGAACAAATACAATACGCTTTTAGTAATGAATTGGTAAGTACCGATGTTATTGGAAACCCTTGCCCAAGTGTTTTTGATAGCCAAGCAACAATAATTTCTCCCGATAAAAAAAGCATTGTGCTTTATGTTTGGTACGATAACGAGTATGGTTACACCCGTCAAGTTATTCGTTTTAGCAAACACATTAGCGAAGTTAGAAGACCAGTATATTATTAATTTTATTTAATTTTTTAAAGTTCCATCAAACTATTTGATGGAACTTTTTATTTTATGATTGGAACAGATGTTAATATTGCAATTGATAATTTAAACATTGGAAATTTAGTTGCCATACCAACCGAAACTGTGTATGGTTTAGCTGCCAATGGTTTAAATGAAACAGCAGTGCTTAATATATTTAGGGCTAAAGAACGCCCGTTTTTTGACCCATTAATTTTACATGTAAATTCTATTGAAAAAGTTAATGATCTTGTAACTGAATTTGATGAACGGTTAAAAAAATTAGCTGATGCTTTTTGGCCAGGACCATTAACACTACTTTTACCTAAAAAAGATATTGTGCCTGATGTTGTAACCAGTGGTTTAAAACAAGTAGCCGTTCGAATTCCTAATCATAAGCTAACGCTTAACTTATTAGAGCAATTAAATTTTCCATTAGCAGCGCCAAGTGCAAACCCTTTTGGTTACATTAGCCCAACAAGTGCTATACATGTTGAAAAACAATTAGGAAAAAAAGTATCGTATATATTAGATGGAGGAAATTGCGAAATTGGTTTAGAGAGTAGCATTGTTGGAGTAGAGGATAATCAAATTTGTGTATATAGATTAGGAGGCTTAAGTGTTGAACAAATTGAAAACGTTGTAGGTAGAGTATCATTAAAAATTAATACATCAAGTAATCCAAAAGCACCAGGACAACTAAAAAGCCATTATGCGCCTAATAAACCTTTATATATTGGAAATTTATTAGCGTTAGAACAACAGAATATAACAAAAAAAATAATATGTATTTGCTTTGGTAACCAACCAAAATTTATAACCGATGTTAAAGTTTTAAATTTATCAAAAACAAATAATGTTAACGAAGCCGCAAAAAATTTATTTAAATTTTTACGCGAAGCAGATGAGTTAGAGGGTGAAATAATTATAACACATTTGTTACCCAATACTGGTTTAGGTGCAGCAATAAACGATAGGTTAAAAAGAGCAGGTGCTTAAGAAACACACACTCTTAAAAAAAGTCTTATTAAAGATTAATTAATTTTATTAACTGATTTCCTTTTTCAGTATTTATTTGTAAAAAATAAACCCCTTTGTTACTTAAGAGTTTTATTTGATTTTGATTAATTAAATCAAAATTTATTTCTTGGCCAATGGCATTTACTACTTTTAAATTTTCCTTATTTATTTTTTCATTAAGATAAAACTCACCATTAGATGGGTTTGGATAAATGTAAAATTTATTTAATGTTTCGTTATTTGTAATACTTGTAATTATTGGGCATGATAAATTAGTGGTTAAATATTTACTTTTAAGAGATGGATTTGTATTTAATCCAAAATTGATATTGTTTAAAATTGTGTTTCCATAACTGGTTAAACTATTAAAGTTTCCGTTTGTTGTTATTTGTCTTGCACTACAACCATCATGGTCCCAAACCCAACTTAACCACGATACTTTTTGAGTTTTACAATAATTAAGTAAAGGCTGATAATTTAAAGTATATTGGCACATGCTTACATCATCTTGTAAATTTGCAATTTCGCCTAATACAAAAGGAATATTTTGAGCAAGTACACTATTTATTTTTGTAGCCATTTGTAAACTATCGTTACTTGCGTAACCATACCAATAGGCATGTGCACTAAAAATTAAATTGTGTTTGGGGTCAAAGCTAATTAAATTAGTAGCAGTAGTGCTTGTTGTAAACGCACCAGTGTTTTGTCCGCAATCTGGCGCATCAATCATTAATGGGAAATCAAAGCCACTAACGCTTCTTAAGTTTGTAATTATATTTTGATAAGTTGTTTTATAAGTATTTAATGCTGTACTAGGGTTACTTGCCCACATTACATGTAATGCTTCATTAGCAATATTTACAATTAAACTGTGTTTGTATTTATTTAAAATGGGCAAAACATTAGAGCTGGTAAACCAATTAGCACCTGCAGTTAAACTTGCTGTATTATTTGCGCAAGTAAAATCATGTATTTCTAAAATAGGAATTAATTTAGCTTGAATACATTTACTTAAAACACTATCCAATGCAACATAATTACTATAAATGGTTTGTGTTGAAGCGGCATACCAAGCAATTCTAACAGTATTTGCACCACTTAATGCAATTTGATTAATTTTTAAATCGCTTAATGTGTATCCCCAATTATATGGCGCATAATTTACTCCTCTAAGTGTAAGTGTATCTCCACATGGGCCAATAATGTATTTACCATTAGTGTGTATAAAGTTTGATGTTTGCGAATGACTTAAAAAATGAATTGAAAGAATAATTAGTGTAAATAATTTTTTCATAAATTAATTTTATTAATTAAAGATAGAAAAAATTATGGATTAAAAAAATTATTCTAAAAAGTATAAATCGTCATAAGGCGAATTTACAGGTGCGCCAAGATTAATAGGTTTTTTCCAGATGTTATTAATAGCATCCCACTCGCATCTGTAAATATCATATCCTCCCATGCCTTTATAACCTTTAGATGAAAAGTATAAATATTTCCCGTCTTTAGATAAACAAGGAAACTCTTCATCTAAATCTGTATTTATTTCATCTATTTTATATGGCGAGCTCCATTTACCGTTTCCAAGTTTTTTTAATTGATAAATATCTTTACTTCCATTTTCATTTTCGCCGTAACTAGAAACATAAATGCACGTTTTGTCGGGTGTTAAATAAAATAAAGGCTTGTAGTTTTTCTTTTTATCAATTTGTGTTCTAATATCATCGGTTGACATTAAAATTTTACCTCCGCTTTCTAATTGCGTTATACTGTTTTGTATTGTATTTAGATCAACTCTTTTTTTATCGTACACCTCTAAAACTAATTTTGGTTTGTTAATTAATTCAATAGAATTATTACAAATTTCAATTTCTTTATCAGTTTGTTTTAATTGTGCATCATTAGCATCAATGGTTTGATATTTTTTAAATAATTGTATTGCATTTGTAAATTGATAATTCTCTTGATACGCTTTTGCTAAAAAATAAAACACATTGGTTGGAGCTTCTTTACTTTTAGTTGCAATCTCTAATTCTTTTATGCAATCTGTTTTATCACGTTTGGTGTTATATAAACTAACACCATATTTGTAATGCTGTAATGGTGTAAAATTAAGTATTGGCGATAGTTTGCTTAAAATTAGTGCCGTTTCTTGATAATTGTTTTGATCAAACATTTTTTCGGCAAGCTCTAAATCTGTTTTATCTTTTTCAGCATCTTGTGCATTACGCGATATTTTTTTAGTTGCTACACTTGGTAAATTATTTTCTTTAATTGTTGGTTTTGGTAAGTTGTCTAAATCTACTTTATCCGATTCGTATTGGGTAAAATAATTGGTTATTTTTAATGCTTTTTTATTTTTTTCTTTTACACATCTTAAAATTTGTTTTAATACATATTCGCCTCTTTTTTGGGGTACATCAAAAGAACTTGTTATTTCGTGGTAACCTTCTGCTTCAATTGATATATCGTATTTTGTGCCTGGAGAAAGTATAAATAAATAATGCCCTGTTTGAGAATTTGTTTTATAAACCCCTGCTAATTCACCAGTACTATTATTAAATAATGTAATTAAAGCGTCTTTAACGATACTCGAATCTGTTATAGCATTAAAATTCCCTTTAATGACATAATAATCGTTTTCGTTTGATGGTAATTTAATAAATAACTGTTCGGTTATATTTTCTTTTCTATTACTAAAATAAAAAGCGTTTCTTTCAGTAGAATCTGTTATAAACATAAAATCATCAAAAGGGGAATTTATTGGGTATCCTAAATTTATTGGTTTACTCCATTCGCTTGTTGTGTCAGGTCTTGTGCATTTAAAAATATCTAAGCCTCCCATACTGTTATGTCCTCTACTGCTAAAATAAAGTGTTAATCCATTATGAGAAATGTAAGGGTAGTTTTCTTCGTAAGGAGTATTAATTTCTGAACTTAATTCTGACGCAATGCTGAGTTTGCCATTAGGTAAAATTAAGTTTTTATATAAATCTAAATTTAATTTTGGTTTGTTAGAGTGCGCTACATAAACAAAATAACGTTGATTAAAGTTAGTTAAAACTAATTTTTTCTTTTTTAATTTATCGGTTGGATTACTAAAAATATCCGTTTTATAACGCAAGCGGCTTCCAATAATTTCTGTTGCACAATTAGCTAATAAATCTGTTTCATTACATTGTTGACGTTTAATAACATTAATGTTTAATGGTGATGCCATTAATTCATTACCACTTATGCAATTATTTATAAGTAAATCAATTTCGTACTTTATTAGCTCATCGGGTTTTGCTTTAAGTTTAAACGTATTAAAACTATTTATGGCATCGTTAAATAAATACGAATTCATATAAGATTTACCTAGGTAATAATGTACATCATTATTTATATCTTTTACGGTTGATGCAATTTGAAGTGATTGTATTGTTTTTAATTTATTTTTATTTAACTTAAATTGACTAACACCATAATAATAATTGTAAAAAGGTTCATTTTGGTCTTTCTTTAAAAGTTCAGAAAATTGTTGAGAGGCAATTTCATATTTTTTTGCCATAAATGATGCTAAAGCAGCAACTGGTTTTTTCCGTTCTTCTTCTAATTGTTGTTTAACTATCTCGTCAATTTTGGAATTACTTTTTAGTTTAACAGGTACGGTTTTACCTGCTGGCGTATATTCTAAAAATTCTTTATTAGAAGTTAAAATTTCTGTTGTATCATTTATAGATTTAATATATGCAACTTTTTCATCTTCATCAGTAAAATAATTATTTACGTTTATAACCCCTTTTTTATCAACTTTTTGAACTGTAATGTGTTGTTTACATACATCGTAATCTGTTTTTAATGGAACTTCTAAAATTTCTCTAAACATGCCATATTCTGCTAATTCTATTTTCATTAAATACCTTACATTAGGTATAACACATAATAAATAAGCCCCTGTATATTGATTACTATTGTAAGTACCAACTAATTGGTTATTGCTTGCGTTGAAAAGAGAAATTTTTATTTTTTTAAATTTAGGATTGTCTAATGCTTCAAATTTTCCTTTAACAATTACAGCATTAATACTATCTGAATGTGGGATAGTTTTATAAACATCAAATTTAGAATCTTCGCTAAATCTGTTAGATACTAAAAAAACAAATTTCTTTTTTCGAGGAGTAAAAAAATCATCGGTATTTAATGTTTTATTTTTTAAACTATCATTTTGAGAAATGAATATTTGAGTTAAAAACAAAAGATGTAAGAAATATTTAAGTTTTAAATTCAAGTTTAAATTTTATAAAAGGTTTAAAGATATAATTATTTTAATTTATTATTATTCTTGTATATAAATTCTTTTTACACGAGACGAAACGCTTGTTAAAACCTCATAAGTTATTGTATTTAGAGTTTTAGCTATTTGTGTTAATTCCGCATTATTACTAAATATTACAACTTCATCGCCTTCATTACAATTAATTTCAGTTATATCAATCATACACATATCCATACAAATATTACCAATTGTTTTACAAAAAATATTATTAATGTAAACACCATGTTTACCGTTTCCTAACTGCCTATTAAATCCATCGGCATATCCTATTGGAATTGTAGCAATTATTAAATCGTTATTAGCAAATGCATTTCTATTATAGCCAACACTTTCGCCTTTATTTATTTTTTTTATTTGAGATATTTTTGTGCTTAATTTTCCTACATGTTGTAAATTATTTTGTTCGATTGCATTTACACCAACCCCATACATGCCAATTCCTAATCTAACCATATCAAAATGAGCATTTTTAAATCTTGATATTCCTCCCGAGTTGCAAATATGTTTTAAAGTTTTATATTTTAATTTATTTTCTATTTCATCAGTTATTTCTGTGAAAAGTTTAATTTGAAAATTTGTAAAATCATCTAATTCTGGATTATCGCTTCCAACTAAATGAGAAAATATTGAAGTTACTTTTATTTGATTGTTTTCTCTTAAAATCGAAATTAATTTATCAATGTCGTTTTTTTCAAACCCAAGTCTGTGCATGCCAGTATCAATTTTTATATGAATTGGATAAGGCTCAGAAATAGCGTATTTATTTAAACAATTAATAAACTCATTCAATATTCTAAACGAGTAAATTTCAGGCTCTAATTGATAAGTAATAATATCGTCTAATGAATCAATTTCCGGATTCATTACCATAATTGGTAATTTTATTTGCGAATCTCGGAGCTCAACACCTTCATCAGCATAAGCTACAGCCAAATAATTTATACCGTTATATTGTAATGTTTTAGCAATTTCCGAACTGCCATTGCCATATCCGGTAGCTTTAATCATTGCCATAATTTTTGTAGATGAGTTTAATAAACTTTTATAATAGTTTATATTATCAACTATTTTATTTAAATTAATTTCAAAAACTGTATCATGACTTTTTTGTTGTAGTAATTTACTTATGGCTTCAAAACCAAAACTTCGTGCACCTTTTAATAGGATAGTTGAATTACTAAATTGGTATTCAATAAATTTAAATTGATTTATAAAATTAGTTGTGTCGGTATAAAAAATAGAATTTGATTGAAATTTAAATTTATGTTTAGAAATTTCTGTTCCAATTCCAACTAATAAATCTATTTTTGATGTGTTTAATAATTGAGAAATATTATTATAGAGTTGGCTTCCAACAAAACCAGATTGTTCAATATCAGAAATAATAACAATTTTTTTTAACCTTCTGTGTTGTTGCTCTTGAAAAGATAAAGCAATTTTTAAAGAATCGTAATCTGAATTGTAAAAATCATTAATTAATAACGAATTTTTTATTCCATTTTTAATCTCTAATCTTAAAGCAATTGCAGTTAAATGTTTTATTCCATTTTGAATTTGCTCCGTATTAAATTTTAAATACATTAATAATGCTACGCAACTTGCAATATTACTAACAGATGCTTCATCGGTAAAGTTTGTATTTACATTAAATTTTGAGTTTAAGTAATTAAATTCAATTGTGTTTTTTTCAATTTTAAATGTTAAATCTCCTTTGTCTTTAGCAATTAAAATTTTTTGTGTTGATGTAAAAGTAGTGTGATCATTAACTTCTAAACCATTTAATATAACAAATTTTGCAGCTTTAAAGAGTTTTAATTTTTCGGAAATTTTTTCATCATTATTTTTAAATCCAGAGCTATGTGCATCTCCCAAAGAAGTAAAAATTCCAATAGTTGGTTTAATAATATTTTGTAAAACATCCATTTCTCCTGTAGTTGAAATTCCAGCTTCAAAAATACCAAGGGTATGCCATTCGTTTAGGTTTAGTACACTTAAAGGAACTCCAATTTGCGAATTATAACTTTTAGGGCTTCGGCAAATGCTATAGTTTGATTTTAATAACTGATATAACCATTCTTTAACAATTGTTTTACCATTACTCCCTGTAATACCAATAATTGGAATATTAAATTTTGAACGATGATAAGCAGCTAAATTTTGTAAAACTTGTAATGGGTTATCTGATTTTATAAAACATAAATTTTTACCAATAACTAAATTATGCTCAAAATTAGTGTTTACAATAAAAGAACATACTCCTTTATCAACTAATTGTTGAATGTAATTATGCCCGTCATTTCTATCGGTTTTAATAGCTATAAATAATTGTTTATCGTTATTTTGAAGCAGCCTGCTATCAACAAAAAAATGTGCAATTAAGTTATTATTGCCAATTAAAACACTATTAGTTATTTCTGCAATTTGTTGTGAGTAATACATTATTTTAAGTTTTCGTTATAACAGTTTCTGCACAAAGGTTTATAACTGTCTGTTTCTCCTAATAAAACTAATTTTTCTTCGGCTTTAGTTCTATAACTTACATATGCTAATTCGCCACATTCTAAACAAATGGCTTGTACTTTTAAAACATCTTCTGCAATAGCTAATAATCCTGGCATTGGGCCAAAGGGTTTACCTAAAAAATCCATATCTAAACCTGCAACAATAACTCTTATGCCTCTATTTGCTAATGCGTTGCATACATTTGGTAATTCATTATCAAAAAATTGAGCTTCATCAATACCAACAACATCAACATCTGTGGCTAATAATAAAATATTAGAACTATTGGTAACAGGTGTGCTCATAATTTCTTGCCCACCATGCGATACTACTTTTAAATCATCATACCTAACATCTATTTCTGGTTTAAAAATTTCTACTTTTTGCTTTGCAAATTGCGCCCTTCTTAGCCTACGAATTAATTCTTCTGTTTTACCAGAAAACATGCTTCCGCATATTACTTCAATTCTTCCTTGTTTATGACCTTTAAACATTGTTTAAAATGAGTTAAAAATAAAACCTAAATTTAAGTTTAGGCTTTGTATATTCAACATAAATTAATTATAAACTTATACACATGGCAATTGATAAAGTGTTATTAAAAATACAAAACCAAATTACAGATTTAGTTCATCATCTTGAAGAATTTGTTCAGCCAAACGTACAACCAGGCACAAAAGAATGCGATTTATTAAAAAATCAATTAGCTCAATTGCAGGATTTACTCACAATTTACAACCATTTAAAACAAGAAAAAGAAATATCTCCAAGTTTTAACATTCATGCAAAAGTGAGTAAAACTAGTGAATCAGAAATAAACGCTGTAAAAGAAAATAAAATTATCGATATAAATCCAAAAATTGTTGAGGCTGAAACAATAAAACAAAATGATGAGATTATTGAAAAAACAGAAAGTGAAGTAAATTCTGTTGCAGCTCCAACAAAATCAACAAGTACAACAAAGTTAAATATAGGTTTAAACGATAAATTTAGGTTTATAAATGAATTATTTAATCAAAATGCTAACGAATACAATATTGCAATTGAACAATTTAATACAATTACAACTTTAAATGATGCTGAACGCTTTTGTACAAGCTTAAGCAGTTTATATAATTGGAATGAAAAGTCTGAAACTGTTAAATATTTTATAACAATTATAAATATAAAATTTAAATAATGCGTTTTGTTTTTTTGTTACTGTTTTTTATTCATTTTGCTGTTAAAGCGCAAGATACAGTTTATGCCAGAACTATAATTAAACAACTTACTTCTAAAAAATGCTTTGGAAGAGGTTACCTTAAAAATGGCTTAGATGAAGCCAAAAAAATTATTTTAAAAGAACTTAAACAAACCAAAGCGATTCCTTATTTTGAAAATAATTCATATTTGCAACCATTTACGCAATCGGTTAATGTATTTAAAACTAAATGTAATGTTACTTTAAATAATAAAATTTTAAAATTAGGTGTTGATTTTATTCCAAGTCCTGATTGTCCTACTGTTATTGGAAAATTTAATTTAACACAAAAAGATAGTCTAACTTATTTTTCAAATAGTAATAATATTTCTGTTGTTTTAAACTTAAGAAAAAAATTAACTTACAGTGTTTCAAATAAACAAGGTTTGGTTGCCGAAATTGATTTAAATAAAGAACATTTTAAAGAAATTCCTAATAACATAGAATTAAATATACATAGCAGTGTATTGCCCAATTTTTTAAGTAACAACATTGTTTGTAAAATTAAAGGCACATCATTTACAGATAGCTTAATTGTTTTTTCGGCTCATTACGATCATTTAGGAGGTATTGGTAAAAGTGTATATTTTCCTGGTGCAAACGATAATGCAAGTGGTGTAAGTTTTCTTTTAAATTTAATTAAATATTATTCTTTAAATCCGCCAGAATACACTACAGTTTTTATATTTTTTGCAGGAGAAGAGGCAGGCTTATTGGGTTCAAAACATTTTGTTGAACATCAAAAACAACACCTATCAAAAATTAAATTTTTAATAAATTTAGACTTGTTAGGCACTGGTAATGAAGGAATTATGGTTGTTAATGGTTCTGTTTTTGAAAAAGAATTTAATTTACTAACTCAAATAAATAGCTCAAATAATTATTTAAACGCAATTAAAAAAAGAGGCAAAGCTGCAAACAGCGATCATTATTGGTTTACCGAAGCAGGAGTGCCAGCATTTTTTGTTTATACATTAGGTGGTGTGCAAGCTTATCACGATGTTTTTGATATTGAAAAAACACTTCCGCTTACTGAATATGTAGATGTATTTAAATTAATTACAAGCTTTGTTTCATTACTTTAATTCTATTAACTTTTCATAGTTTTTAATAGTTGTTTTTGCAAATTAATTGTACTTTTATATCAGAAATTTAGATAAAATATGTATAATAAATTATTATTGTCTTTTGCGTTTTTATTGGCTTTCAATATTAATTCTATAACATCTCAAATTAAAGAGGAAAAAAATCTAAACCATTCTGCCGAAGCAAAACTTAAAAGTGGAAATTATGACGAAGCACTCGAAGATTTTTTACAATTAATTAAGCTTGATCAAAAAAATATAGATTACAATTATAAATTAGGTGTTTGTTATTTAAACACAAATATTAATAAATCAAAAGCAGTACCTTATTTAGAAAATGTTGTTCGCTCAGAAAATCATAATCCTAATGCCGATTTTTTATTAGGTCGTGCATATCAATACGCAAACCGTTTTGATGATGCAATAACAATGTTTAATAAATATAAAAATTCAGGTAAAGGAACCGATGAAAATATTAAAAGTGTAGATTTAAGTATCCAACATTGTTTAAATGCAAAAGAGCTTGTTAAATTTCCTATTGATATTACTTTTCAAAGCCTTGGTTCTAAAATAAATTCGCAAAGTGCAGATTATTATCCATTTGTAACAGAAGATGAAGCTTTTATGTTATATAATTCAAAGCGACCTGTAAACGAAAAAGCTGAAAAATCACTTAATGGTCAATATTTAAATAGCATTTATGTTTCTAGAGTTATTAATGGTGTTTATGCGCAAAGCGATGTTATTGGAGCACCAATTAGTGAAGGAAATAGTGGAGAAGAAATTATTGGAATGAATAGTAAAGGCAATGTAATTTTAATTAGTAAAGCAAATTTACGTGGCGAAACAAAATTATATTTAAGTAAACAAAATCAAACTGGCGAATATTTAAAACCTGAAGAATTACCAAATACAATAAACGGAAGTGGAGATGTTATTGCTGCTTGTATTAACAACGATGGTACATTTATTTACTTTGCAAGCAATAGAAAAGGTGGTTTTGGTGGTACAGATATTTATATGGTAAATAAATTACCAAATGGAAAATGGAGCGAAGCCAAAAATTTAGGAAGCGAAATCAACACAGTTTATGATGAAGATTTCCCAAACCTTAGTCCAGATGGAAACACACTTTATTTTAGCAGTAAAGGTCATAGCAGTATGGGTGGATATGATATTTTTAAAACAAGTTTTAATAATGAAAAAAACGCATTTGAAACTTGCAAAAATTTAGGATATCCTTTAAATACAAGTTACGATGACTACAATTTTAGAATTAGTAAAAGTGGAAGATATGGTTATGTAAGTGCAGTTAGAGGCGGTTCGATGGGAGATTATGATATTTATAGAGTGTCTTTTAATGAAGTAGAATTAGATTATACAGTTATTATTGGTAACATGAATGCAACTGATACAACTAAAAAAGTTGATTACCCTTCAACTAACATATCTGTTAACGATGTTATAACAAACGAAATTGTCGGGAATTATTTACCAAACCCTGTTACAGGACGTTTTATAGTTATTTTACCTCCAGGAAAATATAATATACTTGTAGAGTCTCCAGGTTTTGAAGATTATAATAAAGTAGTTGAAATTTTTGATAAAGTTTCGTACCAATCAGAAATTAGTGCTGAAATAAAACTTAAAACAAAGAAATAAAATGATGATTCATAATTTATCAAACAATAACACAATTTTTAACCAATTTGTTGCAGAACTTAGAGATGTAAATGTGCAAAACGATAGTATGCGTTTTAGACGTAATTTAGAACGTATGGGCGAAGTTTTTGCATACGAAATAAGCAAAACTTTAGTTTTTAATGATTCTAAAATTCAAACTCCTTTGGGCGAAGCAAATTGTAATTTAATTAAAGACCAACCTGTAATTGCAACTATTTTAAGAGCAGGTTTACCTTTACATATTGGATTATTAAATTATTTTGATAAAGCCCAAAATGCTTTTGTTAGTGCTTATCGCAGGCATCATAAAGACAATAGTTTTGAAATAGCTTTAGAGTATGTGGCATGTCCAGATTTAACAGATAAAACTTTAATTTTATGTGATCCTATGTTAGCTACAGGTTCTAGTATGGTATTAACGTATAATGCTTTATTAGAAAGAGGTAAACCTAAACACACACATATAGTAACAGCAATTGCAAGTATTCAAGGAGTTAACCACGTAAAAGCACTTTTGCCAAATAACGATATAACACTTTGGTGTGGTGCTATTGATGAAGAGTTAACAGCGCATGCATACATAGTTCCAGGGTTGGGAGATGCAGGAGATTTAGCTTTTGGAAGTAAATTATAATGTTTAATACAAAAAAAATTCCAATTCAAAATACTGGTTTGTTAAACAAACTAATTTTAGATTTTATTACACATCCAAATAAATTACAAGATTTTTATTCAAATTATTTTAATATTTCAGGTATTGAAAAACAAATTAATGAAACAGTTTTTAATGTAAACAGAAATGAGTTAAGCCAAGAACTTTTTAATCAATCTCAACTTGTTTCAAATACACATAATGTTTCTTTAACTAATATTGAATTATTAAAAAATAAAAACACTTTTTCAATAACTACTGGTCATCAACTGTGCATAAACACAGGGCCATTGTATTTTATTTATAAAATAATAAGTGTAATAAATTGTTGTAAAATATTAAATACAAAGTTCCCCAATTACAATTTTGTTCCTGTGTATTGGATGGCAAGTGAAGACCATGATTTTGAAGAAATAAATCATTTTAATCTTTTTTCAAAAAAATTAATTTGGAATTCAAATCAAGCTGGTGCAGTAGGAAATTTTGAAACTAACGGTTTAGAAGAAATTTTAAACGAGTATAGTTTAATATTAGGCGAAAATACAAATGCTGAATATTTAAAGGAATTGTTTAAAAATAGTTATTTAAATCATTCAAACTTAAGTAATGCCACACGATATTTAGTAAATGAATTATTTGGCAAACATGGCTTAATTACAATTGATGGGGACAATATTACTCTTAAACAAAACTTTAAATCAATTTTTAATAATGATATAGTTGAAAATAAACCTTTTTATTCTGTTTCATCAACAATTAAAAAGTTAGAATTGTTAGGTTATAGTGCTCAAGTTAATCCTAGACAAATAAATTGTTTTTATAAAACAAATAATTTACGAGCTAGAATAGAAAAAACAGAAAAAGGATATTCTGTTGTTGGAACCGATTTAATTTTTTCTGAATCAGAAATTAAAAATATTATTGAAAATAAACCAGAATGTCTTAGCCCTAATGTTGTTTTGAGACCAGTTTATCAACAAACAATTTTACCAAATTTAATTTACATTGGCGGACCAGGAGAAATAGCATATTGGCTACAATACAAACAAATGTTTTTAGATTTAAAGGTTAATTTTCCGGTTTTAATGCTTCGTAATTTTGTAACAATTATTGATAGTGCAACTAAAAGTAAACTTACAAAACTAGAAATTGAGGCAGAAGAAATTTTTAAAACTGAAAACGAACTTATTCAAAATTTACAAGAAAAAAAATCTCAACTCTTTTCACTTAAAAACGAAAAAGAATTAATTGAAAAAAATTATACAATTATTTTTGATAAAATTAATACAATAGATAAAACATTATTAAATAACGCACAGGCCGAATTGCAAAAAGCAATTAATGGGTTAAATGTAATTGAAAGCAAGGCAAATAAAGCAATAAAACAAAAATTTGAAACTGAAATTAATCAAATAAAAAATATTAAAAATAAACTATTTCCAAATCAATCACCCCAAGAACGTTATGAGAATTTTTCGTCGTTTTACCTAAATTATGGTGAAGATTTTTTTAAGAATCTATTCGAAAAATTAGACCCATTTTATAATGAAATGTTAATTATAGAAGAAAATGAAAATAAATAATATATATTTGACTAAATAAAATTTAACTCATGAAAAAAATTTACTTAATTGTATTTGTAACATTAATTAATTTTATTAATGCACAAACTTATACTGTTACCGAAGCAAATCATATGATTGCAGCAGGCGATACTTCAAGATTTTATTCTTGCGATACAGGAGCTGTAAATTTAAGCAGTATATTAAGTGCTACGGGTTCTAATATTTCTTGGAATTTTACTGGAGTTACAGTTAACAATACTGTAGTTACAACACCTTATAACTCTACAATTAGTGTTGCATCTGCCACAAGTTACCCTGGGTGTAATATTGTACAAGGCACAACTAGTTTTTTTAAAAATTCAACTGGCCCTGCTCAAGTTGAATTAGTTGGCGCATCAATGATGGGGGCAAGTTTAAGTTTTACCAATACTGCAAAAGTTCTTCAATTTCCTTTTGCTTTAAATAATACATTTACCGATAATTTTAGTGGTACAGTAACATTTACAAGTAATGGAACTTTTTCTGGCTCGGTAACCGTTACTGCCGATGGAAATGGAACACTTGTTTTACCAACAGGCCAAGTTTTTAATAATGTAACGCGTGTAAAAACTAAACAAACAACAACTATAAATGGAATTTTACCTTTACCATTGCCTGTAACTTTAAAAATAACAAATTACGATTATTATCATGTTTCAGATTTATTTCCTGTATTTACAATTTCATATAATTCTATAGTTTTAGGAGTTGGTTCTCCTACTGTAACTGGAACTGTAAGGAGTAATAAAGCTGTAACAGTTGTAGGAATTTCAGAAAATATTTTAAATGAAAATAGTTTTAATGTTTACCCTAATCCTACTAATGAAGTTTTAAATTTTAATGTAAATACAATAGGCATAGAACCAAAAGAAATTTCTATAATAAGCTTAACTGGTAAAGTTGTGTATCAAAGCCAATTTCAAAATTCAATTAATCTTAATCAGTTAAAACCAGGATTGTATTTGTTACAAGTAAAAACAAACCTAGGTAATTATAAGAAAAAATTAATTATTAATTAGGTAATTTTAAACTTTAGGTTCTAAAACAATATAAGGAATTAGCATTTCTTCTAAACTTACGCCTCCATGCTGAAATGTATTTTTGTAATAATTTACATAATGGTTATAATTGTTTGGGTAAGCAAAAAATCTATTTTCTTTAGCAAATACAAATCTGCTACTAGGGTGGAGGCGAGGCAAAAAGGCATCTAAAGGGTTTTTAATTTCAAAAACTTCTTTTGCGTTATAATCTAATGCTTTTCCTTGTTTATACCTTAAATTTGTATTTACATTTTTATCTCCAATAATTTTTGTAGGGTCTTGTACATGAACAGTTCCATGATCAGTTGTAATTACAATTTTTATTTTTTTAGAAGCCAATTGTTTAATTATATCTAACAAAGGCGAATGTTCAAACCAACTGTATGTAATGCTTCTATAAGCAGGTTCGTTTTCGGCTAATTCTCTAATAACTTCCATCTCTGTACGCGCATGGCTAAGCATATCAACAAAGTTATATACAATTACATTTAATTTGTTTTGAAGTAATTGATGTAAATTTTCTGAAAGTTTTTTACCTGCATTAAAATTGGTTATTTTATTATAACTCATTTTTACATCTTTACCTAAACGTTTTAACTGTTGTTGTAAAAAAAACTCTTCATGTAAATTTTTACCACCTTCATCTTCGTCATTTAACCATTGCTCAGGAAATCTTTTTTCCATCTCGCTAGGCAACAACCCACTAAATATTGCATTTCGAGCGTATTGAGTAGCAGTTGGTAAAATACTTAAATAGATATCTTCTGAAACTAATTTGTAATAATTTTGTAGAGTTGGTTGTATAATTTTCCATTGATCAAACCTTAAATTATCAATTACTATTAAAAAAATTGGTTCAGGTTTATTTAATTCAGCTACAAATTTATTTTTTAATAAAGTATGGCTCATGGTTGGTGGATTAGGGTTTTTTCCGTTTAACCAGGCTATATAATTTTTTTCAATAAATTTAAAAAACTGTGTGTTTGCATCGCTTTTTTGCATTTTTAACACATCAACCATACTTTTATCTTGCAATTGGTCTATTGAAAGTTCCCAATACGTCATTTTTTTAAAAACCTCAATCCATTCTTGCCAACTTAAATTATCGTTAAGCTGCATACTTATATTGCTAAAATCTTTTCGGTATTCAGTGTTTGTTTTTTCGCTTACCAAACGTTTATTATCTAAAGCTTTTTTTAAAGAAAGTAAAATTTGGTTCGGATTAACGGGTTTTATTAAGTAATCAGCAATTTTTCCACCAATAGCATCTTCCATAATATGTTCTTCTTCACTTTTAGTTATCATTATTACAGGAAGCTCATTATTAATTTGTTTTATTTTTAAAAGGGTTTCTAATCCAGTTATGCCTGGCATATTTTCATCTAATAAAACAGCATTTATGTTTTTATCTTCTTTAACAATATCAAAAGCTTCATCGCCACTTAATGCGGTTACAACTTCATATCCTTTGTTGTTTAAAAACAAAATATGGGGTTTTAAAAGTTCAACTTCATCATCTGCCCAAAGTATTTTTATTTTATCCATGTTTTAAAGTATTGCTATTAACAAATAACGTATTAATTTTACAACTATTACTTGGTTTAACAAAATTTTATAAAGATGACAAATAATAAACGTAAAATAATAAACGATCCCATTTATGGCTTTGTTACTCTACCAAATAATTTAATATACGATTTAATTAACCACCCTTATTTTCAAAGGTTACGACGAATTAAACAACTTGGATTAACTAATTTAGTATATCCTGGTGCATTACATACACGTTTTCATCATGCAATTGGAGCTATGCATTTAATGCAAGAAGCATTATTAACCTTAAAACAAAAAGGAATAAACATTTCAAAAAATGAAGAAGATGCAGTATTAATTGCAATTTTATTACATGATATTGGGCATGGACCTTTTAGCCATGCTTTAGAACACAGTATTGTTAAAGGTGTAAACCACGAAACAATAAGTAGTTTAATAATGCAAAAATTAAACAATGAGTTTAAAGGAAAATTAAACTTAGCATTAAAAATATTTAATAATCAATACAAAAAACAATTTCTTCATCAATTGGTAAGCTCTCAATTAGATATGGATAGATTGGATTATTTAAAAAGAGATAGTTTTTTTACAGGTGTAAGCGAAGGGGTTGTTAGTAGTGATAGAATTATAAAAATGATTAATGTGGTTAATAACCAATTGGTTGTTGAACATAAAGCAATTTATAGTGTCGAAAAATTTTTAATTGCCCGTAGGTTAATGTATTGGCAAGTTTATTTACATAAAACTGTACTTTCGGCCGAAACAATGTTGGTTAATATTTTAAAACGTGCTAAAGAACTAAGCGCTAAAAATGTTGAATTATTTGCAACTCCTACTTTAAATTTATTTTTAAAAAATAATTTTACAAAGTCTGATTTCGAAAAAAACTCTGTGCTTTTAGAAAATTTTGCTGCCTTAGATGATAACGATATTATAGCATCTGTAAAAGTTTGGGCATCACATTCTGATTTTGTTTTAAGTACTTTATGTAAAAATATATTAGATAGAAAATTATATAAAGTAGAATTACAAAATTCTAAAATTAATTCTAATACTTTTCAATCATTTTTAAATAAAGCTTGTAAAAAATATAAAATTTCAAAATCCGAAGCAGAATATTTTGTGTTTAAAAGCTCTGTAAACAATAGCGCTTACAATGCATCTAAATTTAATATTAATGTACTATATAGTAATGGTACTTTGTTAGATGTTGCCAAAGCAAGCGATCATTTAAATATTCAAAGTTTAAGTAAAAAAGTAATTAAATATTATTTGTGTTATCCAAAAGATATTATGCTTTAATAACTCATTTAATTGTTAATTGTTGCTTTTCTTAATTATTTTTATTATCTTCACTTAGCAATGTTAAATTTTGAATTTACTAAAGAAGTTTTTACAAAAACAGTAAGATTAAGATTACTGAAAAATGGTATTATTCATTATACTTTTTTGCCAAATGTAGAAATTGATGCTGATGCACATGTAGAAAATCAAGCTGCTTTAATTAAGTTTACAAATAATTCTAAATCATTATTACTTGTTGATTCGGATAACTTAATTTCTATTACTGAAGATGGTAGAAAAAAAATGAGAGAAATGGAATGTTTTGCACCTGTAACTGTACGAGCTGTAGTTGTAAAATCTCTTGTTCCTAGATTATTAAGTAATTTTTATATAAAGTTTTATAAGCCAATTATTCCTACAAAAAACTTTAGTAATTATGTTGACGCAATGTCTTTCTTAGAAAATTATGAAAAATCAAGCCAAAACAACAAAAATAACCACCTCATTGTAGGTTAAATTTCATTTTATTTAAATTACCTTATTGTACTGAAAGTCAATAGTTTGAAAAAATAATATTTTAGTTATTGAACTGTTGTGCAAATTAAATTCTTTATGAATTTGGTTTTATATTTTATATGCTTTTTTTTGGGTTTAACAAGGATTTTTGCGTTATTTGTTTCTTTATTAAAATTCTAAAATTACATAATAAATGAAAGTAGGAGTACCAGCAGAAATTTTCCCTAACGAACTTAGGGTAGCTGCAACACCCAAAACTATTAAGCGTTTACAAAAACAAGGTTTTGAAGTATACATACAAAAAGGAGCAGGTTTAAAAGCTAATTTTTCTGATAAAGATTTTGAAGAGGCAGGCGCAAAGCTTGTAGATACTGCAAAAGAAATATATAGCCAATCGGATATAGTTTTAAAAGTTAAAGAACCTACAACTGAAGAGATTGCTTTAATGCGCGAAGGTTTAGTAATGCTTAGTTATTTATGGCCCGCGCAAAACCAAGAGTTATTACAAAAATTAGCCGATAAAAAAGTTAATGCCATTGCAATGGACGCTATTCCACGTATTTCGCGTGCACAAAAAATGGATGTGCTTTCGTCTATGGCTAATATTGCAGGATACAGAGCTGTTATTGAAGGTTCTTATCATTTCGGGCGTTTTTTAAACGGACAAATAACCGCTGCCGGAAAAGTAGAACCAGCAAAAGTTTTAGTTATTGGTGCTGGTGTTGCTGGCTTAGCGGCATTAGGTGCTGCAAACTCATTAGGAGCAATTGTTAGAGCTTTTGATACGCGTAAAGAAGTAGCAGAGCAAATTCAATCAATGGGTGCTACATTTTTAACGGTAGAAATTGAAGAAGATGGTGCAACAGCTTCTGGTTACTCAAAAGAAATGAGTAAAGAGTTTATTGAAGCTGAAATGAAATTGTTTTTAGAACAAGCTAAAGAAGTTGATATTGTTATTACTACAGCACAAATTCCTGGTAAACCCGCACCAAAACTTTGGTTAGATTATCATATTGCAGCCATGAAACCGGGTTCTGTAATTGTAGATTTAGCTGCAAGCACAGGAGGAAATTGTGTTGGAACAAAAAATGGCGAAGTTTGTGTTTCTCCAAACGGTGTTACAATTGTTGGTAAATTAAATCAATTACCAACTCAAGCATCTCAGCTATATGGAAATAATTTATGTCATTTATTAGATGACATGGGCAAAGCCGAAAAATGGAAAATTGATATGGAAGATGCCGTTGTGTCGCGTGCAATGGTAACTTATAACGGGAAAATAAATTGGCCTCCTGCACCTTTACAAGTTAGCCCAACAGCTGGTGGCGGTGCTAAAAAGGTAGTAGCTCCAACTCCTGAAGAATTAAAACAAGCCGATGAAGCAAAATCTAAAAAAGCAGCAGTTAATACTTTAATAAGTTTAGCAGTTGTTGGTGGATTATTATTATTAGTTGGTGCATTTGCTCCTCCTGCATTTATTCAACATTTTACAGTGTTTGTTTTAGCAGTGTTTGTTGGATGGCAAGTTATATCTAACGTTTCACATTCATTACACACTCCTTTAATGGCTGTAACCAATGCAATTAGCGGAATTATTGTGGTTGGCGGATTGTTGCAAACTAAAAATGATGCTGGTAACATTATGACAATCATAGCATCTATAGCCATTTTAATTGCAAGTATTAATATTGTAGGTGGTTTTGTGGTAACTCACCGTATGTTGAAAATGTTTAAAAAATAATCTTTCTCCGTACCCTTCAGCTTCGCTCAGGGTACAATGATTTAAAAAAATAAAAATTATGTTCATAGTAAAAGAAATTCAAACAGCAGCGTATTTATTTGCAAGTATTCTGTTTATATTAAGTTTAAGTGGTTTATCCTCGCAAGAATCTGCCAAACGTGGCGTTTTATACGGTATTGTTGGGATGATAGTAGCCATTGTTGCAACCGTTTTAGGACAAGGTGTAGAAGGGCACGTTTATATAATTGGTGCAATTTTAATAGCATCGGGTATTGGTGTAATGTTGGCTCGTAAAGTAGAAATGACTGCCATGCCACAGTTAGTTGCAATACTTCATAGTTTTGTTGGTTTAGCTGCGGTGTTAGTTGGCTTTGGTTCATACTTAGATCCTGCAACACAAACATTAACTGGTGCTGAACACATGATACATTTAGTAGAAGTGTTTGTTGGTATTTTTATTGGTGCTATTACATTTACAGGTTCTATTATTGCTTGGGGAAAATTAGATGGTAAAGTTCCTAGTAAACCATGGAGTTTTAAAGGCTTACAAACTATGAATTTAGTTTTATTATTAGCTTGTGTTGTATTAGGTGTTTTCTTTTGTAACGCTCACGGCACAAGCGGAATGTTGTATTTATTAATTATGACAGCCATTGCATCATTTATTGGTGTTGTTTTAGTTATGGCAATTGGCGGTGGCGATATGCCTGTGGTTGTATCCATGTTAAATTCATATTCTGGTTGGGCAGCATCAGCAGCTGGTTTTATGTTAGGTAATGATTTGTTAATTGTTACAGGTGCATTAGTTGGTAGTTCGGGGGCAATTTTATCTATGCACATGTGCCACGCTATGAACCGTTCATTCTTCTCTGTAATATTTGCAAGTGGCGGAAGTGGCTCTAGCCAAGGCGGAGAGAAAAAAGCCATTGAAGGCGAAGTTACAGCATTAAACCACGAAGAAGTTGCAGGTTTATTAAAAGAAGCAAAATCGGTTGTAATTGTACCGGGTTATGGTATGGCAGTTGCCAAAGCACAATACCCAATTTACGAAATGGTACAAACCTTACGCAAAGCAGGCAAAAATGTACGTTTTGCTATTCACCCTGTGGCAGGACGTTTGCCAGGGCACATGAATGTGTTATTAGCCGAAGCAAATGTACCTTACGATATTGTTTTAGAAATGGACGAAATTAACGACGATATGCCTGATACCGATGTGGTAATGGTTATTGGAGCTAACGATGTAGTAAACCCAAGTGCGCAAGATGATCCAGCAAGTTCTATTTACGGTATGCCGGTAATTGAAGCTTGGAAAGCCGAAAAAGTAATTATAATGAAACGCTCAATGAGTGCAGGCTATTCGGGCGAAGATAATCCTTTGTTTTACAAACCAAATAGCGAAATGCTTTACGGCGACGCTAAAGCAAGTGTGGAGAAACTGTTAAGCTTTTTGAAGTAGGTTTTTTTACATTAAATTTATTATTTGATTTTTATTTCTCTTTAAATTTAAAATGTATCTTTAAAATACATTTTGAAAGAGTATATTTTAATAGTTGTTTTATTTTTAGGGACGCTACATTTGTTCTATGCGCAAGACAAAACAATTGATTCTTTGAAATTCAATTCTTTTATTATAAAATAAGTCTTGTAAAAAACAAATTAATGAAAAATATATTTTTAGCCATAATATTTTTACTATATATAAAAGTTGTTAATTGTCAACAAAAAAAAACAGACTCATTAAACGCTTTAGTTGCTGCTGAAAAAGACGATCTAAAAAACTGTTGTTACTAAACCAACTCTGTTATTACTGTGAAATAAGTGATAATTTAAAATATGCAAACCAAACCTTAGACTTAATAAATAAATTAAAAATTACTACTCCTGATTCAGTTACTAAAAGAAAGCTGTTTCAACTAGAAGCCTCATCCTATGGTTACATTGGTGTGTACTATAGCGCTGATAATTACTATAATTCAAACGTAAATTATAATCCTAACAAAGCTGTTTTTTATTTTAATAAATCTTTAAACATTTATAAGCGACTTAATTCATGGGAAGAAATTAATACAGTTTACTCCTCTCTAGAATCAGTATATCTTAAAACAGGTAACACTTATAATCAATTACAAAATTATAAAAATGCTTTAGCGTTTGGTAAACTAGCCAATAATAACATTTTTACTGCAAGGTATAATTACCGTATTGCCAACTTTTACGCAAGAGTTGGCGATACCATAAAAGCCATACAATATGCAAATAATGGTATTGAGCTTGAAAAACAAATTAACGACCCTAAAAGATTAGCAAAAGGATATCAACTGGGCGCAGATTTATATTTTAAACTTAAAAACTATAAAAAAGCAATTAACTTTTATTACGCTTCCTTAGCAGAATACAAAACCAACATGGACACAGTACAAAAAAGCCTTGTTTATTTAGGTTTAGGTAACACTTATAGAGGTTTGAATGATAATAGTTCTGCATTACTAAATTATAACAAAGCTTTACGAATAGCACAATTAGACAGTAACGAAGTTTTAGAATTAGAAGTTTTAATGGAAATTGGCAGATTAGAGTATCAATTTAAAAAATATAATGAAGCTATTAAATACTTTGAGATTATAAATACAAGAGCGTCAAAAATTGGTTTCCCAGGAGGAATAGCTGTTTCAAACTTAGAATTAGCAAAAAGCTATGTTAAGATAAAAGATTATAACAAAGCTAAAGCTTACTCAAATAAATCTTTATTGATTGTTAAAAAAATTGCTAGTCAAGAGCAAATTATGGCAGGTGAAAGGCTATGTTACCAAATTGATTCAGCTATGGGCGACTATAAAAATGCACTTTTTCATTTTCAAAATTACATGCTATCAAAACAAATTATTAATACAGAGGAAATAAAAAAAGCATCGCAAAAAGAAGATTTAGAAATACAATTTAAATTCGAAAAAGAAAAAGAAGCGAAAATTCAAGAAAGTAAAGAATTAAAGACAGCCTCAGAATTTAAACTACAAAAGACTATTAGGAATTTTTTATTTTTAGGTATAGCATTATTAAGTGTTGTTGTAGCATTTGTAATAAGAAATTTAATTATCAAAAAAAAATTCAATCAAGGTTTATTATTAAAAAACAACGAAATTAACAAACAAAAACATATCATTGAAGAAAAACACAAAGAAATAACCGACAGTTTCAATTATGCCGAACGCATACAACGTAGTTTTTTGGCAACAAAAAAACATTTAGACGAAAATTTGAATTTATTGTCAGTTCGAGCGAAGTCGAGAACTGAAACAGTGTCCGTCTCGACTTCGCTCGACGCGACATTCGATAATTATTTCATTTTATTTAAACCAAAAGATGTTGTAAGCGGCGATTTTTATTGGAGCGCGAATACCGTCAGTTCGAGCCTGCCTAGTCGGCAGACAGGCGGAGTCGAGAACTTTGTAATTGCAACCGCCGATAGTACAGGCCACGGAGTACCAGGAGCTATTATGAGCTTACTCAACATTACCAGTTTAGAAAAAGCCATTGAAACAGAAACAACACCAGATAAAATATTAAACACAACTCGAAAAATAATTATTGATCGCTTAAAAAAAGATGGAAGCGAAGAAGGTGGTAAAGACGGTATGGATTGCAGTTTATTACCTTTCGATTTTAAAAACTTAAAATTACAAATTGCTGCAGCCAATAACCCAGTGTGGATTGTTCGCCCTACGGTGGCTGGGGCTCTCGAAGCCAACGATAACACTTTTAAAAATTTTAATTCAACATTTAGTATTTACGAAGTAAAACCCGATAAAATGCCAGTAGGCAAACACGATAAACAAGATGTGCCGTTTACCTTACACGAAATTAATTTACAAAAAGGAGATTTAATATATACCTTAACCGATGGTTTCCCCGACCAGTTTGGTGGCGAAAAAGGTAAAAAATATATGATAAAAAACCTGCGCGAATTAATTGTGTCAAATGCTCATTTACCAATGCACGAACAAAAACAAATATTAGAAAACACATTTTATAATTGGAAAGGAAACTCAGAACAGGTTGATGATGTGAGTGTTATCGGCATTCGCGTATAGCGAAAGTCAGAGAAAGCCTTTACGCTCTGCATGGTGAGTGTTATCGGTATTCATGTTTAGCTAAAGCTAGATAATTGAACCCAGTTTTAGCGTTATAACGGTAATTGGAATAAGATTTTTAATTCACAATTTTTAGGAACTATTTATTATATTTACTATGATGAAAATTAAACTCATAATAACTAATACGTTGCTTTTCTGTTTAATTTTTTTTAAAGTTAATTCTCAAATTACCTCGCTTCCAGATAGTATAAAATTAAAAATTGATACTATGAGACCTAAAAGCGTTAATGATTATTTAATAAAAAAAACATGGAAAATAATTAATACCGATCCTACTGGAGCTATGGTATTTGCAAAAGCACATTATGAAAAAGGAGTTTTATTTAAAGACACCTTGTTAATTGCTAATGCATTAGTTTCAAAAGGAACAATTTATCAAATGGTTGCTGATTTCCCTAAATCATTAAACGATTTAATAAAAGCAATTAAACTTTATACACTAATAAATGATTCAAGTAGATTAGCTACTTCATACAACAACATAGGAAATACATATTTGGCATCAAACGATTTTGCCAATGCTGCATTAAATATGCAAAAATCACTAAATTTAAGAATTCAAATAAAAGATTCTTCACGCGTTTCTACAACATATTTAAACCTTGGTAATATATCACTTGAATCAGGTGATTTTTTAAGTGCAAAAAAATATTATTTTAAAGGCTTTCATTACACTAGGTTAAAAAGAAGTTCAAAATTAGCTTTTTATGCTAGTTTAAGCATATTGAATACAAGACTAAATAAGTTTGATTCGGCATTTTATTATATTAATAAACATAAAGAGATTGCAATTGACACATTTGAATTAGCAAATTATTATTTAATTCTTGGTGGTATATATTTAACAAAAAAAGATTACCATAATGCTGAACATAATTTATTAATGGCGAATAAATTATTTAAAGTAGTAGGCGAAGAAAGTCTTGTTATTAAATTGAACAATTCTTTTTATAAATTATATAAAGAAAAAGGCAATAATAAGTTAGCCCTTGAATACTTCGAAAAAATATCAATATTAAAAGACTCTGCAAATAATAAATTAAAAACGTTACAAGTTGCTTTTTTAAATACAGAATTTAATGTCAATCAAAAAGAAGCAGAAATTATAAACTTGAAACAAAAGGCTTTAATAGATGAAAAAGAAAAGGCTAGAATTAAATTGGTTCGGAATTTTGTAATTGGCGGAATTTTGTTTGTAGTTATATTTATAATTGTATTGTTTTTAAAATCAAAAGAAAGAAAAAAATTATTATCACAGTTAAATACAAAAAATACAGAAATTACAGATTCTATTAACTATGCTAAGTATATTCAAAACTCATTTTTACCCTCTCCAGAAAAGTTAAATAGGAATTTTAAAGATTATTTTATTTTTTATCAGCCAAAAGATATAATTGCTGGTGATTTTTATTGGATGGAAGAAACTAAAGATAATGTTTGGTTTGCTGTTGCTGACTGCACTGGTCATGGAGTTCCTGGCGCTTTAGTTTCAGTGGTATGTTGTAATGCATTAAATAGAGCAATTGGTGAGTTTAATTTAATTCAACCAGGTGAAATATTAGATAAAGCTAGAGAAATTATTATAAAACGCTTTTCTTCTAACAGCAGTTCAATAAAAGATGGTATGGATATTACCATTATTAGATTTGATAAGAAAAAAACAAATGCAAACGTTACAATTGAATACGCTGGCGCTAACAATGCATTATATAAGTTAACTAATGGAAAATTAATTAAATTAATGGTCGACAAACAACCTGTTGGATTCATAGAGAGTTTCTCGTTATTTACAACACATAAAATAACTTTAGATTCAGCTGATACGTTATATATGTTTACTGATGGATATTGCGACCAATTTGGAGGTCCAAAAAAGAAAAAATTTAAAACAAAACAATTATTAGGTTTATTAGAAGATATATCAACCAAAGGTTTTGATGAACAAAAATTAGCACTCGAAAAAACTTTTACTAAATGGAAAAGTAATGTTGAACAAATTGACGATGTTTGTATTGTTGGTTTTAAATGCATATAAAACAATGTTAAAAAAAATTATTTACATATTATTATTACTAACGGGACATAATATTTCTGGACAAAATATAGATTCATTAATCAATGAATTAAAAACAGCTAAAGATGATACCAGTAAAGTAAATACTTTTTTAGAATTAGGTAAAACTTATGCAATGTGGGGATCATATGATACATCAAAAAATTACATCAATAATGCGATTTTACTTTCAACAAATATTTCTTATAAAAGAGGGCTTGCTAAATCTTACAATTTTTTGGGATTAGTTTTATGTGAAATTGGAGATTTTGAAGGAGCAAGAGGAAATTTTGAACTGGCAATCCAAATTAGGAAAAAGATAAATAATAAATCTGATGTCATTGCTTCTATAATGAACTTAGGTATGGTGTATGATTTTCAAGGTAATTTTTCAAAAGCATTAGAAAATTACTTTATAGCCCTTAATTATTATGAAAACAATGGAGATAAAAATAGTTGTGCAAATACATTAAATAACATTGCTTTAGTTTATTTTACTCAAGAAGATTTTAAAAAGTCTTTAGAAACTCATCTTAGGGCTAATGAGTTATACTTTAAATTAAAAGACAAAGAAGGACTTAGTCAATCTTATAACAACATAGGAAATGTTTTTTTAATGATGAATAAATATAACGACGCTTTAGTTAATTATCAAAAATCACTTTCGTTAAAAGAAGAGTTGAAAAATTTTAGAGGTATTGCCATAACCTACGATAATTTGGGAAGTGTATATAAACAAATTAAAAACTTTGAGTTAGCATTAAAGTATTATTTTTTATCATTAAATCTTTTTGAGAAAATTGGCGATGAAGTAGGACTTGCTGGAATCTATAACCATATTGGAATTGTTTATTTATATCAAGCAAAAATCGCTGAATCTGATAAGTTTTTAAATAAAGCATTACACTTTGCATCTAAAACAGGTAGTGTTGAACACATTAAATTAAGTTACGAAGCATTAACTAGTTTGGATAGTTTGAGAGGAAATTATAAAGGAGCGTATTTTAATCATTTTAAATATATTGAATACCGAGATAGTATTTTTAATCAAGAAAACACAAAAAAAATTGTACAACAACAAATGCAATATGAGTTTGATAAAAAAACAATTGCTGATAGTGTAAAAGTTGCTGAAGAAAAAAAGGTAGTGTTTGCACAACTTAAACAAGAAAAAACGCAACGCTTTGCCTTGTATGGTGGATTAGTATTAGTAGGTTTATTTGGAGTATTTATGTTTAACCGTTTTAGAGTAACACAAAAACAAAAACATATTATCGAATTAAAAGAAAAAGAAACATTAGCACAAAAACACATTATTGAAGAAAAACACAAAGAAATTACAGATAGTATTAATTATGCGGAACGTATTCAAAAAAGTTTTTTAGCTACAACAGAACAATTAAATCAAAATTTAAAAGAATTTTTCATTTTATTTAAACCAAAAGATGTTGTAAGTGGCGATTTTTATTGGAGCGCAACGTTAAATAATGAATTGTACGCATTGGCAACCGCCGATAGTACAGGCCACGGAGTACCAGGCGCAATTATGAGTTTACTCAACATTACCAGTTTAGAAAAAGCAATTGAAACTGAAACAACACCAGATAAAATATTAAACTTAACACGTAAAACAATTATTGAACGCTTAAAGAAAGATGGTAGTCCAGAAGGTGGTAAAGACGGTATGGATTGCAGTTTGTTAGTATTCGATTTTAAAAACCTAAAACTACAAATTGCTGCAGCTAATAACCCGGTGTGGATTGTTCGTTCTTCGGTGGCTGGGGCTCTCGAAGCCAACGATAACACTTTTAAAAATTTTAATTCAACATTTAGTATTTACGAAGTAAAACCCGATAAAATGCCAGTAGGCAAACACGATAAACAAGATGTGCCGTTTACCTTACACGAAATAGATATACAAAAAGGCGATTTGGTTTACACCTTAACCGATGGTTTCCCCGACCAGTTTGGTGGCGAAAAAGGTAAAAAATACATGATAAAAAATCTGCGCGAATTAATTATATCAATCGCACATTTACCAATGCACGAACAAAAACAAATATTAGAACAAACATTTAATAATTGGAAAGGTACAAACGAACAAGTTGATGATGTTACGGTTGTTGGGATAAAAATTTAAACATAAAAAAAGTCCTCAAATTATTTTGAGGACTTTTTTATTAAAGAATTATTTATTAATTATTTAAGGCTTCTGCACCACCAACAATTTCTAAAATTTCTTTTGTAATTGATGCTTGGCGGGCTTTATTATACATAATTTTTAAATCTTTTTGCATTGATTTTGCGTTATCTGTTGCTTTGTGCATTGCAGTCATACGTGCTCCGTGTTCACTTGCAACACTGTCTAATAAAGCTTTATAAAATTGTGTTTTTAAGCTACGTGGTATTAATTCGTTTACAATAAATTCTTGATTTGGTTCAAAAATATAATCAGTTGTTACTTTTGAATTTTTGTTTTCGTTAGATGATACTATTGGTAAAAATTGTTCTTCAGTAGTAATTTGTACCGCAGCATTTTTAAATTGATTATAAACTAACACGACTTTATCAAATTGCTTATTAGTAAATGAAACCATTACTTTTTCAGCAATTGGGCTTGATTTTTCGTAATTTAAACCATCAAAAACTTCATTTGTGTGTGTAGGTAAATCTTGCCCAGAAATAATAAATTGTGTGCGTTTAAATGCATCTTGCACTTTTTTTCCTATTGGAAGTACAGTAATATTATACCCTGTATATTTTTCTTTAATTAACTGATTTGTTTTTTTAATAATATTACCATTAAAGGCACCAGCTAATCCACGATTAGAAGATATTGCAATAATTAAAACATTTTTACCGTTCGAATTTCTTGCAAAAACATTTTCACTTGCATCAACACTTGCACTAACATTTTCTAAAATTTCTTTTAATTTATTAGCATAAGGGCGCATTTGAGTAATAGCATCTTGAGCACGTTTTAATTTTGCTGCACTTACCATTTTCATTGCACTGGTAATTTGCATTGTACTTCCTATTGATACTATCCTATTTCTTACTTCTTTTAAACTTGGCATGCGTTTTAATTAAAAAATTTAATTTAGTACTTTGAAGTTAATTCTTTTGCAACCGATTCTAAAGTGTTAGTTATTTCATCAGTGTATTTCCCTGCTTTTAAATCATCTAATAAAGATTTATGTTTACGTTCTAACATATCTAAAAATTCTTTTTCAAATTCTTTTACTTTATTAACTGGTACATTACGCATTAAATTTTTTGTACCTAAATAAATTATAGCTACTTGTTGTTCAACACGTAAAGGCGAAAATTGACCTTGTTTTAAAATTTCTACGTTACGAGAACCTTTATCTAAAACTGATTTTGTGGCTGCATCTAAATCTGAACCAAATTTTGCAAATGCTTCTAATTCGCGATATTGTGCTTGATCTAATTTTAAAGTTCCTGCAACTTTTTTCATTGATTTAATTTGAGCGTTTCCACCTACACGTGATACAGATATACCTACGTTAATAGCAGGGCGAACACCAGAGTTAAATAAATTACCTTCTAAAAATATTTGACCATCTGTAATAGAAATTACATTTGTTGGAATATATGCAGAAACGTCACCCGCTTGAGTTTCGATAATTGGTAAAGCTGTTAATGAACCACCACCTTTAACTAAACCTTTAATAGATTCAGGTAAATCATTCATACCTTTAGCAATAGAATCGTTTGCATTAATTTTAGCAGCACGTTCTAATAAACGGCTATGTAAATAAAACACATCACCTGGGTATGCTTCACGTCCTGGAGGGCGACGTAATAATAAAGAAACTTCGCGGTAGGCAACTGCTTGTTTTGATAAATCATCAAATACAATTAAAGCAGGACGACCAGTATCGCGGAAAAATTCTCCAATAGCAGCACCAGCAAATGGAGCGTAAAATTGCATTGGAGCAGGGTCTGATGCATTTGCAGCTACAACTACGGTATAAGCCATAGCTCCGTTTTCTTCTAACACACGAACAACGTTTGCAACAGTAGATCCTTTTTGACCAATTGCTACATATATACAAAACACTGGTTTACCAGCATCATAAAATTCTTTTTGATTTATAATTGTATCAATACAAACTGCTGTTTTACCAGTTTGACGATCACCAATTACTAATTCACGTTGACCACGACCAATTGGAATCATAGCATCAATAGCTTTAATTCCTGTTTGTAAAGGTTCAGTAACAGGTTGACGATAAATTACACCAGGAGCTTTACGCTCTAAAGGCATTTCATAAGTTGTTCCTGCAATAGGGCCTTTACCATCAATTGGATTACCTAAAGTATCAACAACACGACCTAACATACCTTCCCCAACTTTTAATGAAGCAATGCGATTGGTACGTTTACATGTGCTACCTTCGGCAATACCTTCACTTGGACCTAATAATACAGCTCCAACGTTATCTTCTTCTAAATTTAAAACTATACCTTGTAAACCTGTTTCAAATTCAATTAATTCGCCAGATTGTACTTTTGATAAACCGTAAATACGAGCAATACCATCACCTACTTGTAATACTGTTCCTACTTCTTCTAAATCAGCTTCACTTTTAAAGCCGCTTAATTGTTGTCTTAAAATTGCAGATACTTCTGCTGGTTTTATTTCTGCCATTGTGTTATTTTTTCAATATTCTAATTTATATTTGGTACATATAAGTTACCCGAGAAATCTTTACGTAAGTCATTTAATTTTCTACGAACGCTTTGATCTATTTGCGTATCGTTTATTTTCAAAATAAATCCACCAATTAATTCGGGATTAGTTTTTTCAACTAGTTCAATTTCGCCTGTAACTTTTGATTTTACTACTTGTAAAATTTGTTTTTTTGTAGTCTCGTCAAGTTTAGTTGCAGTTTCTACTTTAACTGTTGTAATATTTAAATGAAGTTTGTATAAATCATCAAACGCGAAGGCTATATCATCAATATAGCCTTCGCGTTTTTTAATTGCAATTATATTTAAAAAAGCTTGAGTTGTTACAGATATTTTACCATCAAAAATGGTTTTAAAAATTGCCATTTTTTTATCTGTTTTAACAATTGGGCTTTCTAAAAGATTTACAAAATCACCATTACTAGTACAAACATTTTTAATTAATTGCATATCTTTTCTAACAGCTTCTAACTGTTTAGTTTCAATTGCTAAGTCAATTAAAGATTTGGCGTATCTTGATGCAACACTCATTTTATTTTAATTAATTTAGGTTTACGTCTTTCATTAAATTACCTACTAATGCTTTTTGTTTATCATCATTAGATAATTCTGTTTTTAGTATTTTTTCAGCAATATCAATACTTAAAGTAGCAACTTGATTTTTTAAATCGGTTATTGCAGCATTTTTTTCATTTACAATTTGCTCACGTGCACCTTGTAAAATGCGTTCAGCTTCTTTAGTAGCTTTTGTTTTAGCCTCATTAATAATTCCTTCTTTTAAGTCTCTAGCTTCTTTTAATAAGGCATCTCTTTCTGCACGTGCTTCATTTAAAATTTTTTCGTTTCCAGCTTTTAATTCTGCCATTTCTAATTTTGCTTTTTCTGCAGCTTGTAATGCGTTTTCAATACTTGTTTCGCGTTCTTTAACTGCATTTAAAATGGGTTTCCAAGCAAATTTTGCAAGAATTACTAACAAAAGAACAAAAGTAATAGTTGTCCAAACTATTAAACCTAAACCTGGTTCTATTAAACTTCCTAATATCATTATATTAATTTATAATTTTTTTAAATTTTAAAATAAGCCTGTAACCAACCGTTACAGGCTTAATTAATTAACCGTTACCCAATAAAGCCACAACCACACCGAATAAAGCTACACCCTCAACTAAGGCTGCTGCGATAATCATTGTTGTTTGGATTTTTGATTGAGCTTCTGGTTGACGTGCAATAGCGTCCATTGCATGACCACCAATTTGTCCGATACCGATGCCGGCGCCAATTACGGCTAAACCTGCTCCGATTGCTGCGATACTTCCTGTCATCGTTTTTTGTTTTTTGTTTGTTATTGTTGTTTTATTAATGTTTTGCTTTTGCAGTATCATGTTCATCATGTGCGTGATGTTCTTCTACTGCAGTTCCTATAAATAGTGCTGTTAACATTGTAAATACGTAAGCTTGTAAAAATGCAACTAAACATTCTAGTACATTTATAAATAATGCAAAAGCAACTGATATTGGAGATACTGCAATTGTTTTAAATATGAAAATTAATCCTATTAAGCTTATAATAATAATATGCCCTGCGCTCATGTTTGCAAATAAACGTATCATTAAAGCAAATGGTTTTGTAAAAATACCTACAATTTCTATTGGTATTAAAATAGGGTATAGCCATTTTGGAGCTGGAGGCAATAAAATATGGTGCCAATAAGATGATTTACCATTAATATTTGTTACAATTAATGTAATAAACGATAAAACAAAAGTAAAAGCAATGTTTCCTGTTAAATTTGCTCCTATTGGCAACATACCCAAAACGTTATTTATTAATATAAAAAAGAATATCGTTAACAAAAACGGAACAAATTTCATGTAATTGTTTCCAATATTTGATTTAGCAATATCATCTCTTACAAAAATAATTAATGGTTCAAAAAATGATTGTTTTCCTTTTGGTGCAGTTGTAATTCCAGTTTTACTATAAGTTTTTGCTATTGAAATAAATAATGCAAATAAGATAATCATAGAAATCATCATTTGCACTACATTTTTGGTTATAGATAAATCATAAATAGATTCAGACGTATCTTCAGAAATTATTTTTTCATCGTGTAAAGAATAGCCATTAAAACTTTCGTGCCCATGCCCAAATTTTGAAGAAGAAAACATGTTTAATCCTGTTTTTGATGAATAAAATATAACAGGTAATGGGATAGATACTGCATCTTCGCCATGCCCCCATAAATGCCAAGAGTGTGAATCTAAAATATGTTCAATTGCTAATGCACCAATTTCAATTTCTTCTTCATGAATTACTTCGTGAGTAGGCATTAAGCCGTGAGATTTTAAAGAATCTTGAACAATTGCAGAATGCTCATCGGGGTCAGATGCTTTGCTTAAATTTGCAGAAAAAAGCAACGTTATAAATAATAATATGCTTAATATTTTATTGTTTTGGCTTATGTATTTGTTAACGAACATGAGAAAAACTAAATCTGTTTAAAATTTTCGAGCGCAAAGGTAGGGCTTTTTTATTTAAAAACAATGTTTTAATTTTATTAAATAAAAGAGGTTTTAACGTATTTATTAACATTATAGTTTACTTGTTACTTTTTTTCGGTTTGTTAAGTAATAAATACCTAACCCAGCCATTACTGTTCCTAGTCCTGCAATGGATTCGGTTGTTTTAGAAATAAATGTATTTATTAAAACCCATAACAAAATGCCAATAAATAAAAGAGGAGTAATTGGGTATAAAAAAGTTTTATAGCCATTATTTTGTGTTTTAAACCTTTTCCTTAGTATAAAAACACCAAAAACAGTTAATAATGTAAATATATTTAAAGTAAAACCTACATAGTTTATAAGGGATTCAAAACTGCTTGTACAAACCAATATTAATGCAATGGCACTTTGAAAAATAATTGCAATAAATGGCACATTATTTTTGTTGGTTTTGGCAAAAAAATTTAAACCATTAATGTTTTTACCCATACTTTGCATTACACGTGGACCAGTTAATATCATTGCACTAATTGTACTAATTAATAAAATTGCAATTACTAAACTCATAAATTGCCCTAAATGGTTACCAAAAATTTTATTTGCACTTAAATAACCAACCTCTAAAACTCCTTTTAGTTCATCTATTGGAACTGAGTATAAAAAAATTGCATTTAATGCTGTATAAACAATCATTACAACTAATGTTCCTACTAATAGTGCGCGTGGTAAATTTTTTTTAGGTTCTATCATTTCTCCGCTTATATAAGCTGCTGCATTCCAACCGCTGTATGCATAAGTTACATAAATTAATGATGAAGCAAAAGAAACAGAAAAAATACTTGATAGTGTATTTTGATTAACACTAAAAGAAATTTCGTGATTTGGCACATGGAAACAACCAAAACCAACAAACATTACTATACAAATAATTTTAACTAAAGTAAAAACTCTTTGAAATGCAGCCCCTGCTTTAAGAGTATATGAATGTATTATTGTTATTAAAATAATTATAGCTATAGCCAAATACAACGGGTTTACTTGGGTGTAAATTTTACTAATATAAGAACCTAGGGCTACTGATGCAGCAGCAATTGGAGCAGCAAAACCAACAGTTATACTTACCCAACCACTTAAAAAACCAACTGCAGGATGGTAAAGTTTAGAAAGATAATTGTACTCTCCACCGCTTTCTGGAAAAGCAGATCCTATTTCGCCATAAGTTAATGCGCCACACAAAGCTAAAATACCTCCAATAAGCCAAAGAGCAATTATAGCAGCCGGATTTTGAATTCCCATAACTTGAAACCCCAAACTAGTAAACACACCTGTACCTATCATATTTGCAATTACAATAGAAACAGCAGTATTAAATTCAATCTTATGAGTTGCCATTAATCAAAAGATTGGGTTGATTGTTTTGATAGCTCAACTAATTCTTGATATTGTTGAGGCGTTAAATCGTTATAATAAAAGTTTATAGGGTTAATTTTTTCGTTATTTTTAATTACTTCGTAATGCACATGTGGAGCTGTACTTAAACCTGTACTTCCTACATATCCAATTAACTCACCGCGTTTTACTTTTTTACCTAGAATTGCAACAATTTTACTCATATGGCCATATAATGTTTGATAACCAAAACCATGATTAATAACTACATGATTTCCATAACCCTGAGCCATTGCATCAGCTCTTTCAACAACTCCATCGCCTGTTGCGTAAATTGGAGTACCTTGTACAGCACTAAAATCCATACCAGGATGAAACTCTTGTGTTTTATAAATTGGATGAGTTCTCCAACCAAATCCACTTGTAACTGCATGCGCCAAATCTTTTTTATTTATAGGCATTATTGCTGGTATAGAAGCGATTAATTGTTCTTTACTTTTTGCAAGTTTTACAACTTCATCAAAACTTTTACTCTGTATGTATAATTGTTTAGTTAATCTGTCTAATCTCTCAGTTGTAGTTAATAATAAATCGCTATTATCAAAACCTTCTAAATCGCTGTATTTATTACTTCCACCATATCCTCCATGTCTTATTGTGTTGGGTAAAGGCTCTGCTTCAAAAATTGTTCTATAAATATTATCGTCTCTGTCTTCAATATCTTTTAAAGCAGCCTCCATTTGGCTCATTTTACCGTTTAATAAATTGTATTGTAATTGCAAGGCTTCTATTTCGCGGTTTTTTTTCTTTTCGGTAGGAGATGGTAAAAACTGACGAGCTAATGCAATTGTTATTGTAGCAAAAACAATACCTGTTGCTAAGTAAGAAATTGTCTTCCAAATTACTTCTTTGGTAGTAACTCTAACTTTTTCGTAGGTTAACGATTTGGTATTGAATCTATACTTTGCTTTGCTCAAAAACAGTTTTTTAAATAGCCCTTAAATTTACAAAAACACATGTTAATATCAAAATATGGCAACATAAAGTAAATACTTGTACAATTGATAAATTGTGCAAAAATACAAGCCTAAATATTGACTTTGCATTTTAGTTAAAGTAAATTTGCAATTAAAATTATACTTTATGACAACTTCTCAAGAACATATTCATTGTTTAATAATTGGTTCGGGTCCTGCAGGATATACAGCTGCAATTTATGCATCACGCGCAGATTTAAAGCCTGTTTTATATACTGGTTTAACACCAGGTGGGCAACTAACAGAAACTACCGAAGTAGATAACTTTCCTGGCTATCCTAAAGGCATTACAGGCCCTGAATTAATGGAAGACTTAAAAAACCAGGCAGAACGTTTTGGAACTGAAGTGAGATTTGGAATGGCAACAAAAGCAGATTTAAATGTAACCCCAAAACAAATTTGGATTGATGATACAAAAATGATAACAGCAGATACTGTAATTATAAGCACTGGTGCAAGTGCAAAATGGTTAGGATTAGAAAATGAATCTAGATTACGTATGAATGCTGGTGGAGTTAGTGCATGTGCAGTATGCGATGGCTTTTTTTATAAAGGGCAAGATGTTGCAATAGTTGGAGCAGGGGATACTGCAGCAGAAGAAGCAACATATTTAGCAAAACTATGTAAAAAAGTATATATGATTGTAAGAAGAGGGGAAATGAGAGCAAGTAAAGCCATGCAAAATAGAGTTCAAAATACACCTAACATTGAAATATTATGGCATAGCGAAACGCATGATATACTTGGAAAAGAAACTGTTGATGGCGTTGTAGTGAAAAATGTACAAACTAATGAATTAAGAACATTAAATGTTACCGGATTTTTTGTTGCTATTGGTCATAAACCTAACACAGATATTTTTAAAGGGCAAATTGATATGGACGATATGGGTTACATACAAGTTGTACCAGGAACAACTAAAACAAATATTGCAGGTGTGTTTGCTGTTGGCGATTGTGCTGATAAAAATTACAGGCAAGCTGTAACTGCTGCAGGAAGTGGTTGTATGGGAGCTTTAGATGCTGAAAGGTATTTAGCAAGTGTAGGTCATTAATTTTTTAATTGTTTAATTTATATTATCTTTAAACTATGAGAATTTTTGCTGGTATAGCTATTATAATTGCTTTTTTAGGTTGGATAATTTATAGACTTTATAAAAAAGATTTAAAACAAAATATTCAAGGAGTTGGAGTTTTTTTATTTTTTATTATAACGTGGCTGGTAATTTATGGTGTGATTTATAGTTAAACAACAGAGCTTAACTATATTTATTAATATTACGCTTAATGTATGCATTAGTGGGTAATAAACTATCTTGTATTCTTTTACTGTACTCTATACTTTGAATAATTTCTTTTTGTCTTTCTACTAATTCTTTTGCTTTTTCCTCAATTAAATTTCTTTGTTTCTCTACTTCTAGTTTTTGATTTAGAATAATTTTATTTGCTTTTTTCTTTTGAAGATTAGATTTATAAGCATAAACTAATATTCCTATTAATAATAACCCAATTACAGCAAACAAATAAATAATGTTTTTTTGTTGTTTTAAAATTTCTTCTTTTTGTTTGGCTTCTTCATCTTTTAATTTTTTTTCTTTTTCTAAATAAGTAATGCTTTGACTTTGACTCTCGGCAATAGATTTATTTTTTTCAATTTCAAATTCGTTTTGTTTAAGAAGTAAGGCTTTTAATTCGTTTTCTTTATTTAATAAAATTAATTCGCTACTTCGTTTATCAAGTGCTAATTTTTGATTTACAATTTCAGCATCTTGTAATTTTTTATTTTTATTTAATAATTCTATTTCATTTTCTTTTTTCTCAAAATCTAAATTTGCTTTAAATTCACTTATATTAGAATTGTTAGTTTCTTCAATATGTTTTTCTAAAAAATACTTATGAAGGTTAAGTGAAATTAAGGCTTCTTTATATTCTGATTTTGCAGAATCAATTTTATATTTAGATTCATAGTAAGATTTTTTTGCTGCGTAATTATTTATTTTTTCACTAATTTCTTTTGCTAATTGAAGTTGAAGAATTGAAGAGTCAATTTTATTTTCTTTTAAATATATACTTACTAAACCTGTTGATGCAGCAATTGAACGATAAAGTAAATTATATTCTTTATCTATTTTTTGGCTTAACAAATAATTCTTTTTTGCTTCAGTTAAATTATTTTGTATAACATACAATTCTCCTAAATTATTATAACTCGACCCAAGCCTTTTAAAATCTTTGTTTTTAATTTTTAACTCTACAGATTTTTGTATAGACTCAATTGCTTTATCATACCTTTTCATAAACATATAAACTGTTCCTACATTATTGTAGGATGATGATAATGCATAATTGTCGTTTGCTTTAATTTTATTTTCAATAGCTTTATTAAAACTTTCAATAGCATCTTGAAATAAATTAAGTTTATTGTAACAGTTCCCTAATTCATTATAGGTAAATCCTAAACCTTTATAATCGTTAATTGGTTCTTTTATTTTAATTGCAATTTTACAAGCAATAATTGCGTCATCGTACTTATTTAAATTATGATAAGTTATCCCTAAACTGTGATATAATACACTTTTAAATTGATTATTTGGTTTATTTTCAAATAGTTTAACTGCTTCATTTATTTTTTTTAAAGCTTGAAAATCTTTATCTTGATCACTTAAAATTTTATAATCGCAATAAAGATGTTTACCTCTAAAAATATCATTATTAGTTTTATTAGCAATTATTAATATTTTATTTGATACATCAATAGCTAAGGAATAATTTTTTTCTGAAATTAATCTATTAATTAATAAATAGTATTTATCTACTTTAACAGAATCTATTTTTATAAACTCAATAGATTTTAATGTAGAATCTAAATTTTTTTGAGCAAATAGTTTAGTGGATGTTAAACATAAAAATAAAACACAGTAAATTACTGTTATTGTTTTTTTATGTTTATTGTTAGGCATTAGGTAATCATTTTTACAAGTACAAAGTTAAACCGTCATTATTTCTTTTTCTTTTTGTTCAACGTGTTTATCTATTTTAGAAACAGTACCATCGGTTAAATTTTGAACTTTAGTTTCAGCATCTTTAGCCATATCTTCGGGTGTACCATCTTTTTGTAATTTTTTTATTTGTTCCATAGCATCTTTCCTTATATTTCTAGATGCAATTTTTGCATCTTCGCCTAAACTTTTGGCAGTTTTTGTTAAATCTTTACGTCTTTCTTCGGTTAATGGGGGAACAATAATGCGAATAATAACTCCATCGTTTTGAGGGTTAAAACCTAAGTTAGCAGCTTGTATTGCTTTTTCAATAGGAGTAAGCATACTTTTTTCCCATGGTTGAATTATTAAAGTTCTAGCATCTTGTGTATTAATACTTGCTGTATTACTTAATGGTACTCTACTTCCATAATAATCTACTTGTACATTTTCAAGCATAACAGGATTTGCTTTACCCGCTCTTACTTTTTGTAATTCACTTTCTAAATGGCTTACGGCTTTATCCATTAAGGTTTTTGCATTATCTAATACAGACTTTATATCGCTCATATTTATATTTATTTATTATTTACTAATTTATTTAATTTTTCTACAACTGTATCAATTTCAGCTTTAGTATTGTATTTACAAAAACTAAATCTTACTGACGCACGAGACATATCTGCTCCAATACCTCTTAAAACATGGCTACCTTGGTTGCTTCCGCTACTACAAGCACTACCACCACTTGCGGCAATACCTGCTATATCTAAATTAAACAAAAGCATTTCAGCATCGGGGTGTGCAGGAAATTTGCAATTTAATACAGTGTATAATGATTTTTCAAAAGATGTTTCGCCATTAAACTCAATACCCGGAATTGTTTCTGTTAATCGTTGTTTTAAGTATGATTTAATTTCAAAAATATGTTTTTGATGAGCATCCATATCAGCATAACATATTTCTAAAGCTTTTGCTAATCCAACTATTCCATAAACATTTTCTGTTCCACCTCTCATATTCCTTTCTTGCGAACCACCATGAATAAAAGGAGATATTTTAAAATTGTGATTTATGTATAAAAAGCCAACGCCTTTAGGACCATGAAATTTATGAGCAGCACATGTAACAAAATGCACTTTTGTGTTTTTTAAATTCATTGCATAATGCCCCATGGTTTGAACAGTATCGCTATGAAAAAGTGCACCATATTTTTCACATAATTCGCCCACTTGATCTAACGGAAGCAATGTACCAATTTCATTATTGGCATGCATTAAACTAACTAAAGTTTTGTCATTTTCCTTTAATAATTGCTCTAAGTGAACCAAATCAACATTTCCTAATTTATCTAAATTTACCCAACTTACTTTTACTTTACCTTGTTTTTCTAATACGCAAATTGTATGTTCAACCGCATGGTGTTCTATTTTTGAACTTATTATATGTTTAATTCCAAACGTATCTACACTTTGGCAAATTGCCATATTATCTGCTTCTGTTCCGCCACTTGTAAAAAATATTTCAGCAGGGGTTACATTTAATAATTTAGCAACTGTTTTTCTGGCATTTTCAACAGCCGAACGTACCTTACGACCAAAAGAATGGATAGAAGATGGATTCCCAAATTCTTCTTTCATTATTGGTAACATAGCATTTAAAACTTCATCATCAAGTTTAGTTGTTGCCGCATTATCTAAATATATTTTCATCTAATTAAAAAAGTATGTAAATTTAAGAAAATATTAAATCTATTTAGTATTCAGTTTCTAACATGTTTTTAAGTGATTTTTGAAAAAGATAATTGGCAGGAAATACTTGCTACCATTAAAAAAAATAAACTCCGAACGGTTTTAACCATGTTTGGTGTATTTTGGGGCATTTTTATGTTGGTTATTATGCTTGGTGCTGGTTCTGGCTTAAGACATGGTATTTTAAAAGGATTTGCCGGCGAAAGTAAAAATAGCTTTTTTATTTGGGCACAAACCACAAGCAAACCATTTAAAGGAATGAAAAGTGGTAGGTATTATTCTTTTAAAAATGGCGATGCTTTAGCTTTAAAAAAGGTTGATGAGTTAGAAGTTGTTTCACCAGAAAATCAATTAGGAGATTATGGTAATTCAAATAATGTTTTGCGTGGTTTAAAAGTTGGTAATTTTGAAGTACTTGGTGAGTATCCAAACATTACGGCTATAGAAAACATTAAAATTAAAAGTGGTCGATTTATTAACGAAAATGATATTAAAGAAAAAAGAAAAGTTTGTGTTGTAGGACCTAGAGTTGTGGAAACATTATTTTTAAAAACAGAAAACCCAATTGGTTCATTTATAAAAATTAATGGTGTTAATTTTAAAATTGTAGGTGTAACAATACCTCAAGGCAGTGGGCAAAGGTATTTAGAAGTTGCTAGAAAAATTAGAATTCCCTTTACAACTTTTCAAAACGCATTTAATGTTGGCGATAAAATTACTTGGTTTTCGTTAACCGTTAAAAAAGGAATAGAAGCTTCTGTTGCCGAAGAAAAAGCAATTGCAGTTATAAAAGATAGGCACAAAATTTCGCCCAATGATAAACAAGCTGTTGGACATTGGAATACAGGTGTACAATTTAAAAAAATGAGTGGTTTGTTTAATGGAATTGATTGGCTAATTTGGTTTGTTGGAACTGGAACGCTTATTGCCGGTGTAATTGGTGTTAGTAACATTATGCTAATTGTTGTAAAAGAAAGAACTAAAGAAATTGGCGTAAAACGAGCAATTGGAGCAACACCAATTTCAGTTATATTACAAATTCTTTTAGAGTCTTTAACTATTACTTCTATTGCAGGAGTTTTTGGTTTAGGCTTAGGGTCTTTAATAATTAATTATTTAAATAAAAGCATACCCGAATCTAACGATAGTATGTTTTATAACCCAACTGTTGATTTTAATGTTGTTGTAGGCTCATTAATTATTTTAATTATTAGTGGTACTTTTGCTGGACTAATTCCAGCTAAAAAAGCAGTAAGTATAAATCCAGTAGAAGCTTTAAGATATGAATAACACAATAATCAAATTTATTTTAATATGTTTTATTTTCACTTTTATAACAAGTTGTTCAAGCGAAGAAAAAATTGCGTATAAAACAGAAACTGTTGTTGATACATCAATTATTAAAAAAACAGTTGCTACGGGCTCAATTGTGCCTAGAAAAGAAGTAAATATTAAATCACAAGTTAGTGGAATTGTAGAAAAATTATTTGTTGTAGCAGGTATGCAAATAAAGGAAGGCGATGTTGTGGCTAAAATTAAAATTATACCCAATATGCTTAACTTAGCTAATGCAGAAAACAGAATAAATGCAGCTCAAATTAATAATGATAATGCAAAAATTGATTACGATAGAAATAAAAGTTTATTAGATCAAGGTGTAATTTCTAAACAAGAGTTTCAACAGTATGATTTAAGATTAAAAAGCACAACCGAAGAGTTAGATGCCGCTAAAAATCAATTACAAATAATTAAAGATGGTGTTGCTAAAAGCTCTCAGCACGCAAGTAATACAATGGTAAAATCAACTATTAGTGGAATGATATTAGATGTACCAATAAAAGAAGGAGGGCAAGTAATAGAAAGTAATACTTTTAATGAAGGAACAACAATTTGTTCGGTTGCAAACATGAACGAAATGATTTTTGAAGGTAAGTTAGATGAAAGTGAAGTGGGCAAAATATCAAACGGAAACACAATAGAATTAACTATTGGCGCAATTGATAAATTAAAATTTAATGCCCAATTAGAATACATTTCGCCTAAAGGGATAAATGAAGCTGGTGCTATGCAATTTATTATTAAAGCTAAAATTGATACAAAAGCAGCAGGTTCTAATTTTTTAAGAGCCGGATATAGTGCAAATGCTGATATTATTTTAGCTAAAAAAGATAAAGTGTTAGCCGTATCAGAAAGCGTTTTGCAATTTGAAGGTGATAAAACTTTTGTTGAAGTTGTTGTAGGTGAAAATAAATTTGAAAAACGCTATGTTAAAACTGGCTTAAGTGATGCTATAATTACTGAAATAGTTGAAGGTTTAAAAAAGGGAGATAAAATTAAAGTACCCGAATTAACTAAAGCTGAAGATGAATAAATTATAACTTAAATTTATTATGAATCCAAAAGAAACTAAAGTATTTGTTGAATCTTTAAAAACAAGATTTGAAAAAAACAAAAAAAGACATTCAACTATAAAATGGGAATATGTTGAAAGTTGTTTAATTAAAAATAAAAAATTACTTGATATTGTGCACCAAATGGAAATTTCTGGTGGCGAACCAGATGTAATAATTTTTGAAAACAACAAAACACTTTTTTATGTTGATTGTAGCATAGAATCTCCAACTAATAGAAGAAGTTTGTGTTACGATAAACAAGCTTTAATTGAAAGAAAAGAAAACAAACCATCCGGAAGCGCAATTGAATTAGCAAATAAAATAGGTGTTGATTTATTAACCGAATCAGATTATTTTATGTTACAAAAATTTGGTCCATTTGATTTAAAAACTTCAAGTTGGATTTTAACTCCTGTTGAAGTTAGAAAACTTGGTGGTGCAATATTTGGTGATTTTAAATTTGGAAGAACATTTATTTACCACAATGGAGCTCAATCGTACTATGCAGCGCGTGGATTTAGAGGCAAAATTGAAATAAAATAAAAAAGGTAGAATTTCTTCTACCTTTTCTTTTAATTATAAAAATATATTAAGCTAAATTAACAACATCTAAAACTACTAATAACGCAAAAATAATTTCGCCAATTGCCGTTAAATGCAGTAACAAGTCAATCCAAAAATTTAATGTTATATTTTTACCATCTTTTAAAAATACTGCAATTAAACACAAAATTGGAAATATACTTAATATTATTAAAACAATAAGATTAGTATCTGAAGCTCTAGCGCTTTTTGTTTTATTGTAATCTAAATTTTTAACTGTATTTTGTCCAAAAACAAGGTTGTTTGTATTAGCTGCTACAAGTAAATTTTGTGTAGGTATGTTTGTTTTTGCTTCTTTAATTTTTTTAGCTGCATTAGAAGTTGTAAAGTTATTTGTACTTACTTCATTAATGTTTTCTGTAATTTCTGGAGATTTTGAAACTACATTTCCTAAATCGTGAGTTTTTGTTACAAGTTTAGATGCTTTAATTTTACCAGTGTTTGTTTCGTTATTTTTAGAATTTGAAGTTGCAAAGTAAAAACCTTTGTTGTACTTGCGTTTTTGTAAACTAAATTTATTTGAGCAAGATGTAATAAATAACGTAATAGATAATAATGCTATAATTTTTTTCATTGTTATTGTTTTAAAATGGTTTAAAATAATTTTGGTTAAAAATAATGTATTTATTTTTTAAATAATTTAATTTTAGATGAATTAAATTTATTTTTTTCAACCTGTTTAAATTCAATTATTTAAGCGCAATTAAATAAATTAATTTTTAAGTTCTTTCTAAATTAATTTTAATTAAAATAGAAATAAATACTGTTTAAAATTTACCTTGTATTCCTTTAATTTACTGCTATATTTGTAAAATTGATTGAAATTATGACAAACAAATTAAATCTATTAGACCAAAAAAAAGCTGAAGCACTTTTAGGAGGAGGACAAAAACGTATTGAAGCTCAACATAAAAAAGGAAAATTAACTGCCCGTGAACGTATTCATTTTTTATTAGACGAAAATAGTTTTGAAGAAATTGGTATGTTAGTTCAGCATCGTAGTAATGATTTTGGATTAGGAAATGAAAAATATTTAGGAGATGGTGTTGTAACAGGATATGGCACAATAAGTGGAAGATTGGTTTATGTTTTTTCTCAAGATTTTACAGTATTTGGTGGTTCTTTATCAGAAACTCATGCCGAAAAAATTTGTAAAATAATGGATTTAGCAATGAAAAATGGAGCTCCTGTTATTGGATTAAACGATAGTGGAGGTGCACGCATACAAGAAGGTGTAGTTAGTTTAGGTGGTTACGCAGATATTTTTTATAGAAATGTACGAAGTAGTGGAGTAATTCCTCAATTAAGTGCAATTATGGGGCCTTGTGCGGGTGGAGCAGTGTATAGCCCTGCCATTACAGATTTTATTTTAATGGTAGAAAACACAAGTTACATGTTTGTTACAGGTCCAAACGTTGTTAAAACAGTTACTCACGAAGAAGTAACAAGTGAAGAATTAGGAGGAGCAATTACGCACGCCAGTAAAAGTGGGGTAACACATTTTGCTTGCGCAAACGAAATAGAAGCCATAAACCATATTAAAAGTTTATTAAGTTACATGCCTCAAAATTGTGAAGAAGATGCACCTTCAATTCCCTACGAAACAGGTAACGAAATAAGAACCGAATTAAATACTATAATCCCAGAAAATGCAAATCAACCTTATGATATTAGAGAGGTAATAGAAAAAGTTATTGATGAAAATACATTTTTAGAAGTACATAAACTTTTTGCAGAAAATATTGTTGTTGGTTTTGCAAGATTGGCAGGTAAAAGTATTGGCATAGTTGCTAATCAACCTGCGGTTTTAGCTGGAGTGTTAGATATTCATTCAAGTACAAAAGCTGCGCGATTTGTACGTTTTTGCGATAGTTTTAATATTCCTTTATTAGTTTTTGAAGATGTGCCAGGCTTTTTACCAGGTACAGACCAAGAATGGAATGCGATTATAACTAATGGTGCAAAATTATTATATGCTTTTAGCGAAGCTACAGTTCCTCGCGTTACTGTAATTACTCGTAAAGCTTATGGTGGAGCATACGATGTAATGAATAGTAAACATATTGGTGCAGATATGAATTATGCTTGGCCTAGTGCCGAAATTGCTGTAATGGGTGCAAAAGGTGCAGCCGAAATTATTTTTAAAAATGAAATTGGTGCAGCAAAAAATAAAGAAGAAAAATGGAAAGAGAAAGAAGCTGAATATCAAGAAATGTTTGCAAACCCATACAGAGCAGCCGAAAGAGGTTTTATAGATGAAGTTATTAAACCTGAAGAAACAAGATTAAAATTAATTAAAGCCTTTAAAATGCTCGAAAACAAAGTTGATAAATTACCCAAAAAGAAACACGGAAACATTCCGTTGTAATTTTTTAATGTATAAAATTAAACACAATTTAAAACAAATTTTATTTTGGGTATTCTGTCTAAGTTATTCAACTATTTTTTCTCAAATTTTAATTAAAGGCAAAGTAGTTGATGCAAAAACTAACGAAGCATTACCTTTTTCTACAATACAATTTAAAGGCACTAACAATGGTGTAACTGCAGATATTGATGGGAATTTTAGTTTTTATTTAACACCAACATTAAATGAAATTGAAGTAAGCTTAATTGGATACGAAAAACAAAGTATCTTAATTTCAAATGGTGTTAACACAAATAAAATTGTTATAAAATTAAAACCAAAAGATATTAACTTACTTGAAGTAGAGGTAAAAGCATCAGAAAATCCTGCAAACAAAATAATTAATGAAGTTATTAATAGAAAAGAAAAACACAATATTAATAATTTAAAAAATTACATCTGCGAAACATATTCTAAAACGTATTTTACAGTTAGTAATAAAAATGGTGAAGAAATTAAGGTAAAAGATACAATATTAAACAAACAATATTTGTTTTTAATCGAATCTGTTACCGAAAAAAAATATCAATATAAAAATAACACACAAGAAAAAATAATTGCCTCTCGAACTTCAGGGTTAAAAACACAATCATTTGGAAATTTTGCTTCACAAATGCAATCTTTTACGTTTTATAACGATAAAATTAATGTATTGGGTATAGAATATGTTAACCCATTGTTAAAAGGAACACACCAACGATATTGGTTTACAATAACAGATTCAGTTGTTCAAAATAGCGATACCACAATTATAATAAGATTTGCTCCTAAAAAAAATATTACGGTTAAAGCCATGGAAGGGTTACTTTATATTAATAAAAACGATTTTGTATTAAGTAATGTAATTGCAAAACCAAGTCAAATTTCTGAAAATGAAAATGAAGTAACAATTCAACAATTGTACACTAAAATTGATAGTAATTATTGGTTTCCAAATCAACTTAAAACTGAAATTATTTTTAAATCTATAAGCGTTAGCGAAAAAGATAAATTTATAAAAGCAGTTTCTAAACAATATGTTACAAAAGCTAATGTTGATACAGTTTTTAAAATTAAAGATAAATGGTTAAGTGTTTATAATGATAAATTAGAATTAAAAAGAAACGAAGAATTTTGGAATGAAAAAAGGGTAGATTCTATTTCTAAAAAAGAAATTACAACCTATAAAGTTTTAGATAGTTTAGGCAAAGAAGCCAAATTAGATAAGAAAATAAAATGGTTAAATGTATTGATGCAAGGTAAAATAAACATAGGTTATTTTGATTATGATTTAAAATATTTGCTAGGCGCTAACCAATATGAAGGTTTTAGGCTTGGAAGTGGATTTAGCACATCAAATAAATTAAGTAGGTTTTTTAAAATTGGGGCATATGGAGCTTATGGCTTTAACGATAAACAATTTAAATATGGAGTTTATACAAACATTTACTTTAATAAATTTCAAACTACTTTCCTTTCGTATGAACTTTTTAAAGATGTTGAAGAAACAGCAGGTTTTACAACAATTAATGAATTTTCTTTATTACAGAGTTTATCCTCAAATCGTAATTTATTAATAAAAGAAATGGATAAAATTGGTACGGGACGTTTAGCATTAAACTTTAATAAAGGCTCAATAAACTCAAGTGTTTACTTTTTAACTAAACAAGTTAACAGTAAATTTGGATATGCAAATTATGATAATTTTACATTAAATAATACAATTAACACGTTTAATTTTAATGAGGTTGGTTTGCAAATTAAATATTGGCCAAAACAAAAATTTATTCAAAATTTAAATTTTTTAATGCCTATTGGAAGTAAATGGCCACAATTTTATATGTCACTAGCTAAAGGGATTAATACTCAAATCCTTGATTATAAAAGTAGTTTTGAGTACACTAAAATAAATTTTAAAATTTTACAAAACATAAAATTAAAAGTTAAAGGCACAATTACCTATCAATTGTTGGCTGGATTAGTAACAGGAAATGTTCCTTATAGTTTACAATACAATAATTACGGAAGTAATACAGATAAATATTGGTTAAGCGTTCCTAACTCTTTTGAAACTATGTATTTAAACGAGTTTGTAAGTTCTAAGTTTGCAGCGGTTTTTATAAATTACAATACAGGTCCAATTATTAGAAAAAATAAATATTTTAATCCAAATATTGATTTATTACATAATTATGGAATAGGTAAAATGGATAATCCAGATAACATTACAAACCTTGCTATTAGAAGCATTGATAAAGGTTATACTGAAGTAGGCATGAGGTTAAATGGATTAATTACAATGAATAATACTGCATATGGAATAGGTGTATTTTACAGATATGGTAATTACAGTTTTGAAAACAGTGCTAAAAACTTTACATATAAATTATCATTAAGTTTTAAATTGTAATTTATTTAATTCCTAATAAAACTGTTGATGCTTTGTACACTAATTGAAAAACTTTTTCAAAATCATTTTCGTTGCCATAATAAGGGTCTGGTACTTCTTCATATTCAAAATTATCAATACTTAACAAAAGTTTAACTTTTTCTTTTTCTGTAGTGTTAGAGGTTAAATTAATAACATTTCTGTAATTTGAATTATCCATAACATAAATCTCATCAAACAATGTAAAATCCGAAGCATTAAACTGTCTTGCTTTTAATTGACTTAAATTAACATTATGTTTTTTTGCATTTGCTATAGTTCGTTTATCAGGCGCTTCATTTACATGATAACTGGCTGTTCCAGCTGAATCTATTAAAATGTTATTTAAATTATTTTCTTTTATTAAATGTAAACAAATTCCTTCGGCTAAAGGCGAACGACAAATATTTCCTAAACAAACAAATAAAATTTTTCTCACATTTAAAATTAATAATTTTTAAAATTTAAATTACATATAATTCAATTAATAATTATAATATTGCAACCATAAGTTGATTGAATTAAAAAACATAAAAAAAGCCTATCAATTAGGTAAAACATCTTTTCCTGTTTTAAAAGGGATAGATTTAACAATAAAATCTGGAGAATTTGTATCAATTATGGGCTCTTCAGGTTCAGGAAAATCAACATTGTTAAACATTCTAGGAATTTTAGATGGTTATGATGAAGGAACGTATCACTTAAATGGTATGTTAATAGATAAAAGTTTATCACAAAAAAAAGCAGCTCAATTACGAAATAAATTTTTAGGCTTTTGTTTTCAATCATTTAATTTATTGTCGTTTAAAAGTGCAGTTGATAATGTAGCCTTACCATTATACTATCAAAAAGTTTCAAGGAAAGAACGTACAATTAAAGCAAAAGAATATTTAGAAAAAGTAGGGTTATTAGAATGGGCAAACCATTTACCTAGCGAATTAAGTGGTGGACAAAAACAACGTGTAGCAATTGCAAGAGCTTTAGTTGCAAAACCAAAAGTAATTTTTGCTGATGAACCTACTGGCGCATTAGACTCAACTACAAGTTATGAAATAATGAACTTATTTAAAGATGCGAATAAACAAGGTATTACTGTTGTAATTGTTACACACGAAGATGACATAAGTAATTTAACAGATCGAGTAATTCGTTTAAAAGACGGTTTAATAGTTTAATTCTTTTGCTAATACATTAAAATCAACACCATCAAAGTTTCCACTACTCATCATTAATAAAACGGAATTATTCCACTTTTTTGATTTTAAATAGTTTGTAACCGATTCACTTTGTGTAAAAACATTTAAATCATTTCTGGCAAATGCTTTTTTAACTTGCTCAATTGTAATGGCTTTAAGCTTTTTATGTTCTATTGTGTGTGGATTAAAATATACAATTGCTTCATCTGCCATATTCATAGCCCCATTATATTGAAGTAAAAATTCTTCGGTTAAACTACTAAAAGTATGTAATTCCATACATGCAATAATTTTCCTATTAGAAAATTGTGATTTAACAGCTTCGGTTGTTGCTTTTAATTTTGAAGGCGAATGAGCAAAATCTTTATAAAAATTAAATGTTTCATTTTTAAAAACCAATTCTAAACGCTTTGCCGCACCTTTAAAGGATTGTATGGCTTCGTAAAATTGTTCATCGTTTATTCCAATTTTATTGCAAACTATTTTTGCGCCATTAAGGTTCATTAAATTATGATTACCAAAAATTAGTAATGGCACTTTTTTATTTTCAACTTTTAAATAAGTAACGCCATTTTCAATTGTATGATTAGGAACTTCGTATCCTTCTTTGGTTTTTAATTGAGTATATGTTTTATTTGCAATTTTATTTAAATTTTCATCTTTACTACAATAAATTAAATGCCCATTTGGTTCAATTAACTCAATAAATTTCTCAAATTGTTCAATATAGTTTTCAAATGTTGGAAAAACATTAATGTGATCCCAAGCAATACCACTAATAATTGCAATATTAGGTTTGTATAAGTGAAATTTTGGTCTTCTGTCAATTGGAGAAGCTAAATATTCATCGCCTTCAATTACAGCATATTTAGATGTGTTACTAAAATTAACCATTGTATTAAAACCTTCTAACTGTGCGCCAACTAAAAAGTCTGTTTCAATTTTATGAAAGTGCATTACATGTAAAATCATTGCTGTAATGGTTGTTTTGCCATGACTTCCACCAATTACAATACGTGTTTTATCAGAAGTAGCTTCATATACAAATTCGGGATAAGAATATATTTTTAAACCTAATTCTTTTGCTTTTAATAATTCAGGATTATCAATTCTTGCGTGCATTCCTAAAATAACTGCATCAATAGTTGTATTTAATTTTTCAGGAAACCAACCAATTTCTTTTGGGAGTAAACCAACTTTTTGTAATCTGGATTTGCTTGGTTCGTTAATTTCATCATCACTTCCTGTAACTAAATAACCTTTTTCGTGTAATGCTAATGCCATGTTATGCATTGCGCTTCCTCCAATTGCAATTAAATGAACTTTTTTACTCATAAAGTAAAAATAAATTGAAATAATTAATTTAGATAGGTTGTTAACTTTATCTTTTAAACAGAAAATTGTTTATGATTAAGCCCATTTTTCTAGAATTGCTCCTTTAGCAAAAAAACGTTCAATTGATTTTTCTGTTTCAGGCAATAATTTTAATTCAGGAGCGTGGTGTGGTTTTTTTCTCGCATCAATAAGCATTGGTCCGTCGCAGCCCCAATGTTTATGGTTTATAAATTCGTTAACACCATATATATCATGACTAGGATTACTTCTTGTATAAGTTATCCATAAATAATCATTTATTGAATCTGAAAATTCAAAATCATCGTAAATGATTAACTGTACAATACCTTTTAATTGGGAAGTTTCCTTAGCTAAAATATTTGTTAAATTTTCTATTTCAATTTTTGCATTTTCATAACTTGTGAATTTAGAAAATTGAAATGCAATTACACCAGGCAATAAAACTTTAGGTTTAATAAATAAGTTATTTTTTAAAATAATTTCAGGAATAGTATTTGATAATTCTCTTATTTTATTGCCATAAGCTGCAATAATTAATTTACTTCCAGTATTAATTCCTTCGCCACTATAATCTAAAGTATCAATTGTTGTTTTAGTTTGAAAATGAAAATCTCTTTTAAAATCTATTCTTTCAAAAACAAATTTTAAATAGTTTTGTATATTATGACAATTAATTTTATTATCATCATCGGCTGTAATAAATAAATATTTGGCTAAACTTAATTGTCCTGTACCTAAAATTCTATTTGCTTGTGTTAATATTTCGGCTGGTTGTTTAGTTTTTAAATAAGGGGTATATCTTTCGCTCCCAACTGCCAATAATAAAGGATGTACACCTGCAGCATCAACAGCATGAACTTCTTTAACTCCTGGTATTTCTTTAGGTATAGCACTTCCGCTAATCTCATGAATTAATGCGCCAAAAGCTGTATCTTCTTGTGGTGGCCTACCAACAACAGTAAATGGCCAAATTGCATTTTTTTTAGCGTAAACTTTATTTACACGCATTAATGGGAAATCATGTGTTAAACTATAATATCCTAAATGGTCTCCAAATGGACCTTCGGGTTTATTTTCGTTTGGATGCACTTCGCCAGTTATTACAAAATCAGCATCTAAACTTATACAGTTATTGTTTTCATCGTAAGCATAATTAAAGCGTTTTCCTGCTAATGCACCTGCAAATGTAAGTTCGCTAATTCCTTCAGGTAAAGGCATAACAGCAGCAAGAGTATGACTAGGAGGTCCGCCTATAAAAACAGAAACCTTTAATGGAACATTTTTATTATTAGTTTTAGATTGATGAATCCCAATCCCCCGATGAAGTTGATAGTGTAAACCAATTTCTTTATTTAAGATATAATCATTTCCATTTAGTTGAATTCTGTACATACCTAAATTACTTTTCATTACACCCGGTTGCTCAATATCTTCGCTATAAACTTGTGGTAAGGTTACAAAAGCACCACCATCTATTGGCCAATGTTTAATTAAAGGTAAGTCTTCAATTTTTATTTGATCAAATAAATTTTTAGCTAAACTTTTCTTTTTTGGTAATGCTTTTAAAGCATATAAACCTGTTGATAAATATTTAAATGGTTTTTTTAAAGCAAGTAGTGGTTCATTTCTTAATTGAACTAATGATTGTAACGGTTTTAAATTGTTTCTAAAAATAAATTTACTTCGCTCTATATTACCAAATAAGTTACTTACTGCACTATATTTACAACCTTTAATTTTTTCAAATAAAATAGCAGGTCCATTCTTATTATATAATTTTAAATGAATGGCTGCCATTTCTAAATTTGGATCTACTTCTTCTTTAATTCTAATTAAGTGTCCATTATTTTCTAAATCAATTATGCAATCATTTAAATTATTGTAGTTCATTATTAAATTAATTTTTAGATTTTTTAAATTAAAACATATTGTAAATTTTAGATTTTTGAAATTTTTGGTAAAATGGTTTTGGAGCGCCAGTATTAAATCGCCAGCCTAATAAAAACGAAACTGTAACTGCTTGAGAGTTGTTTTTTAACACAGAATTATTAATTAACATAAAGTCGCTTGAATAAGTGCTAATTATATATAATTTTTTTAAATTTAATCCAAAGCTAACTCTAAATAATCCACTCCATGAAATTGCAGTTATATTTCTAATGCCTGGGTTTAAATTATATTTTCTAAATTGAACATCAGGCCCTAGAGTTCCTAATGCATTAACAAACCAAGCTTTAAAAAGAACTATACTTAATGCTGCTCCTCCACCAACTCCTACATTAAATGCATTTATATAGTTGAGTTTAGAATATTCGTTATAATATTTTTGAGAAGGACCGGCAAAAAAACTTGTATCATTTTTAATTTGATAATTTGTAATACCACCATTTAAAATCCACGATGCTGCACTTTTTCTTTGTCTAAAATTACAACCATATCCTGCTTTATATGAATACTTATTGTAATTTGTAAAATAACTAGCTCTTACTAAAATTAAATTGGAAACCATATTTGGCGATACTATATATGTATTGTGTTTTCTGTTAACAGAATCAATTGAACTACTATTATTATTATAGAATGTTTTAAAACGTCTAAAATAAGTGTCAATTACCCATCTATTATCCCCAAAGCTAAAACCTAAATTAAGCATTTTACTTTCTGGAGTTTTTAATGTATCGTTTTGTTTTTTTCCACCAAATCCAAATTGAATTTGAAACTTATCATAATTAAAAACTAAACCTGAAATTAATTTTGATTTTGCTAGTAATGGAGTAGAAGACAAATTTAGAGAATCAACATTTATTGTTTGTGTAATTTTATTTTCAAAATTTCTATATTGCTGAAAAAAACCAACAATTAAAACATAATTAAATTTTTCGTACTTTAAGGTGTCCCATTTGTTTTTTGTTCCAAAAAAACCATCATTTATACTATCATTTTGGGCTTTACAATTAATACTAGAATAAATAAAAATAACTAATAATGTAATTTTTAAATTCTTTTTTTTATAACTAGTGAAAAGTATTTTTAATAATAAATTCAAATAAATTAATTTAGTTGTGTGAAAATAATTAAAATATTTTAAATGAAATCAGATAGTATTATAAATATTAAAAACATAAAATCTTCTGTTAATGAAGAAAAAGGAATACTTGCTAAATACACAGATAGTTTTATTGGAAATATTATAGATTATACCCCAAAAATTATTGTTGCCATTTTATTACTAATTATAGGTTTATGGCTAATTAAGAGAATTTCTAAGCTCTCTGAAAAAGCCATGGTACGCCGCGATCTTGATATAAGTTTGCGTACGTTTTTAAAAAGTTTAATTAGTATAGGATTAAAAATTATTTTAATTGTTACTGTTGCAGGTATGATTGGTATTGGCACAACCAGTTTTGTAACCATATTAGGCGCAGCAGGTTTAGCGGTTGGTTTAGCATTACAGGGTTCACTTTCTAATTTTGCTGGTGGCGTTTTAATTTTAATTTTTAAACCATTTAAAGTTGGAGATACTATTGAAGCACAAGGGCAAGCAGGTGAAGTTAAAGAAATCCAAATATTTAACACCTTACTTTTAACTGGAGATCATAAAACAGTAATTCTTCCAAACGGACCATTAAGCAATGGCACAATAGTTAATGTTACAAGGTATGGAAGTATTAGAGTTGATGTAATGTTACTTATTGGTGTACAAAATAATATTGATAAAGTAATTGAAATTATAAAAGATGTTGTTAAACAAAACAAATTAGTACTTGAACCTAATAATGTAAATATTGCAATTGGAAAAGTAGCTGATGGAGCAATTACTATAAATGTAAAACCGTTTTGTAAACCCGGAGATGGTTCAACTTTAACAAGTGAACTGTATCATGAATTAAAAAAAGCATTTGATACTAATGGAATAGAATCACCCTTACCTAAAAGACATTTGGTATCTGATAATTTGTAAAATTATTTAAAATGAAAATAACAGATGCTCAACAAATTGTTGATGAATGGATTAAAAAATATGGTGTAAGGTATTTTAATGAATTAACCAATACAGCAATTTTAATGGAAGAAGTAGGGGAGGTTGCGCGTATAATGGCGCGTAGGTATGGCGAACAAAGTGAAAAAGAAAGCGATAAAACAAAAGACTTAGCAGATGAACTTGCTGATGTTCTATTTGTATTAATTTGTATTGCCAATCAAACAAATATTAATTTAGAAACTGCCCTCAAAAAAAACATTGAAAAGAAGACTAATAGAGATGGAAATAGACATTTAAATAATAATAAATTAAATAATAATGAATAAAACTATAAGAGGAGAAATATCAGATTATGAGCGTATTGAAAAATATGACGATGATGGTATTAAATTTTATTTTTATTGGATAATAATCAACAACATTAAATACTTTATAACATTACCCTATAATAAAAATATTTATTTAACCAATAAAACCTTTGTTGTAATAGAAGTTGATAAAAACAATAATGCTGTAGCTGGAATAGTTCCTTTACAAGATTTGCATTGGGGAAATACAAAAAATTTAAAAAATGAAATTCTAGATTCAGATAAATTTAGTTTAGTAAGCGGAAATGTTATTGAAAAAAGAAAAGAAAATTTTAGTATAAGCAAAGGCACTACAGGTAATAGTTCGGCAATCTCAACCAATAAAAATGTTACTACTTACACTATAGTATTAAAAGATAAAACGTTTAGAGTGCACGAAGATTATGGTAAACATATAAAACCAAATACAGAAATTGTTGCACTTTTAAGTAATGATACAGCATTTGTTATTGAAGATAAAACCAATAACAAATTATATGGGAAGCCACGTAAAGATTATTTAATTGCAATATTTTTATTATTAGCATTTAACGCAATAATGTTTTATCTAATATTTACAAATAAAACAACTGTAATGAAAAATTTTAATGTTGCTTTAATAATAGGAGAAATATTTTTTGGTATTGCTTTTTTAATTTCTTTTAGTAGTTTTTTAAGTACAAAAAAAACTCTTAATGTCTTTAAACAAATGAGTAACTCAAATATTAATTAAATGCTAATTTTTCTTAATTAAAATTGCAGTTTAATTTAAAATATATAAATTGCAGGCTTAATAATTGTATCGTTATTTTAAAAGTTATATCATATTTATTTTTAATTGTCTGTTTTAGTTTATTTGCTGTTCAACAAACAGTTGTACAACTTAAAGGAGGTTATAAAACCACTAAAACAATTAAATTAAATACTAATTTTTCTGAAGAAAACAACACTTCAGAAGAAGAAAGACACGATGATGTAAACGAAGATGAATTCATTTCAAGCACACAAATAATTCAAAGTTCTTTAAATTTAAGTATTCAATCTATTCAATCTAATAAAATTTTAAATTATTCTCAGCTAATTAAGAATATTATTGTGCCTCCTCCCGAATGTTAATTGATTTGTCAAACTCTTCTACTTTTTAAAGTAGATTTAAATCAATTGTAAATTCTTAATTAAATAAATAAATGTTTAAAAAATTGTTCTTAAATGCAGGGAAAGACATTCCTGCTGGTTTAGTTGTATTTTTAGTTGCATTACCATTATGTATTGCTATTGCAGTTGCAAGTGGCGCAACACCATTTAGTGGAATTATTGCAGGAATTGTAGGAGGAATTGTTGTAGGGAGTATAAGTAATTCTCAATTAAGTGTAAGCGGGCCTGCTGCTGGTTTAGCTACTTTAGTTTCGGGGTCAATAATTGCTTTAGGAGGTTTAAATAATTTTGGGTTATTTTTATGTGCATTAGTAGTTGCAGGTTGCATTCAAATTTTATTAGGAACTTTAAAACTTGGTGGCATTACAAACTACATACCATCAAGTGTAGTAAAAGGAATGTTAACTAGCATAGGAATATTAATTATTGCTAAACAAATTCCACATTTTTTTGGAAAAGATGCAGATGACAAAGGCCATCTTATAGATTTATTACCTTTTACTGGTGGAGATTGGCACGAATTATTAATTCCAATTCAAAAAATTGAAGTTGGAGTTACAATTATTTCTTTACTAGCATTAGTAATTATGATACTTTGGGACGCATCATTTTTAAAAAAGAAATTGCCTTATTTACCAAGTGCTTTAATAGCTGTAATAATTGCAGTTGTTATTAATCAAGTTTGGATAGCAAGTAAAAGTAATTTAGAAATTGTTGAAAAATCTCATTTAATAAGTTTACCTATTGCAAGTAATGCAAATGAGTTTTTTAGTTTTTTTACTCTACCTAATTTTAATGGATTTTTTAATGTTAACGTATTAATTTATGGAGTAATAATTGCATTAATTGCATCATTAGAAACTTTGTTAAGTATAGAAGCCATTGATAACATTGACCCTCAAAGAAGAACTACAAATACAAACAGAGAATTAATAGCGCAGGGAATTGGAAATACAGTTTCAGGGTTAATTGGTGGCTTACCAATTACAAGTGTTATTGTAAGGAGTAGTGCAAACGTTAATGCAGGTGGTAAAACTAAATTAGCAGCAATTTTTCATGCGTTTTTACTTTTAGTTTGTGTTATATTAATTCCAGGGGTTTTATGCATGATTCCAAAAGGAGTACTAGCTTCTGTTTTAATTTTAACAGGATGGAAACTTGCTAAACCTGCTGTGTTTAAAAGCTTTTGGAGCGCAGGAAAATACCAATTTATTCCTTTTATTGTAACAGTAATTGTAATAATTTCGGTTGATTTGTTTAATGTTATTCCTCCTTTAAATGGAAAAGGTTTAATTATTGGAGTATTAGCTGGTATTATTACATCAATTGTATCAATATTACATGGTAATTTAAAAAATTCGTATTATTTTCATGAAGATAAACACAATGAAGGTGACACTATTACAATTCATTTATCGGAAGAAGTTTCATTTTTAAATAAAGCTTCAATTAAAAAAACACTCGATCATTTACCCGAAAAAGCAGAAGTAATAATAGACGCTTCTAATACTAAATATATAGATTTTGATGTGCTTCATATAATTAAAGAATTTAGAGATATAAAAGCTCCTCTTAAAAAAATTAACTTAGGCTTAATTGGTTTTAAAGAGATTTATGAAATTCAAAATTTAGAATTTGTTAAATCATCTAAATAATTACTAAAACTTAACAATAAAAAAAATTAAAAATTAAAAAATAATAAATACATTTAACTATGAATGAATCTTATCATAAACTAATAAAAGGAAACAAAATTTTTTCAGAATCACGTACTTTTAACGACCCCGAATATTTTAAAAAATTATCTTTAGGTCAAAAGCCTGAACATTTATGGATAGGTTGCAGTGATAGCAGAGTACCAGCTAATGAAATAACAAATACAAAAAGTGGAGAAATATTTGTACACCGAAATATTGCAAACTTGGTTATACATACCGATTTAAATTTAATAAGTGTATTAGAATACGCTGTAAATGTTTTAGAAGTAAAAGATATTATTGTATGTGGACATTATGGATGCGGAGGAGTAAGGGCTGCAATGACTAATAACACGTTTGGTGTTGTAGATAAATGGTTACGAAATATTAAAGATGTTTATCATAAAAATCAAACTGAATTAGAAAAAATTACTGATCAAGACAGTAGAGAAGATAGATTAACCGAACTAAACGTTATGGAACAAGTTTTAAAATTAGCCGAAACAAAAATTGTGCAAAAAGCTTGGCATCAAGGCAGAAATTTAGAAATACACGGTTGGGTATATGGCTTAAATAACGGTTTAATAAAAGAATTAAACACTATTTGTAATGATATTAAAGATGTTCCAGAAATATACAGATACAAATTTTAAGCAAATTGTTTAACATCGTTTAATGTAATTGATTGGGCGCTTAAAATAATTAAGCGTTCAATTACATTTCTAAACTGTCTTATATTTCCTGGCCAAGGTTTTTGTTGCAATTCTTTTACAGCATTTGGCTCAATTTCTTTTTTAGCAATTCCCATTTCTTGAGTTATTAATTCAATAAAGTGCAATGTTAAAATTGGAATGTCTTCTATTCTTTCCTCTAAACTTGGTACATGTATTGGGATTACAGATAAACGATGAAATAAATCTTCTCTAAAATTTCCTACTTCAATTTCTTTTTGTAAATTTTTGTTTGTTGCTGCAATTACTCTTACGTTAATTTTAATTTCTTTATCGCCACCAACCCTTGCAATTTTATTTTCTTGTAATGCTCTTAATACTTTTGCTTGAGCGCTTAAACTCATATCGCCAATTTCATCTAAAAAAATTGTTCCGCCTTCGGCTAATTCAAATTTACCTTTTCGTTGTGCAACTGCACTTGTAAAAGAACCTTTTTCATGCCCAAATAATTCGCTTTCTATTAATTCTGAAGGTATAGCCGCACAATTTACTTCAATTAATGGATTGTTTGAACGAGAACTTTTTTCGTGTAAAAGTTTAGCAACTAATTCTTTTCCACTACCATTACTGCCAGTAATTAATACGCGAGCATCGGTAGGGCCAACTTTTTCTATTAAATCTTTTACCTTTTTAATTGCAAAAGATTCGCCAATTATTTCTACTGACTTGTTAATTTTTTTCTTAAGTAATTTTGTTTCAGTTACCAATTCTGTTTTATCTAAAGCGTTTTTAATACTTACTAAAAGTCTATTTAAATCAATTGGTTTTGCTAAATAATCATAGGCTCCTTTTTTCACAGCACTAACAGCCGTATCAATGGTTCCATGACCGCTCATCATTATTATTGAACTGTTTATATTTTCTTTTAAAAGTTTTAATAACAGTTCTTCGCCATCAAGTTTTGGCATTTTTATATCACACAATATAACATCATAATTGTTTTTAATTGCTTTATCAAAACCAATTAATCCATCTTCTGCTTCGTCTATTTGATGATTTTCAAATTCTAAAATTTCTGTAATCGACCTTCTAATAGCCTTTTCATCATCAATAACTAATATTTTTGCCATTATTTAATTTTATTAAGTATTTTATATAAAGCACCTTCTTTTAACGAATAGGTTGAAACCCTCATGTTTTGTAGGTTAAGTTTATCCAATATGTTTTTAATTAATATACATGAAATTACAATCATATCTATTCGCATTTCAACTAATCCTTTAATTTCTGTTCGTTGTTTATAATTTGAATTAATAATTTTTTCTGAAATTAAATTAAATTTATTTAAATCTACTTCGTAACAATGTTTAAAGTCTTCTAACATTTCACCATTAAATTCCCCATGTATCATTTCAATAATAGAATCAAATGCACCCGAAGAACCAACAAGTTCAATAGGACAGTACTTATCACACGCATTGTGCAAATCTTTTAATTCAACATTTAAATAGTTATTTAAAGCATCAATTGTTTTTAAGCTTATTTTATCTTCTGGTTTAAATTTTTCTATTAATCGAGCAGCACCTAACTTAAAACTTTGTTTCCAAAAAATAGTATCTTTATTACATAAAATAAATTCGTTACTACCACCACCAATATCCATTATCAAACTTATTTTATCATTTAAAGGCACCGCTTGTTTATTTCCGTGGTAAATTAATTCAGCCTCTTCATTTCCATCAATAATTCTTATATCAATATTAAATTTATTTTTTACATCTTTAGTAAATGTAATTCCGTTAGATGCATCTCTAATTGCAGATGTTGCAAATGCATATATCTCATTAACATTATAATTGTTACATATGGTTTTAAAATTATTAATGGCTAATATACCGCGTTCAAATGCAAAACTATTTATGTAACCTAAATTTATAGTGTCTTCACCCAGTTTTACAGGAATTCTAGTTTTAAATACCTTTTTGTACCTATTATTTTCTGTTTCTACAATTAATAAGTTAAACGTATTAGTTCCACAATCTATTACCGCTAATCTTTTCATTTAACCATTAAAACTATTTTTGTCTAAATCTAATAAATTATTGGCAAAATAATTGCTTTTAACAAATTCATAAATTATTTTTAAATATTAAATTATATTAAAATGAAAAAAACTTTATTATCTATTGCATTTGGATTAATATCTTATGGTTTGTTTTCGCAAACAGTATATAAAAATCAAGTTGATGGACAAATATATTTAAAAGTACAACCTGGTTTATTAAAATCGGTATTTAAAGATAATCCAAAAAATATTGTTATAAGTAAGTTAGGTAATTTAAGCAATACACTTTTTAAATATGGTGCAACTAAAGTTTCAAAACCATTTTATCAAGCAGATGATGATGCCATTTTACCAAATATTTTATTAGTTCAATTTTCGCAAATTAAACAAGTAGATCAATTAATTTATGATTTACAAAGGTTAGAAGGTGTAGATTATGCCGAAAAAGTTAATTTAAATACTGTTGATTTAACACCAAATGACACATATTATACTGGTGGAACAATGAGTTATTTAAATCAAATAAATGCCCCTAATGCTTGGGGTGTTTCAACAGGTAGTTCAAATATAACTGTTGCTGTTGTTGATAACGCAATTGACAGAGCACACACCGATTTATCTGGAAACGTATGGACCAACCCAGGTGAAATTGCGGGAGATGGCTTAGATAACGACGGTAATGGTTATATTGATGATGTAAATGGCTACGATGTTGCTGACGATGATAATAATACTATTCCTACAAATAATGCAATGAGTCATGGCACACATTGTTCTGGTACAGCTGCCGGTAGAACGAATAACTCAACAGGTGTTGCTTCTATAAGCTGGAATGTGAAATTAATTCCTGTTAAATGCCAAACCGATGGCGGAAGTACAACAGGTATAGCAAATGGTTATGGTGGTATTTTATATGCAGCAAAAGTTAAAGCTCGTGTTATTTCTTGCTCATGGGGTGGGCCAGGTACTGCTAATGCGTCTGAACAAGCTGTAATTAATTATGCATGGAGCAAAGGTTGTATTATTATATGTGCAACAGGAAATTCAAATACAAATGCCCTACATTACCCTGCAGCATACAACAATGTTTATTCTGTAGTTTCAATTAGTAGCTCAGATGTAAAATCTAGTTTTAGTAATTATGGTACTTGGGCTGATATTTGTGCGCCTGGTGAAAATATTAGAAGTACAATTCCTGCAAATGCATACACTTATATGAATGGCACATCAATGGCTACGCCTTGTGTTGCAGGATTAGCAGCTTTAATGCTTTCTAAAGCTCCTTATATGACTCAAACAGATGTTTTAAATTGTATTAGTACAACTGCTGTAAATATTTATCCTGTAAATTCAGGAACATTAGCGGGTCAATTAGGTGCGGGAAGAATAGATGCGTACCAAGCTATGTTATGTGCTGCTGGGTTTAGTGCTCAACCTGTAGTTTCAAATTTCTATTCATTAATTAATAAAACCTGCCCTGGAACTCCAATTTCAATTACTGATAGTTCGTTGTATTTACCTACAGCTTGGAGCTGGACATTTCAAGCAGGTACACCTCCAACATCTACATCATCAAATCCTGCTGTATCGTGGGCAAGCCCAGGTACGTATTCAATTGCATTACAAGCAACAAATGCTAATGGTGGAAATGTTAAAACAAAAATATCATACATTACTGTTGCAGGACCTCAATTGTTACCATTAACCGAAGGTTTTCAAACTACAACTTTTGTACCTGCAAACTGGACAAGTGTAAACATGAGTAATGATAATTATTATTGGAAAAGAAGAACAGGATTAGGTGCATATGGAACAAGTACAGCTTGTGCATGGTTTGATAATTACAACGAAGATATTTCGGGCGAAAGAGATGAAATGAGAACTCCTAAATATGTATTTTCATCTGTAACTCAAGCTACTTTAAGGTTTGATGTGGCTTATAGACAATACGACAACCAATATTCAGATACGCTTGAAGTTAAATTATCTTCAGATTGTGGCGCAACATGGACAAGTATCTATATGAAAGGAGGCAGTACACTTTCATCAGTAGCTGGTACTTTAACAGGTAGTCAATTTACACCTGCATCAGGTCAATGGCGTACAGATTCTGTAAATATAACAGCACTTGCTGCAGGGCAAAGTAATGTAATGTTAGCATTTATTGATCGTGGGCATTATGGTCAGGCTTTGTATTTAGATAATATTAATATCAGAACCAACAGTTCATCTTTTAACAACCCTGCTTCAGCTTGTAGTGGTGGTGCAGTTACAATGACTAATACAAGTTCAGGTGCCGTATCTTATAGTTGGAGCGCAAGTGGTGGTGGAGGAACTTCAACAGCAACTAATCCAACTTTTACATTTAGTACAACAGGAGTTCAAACCATTACATTAACTTCAATAAATGGAGCAAATACTTCTGTTAGTATAAAAACAATAAACATTACAAGCGGCCCTCCTTTATCTGTAACAGGAGCATCAAATATTTGCTCAGGAACAACAGCAACATTAACTGCAAGTGGTGCAACATCTTATAGTTGGAGTACAGGAGCTACAAGTTCAATAATTAATGTAAGTCCTTTAACTTCTACAACATATTCAATTAAAGGAACTACGGGTGCTTGTTCAACATATTCTACCTATAATTTAAATGTTACTACTACACCAACAGTGGCAATTTCAAATCAAACCATTTGTGCTGGAGGAACTGCAACATTAAATGCGGGTGGGGCATCTACATACTCTTGGAATACAGGATCAACATCAAACCCATTAATTGTTAGTCCAGCATCAAATACAAATTACACTGTAACTGGTTTTAATGGAACATGCAGTAACACTAAAACAGTATCGGTAAATATTGGTTCATCTATTTCTATTAATTTATCTCCATCAAATCCGCAATTATGTATTGGTAATTCATTAACTATTACTGCAAGTGGTGCAAGTACATACACATGGAATACAGGTTCAAACACTTCTAGTATTGTTGTAAATCCTACAGTTGTTACAAACTATACGGTAAGTGGTACAAATGCAGGTTGCAATGGTACAAATGCTTTTTCTGTTGGGGTAAATGCAAATCCTACTTCAACTGGAGCATCAACAAATATTACTTGTAATGGTTTAACCAATGGTTTATTACAAGTTAACCCATCTGGCGGTACACCTAGTTATAGTTATTTATGGAGCCCAGGCGGACAAACAACAAACATTATTAATTCATTAGGTGTAGGTTCATACTCTTGTGTGGTAACAGATAGTAAAGGTTGTAAAACTAATTATTCTGGTTCAATCAGTCAACCATCTGCAATTAGTAATACGATTACAAATTCAATAGCTAGTTGTGGAACATGTAATAATGGTTCGGCTACAGTTACAGTTTTAGGAGGTACAATGCCTTATACTTATAATTGGATACCATCTGGAGGTACAGCTTCTGTTGCAAGTAATTTAGCACCTCAATGTTATACAGTTACAATTACTGATGGTAATGGCTGCGTAAACAATGCAACTACATGTGTTAGTTTTGCTTCTTCAATAACTAAATTAAACATAAACCAATCTGTTTTAATTTATCCTAATCCTGCTAACAATTATGTAACAGTAGAACTTGATGGTGAATTTGACATAATACTATTTAATCAACTAGGGCAATTAATTTTAAATAAACAAGCAAATTCAATTATTAATGTTAATGTAAGCGATTATGCAAAAGGAGTTTACACCATACAATTAATAAAAGATAAACAATCAACATATAAAAAATTAATTATAGAGTAAATTTTCAAAATAAATCTTAAAAGGCGAATTTAAAAGATTCGCCTTTTTTGTTTAGTATATTTGTAGTGTTGAAGAAAATACTGACATATTTATTTTGTTTAAATGTATTTTTGTCAAACTCCCAACACGATAGTATAAATTTCAAGTCGCGAAAAATTATATTAAGTACAAGTAGTGCATTAGTAACTACTGGTTCTTTATTTTACCTTAATAAGGCATGGTACCAAAATTATAATACGGGTAAGTTTCATTTTTTTAATGATAACAAGGCTTGGTTACAAATGGATAAAGTAGGGCATGTTTACACAAACTATCAACTATCAAAATATATGATGCAAAGTTTTGAATGGGCAGGGTTTAATAAAAAACAATCTTTATTAATTGGTGGCAATATTGGTTTAGCTTATATGACTTGTATTGAAATAATGGATGGTTATAGCGATGGTTGGGGGTTTAGTTGGGGAGATATGATAAGTAATACTGCAGGTACATATTTATGTATAGGGCAACAACATTTTTTTAATGAACAAAAAATTTGGTTTAAATTTTCATTTTCACAATCGGGTTTAGCGCAATATAATCCTAATTTGCTTGGTAATAGTTTACCTCTAGAAATTTTAAAAGATTATAACGGACAAACTTATTGGTTAAGTTTTAATCCCTTATCGTTTAAAACTAATAAACCTAAAAATCAAATTTTAAATATGTTAAACCTCTCTTTAGGTTATAGTGCATACGGAATGATTGGTGGTAATTACAATCAATTTTTAATACAAAATAATAACGGCAATGTTTTAAAACTTAACCGCGAAAGGCGTTTTTACTTAAGTTTAGATATAGATTTAACCAAAATTAAAACTAAACATAAAGTTCTAAAAACACTATTTTCTGCCTTTAATTGTGTTAAAATTCCTTTTCCTACTTTGCAATTTGCAAAATCTGGAATTAGGTTTTACCCTTTATATTTTTAATTAAATGTTAACAACTAACTTAACGTATAGTGTTATTAATCATTAATTTAGATTAATTGAATTAATATGGCTTTATTTGAAAAAGAAGAAACACAAAAACTTTATTACACTATAAGTGAAATTAGTGAAATGTTTGATATTAATGCTAGCACAATTCGATATTGGGAAAAAGAATTTAACACTTTAAGCCCAAGTAAAAACAAAAAAGGAAATAGAATTTTTACAATTAAGGATATAGAAAATATCCGCATTTTAGTTGAGCTTATTAAAATAAAAGGTTATACCATTCAAGGAGCAAAAGAGGCTCTTAAATCTAAATCAGAAAGTATTACTTTTCAAAAATCTAACAATCAAGCCGAAGTTATTGCAAAACTTCAAGAAATTAAATCTAAATTAATTGAGTTAAGAGATAAGATAGATTAATCTTAACAACACATCGTTAATTAGTTTAGTCTTTAATTAAATTAGCAACAATTAAAGTAGTTAAATTTATTTTTTATAATTATAATTTTTAATTAAAACAATTAATAAATGAAGAAAGCATATGTTTTCCCCGGTCAAGGTTCGCAATTTAGTGGAATGGGGAAAGATTTATACGAAAACAATTTAAACGCAAAAAATTTATTTAATCAAGCAAATGATATTTTGGGTTTTAAAATAACCGACACTATGTTTTCGGGAACAGATGAAGAACTTAAACAAACAAAAATAACTCAACCTGCAATATTTTTACATTCTGTTATTTTAGCATCTACTTTATCTGATTTCAATCCTGATATGGTAGCAGGACATTCCTTAGGCGAATTTTCTGCACTTGTTGCCAATAAAACTTTAAGCTTTGAAGCTGCTTTAAAATTAGTTTACCAACGTGCTTTAGCTATGCAAAAAGCTTGCGAAATTAATCCAAGTACTATGGCTGCAGTTTTAAATTTAGACGATAAAATTGTAGAAGATATTTGTGCAGAAATTACACAATCTGGTGAAGTTGTGGTTGCAGCTAATTACAATTGCCCTGGCCAGTTAGTAATTTCAGGTTCAATAAATGGAATCAATACTGCTTGCGAAAAATTAAAAGTTGCTGGCGCTAAACGTGCATTAGTTTTACCAGTTGGTGGTGCTTTTCATTCGCCTTTAATGCAACCAGCTAAAGAAGAGCTAGAAAACGCAATTAAAAACACAACTTTTAATCAACCTATTTGTCCGGTTTATCAAAATGTTACTGCTAATGCAGTAATTAACCCAATTGAAATTCAACAAAATTTAATTGCTCAATTAACTGCTCCTGTTAAATGGACACAAAGCGTTATTCAAATGACAAACGATGGTGCTTCTCATTTTACAGAAGTTGGTCCAGGAAAAGTTTTACAAGGCTTGGTTAAAAAAATAAGCCCTAATGTTGAAGTTAGCGGAGCATAAAACATGAAAATTAAATTATTTTCTATATTACTTTTATCTGCTTTTTATTCAAAAGCTCAATTTTTTAGAGGTATTGGTATTTATGGTGCATTAACCGAATCTATGCATAGTTATAAAAATTTTGATGCGCCTAAAAAGGTAGATACTGTTTTTGTTCCGCAATATTATTATCCACAAAACCATATTTCGAGAGAATATTTTAGCTGGGGTGCAGGTGTTTTTGCTGAATTTTTAAGAAACGATGGTGTTCGTTGGCAAACAGAATTATCCTATACAAAAAAAGGAGCTAACGAAAAAGAAATTATTGACCAATACATGGGCACGCGCTCTAATTCTTTTGGTAAAAATAAATACACCTATATACAATGGAATAATTACTTAAAATTTTTTGGTCCATTTGGTTTAAGACGCAATATTTACTTAATGCCTGGCATTCGATTAGAATATAAATTAAATCAAAGTACTTCAGTTTTTTCTGCTTACAGTAGTCAATTAAGAAAAATTTGGTTTAGTGGTAATTTAGGTATTGGTTATGAGTTTCCATTATTTAAAAATTTTTATGGTATAGTTGAAGAACATTGGAACCCCGATGTGTATAACTTAAAAGTAAAAGATAATGTAAAAATTAGAAACAGAACCTTTGAAACAAGATTTGGAATTATTTGGCGTCCAAAACGCAGAGCAATAGATGATTGCAATACACCAAGATATAAAGGACCTGCATATTAAAAATTAAAATTATGGTAATGACAAAAGATGTTTTATTTTCTTTAACCAAAGGTGCTTTTGCTCCTCAAGAAGAAATGCTTGAAGTAGCTCGTAAAAAAGGAAAATTATTTATTGGTATCCCTAAAGAAATTGCGTATCAAGAAAACAGAGTAGCATTGGTGCCTGATGCAGTTGCTTTATTAGTAAACAACGGACATAAAATTATTATTGAAGCCGGTGCAGGTAAAGCAGCAAGTTTTGAAGATAATGATTACAGCGAAGCGGGCGCAGAAATTGTATATTCTCCAAATGATGTTTATAAGGCTGATGTAATATTTAAAATTGCTCCACCAACTTTAGAAGAAGTTGAATTAATGCAACCAAAACAAACATTGTTTAGCGCATTACAATTAACTGTACAACCGCAAGATTTTTTAAAAAAATTAATAACAAAAAAACTAAACTGCATAGCATACGAGTTAATTATAGATGAAGCGGGCATTTTCCCTGTTATTAGAGCCATGGGCGAAATTGCTGGTGGCGCAAGTATTTTAATAGCCGCCGAATTATTAAGCAACGCAAATAATGGAGTAGGGGCAATATTAGGAGGAATTAGTGGTATATCGCCAACCGAAGTTGTAATTATTGGAGCTGGTACCGTTGGCGAATTTGCAGCACGTGCAGCTATTGGTTTAGGAGCCACTGTTAAAGTTTTTGATAGTTCTACTTCAAGGCTAAGACGTTTACAAAACCAACTTGGCTCAAGAGTTTTTACTTCTGTTATTGTTCCAAAAGTTTTAGAAAAACATTTAAAAACTGCAGATGTTGCAATTGGTGCACTTAGAGCCACAAAAGGCCGAACACCTTGCATAGTAACCGATACAATGGTTAGCGAAATGAAAACCGGAAGTGTTATTGTTGATGTAAGTATTGATCAAGGTGGTGTTTTTGAAACAAGTAAAGTAACTAACCACACTAAACCTGTATTTAGAAAACATGGCGTTATACATTATTGTGTACCAAACATACCAAGCAGAGTAGCACGCACAGCAAGTTATGCTTTTAGTAATATTTTTTCGCAAATTATTTTAAACATGGGCGATGAAGGAGGTATTGATAGTATTATTAGAAAAGATTCAGGACTAAGAAATGGCGTTTATATTTACAATGGTATTTTAACTAATCAATATTTGGGCGAAGCATTTAATTTACCATTTAAAGACATTAATTTATTAATGGCTGCTTTATAATAACCACTTATTTAAAAAAGTTAACCACTTATATATAACCACAATTTAAAAGCAATTTTATACTTTAACTTTACAATACGTTCTTTATCAGGGTTTTTGTTTAGTTATAACAAATTAAGCTGTTAATAGATTTTTGGGAGATTTTCTGTTAACAGCTTTTTCTTTTAATATAAATTGTTAATTCACGCTTTTAACTGCATTGTTTAATTTACCAATTTATTTCAATTAACTTAGTTTCATAAGGATATATTTTAATGGTATCAATAGTTTGCGTTACCACACCCATTTTCTTTTTGTAAATTTTAAGTATGTGTTTGCCAGCGTTAGATATAATATTATTGCTCGAAAATACAGGTGGATAAGGATAATTGTTATCTGCATAATAATTTCTATTACCAAAGACCCCCCCCCCCCAAATGGATAAGGCTGACCAGGAACTTCGTACTTAGGGCCATTTATTGCTACTACAAGACTGTCTCCTGAGATGGAAGGATTTAGTGCATTTAGGTAGTTAACTTTGAAAAAACAATCGTAAGTGCTACTATTTAAAATTTTATTATTACTGTTTTCTAATTTAATTTCGCTGTTTTCTGTTACATTACAGTTATAGAAAGTGTTTTTGGCATAACTGTACTTAATTTTAGCAGCATATTGCACATTTTGTTCCTTTTTTAATTTTAAATTACTAAAAAAACATTGCCCATTGGCATCGGTTGTTGCATGGGCTATTTCTCTACACTCAGTGCCAGCGCTAAATAAACCACCTTTGTATTTTACCTCCATTATTGCTATTTCTGCATTGGCAATAGGTTCGCCCAAAGCATAGTTCCACGCAGTAATGCTAATATCACTTTTTTTACGGCAGGTGGTAAAAACTAGTAATATTGCTGTAAGTATTAAAATTTGTTTTTTCATTGCATAAAAAACGAATTAAAGAATACACAATTTTTTAATTCAATATTCACAAGTTAAATTACCAATTTATCTCAATAGTTTTTGTTTCATAAGGGTATATTTTAATGGTATCAATAGTTTGGCTAACTATGCCCATTTTTTTTTTGTAGATGTATATTGGAATTTTACCTGCATATGTTTTCAGTATATTAGTTGTAATTACTGATGGGTAGTTATTACCATTATATTTATAAAAAGTATTCAGTAGCCCCCCCCCCCCATATGGATACGGTTTCTCTGGTAGATTATATGCTCGTGTTTTAGAGCTAAACCAAATGCTATCGCCAGATATTGATGGGTTTAATATGTTATTAAACTGAAATTTTATAAAAGCGTCATAATCACTGCTATTTAGTGTTAGATCATTCTTATTTAATACTTTGACCTCACTGTTTTCTGTTACATTACAATTGTAAAAATCGGCTTTACCATAACTGTATTTTACTTTAGCAGCGTATTGTAAACCATTATTTTTATTAAGTTTTAAATTACTAAAAAAACATTGCCCATTGGCATCAGTTGTTGCATGGGCTATTTCTTTACACTCAGTGCCAGCGCTAAACAAGCCTCCTTTGTATTTTACTTCAAAAATGGCTACCTCAGCATTAGTAATAGGCTCAGCCATGGCATAGTTCCAAGCAGTAATTGTAATATCACTCTTTTTACGGCAAGTGGTAAATACAATTAAAATAAAAATTATTAAAATATTTCTCATTGTAAAATTATTCTATCGGTTTGTTTGTAATCTTTATTAAAAATACTTATTAAATATACCCCCTTAGGCAATTGCGCTAAATCTATTTTATTAATATTAGTACTTAAAACACCAGTTTGTACTGCTTGCCCTAAGGTGTTGGTAATTGTGTAATTGTAAGTTTCTGTAGTGTTTAATACGTAAATTAACTCGCCATTGGTTGGGTTAGGGTAAAGTAAAATGTTAATTTTTTGTTGTGCATTGGTAGTTGTTTTTACACTGGTAGCACGTTTAGCATGTATGGGCCTAGCCTGTTTTTTGGCTACTATTGGTGATGTATTTGCAATGGTACGCGCACCTTCACCAAAGGGCGAACATAGATTAGGATCGGTATATAGATAAGCTCTAAAAATACTGCCGTGTTTACTACTAAAGCCAGCCCCCAATGTAATTTTGCTTTGATTATCAAAATTATTGGCATGAAAGGTAACCACAGCGCCATCACCTACAACAAAATCTCCTTGCGCAGTTCTTTGGTTTTTGTACCATAAAGCTGGATTGGGATTGTAAGGGTCTGCTTCGTTTTGATAAATACTTTGATTGCCAGCTAAAATAGAATTACGTGCTTCAAAATCGGCGTAGTATTTTTGCTTAACGCTGTAACTTCCATCATTAGCACCACAATGAATTATTTGGTCTTGTATTAAACGGTTACTTAAATACAAGGTTTTAGGCGCTAATTCTTCAGTTAAAAATACACCAATAAGTGGGTTAGGGTCTTCTACATGCATAATGTTATCGTCGTAATTAACATCGTTAGTTGTATTCGCCCAAATGGCATCATAAGGTGTATAATCATAATGGCTGGTAGGGAAAGTTAAATGAGGATAACCAAAATCACCGTTTGGTGATGGATCAAACGAATTATTATACTTATTACGTTGCATTAAATGCAAGCCACCACTAGTATTGCCTGGTACAATGCTTAGGTTAGGAAACCGCGGCAGGTTGTTGTTGCCGGGTAAATGCAAATCTAAACCGCTAACAGTTGGGGCAAAGCCGGCTTGCTTTTTAGGAAATTGTTTTAAATTACAAAATGTAACTGAGGCAAGCGGATAATCATAACTTAATTTTAATGCCTCTGCAAATAAAATGTTACTTGGTAAAGAGCTTGCAGTGGCTTCATCGTAATTTTTTGCCGGTCCGCCAAGCCACCAATCGTTTACGTGGTTATTAGTGTAATATTTCCAGTGGCCATAATTAATGTGCCAACTGTAAAATAAGGATTTAAAACTCATTCCTGCTTTACAATTAAAAGCTTCATTATTTCCGCCGCCAAGCACTCTAGCAGTCGCCTCTCTAAAAGGGGTGATTTTTAAAAGCCAATTTCCTGCGCCATAATTAGTTCCTAAAGGTGTAATACATATAGCGCTTGGAGATTGATTAAAAAGCATATTTGTTTCAGTACTTATGTTTTGCGGTAGTCCGTTAGCATTACCTTGGCTAATAGATATGCGATAAGGAAAAATAGGGTAGCCTTTTAAATTTGCCGGTGTAGTAGGCAAGGTAACATTTGTTAAATCTGCAAAGTACTTATCAAAATCGGTATGCGGTTTGCTAGACCAAGTACTATTACCAATATCATGGGTTTCATCAATATGGTACAACGTATTTTGAGTTGCTACCCCTCTTGTTTGTAAAATATCCAGTGCAGATTTGCAAATAATAGAATTAATTAAATCTGGTAAATTAACTGGTAAAGCGTATAAGCTTTTTTGAAAATCCCAAAACATTTGTATACCAAGCGGTGTATTACTACCCTGGCACTCATGATCAACACCTACCCATATTTTTGTACGGTGGTGCGGAAATTTATAGGCATTTGGCCCACATAAATCTCTTTTAGAGGGATCGTGTTCGTACTCCATTAGTGTTAGTGCTAATCTTCCGCATAATGCGCCAGCACTGTAGCCGCCTACCACTAACTCGTGTTTAGCGCGCTTAATTTTTGTAGAGTTGGGGTATCCTGGTGCTTCAGGGTCAAGCGCTGCGCCAGCATCTATTACATTATTTGCATCGTTAAGTATATATGAGTTTACAAGTTTTATAACCAAGCTGGATAAGTATGCGTTTGTTTGTATATAGCCCACTCCATTATGAAATCTAACAATAATAACATCATAACCCTCTTGTGTTAATTTATCAAGTAATTTAGCGCCGTTATCTCCAAAATTTTGCCCTCCACTGGCGTTTTTAGAGAAATCTGTAAAAAAGCCATTATAGGTTTCATATAAAGGTCCTCGCCAACCGTCCCAAAACCCCATTGGTCCGGCAATTTGGGCAAACCAACCAGTGTAATTATTAACAGCCAATAATGATTTACCATCTTTAGGATTGTATCCACCAAAAATTACATATGGCTTTCTAATTCTTCCTGGTATATCATTTCCACAGCCATTCCAAATGCCTAATTCTGCATACACCTGGTTTTGTTCGTTATCATAACTAACACCAGTAAATTCGCTTGGGTAATCGCCTAATAAATTAGTGTAAGAGCTACCATTTCCGTAAACCACAGAAGAAAAATTAAAAGGTTTAAACTGTGTACTTAATAAACTTAAAATATTACTGTTATTTACTTTTAACTCACTTCTACTATAAAGAGTATCTCCGTTAGAATAAACGAGCATTGTAGTAAAAATTTTGTAACCATCAGTTAAATAATTTGCTTGAAAAGGGATATTAAAATTTATTTGCTTGTAACCAAGCCCATCATCTACATCTATCATTAAAGAGCTTACAATATTTGTGTTATTTGAAAAAACTTCATTACTTCTGATAATAAACTGAGGATTTAGCGTGTTTACTTCTTCATTTAAAGGCGCTACACAAAAAAATCTTTTGTTTTGATACATTGAACTTATGTTTGTAGAGTTTTCGACCAACTGTTTATTAATAATGGAAATTGCACCATTAGAAATTGCGTTAGGATTTAGCATATGACCTTTTATATCAATAAAGCCAAGCGGAAGTACATCGTATTGTTCAATATATTTGTTTTTTAAACTATCTAGTTTTAAGTAACCGATTATACTATCTGGTTTATCATAACTCATTCTTACAAAGTTTTGTAAAAAATAAAACTCAAACACATTAAACGTACTGTCATTTAAAGTACCATCAGCAAATGCTAATTTGTCAATTGGGTGTGCCTTATTAAATAAATACCCACTCGGAAAATGTGACTTATTTAATAAACCAAAAGTATGTTGCATAGCTTGTTCCCAAGTAGCAAAATTTATTGTGTCGGTAACCGGCGCATAACTGCTTGTTTGTGCTTTAACTAATAAAAAATGAAATGCAAATATGAAAATTAAACAGTTTTTTTTCATTATTATTTAATTTTAAAATATTAATTTTTATTTTCCAGTTTAATCAGTCTTTCTTTCAATTCTTCATTTTCTTTTTTAAGTTGAATGATATACAAAAATGCTTCTTCAATTTTTTCCATTTGTTTTATTTGCATTTCGGCTATATTTATTCCATCCTTCTCAACTTGTTTGGCACTTGGTATATTGGGTAAGTGTTTGTTTTTATTTATGTAATTATTCAAATTTTCAATACTCATTAAATTGTATTTTTTATCAAATACATAATCTGGAAAAGTAATGTTTGTAGGCATTACATTTATTTCACGTGAATAAACATATCCATCACTTTTTACTTTAAAATTAATTTTATTTGTTGCTAAGTCTCTTATTATCAATGCTTCAACTGCTGCACTCGGAGTAGCACCATGCATATTAATTTCAGTTCGTCCATTTGAAACTGTTTTAAACACAGTTTTATTATATGTTTTATTTTTAACTTCTATGCCTGTTTTTCCATTATCAATATTTATTTGTAAAGCATCATCTGCCCACGCATCAATGGTTAAGCGTGCACTTGGGTTATCGGTTCCAATACCCACTTTATTATTATCGTGTAAAAATAATATGTTGTTATTGGCATTGGTGCTGCCATAGGGTTTCCAAAAGTTTAAACCGCTGTT